>Ga0070713_100000119_pt1 | contig 50929 bp, 41 predicted proteins | sample LARL82metaG_FD_65465 | JGI IMG/M metagenome (GOLD analysis project Ga0070713, IMG submission 65465) | Corn, switchgrass and miscanthus rhizosphere microbial communities from Kellogg Biological Station, Michigan, USA - LAR L8-2 metaG | ecosystem: Host-associated > Plants > Roots > Rhizosphere ... | reverse complement strand
TCGAATCCTCGGCCTCGGGCTGCTCTGACCGGGGCGGTTGACCCCCTTATCGGACCCCCTAATTGCGCTCAGGCTCGCAGGCCTTGCGGAGGGAGCGGTCGACGGCCATCGCTGCGTCTTTGCGCAGGCTCTCGGTGACGTGGCTGTCCGGTCCAGGGTGATCGAGTGACCGAGCCGTTCGGCGGCCACCCGAGGCTGACGCCACTGCTGAGGATAAGCGTCGCCGCAGTGTGCCGGGTGGTGTGGAAGGGCAGGTCGATCGACTCCAGGAGCGGGTGCCAGTTCCGCACCAGTGTCATCGGCGTGATGGGCCGACCAAGGTCGTTGGTGAAGACGAAGCCACCATCGAACCACTCGGCGCCTGCGGCGCGCTGCTGGGCGCTTGCAGCCACCTGTGCTGGCGGAGCATCGCCGCCAACGACGGGGCGAGGCTGATACTCCCGGCGGGAGCTGCGCGACTTCGGCTCCGCAACGATGGGTTCGACACCGTGCGGCGCCGGCTGTAGCGTCCCGGCGTCCCGGACGATGCCCGCAGCGAGGTCGAGGTCGCGCCAGCAGCTCGCCGCGACGCAGGCCGAAGTGTAGCGCCACGCTGAACATGGCCTCGACCCGGTGCCGCCCCAAGGTTTCAGGGCGGCGGCGCCAACCGCCTTGGCGCCCAGCCCTGAGGACCATCGTACGAGAACCCTAAGAGCACGCTGACGCGTGCGTTCAGGTCTCGTTCGTGACTGAATCCGTTCACTATGGGAGTGAAGAAGACGGAAACCCCCGGGACAACCTCGATTGATCCGGAGAGATCCGAATCCGAGATGTCAACGATCTTTCCTTCGATGCGCCCGAGAAGGCTAGGATCCGGCGCGCCCGGTACGCGCCGATCCCATGCACCCAACTCGCGGTTCTGAATTAGCCGCCCTAGGCCTTGGCCGTCGCCAAGCCACTCATAGACGTGCCTGCGGTTAGGAAAGTTGGCCGACCGCAGCCGTGACGCCTCAACCTTTCTGCCATACTCCACAATCGCCGAAGCGCGACCCGCAATCGCCTGCAACGCTGCGATGACGTAGTCGTAGTAATACGCGTCGCGGCTCGGGCTCGCCTCCACCCAGTAGGAAACCAGCTCCGCCGCGCGATCGAGCGACGGCCCCAGCGGCCGAGAAGCCCGTAGCCACTCTCGGGTCGAATGCCAATCGTAGGGATCATCCCGGAGGTTCTCTTCGAGCAGCTGGACGGCTGAACGCACCGACGTCTGAGACGCGGCCCAGACCTCCGGCCATGTGTCCGCTCGGCCTTTCAGAGCACGAACGATGCGGCGCCGAATAGGCCCTTTCTCAAAGTCGGTGCGTTCAAGCAGGCCTCGCCAAGCTCGGACCATCCCGACGAAATCGTCGTAGAAAGCCAAGAGGTCGTTTGCTGCCGATTCAAGGCGAAAAGAGGGCTTATCTCCTCCGATGATTTCTCGGACCGCATCGAGTGCATCCTCGGCTTCGGCTAGCAACGTACAGTAAGGAGCCGAGGTGGGAAGTGAGAAGAAGTCGCGGTACGTTCCACGCCCAGAACACCCCTGGCCGAACTCGATCACGCGAATGCAAAGCCTTGCTGTGGCCACATGTGGGTATTCGGACGCGTCATTCAGCAAGCGCGCTCTGCGGAATTCACTCAGTGCCTGCTCCGCCAGCGCGAGAATGACCTGTTCAGCCTCGCGCCGTGCCGGTCCTGGCGGCAGGTGCTGTGCGGAGCCGACGACGGCCTCGAGTTCTTTCCGGTAAACCATCCCACTCATATGATAAAGCGTGGCGTCTTCCGCACCAGACGATACTTCAAGTGCGCGCCGCATCATCTGGTGCGCCACGGTGAAATCCATGGCCGCATACGCGAGTAGCCGTCCATAGTGTGCCCAGAAATGCGACTCTGCCGGAAACGACTCCGACAGACTACGGAATATCTCTAGTCTGCCGCCGAGTGTGCCTACCGTTCGTACGAGCTCGGCGAAGTCAGGTCTAGTATCGATCGCGATTTGGCTGGAGCCGACGGCGTCTTGATTGTCCCTCAATAGGAACAGTCTCTCAAGAATTTGCCTCATGTCATTAGGCAAGGAGGTTCCGTTCGTCAGGCGCATGAATAGCTGGATCAACCTGATGCACAATTCGCCGAGTTTCGCCGTCCACGTGCCATACCCTGAAGACGGCCGAAGGGCCTGGCGCAGAATTTCTTCCGCAACAACGGGATGCAGCGTCCGCCAGTATCGGCGCGGTTCTTCGATCAGCAGGTCTTCGAGACGCTCCGCAAGTCGTCTAGCCGTACGGTCGGGGGCTGTAGCCACCGGCAGGCGCAACACATCCGCCAGGACCACGGCAGGGAGAGACAAAGCAGCGAAACGGTGGCACAAGGCAATCAGACACAGAGCCTCACGCTCATCCGCTGGAAGGCCCTCCAATGTGTGCTCGACGAATTCGCCCACGGCAGTGTAGTCTCGGCCAAAGGCCGCGAGGCCGAAATGGAAGGGAACCACACGGTTGGCGTTACGCGTCAATTCGGCGAGCTCGCGCTCCCGGAGGGGTGCCACTTGGGTAAAGTGGTCGCGCATCAGCCTCTTCTCGCTTTCGCTCAGGTAACCGAGGTACGTGTCGTGACCGATCGTCCCCGGCGTCGGTGGACGAAGTCGCCGCGCGACAGAAAGAAAGGTAACCGGAACGGTCGCTCGTAGGCGCGAGTACGCATCTTCAATGACGGAGTCGTTGGTCAGCTCTGCGACGACGAGGATGCTGAGACCCGTCCTAGAATAGAGATCGCGAACTCGGTTGGCGAGGAGGACGCTCTCTTGCAGCCGCTCAACAACCAGAACCGGGTAGTCGTTGTGCAGAGTCCAAGCAACTCGGCGGGCAACGGTCGTACCACCGGCCCCTGGCCTGTGGGGTAGTGGAATACGCGTGGTTTCCCTGTTCTTGAGGGACTGTCGCACAAGGCCCTCTATCCTCTGACTTCCGTCGCGGGGAATGTCACGCCCGACATCGAGATCGAACCACGTGATGCGGTGACCATCAAAGAAGTTCGAGCAGGTGGAATCGGAAGCAGGCGGGAAGATGCCAACACGAGAGTGCAGCAATTCTCCGACTTCCTCGAAGTACGCGATCTCCGTCGACGTAAGTTCAACAAGCCCTGCCGTCGACGGGATGGCAGCCGATCCCGCCTCTGTGCGCGGTGTGAGGGCTACCGCCGCAGACGCGCTCACGACCGCGGAAGCGTTACCTTGCAGATAGGAAGGGTGATACACGCTGAGACGGTCATCTTCTCCGCCTATATGGACGACGTGGAGTCTTCCAGAGAAACGGTCCACCGCTGCGTCCAAGATCCAGAGTGAACGGGCGTCAGGCGGGCCGAGGAGAACCAACGTAGCGGACCTAGTAGATACCTGGGCCAGGCGAGTCAACGCATTGGCGAGTGTTGGCAGCGCGCGAACTCGCCATTGCAGGGCGTCTTCTGAGTTCAGGGCGTCTGCGGTGGTGCGCAGCCCCGAGGCAGCCAACCAGGTTGTGCAATGGCGCGTGAAGATCGCCTCCTGACCGACGTCCACGAGTCTGTGGCCTCGCGGGCCGTCCGGTGCGTGCCGGAATGCACCGGTCGTGTCCGTCGAAGGGTCGAAATCGACGACCAGGTCCCACGGCAGCGAACCAACGACGTGATTAGCTTCAGGAGTAAGGCTGCCAACGGGAAGTAGCGCGATCGTGGCGGTGGAGCCATCGAACAACGAGCAGGCATCGATAAGCGCCTCCGCGGTGTCACGAGCCGCGACTATGTCTGCGTTGGCCAAAGGCGAAACGACGGCGCCGTGCCGGGGAATACGCAGTCCGTGCCAAGCGGCGAACCGATGGGCCGCACGCGCTGCCAACCAGAAGAACCACCATGCGTGGTCATCGCTTCCACTCCGCGGTATGAACCGAAGGGAGCACCCAACAATCGACAGCAGGCGTTGGAGAGACCACTCACGCGAGATCCCTCGGCCCTGCAACCAGTTGGTCTCGGCCTTGCCCGACTCGTCGATAATCCGGTGAAGACCGACCGGCACGTCCAGCGGCGGAGTAGATTGCGGATCGATGAGGTATCGACTGACAGCCTCTCGTGCGCCGAATGACAACTCGGTCCATTGCTCCGCTACGAGAGACAGAATCAAATGTACGGGATCCCTCGCCAATGGTGCGTGCGATGCGTATGCAGAGAGGTCTATGAGACGGAAGTCGGAGTGGCGTGGAGCGTTCTCTAGGGGCCGCACCGGAAGAAGTATGTTACCGCCATGTAGATCGCCGTGTGCGCGGCCCATGATCGTGCGCACAGTTGGCAGCTCAAAGTTACCACGAGCCACGGCGAGCGGGTTAGGAACGACCGTGGCGTCCGAAGGGTCCAGAACCCAGAGGTGAGCTGGATCCAGCAGGCGCCCGACGCGAGCCGCCCAACTCAGAAGGCTACTGTCCTGTTCAAGCTGGAGGCCCAAATGGGCGGCGAGGTAGTCAGACGCAGAAATGTCCAGAGCCGAATCGTTGGGATTCCAGTCGGTCAGTACTCCCTTTACGATGCGCTTCACGGCTGCGGGCGCCACTGGATTCTGTCGCAAGGAGGAGAGTGATCGCATGTTCGCTAGATCGTCGTCAGCCAGATCCTGGAACATGATGGACCAACCGCTTGCGCAAAGCACCGGGTCAAGAGGCTGGCTGACTAAGTGCTTGTGCGCAAAGGCCCGGGGTGCCTGTGCAAGGGCGGCATTGTGTATGTGTGGTTCGGAAGCTGTACCTGGCGGGCATGCCTTGAGCACTGTGTGTCGGACCGGTGAAGAGGGCCGCGACACTTCCACTACACAAAGTTGTGCACTGGTGAAGCCCGGGGCAAGCCAGCGAACTAATCGCAATCCCGTACATGTGCTCTCTGCCCAGCGGGCCAGATCGTCCCGGACCTCAGAGCGCAACTGAGCAAGGCCAGGATCAAGTGCGCTCATGGCGAGATCGGCGATTTCAACGGCATCCGGGCCAACCCTGGCCGCCTTGGTCCACTGATTGCCCGCCTCAGAACCTACGGTGTGGCCCCCCACCAACTCGATCAAGAGCATAGCAGTCCACACGATTGGCTGGCGCGCGGCAACAGTGGTTGACCATCGGTCAGTTCAGGCACACTCCTTCGAGCTCCCATGAACGCGTTGCAGCACCCAGGGAATCCTGGGGACTCCATTCCTTAGAAGATCGGGCAATGCCACGACCCAGCCGGTCCCCTCTCCGCGGGCCGTGAGCGGTACGGATGGTCCATGAGCACGCCCACGAGCACCCTCGCAGTGATTACCTCGGTCGCAGCCAAGATCGAGGTCAACCAAGACTCGGGCTGCGGGTGCGTCGCCGAGTTGAACGCCCGCACGAGGCCGGCCTGCCCACCTATGCGCGTGCGGGGCTGCGCGAGTTCGAACGGGAGCGTGAGCTGCGACGCGCCCACGAGATCCTCAAGTCCGCCGCGGCTTCCTTCGGGACCGAGATCGACGGTCGATGTCCGAAATGACAACCTACATCAACGCGCATCGCGAGCGCGTCGGGGTCGAGCCCGTCTTGAGGGTGCTGCGGTTCGCCCATGCCACACACTACTTCGCCCGCAGCCGCACACCTTCGGCGCGAACCCAACGCGACGAGATGTGGGTCGGCGATATCGAGAGGTTCTGGACCGACAACCGCAAGTGTCGGGCGCCGACAAGGGTGTGAGAACGCAGCTCAACCGCGAGGGCATCCGGGTGGCACGCCGCACAGTGGAGAGACTGATGCGACGCAAGGGAATCGCCGGCGTCGTGCGTGGCAAGACGGTGTGCACGACCATGGGGCGAAGCGGGCGATGCGACCTGCCGACCTGATCGAGCTCTCCGGGCGCCAGCCCCAAGTCAGCCGACCTGACCTACGTCAAGACCTACACGACTGGGTCTACATCGCCCTTCGTCATCCACGTCTCCTCGCGCTGCGTGGTTGGTTGGCAGGCGTCGCGCTCGCTGCGCAGCGACCTCGCCCACGACGCCTGGAGATTGTCGTCTGGGCGCGACCCGACGAGAAGCTCGAAGGCGGCCGTGGAGTGCGGTGCGCTCCGCGCTGGATCCGGACATGCGTCCGAACACCCTGTACCCGCGTCGTGCGCATGTCCCATGACACCTGCACCCGCGCCCGCCGCAAATGGAGCGCATGCCGTCAGCGACCACGAGAGTGCCGCCCATGCTTGCTCCATCGCGCGCCCGCAGGACCGGAGTCCTGGCCGCGTCCTTCCTCCACTTCGACGTGTCGTTCCTGTGCTGGGTGATGATCGGGGCGCTCGGCGTCGCCATCACCAAGGACCTGCACCTGAGCGCGTCGCAGAAGGGGTTCCTGGTCGGCGTGCCGATCCTCAGCGGCTCGGTGATGCGCATCGTCGTGGGGCGGGTCGCCGAGATGTGGAGCATCAAGAAGGCCGGCTACATCACCATCGCCGGGGCCGCGCTCGGCCTGGTGCTCGGCGCGATGCTGGCTCGCTCGTACGGCGCGCTGGTCGGGGTGGGGCTGCTGCTCGGCTGCAGCGGGGCCTCGTTCGCGGTGGCGCTGCCGCTGGCCTCGCGCTGGTTTCCCCCGGAGCGGCAGGGCATCGCCCTCGGCGTCGCCGGGGCGGGCAATAGCGGCACGGTGATCGCCACCTTCTTCGCGCCGCGCATCGCCGCCCACCTCGGCTGGCCCAGGACGATGGCGCTGGCGTTGCTGCCACTGCTGGCCATGACCCTCGCCTGGACGCTGCTGGCCAAGGACCCGCGGCGGCAGCAGGCGCCCTCCGACGTGCGCTCGGTGCTGCGCGACGGCGACTTCTGGCTGCTCTGCTTCGTCTACAGCGTGACCTTCGGCGGCTTCGTCGGGCTGACCACCTTCCTGCCGCTGTTCCTCCACGGCGAGTACAGGCTGGGCGCCATCAGCGCGGGCAACATCACCGCCATTGCGGCCTTCCTGGGCAGCGCGGCACGGCCGCTGGGCGGCTTCATCGCCGACCGCGTCACCGGTCGCGTGGTCGCCGCGGCGGTGCTCTCCGTGGTGGCCGGATGTGCGCTGGTCGTCGGTGCGCACGTCAGCACCGCGGTCACCACCGCGGCCGTGTTCGTCCTGCTGGCGGCGCTCGGCGCGGGCAACGGCGCGGTCTTCCAGATGGTCCCGCGGCGCTTCCCGAGTGAGATCGCCGTGGTCACCGGGATGGTCGGCGCGGCGGGTGGCATCGGCGGCTTCTACCTGCCCACAATGCTCGGCGTCCTCAAGGACTCGACGGGCACCTACCTCTCGGGCCTCTGCGTGTACGCGGGCATGGCCACGATCGCGGTGCTGGTGGTCGCCGTCGCCGGCAGGCGCTGGACCGCGACCTGGCTGGCCCCGCTGCGCACCCGCGCGCACCAGCCCGTACCCGCCGCCACACGGGTGAGCGCATGACGGCGCGGCGGCGACTGGTCGTGGCCGGCAACGGCATGGTCACCGCGACGCTGCTCGAGGAGCTGGTCGCGCGCCACACCGGCCACGACGTCACCGTCTTCGGCGACGAGCCGCACCCCGCCTACGACCGCATCCGCCTCAGCACGCTGCTCGCGGGCGAGTGCGAGCAGTCGCAGCTCACCCTGCTCGACCGAACCTGGTACCGGCGACACGGCATCCTGCTGCGCGACGGCGTGCGCGTGACCGGCGTCGACACCATGCGCCGCGTCCTCACCAGCAGCGACGGCGAGACGACTCCGTACGATGACCTGGTCATCGCCGTCGGCTCGGAGCCGCTGGTGCCGGAGATTCCCGGGCGGGAGCGCAGCGGTGTGCACACCTTCCGCAGCGTCGCGGACGTCGAGGCGATGCTCGCCCTGGCGGCGCCCGGGCGACGCGCGGTGGTGGTCGGCGGCGGCCTGCTGGGGCTCGAAGCCGCCTACGGCCTGCGCAAGCGCGGCGCGGATGTGCGCGTCGTCCACCTCGTCGACCGGCTCATGGAGCGACAGCTCGACGCCACCGGTGCGCGCGTGCTGCGCGACGAGTTGTCGGCGTTGGGCATGGAGATGGTGCTGCCCGCTGAGACCGCCGCAATCGAGGGCAACGGTCACGTCGAGGGTCTGCGGCTGCGCGACGGCCGCGCCTTCGCCGCCGACCTGGTGGTGATCGCCTGCGGCATCCGTCCCTCGACCGCGCTGGCCCGCGACGCGGGGATCGAGGTGCGTCGCGGCATCGTCGTCGACGACGCGCTGCGCACCTCCGCGGAGGATGTGCACGCCATCGGCGAGTGCACCGAGCATCGCGGCGCGACCTACGGTCTGGTCGCGCCGCTGCGGGTGCAGGCGCGCGTGCTCGCGGCGAGGCTGTGCGGTGACGAAGCTGCGAGCTTCGGCGGCGCGGTTCCGGCGACCACGTTGAAGGTCGCCGGCGTGCGCGTGTTCAGCGCCGGCGCGGTCGACGAGGAGGAGCACGACGAGGTGCTCAGCCTCGAGGACTCGGGGCTCGGCGTCTACAAGCGCGTGCTCATCCGCGAGGGGCGGGTGCGCGGCGCCGTGCTGGTGGGCGACCTCAGCACCGCGCCGCGCATCAGCGCGCTGATCGGTGACGGCGTCGACGTCGGCAGCGAGCGGCTCAGCCTGGTGGCCGCACCCAGCGGCGCGGCGCCGGGCAGCGAGGTCATCGACCTCGACGACGACGCCACCGTCTGCGGCTGCAACGGCGTCAGCAAGCGCGCCGTTCTCGATGCCATCGCGCAGCGCGGCTGCACCACGCGCCAGCAGGTGACGCGCTGCACCCGCGCCGGCGGCTCATGCGGCTCCTGCGCGCCGCTGATCGACGCGCTGCTCTCCGCGGGCGGCGGCGATGCGACGGCACAACCGGCCGCAGCGCAGCAGGGCGCGCCGACGCTCTGCGAGTGCATCCCGATCACCCGCCACGCACTGCGTGACGCGGTCACAGCGCGCGACCTGCGCTCGGTGAGCGCGGTGCTGCGCGAGCTGGGCAACAGCGTCGGCTGCGCCCGCTGCAAGCCTGCACTCGCCTACCACCTCGACGTCATCCGCTGTGGCGACTGGGACGAGGAGCGCTCCGCCCGCTTCGTCAACGACCGGGTCCACGCCAACATCCAGCGTGACGGCACGTTCAGCGTGGTGCCGCGCATGTTCGGCGGCATCACCTCTCCCGCCGAGCTGCGCCGCATCGCCGACGTCGCCGAGCGCTTCGACGTCCCCATGGTCAAGGTCACCGGCGGGCAGCGCATCGACCTGCTCGGCGTGCGCAAGCAGGACTTGCCCGCGATCTGGGAGCAGCTCGGCATGCCCAGCGGGCATGCCTATGCCAAGGCGGTGCGCACGGTGAAGACCTGCGTCGGCATGGAGTTCTGCCGCTTCGGCGTGGGCGACTCGACCTCGCTCGGGGTGGCCCTGGAGAAGGCGATGTGGGGCCTCTACACGCCGCACAAGGTGAAGTGCGGGGTGACCGGCTGCCCGCGCAACTGCGCCGAGGTCACCGTCAAGGACATCGGCATCATGGCCATCGCCACCGGCTGGGAGGTGTACATCGGCGGCGCCGCGGGCATGCGCGTGCGCAAGGCCGACAGGCTGTGCACCGTGGTCACCGCCGACGAGGCGCTGCGCGCATCGCTGGTGTTCCTGCAGCACTACCGCGAGGAGGCGGAGTACCTGGAACGCACCTACCACTACGTGGAACGCGCCGGCATCGAGGCGGTGCGCGCGGCGACGGTCGAGGCGCCGGACGAGGCGCAGCAGGCGCTGCTCGACCGCCTCACCCTGTCGCGCTCCCGCGTCGCCGATCCCTGGCTCGAAGGCCACAAGCCGCGCACCCCGCTGCAGTTCGCCGGCCCGGTGCCGCTGGACCTCGAACTGCGAGGCATGGCCGCCGCCGATGCCGAGGCCGAGGCCGCGCTGCCACTGTGATCCGCGTCGCCCAGCACCTGCTGCCGCTCGCCGACATCCCCGACGGCGAGGGCCGCGCTGTGCGCGTCGACGCCGCGGAGATCGCGGTCTTCCGCTGCGGCGATGCGGTGCGCGCCGTCGGCAACCGCTGCCCGCACGCGGGCGGGCCACTCGCCGACGGCATCCTCGCCGGTGACATCGTGGCCTGTCCGCTGCACGGCCGCCGCGTCGACCTGCGCAGTGGCGAGGTCGACGACTGCGACGCCGCGGTGCCGGTCTACGACGTCGAGGTGGTCGACGGCGTCGTCGTGCTATGGCGCTGAGCGGCGCCGCCAGTCGCGAGACCCGCACCGTCTGCCCCTACTGCGGGGTGGGCTGCGGCGTCCTGGCCACGGTGCGGCAGGGGCGCGTGCTCGGCGTGCGCGGCGACCCCGCGCATCCCACCAACCGCGGCGGCCTCTGCGGCAAGGGGCAGCGCCTCGCCGAGACCCTGCGCCCCGGCGACCGCCTCCTCCACCCGATGCTGCGCACTCGGCGCACAGAACCGCTGCAGCGCAGTTCTTGGGAGGCGACCCTCGCCCACTGCGCCGAGCGCATCCGCGACGTTCAGGCCAGGCATGGCAGGGACTCGATGGCCTTCTACCTCAGCGGCCAGCTCCTCACCGAGGACTACTACGTCGCCAACAAGCTGGTCAAGGGCTTCCTCGGCACCAACAACGTCGACACCAACAGCCGCCTCTGCATGGCCAGCGCCGCCGTCGCCTACAAGCTGGCACTGGGCAGCGACGCGCCGCCGGGATGCTACGCCGACGCCGACGAGGCTGATGCCGTGCTGTTCACCGGCAGCAACGCCGCGCAGACCCACCCCATCGTCTTCGGCCGGCTGCTCGAAGCCCGGCGCCGCACCGGCGCGGCGTGGGTGGTCGTCGACCCGCGACGCACACCCACCAGCGACGCCGCCGACATCCACCTGCAGATCCGACCCGGCAGCGACATCGCGCTGCTGCTGGCCATGCTCCACGTCTGCATCGAGGAGCGCCTCGTCGACCAGCGCTTCGTGCGCACCTGCACCAGCGGATTCGACGCCGCCGCAGCCGTCGCGGGCGAATGGCCCCCACACCGCGCAGCAGACATCTGCGACGTCGACGCCGCCGACATCCGCCGCGCGGCGCGCACGCTGTGGGGCGCGGATCGCGTGCTGTCGCTCTGGTGCCAGGGACTCAACCAGGCGACCACCGCCACCGATCGTAACCTGGCACTGCTCAACCTCCACCTTGCCACCGGCCAGATCGGCCGCCCCGGCGCGGGCCCGTTCTCGTTGACAGGACAGGCGAACGCCATGGGCGGGCGCGAGGTCGGCGGCCTGGCCACCGAGCTGGCCGCGCACCGCCGCCTCGACAGCGCCGCCGACCGCGAGGAGGTCGCCGCCTTCTGGGGCAGCGGTCCCATCGCCGCGGAACCCGGGCTCACCGCAGTCGAATTGGTCGACGCGCTGCTCGACGGGCGCGTCCGCGCGCTGTGGGTGGCCGGCACCAACCCGGTCGCCTCGCTCCCCGACGCGCAGCGTGTCGAGACGGCGCTGCGCGCGGCTGAGCTGGTGGTCGTGCAGGACCTCTACCCCACCGAGACGACCCGCTTCGCCGACGTGCTCCTCCCCGCCGCCGGATGGGGCGAGAAGGCGGGGACGCTGACGTCGAGCGAACGTCGCGTCGCGCTGGCGCAGCGGCTGGTCGACCCGCCCGGTGAGGCGCGTCCCGACTGGGCGATCTTCACCGCGCTGGCGGGCCATCTCGGCCAGGGCGCCGCCTTCGCCTACCGCGACGCCGCCGACGTCTACGAGGAGCACGCCGCGCTGAGCGCCGGCCGCACCTGCGACGTCAGCAGCCTCAGCCACGAGCGGCTGCAACGCGACGGCAGCGTGCAGTGGCCCTGCCCCCCGGACCGACCGGAGGGCACGGAGCGGCGCTACACCGACGGCGTCTTCGCCACGCCGGACGGCCGGGCCCGCTTCCACCCGACACCGTGGCGCGCACCCGCCGAGCAACCGGACAAGGAGTTCCCGCTGCGCCTGACCACAACGCGCAGCTCCGCGGCCTGGCACACGCGCACCAAGACCGGCCGCGTCGCCGAGCTGCGGCGCAGCGAGTCCGCGCGCGTCAGCGTCAACGCGAGCGACGCGGCGCAGGCGTGCGTGGCGCACGGCGACGTGGTCGAGCTGGTCTCGCGGCGCGGCCGCTGGCGGGGTCGCGTCGACATCGACGGCGCGGTGTCGCCGGGAACCGTCGCGCTGCCGTTCCACGGCGCACCGCTGTGGAGCCGCGGCGGCTGGGCCAATGCGCTCACCGTGGCCGCGCTCGACCCGCGCTCGCGGCAGCCCGAGCTGAAGCACGCCGCCGTCCGCCTGGTGCAGGCCCGACCGCTGCTCGACGGAGTCACCGTCGTTGCCGACGACCACCACGACCCGCTCGCCCCCGCCCTGGCCGCGGCGCTCACGGCGGCGGGCGTGCGCGACGTCCGCTGCACGGCCGGCGGCGCAAAGACGCGGCGCGACGACACAGCGGACAACCCGCTCCTGCTTGTCACCGCCGCACCGCTGGTCGTCGACTCCGGAGCCCGCGTGGTCGACCGCGATCACGTCTGGGCCGTCGGCCCGCAGGTGCGCACCGCGCTCGGCCTGCGCCTCACCGCCGACCCGCAGCGCCTGGCCGCTGCCCTGCTCGCCGAAGGCCACTGCGGCTGGCGCGCGCTCACCCGCGCCAACTGGTCGCGCACAGCATCCGGCGCGGCGTGCTTCGCCGGCGGCGATCCCGAGCATGAGCCCGACGACGGCGCCCAGGACGTCCACGTCCTCGATGTCAGCGATCCCGCCCGCGGTGTGCGGGTGCGCTGGCGGCTGGGCAGCGGGCAGGTGCTCGGCGTGCTCGCCGAGGGACCGGACGAGGTGGTGCGGCGAGTGGCCGCCGCCTGGCACGACGACCTGTCCCCCGCCGAGGTGCGCACCCTCGCCCTCTGACCCGCGCCGCCTCCCATCCAAGATCGCAGCCACCCGCTTTGTGCAGTGCCGACGTTGGCCCGGCCACCCCGGGACGTCGAGCATGTGATGGTGATCGAGCCCGCCCCTCTCGAGCCGGTGGACTCCGTCGCGCCCGTCGCCTCGGTGGCCGACTGTCTCGACCTGCCCGTGCTCCGCGCCGGACGCCTGCGCGGCGGCCACGCCGGCCTCGACGCGCGCGTCCGCTGGGCCAGCAGCGCGACCGACTGGCGCGGCTGCGCACCGGGCGAGTTCCGCATCCTGGCCAGCCTCGACGACGCCGCCTCGGTCTCGCGCGCCGCGGGTGCAGGCGCCGCTGCCCTGGGCGCGTCGCGGGTGGCCACCGCCGCCGCGGCCGCCGCCGACCTCCACGCCCTGCCCGTGGTCGAGCTGCCGCCGCGGCCGGGTGCGGACGACGTCGCCGCCGAGCTGCTCGACTACGTGATCGCCTCGCTCGACGCCACGGTCGCCGCGATGCACCGGGTCAGCGCCCGCCTCGCCGCCGCCGCCTGCGCCGACCTGCGCGTCGAGAGCATCGCCGAGGCCCTGGCCGGGGTGACCGGCGCGCCGGTGCTCGTCGAGGACGCCGAGTTCCACATGATCGCCGCCGTCGGCGAGGGGCGCATCGACGCCAACCGCGCCGCCACCATCCGCGCCGGCGGCACCCCGCCGCGATTCCGCGCCACGGTGGCGATGCGCCGCTTCTACGAGGGGATCGCCGCCTCCGGTGGCCCGGCGCTGCTGGCGCCCGTGCCCGAGATCGGCCTGCAGCTCCCGCGCCTGGTCGCCGCCGTGCGCGCCGCCGGGGAGCTGATCGGCTTCGTCACGGTGATCCCGCCCGCGGGGCCGGACGGCCGCCGCATCTGCACGGTGGCACTCGAGCAGGCCGTCCACCTGGTCGCGCTGGCCATCGTGCACGGGCGGGCCGTGGAGCTGCACGGACGGATCACCGCCGGGCACCTGCTCCTCGACCTGCTCGAAGGGCACGCGCCCGCGTCGCTGGTCGAGGCGCGCGCGGCTCAGCTCGGCGTCGACCTGGGCGTGGCGCGCTCGGTGGCGGTGCTGGCCCTGCCGGCCGAGACCCGGCCCGAGCAGGCGGTCCACCGCGCCGCCGCCGTCCTGCCGCAGAACCTCGCGCCGCTGGCCGACGTGCTCGGCGGCCGCCTGGTGCTTCTCGTCGAAGAGGACGTCGACCGATTGCGATTGGTCGAGCGCGTCCGCGAGGCCACCGGCGGGAAGCTGGCCATGGCCGGCCGGTACGTGCCGACGGCGGATCTGCCGCGCGCCCACGACGAGGTGCGCCGCGCCCTCGACATGGCCGAGCGAGCGGGACGCAAAGGGACGCTCGACGCCGCGGAGTTGGGCCTGGTCGGGCTGCTCCTGGCCGGCACCGTCGACGGCGCGCTGGAGCGCTTCGCCACCCGGCGCCTCGACGCCCTGGCGACCCACGACCGCCGCGAGGGCACCGACCTCTGCGGCTCGGTGGGCGCCTTCCTCGACGCGGGCGGCCTGCGGGCGGCGGCGCGCACCCTGGGCATCCACCCCAACACGCTGGCCTACCGGCTGGAGCGGGCGGAGGCGGTGGGCGGCTTCCGGCTCGGCTCGCCCGACGACCGCCTCGAGCTGGCGCTGGCGCTGCGCTGCCGCCGGCTGCTGGGCGGATGAGCGAGGTGGGCAGGCCGGACCTGCGCGGGCTGCGCGTGGGCATCACCGCGGAGCGCCGCGCCGAGGAGCAGGCGGCATTGGTCCGCGCACTGGGCGGCGTGCCACTGGTGTGCCCGACCGCGCGCGTCGCCTGGGAGGACGACGTCGAGGCGCCGCAGCGCTGGCTCGACACGGTGTGCGCCGGGGTGGACGACGCCGTGTTCATGACCGGCATGGGCGCCGAGCGGCTGCTCACCCACGCCCACGCCGCGGCACGGCTGGACGAGGTGGTCCGCCACCTGGCCGCGGCGCGCGTGGTGGTGCGCGGCAGCAAGGCGCAGCCGGTGCTGCGCCGTCACGGCATCCGCGTCGACCTGGCGCCGCGCCCCGCCACCTCCACGGGAGTTCTGGCCACACTTGGCAACGACCTGCGGGGGCGGCGCGCCGTGGTGCAGCTCGCCGGTCCCGAGCCGTCGCCGCTGCTCGACGGGCTGCGCGCCGCCGGTGCCGACGCCGTCGGGATCTGCATCTACCGCTACCCGCCCGACGCGGTGATCGGCGCCGCCGACGCGCTGGTCGAGGCCATCGTCGGGCGCGAGCTGGACGCGGTCACCTTCACCAGCGCGCCGGCGGTGGACGGCCTGGTCGCCGCGTCGGTGCAGACCGGCGACTGGCCGGCGGTGCGGCGGCGGCTCAACGCGATGATCGTGGCTGCGGTGGGCCCGGTCACCGCCGACGCGCTGGCGCGCAACGCCGTCGCCGTGCACGTGCAGCCCGCCGAGCCGCGCATGGGGCCGATGATGCGCGAGCTGGTGGCGCGGGTGGCCTCGGGCCGCGGAGGGCGCGGCTGAGCGTCGTCACGACGTCCGCACGCGGGCCTGGTTGCGCGGGCTCGCGGCCGCCTGCGCGATCACCGCGGCGAGTGAGCCCGGCTGCGCGTCCGACGCCGCACTCGGCCGTGCGGACACCGGCGCCGCGTCGGACGCGGCGAGCGCAGGCAGGTCCGCCGGCGCGAAGTCGTTGCGCTCACCCTGCGCGGGGATGAGGCCCTCCAGGGTCGGCGCGCCGGCGTCGCGCGGCGTCAGCGGTCCGGCCAGGCCGAACTGGGCGCACAGCGTGCTGATCAGGCTCGTGTGGTCGAAGGGCGGCCCGCCGCCGGGCGGACGCCAGATGGTCTGCTTCGCGATCGCCGGGTTGATGAGGATCGCCGGGACGCGCACGCCGTACATGGAGTAGTCGAAGCCGGTCACGAAGTCGGGCGGGAACGGCGAGGTGGCCGCGGGTGGCGGCATGTGGTCGTACAGCCCGCCGTGCTCGTCGTAGATGACGATGAACAGAGTCTTGGCGAACAACGCGTCAGGACCGTTGTAGAGCGTCGTGAACACCTCTTTCAGCAGAATCTCGCCGTCGTACACGCTGATCGGCGGCGGGTCGCCGCTGGGCGTCGAGCCGCCCGGGTGGTTGCTGTTGGGCGGCGGCCCGTCGAAGAGGTCGGTGTAGCGCGGCTCGATGAAGCTGTAGGTCGGCAGCGTGCCCGCGGCGACGTCGGCGGCGAAACCGCCGTCGCTGTCGTCGTAGCGGTAGACGCGGCCGTCCTCGAAGACGGCCCAGTTGTCGTCGACGTACTTGACCAGCGCCGAGAGCGGCCAGTCGTTGTAGTTGACCTTCCAGGGCAGCCGGTCCGGCCAGGGCCAGTCCGGGTTCGCCGCCGCCTTGTCGAGGAGCTGGAACACCGGCATGTCGGTGACCGTGCCGTCGGGATCGAGGTGGCGATCGGTGATGTCGGTGTTGTCGAGCACGGCGTACCACTGGCCGTTCTGCTGGTACGCGCTCGGCGTGGCGCAGTGCGCGAAGATGCGGTTGGCCAGGGTTTGCACCGGACCTGACGCGAACCAGAGGTCCGACACGGCGAAGGCGTTCGCCAGCGCGGTGGTGATGGGGATGTTGCCGCCGGGACCGGGCGCGTAGTACTGCATGATGTCCTGCGCCACCGGCTGGTAGCCGTCCTTCGAGGGCGGCTGCAGCAGGTAGTTGGCGACGAAGCCCATCATCGTCTCCGGGCCGGGACCCGGCTGCCCGGTGATCTGCTGCTGCATGTCGGTGAACAGCTCGCCGGGGTCCGGATATGGCATCACCTGCGTGCTCGGCGCCGTCGGCCCCTGCCAGACGTGGACGGGCTGGTTGCCGTCCTGCGGATTGGGATTCCACTCCCCGCCGGTGAGCCCGTAGTACAGCCCCTGCTGGGTGAGTGTCGGGTAGAGGCCGCCGAGCATGTTGTCGAACGAGCGGTTCTCGAACATGAGGACGACGACGTGCTCGATGCCGGGGAGGATGCTGGTGCTCATCTGTTCCGCCTCACTGCGCGCACCGGTATGGGGACGCCATCATCCCCGCAGGCGACCGACCGGTCAACAGTCGTGACAGACTCCAACCACCGGCATGCACAGGAGGTTCAGGGCCCAGTCCACCCCGCCATGTAGCACGGCGAGGTGCCGCACACCGCGGGCAGCGCGCCCTGCGGGCTGAGCCACGCCGCGATGGTCGCCTCGCCCTCGGTCTGCGCCCAGTCGGGGCCGTGCGGGTCGACGCCCTGCAGGTTGGCGTTGTTGTCGAGCGGCGGCGGCGGCGTGCCGGCCTGCGACCCGCTGCACGCGGTGACGCCGTCGTTCGGGCAGGGCCGCAGGGGTCCGAGGTCGCCGATGAGCACCGCGGCGGGACCGCTGAAGGGATACGACGGGATCGGCGCGATGCCCCAGTACGGCGTCGGGCCCGGATAGCGCCCCGGGTCCAGCACCGGCTCGCGGATCAGCGCGCCGACGGTGCGCATCTCCACCTCGCTGGCCCAGTTGCTGACCTGGTGGTCACCGAAGGAGACGGTCATGAACACGGAGTGCGGCGGCGTGTCCGGCAGCGCGGCGGTGGTCATGTGCGCCGCGTAGCCGTCGGCCTCGCCGTGGTCCCAGAGGTTCTGGATGAACGAGTAGAGCAGCTCGCGGTCGAGCGGGTCGGGGTAGGTGCGGTAGAAGACGTCGGCGAAGGTGCTGAAGTCGCTGCTGCGGGTGAGCAGCATCGAGTAGTTCATGCCGGCGACGTCCAGCTCCGCGCGCGTGAAGTCGGGATCGACAGCGGTGAGCGCACCGCCGAAGATGGCGCCCTGGCTGCCGCCGTCGTAGTACAGCTCCGAGGTGTCGACGGCGCATCTCCCGTTGACCTGGAAGGCGGCGCTGGAGCAGAAGCCCGCGGGGTTGAGCAGGTCGCGGCCCAGGTAGATGAAGTCGATCATCGCCTGCTGCAGCCGGTCGGGCAGCGACGGGAAGTCGGAAAGGTCGGCGAGCGCAGCCAGCGCGTTGGGGATGTCCTCCTGGGCCATGCCGATCTCGTCGGTGGCGCAGGACATGACGCCGTCGACGCCGAGCGTGAAGTACTTGTCGCCGTTGACCTCGCCGGCGCTGCCGAGCAGGCCGTGGCCGACCAGAGCGGGCCGGTAGGTCGCGCCCTGCTCCGCACCGATGGGGATGTTGCACTCGAAATGCGCGTCGTAGACGTTGCCGGGGATCGGTGTGGGCAGCGTGTCGCTCGCGCTCAGGTACTGGAAGCGCGAGCCCGAGGGGCAGCCGGGCAGGTCGAGGTAGCAGGGAACCACCACGTATCCGTCGACATGGGCCAGAACGCGCGGGTCGAGCGAGCTGCTGGTCGAGCAGCTGACGGGCGGCACGCCGATGGAGGCGCTGCAGGGCACCGCCTGGGTGACGTTGTTGATGACGAACTGCGGGGCGCGACCCTGGATGCGCCCGTCACCCGGCGTGGTGTCGCCGAGCTGGGCCAGCGCGTCGTCGCGCATGTGCAGGATCGTCTGCGTGAGACTCTGCTCGCTGGCCACGGTGAAGTCCCAGGCCAGGTAGAGGTTGGACACGCTGACTCCCGCGGCGCCGAGCTGCGGGAAGACGCTGGCGCCGTAGTACGCGCGCCGCGCCACCGAGCCGGGCCGCAGCCCGAGGATGGCCGCGAAGGCGCTCTGCGGCGCCAGCACATTCCCGCTCGCGTCGCGCATGTCCTGCAGCGCCACGATGTAGCGATGGCCCTCGGCGAAGTTGCGCGCCGGGTGGATGAGCAACCCCGTGCGACTCGCTGTGGGCGGCTGGCCGTTGAGGTCGACCGAGCGATCCAGCTCCGCCCACACCGGCCAGAGCGCACCGCTGGTGGCGTCGAGCACCAGCACGGGTGAGGACGGCGACAGGCTGGGCGCGATGTCGATGTTGGTCGGCGGGTCGGTGTTGGCGAACGCCTGCGGGTTGTCCATGCCCGGCACGTGGGTGACGATCTGGGAGCCGGGACTGAAGCCGTCGAGGCGGTTCCAGTCGGTGGGATCGACAGGCGCTCCGGCGGCATTGCGGGGCGTGGACAGCGGGCTGACGTCGAGCCGCAACCCGGTGGGACTGCCGGGGTCCCTGCTGGTGAAGAAGTTGTCGGGCCAGGGCAGCAGGCAGTCCGACGGGTCGATGGGGTCGCAGGTGCCGGTGACGCCGTCGAGCGAATCCGCCGCGGCCGGACGCGCCGCCGAGGGCGACAGCCACATGCCCACCGCACTGAGGAGGGCGAGGATCGCGGTCACCGCCCTGGCGCGGCGCGAACGTGTCGGGCGGACGGCGACGGCCATGCCTCTCCTCCAAACCGGTCCTCATCACGAAGACCGGGGCCGCGCGCAGCACGTTGCGTGCAGAAACCGCCCGCCGAACCTGCGGGTCAGGCCAGCGCAGCGTCCAGGTTGATCGGCACCGCCGCCAGCGCCTTGGACACCGGGCAGCCCGCCTTGGCCGCCTCCGCCGCCTGGCGGAAGCCGTCCGCGTCGAGCCCCGGCACCACGCCGCGCACGCTGAGCTGGATGCCGGTGATCCCCTCGCCCGCCTGGAAGGTCACCTGCGCCGAGGTGTCCAGCCGCTGGGGCGGAGTGCCCGCGTTGGCCAGGCCGAAGCTCAGCGCCATGGCGAAGCACGACGCATGCGCCGCGGCGATCAACTCCTCGGGGCTGGTGCCCGCCTCACGCGTCTCGGCGCGCTGCTTCCAGGTCACCGGCAGCTCGGGGAAGGCGCCGCTGGCCGGCCGCACCCTGCCCTGGCCGCCCAGCAGATCCCCCTCCCACGTGGCGCTCGCGCTGCTCGTCACGGCCATGGCGGTGGCCCTCCGACTGCTGTGGTCTCGACTGCACCCAGCCTAGCGACCTGAACCCCGGTCACGCCTGGGCGAACGGCACGCCTTTGAAAGATTGGAGCCGGACCTGGCGTCCCTTGTCTCGTCGCACCGTCTCCGGGACAGGACATGAAGATCACTCTCAGCACCGTGACCACAGCCGCAGCCCTGGTGGTCGCGGCCCTCGGCTTCAGCGCTCCGCGCGCCGCCACCCAGCCGCTCGCCGCGGCACCGGCGGTGGGCCACTCCCCCGCCAGCCAGCAGCAGGCCCGCCTCGTCGGCACCGTCGACGTGGCCCAGGTGGCCAGCGGTCCGCATGCCGCCATGTCGCAGGGCATCCGCTACACGGTCGAGTTCGACCACCACAACATCGCCGCCGCGGTGCGGCCGAATGCGGCCCTGGGCGGCGCCGACGCCCCGGGCGCGAAGGTGGAGTCGGGCGGCGGCAATGCCGGCGGCTTCAACGGCATCAACATCCTGGAGATGGAGCACGCCGGCACGGGCGACTACGCCGGCAGCCAGTTCGGCCTGGAGCCGCCCGACCAGGCGCTCTGCGTCGGCAACGGCTACGTGATGGAGGGCGTCAACACCGCCTGGCGCATCTACAGCGCCACCGGCGCACCGCTCATCCCCGCGGTCCCGCTGACGCAGTTCTTCCAGATCGCCCCCGCCGGCGGCGCCACCGGGGCGTCGTTCGTCAGCGACCCGCGCTGCGAGTACGACCCGCAGAGCGGCCGCTTCTTCGCGCTGATGCTCGAAGCCGACGAGGCCAGCGGCACGTCGCAGCTTCCCTTCACCCGCTCGCATTCCTACTTCGCCGTCAGCAAGACGGGCGATCCCACCGGCGAGTGGTACATCTACAGCATCGACGTCACTGACGACGGCCAGATGGGCACACCGCTGCACGCCAGCTGCCCCTGCATCGACGACCAGCCGCTGATGGGCCTCGACAAGTACGGCTTCTACCTGTCGGGCAACCAGTTCTCCGACTCGGAGATCTTCCCCGTCGGCGTGCCCGGCCAGGTCTTCCAGGTGCTGGGCACGCTGCCCGACTACCGCGCCGGCCAGGCGCAGGTCTACGCGATGTCGAAGAGCGCTCTGCTGCAGGGCACCATGCCCAGCGTGCTGCGCTTCGACACCGGTGACAGCACCGCGTATCCGGTGCCGGCGCAGGACCAGGGCAAGTCGCCGCTGTCGATCTGGTCCTCGCTGCAGCCGGCCTCGTCCCCGCCCGGCGACCGCTCGCCACAGGTTCCCGGCGGCGTCGAGTACCTGATGTCGCAGCTCGACTTCCAGGGCAGCGGCGACAACCGCATCGCCATCTGGGCGCTGACCAACACGGCCTCACTCGACAGCGACAGTCCCACCGTCACCCTGCAGAACGACGTCATCAACACCCTGGGCGCCAACGACACCTACAAGGGCCCCTTCTTCGGCGTCGACCAGAAGAAGGGCACGCATCCGCTCGCCGACTCCTGCACCTGTCCCGAGGAGCAGCTCAACGCCAACGACGACCGCATGAACAAGCCGATGTACACCAACGGCGTGCTCTGGGCGGGACTCAACACCGAGCTACCGGCCATCGACGCCAGCGCCGGCGACCAGAAGGCCGACCCGCGCGCCGGGATCATGTACTTCGCGGTCAAGCCGGGCATCACCGCGGACGGCAAGCTGTCCGCCGGCATGCAGCGCGACGGCTACGTGCAGGTCCCCGGCGAGAACGCCATCTTCCCCTCCATCGCGGCCAGCGCGCACGGCCCTGTGGCCATGTTCTTCACCGTCACCGGCCTCGACTACTTCCCCAGCGCGGCCTGGACGCGCCTCGACGGTCTCCAGGCCGGCGAGGGCCCGCAGGTGCACATCAGCGGCCCCGGCACCGCGCCCGAGGACGGCTTCACCGGCTACCCGACGGGCAACCAGCTCGGCGTCCCGCTCGACACGCCGGACAGCAACGGCGTGGCCCGCTGGGGCGACTACACCTACGCCGCCGTCGACGAGCACGGCTGCCTGTGGGGCTCCAGCGAGTACATCCCCAACGAGGCGCGCGACGCGTCGGCGGGCAACTGGGGCACCTTCATCACCCGGGTGATGCCCGCGGGCTGCAGCGAGCCGCCCATCGTCACCAAGCTCAACGTCAACGCCTGCGCGCCCGCCTTCACCGATCCCGCGAGCGACGACGACGAGCTCGGCGGCACGGCCGATCCGGCGACCACGCCCGGCGCCACGCCGCAGCTCGACATCACCGCCGGCGACATCAAGCTCAGCCAGGACGGCAAGACGGTCACCACCACGCTGACCGTCCGCAACCTGACCACCGCCGCGCCCGGCGGCGGCCAGGGCAACGACTACTTCTTCTCCTGGGACTTCAACGGCATCACCTACCAGACGCACGTGTTCGTCGACGCCGTCACCGGCGCGGCGACCTACGAGGACTCCGCCGACGGGAACACCCGCAGCGACGGCCCGGCGGACACCGGCTCGCTGGTGACCGGCGACAACGGCAAGGTCATCGTCAACGTGCCGGCCAGCGCGGTGGGCAATCCCCAGGTCGGCGACGTTCTGCTCGGCCCCAACGCAGAGACCCGCGAGAAGGAGGCCGAGGCGCTCGACTTCCTCTACGACACCGCCGGTCCGCAGTACGACGTGCTCGTCGGTGCGCGCTGCCTGACCGGACAGGTCGCGGCGAGCAGCACCGGTGCGTCGTCGTCCGGCAGCCATGGCGGCAGCGCCGGCATCGCCCTGCCCAACACCGCGGCCGCTGGAACCACGGCGGGTCTTGCCTCGGCGTCCGGTGTGGTCGTGCTGCTCGCGGTGCGCGCGGGGGCGCGCCGCCGCAGCCGCCGCCGCACCCGGTGAAGCCGTAGGCGCAGCCCGCACCCGGGTCGGCCGCGCCGGCGGGTGATCTAGGATGCGCCGGTGAGGCTGCTGGCAAACCGGCCGTCGAGCGGGGTGTTCGCGGGGCTGGGCGTGCTGGTGGTCGCCGGCGCCACGGTGGTCGCGGCCGCGGTCGGATTCCACGGACATCCCGGCTCGGGAGGCGCACCCTCGGGGTTGGCGCCGACCGTGCGGTCGACGCCGGCGCCGCCCGGCGCGTCGAGCACCGCGGGACTGCCGCAGACCACGCAGTCGCCCAGCGTGTCGCCCACGGGCGCGTCGCCGCCGGCGACCGTGAGCGCCTCGCCGTCGACCACCGTCCCCGCGACATCCTTCGCGCCAGCGCCGGCCGCCACGCCCACGCCGGTGTGCGCGGCCGCGGACCTGGTGCTGACCACCGCCACCGACCAGGCCACCTACCAGATGGGCGCGTCGGTGCGCATCACCACGACCATCCGCAACGGCTCGGCGCGCACCTGCACCACCGACGGCACGACCGGCTGCGGTCCCGGCTTCGAGGTGCTCGACAGCGCCGGGGCGACGGTCTGGACCTCGAACCAGCCGGGCGCCGTCGTCAACTGCCCCGCGGCGAGGCAGGCGCCGCTCACTCCCGGCCAGACCGTGTCCTTCTCCGCCGGCTGGGCGCAGTGCACCTGGTCGAACCAGAAGTGCACCGGGCAGGTGCAGCGCGGCGCGTACACCGCCGCCGGCGTGTGGTCGGAGGGCACCGCGCAGGGCGCCAGGTTCAGCATCGCCTGAGGCCGGTACACCTGGAGCAGGATGGACGCCGTCACCGGAACCCGCCGGGTGAATCGCCGCAAGGAGGCCACGACGATGGCGACCGCCTTCCTCACCGACGTCCAGACCCTGCGCGAGCGCGCCCGCAGGCACATCGAGCAGGGCCCGATCACCGAAGCCTACGGCGCCGACCGCGAACGCGTGATCGCCGTGCTCAACGACGTGCTGGCCACCGAGCTGGTCTGCTACCTGCGCTACAAGCGCCACTACTTCACCGCCACCGGCATCAACGCCGCGCCCGTCGCCGCCGAGTTCCTGGAGCACGCCAACCAGGAGCTGGGCCACGCCGACTCGGTGGCCAAGCGCATCACCGAGCTGCGCGGCGCGCCCAACTTCAACCCCGACGGCCTGGCCACGCGCAGCCACGCCGAGTACGTCGAGGGCGACACGCTGCTCGACATGGTCCGCGAGGACCTGGTCGCCGAGCGCGTCGCCATCGCCTCCTACCAGGAGATCGTGCGCTGGCTCGGCGAGGGCGATCCCACCACCCAGCAGCTGATCAAGTCGATCCTCGCCGTCGAGGAGGAGCACGCCGACGACCTGCTCAACATCCTCGAGGACATGCACGCGCGCTGACCTGCTCGATCCGGCGGGCGCGCGCCATGGTCTTACGTCGAGGGATCGAGCCGCAGCAGTCCCGTGCCCGACCAGTGGCCGAGGCTGGTGAGGTCGATCTTGGGCTTGTCGATGCGCCGCCAGAAGTCGAGCATGCTCCAGACGCGGATGTCGTCGAACAGCACCAGGCCCGGCGTGGTCCGTGGCAGGCCCGCGAGCAGGCGCCAGAAGGCGGGCTCGAAGCGGCCGTCCTTGGGACCGTCGACGAAGAGCACGTCTGCCGAAGCGAGCAGCGCAGCGTGCTCCCGGAATGAGCCGGGGTCGGAGAGATCGGCGAGCACCTGGGTGAGTCGCGTGCCGTCGAAGTCCTCCGCGCGCAGGGCGGGACCGGCGAGCCGGTCCCAGGGGACCACGTCGAAGCTGACCAGGCGCGACGCCGGTGGCAGGCCTTCGAGCATGGCCAGCGCGGAGAGGCCGGTGAAAGTGCCAACCTCGACCACAACGTCGGGGCGGCGGCTGCGCATCAATCCGGTGAGCAGGTGGTAGTGCTCACCGGGGAAGACCGAGAGCCAGCGCGCGGCCTCGTCGGAGCGCGCGTGCAGGTGGCTGAGGTCGACGCTCGTCGCTTCGCGGATGGCGTCGAGCGCGGTGCGCATGAGGGCGATGTCGGGACGGCCCGGCGAGTCGTCCATCGAGGCGATGAGCGACAGCTCGACGTGCCGGGCCTGCATGGGCAGGCGCAGCCGGGAGAGGTCGACGGGCTGGCCGTGCTTCTCGTCCTCGACGGGTGCGAGCACCGTTTCGCCCGACCCGGCGCCGGCCGTCGTAGCCAGGCGGCGGCGGGCTGCGGCGGCGAGGCGGCGCAGGTTGTCGCTCACGAGCGCGGTGTCGGCGCCATGTCGGCGCACATGGTAGCGCCGCCGAGTCGCGGCTGCGGGCGGGCTTGCCGTCAGGCGGTGAGGCGGTGACGCGGTTCCTGCAGGCGCCGGATCAGCTCCGCCTGGGTCATGGCCCCGGCGATGACGCCGCTGAGCAACGTCAGCAGCGCGACGTCGACGTCGTCGAAGGCGGCGGTGCGCGGCGAGATCACCTCGAGCACGCCGACGGTGATGCCCGCGTGGCGCAGCGGGACGCAGAGCATGGAGCGCAGGCCGGCGCGGCGGCAGGCGGCGCGGTCGACGCGCGCATCGCGCTCGGAGTCGTCGCAGCGCTGCACGCCGCCGGTGCGCACCGCGAGTCCCGACATGCCGGTGGCCAGCGCCAGGCGCCGTCCGGCATGGGAGGCCAGGCTGCCGCTGCTGACGTGGCAGACCAGGTCGTCACCGTGGGCAAGCTCGATGGCCGCGCCGCCGGCGCCGGTGACCACTCGGGCGCGGTCGCAGGCGAGCTGCATGGTGGCGTCCGGGTCGGCGGCGGCGCCGAGCACCTCGGCCTGGAAGGCGATCACCTCCAGCAGGCGGCGCTGGTCGGGGACGGTTGACGACACGATCCTTCCCTGCGGGATTCGAGTGGTCCGCTGAGCGTAGGCCGGGCCGGGCGGACGTGCCGCACCGCGCGGTCACGGTCGCGGTCCGGAGCTGCAACGGCGGGCGGGCGAAGGCCGTGGGCGAGGGCGCGCTGGAAGCGGCCGGACCCGCGGCGTATGCTTCGCGGAACCTCGGGGACAGAAGCGACCCAGCGCGTCGCCGGTTCAACGGCAGGAGGGATACCCGTGCGCGCTCGCACCATCACGTCGCTGGCCGCTCTCGCCGTCACCGTCGCCGCCGCCACCGCGGGCGGGGCGGTGCGGGCGGGGGCGACGGCAGGGCCGGCCGCCGGCACCAACAACCTGGTCGACCTCGACCACGGCCTGCAGTTCCCACAGAACAAGCAGAACGAGCAGTCGATCACCCGCGACCCGGCCACCGGCGTGCTCGTCGCCGGCGCCAACGACGAGATCAGCCAGCCGCTCTGCGCGGGCACCACCGCGCCGCTGGCGAGTCCCTGCCCGTTCAAGCCCGGCGCGCCGACCTCCGGCTGGTACCGATCCACCGACGGCGGCACCACCTGGACGGGCGGCTTCCTGCCCGGCTTCGACAGCATCGGCCGCACCTCGGGCGGCGACCCCAGCCTCGACATCGGCCCGAAGAGCTGCAACGGCGCCTTCTCCTGGTCGTGCGGCGCCAACGTCTACTACGCGAGCCTGGCCGACCCCTTCCCCGAGCGCGGCGGGGAGGCGGTCACCGTCTCGCGCACGGGCGACGACGCGCAGAGCTGGGCGAATCCCACCGTCGTCGACGCCACCGTCAACAGCGGGCAGTTCGACGACCACGAGTGGCTCAGCGTCGACAAGGGCGCCAGCAGCGCGCACTTCGGCCGTGTGTACGTGACCTGGGCGCAGTTCTGCAACGTCTGCGCGGGCAACGGCAACGTCAAGATCTTCGTCGCCCATTCCGACGACACGGGCATGACCTGGTCCAAGGCGGTGCAGGTCAGCGGCGCCAACAACAACGCCTCGCAGGGCTTCCGCGAGACGGGCCAGATGGCCGTCAGCTCCGACGGCACCGTCGAGGACTTCTGGACCGAGAACGCGGACGCCGTCCACAAGCAGAGCCTGCAGGTGGTGGCCACCTCCACGGATGGCGGCAACACCTTCAGCGCGCCGATCACCGTGTCGCCGGTGACCGACTACCCGCTGACCGGCACGCCCTTCGACGTCGTCGACCTCTTCAACCGCGTGCCCGGCATGAGCGCGCGCGTCGACTGCTACCCGCATCCCGCCGCCGATCCCACCAGCAGCCGCGTCGTCGTGGTCTGGTGCGATTTCGCAGGCGGGCACGGCACGGTGCGCGGCGCCTCGTCGACGGACGGCGTGCACTGGACGTCGCTGGGCACCATCGCATCGGTGGCCGGGCGCAACGCCTTCTTCCCCGAGCCGGCCGTCGGCGGTGACGGCATGGTCAGCCTCGGCTTCGACGCGCTCACCGCGCCGCCCGCGGACAACCCGTGGCAGACCGGCGTGCAGACCTACGACGTCTACTACGTGCAGGACGGCGGCAGCGGCTTCTCCTCGCCGCTGCTGGTCAGCTCGGCCACCTCGAACCCGGACGGGTCGTCGTACAACAACCTGATGGAGCAGTTCCTCGGCGACTACATCGGCGCGGTGAGCGGACCGACCAGCACCTGGCTGGCCTGGACCGACTCGCGCAACGCCGACGCCTGCACCGCGGTGAACAGCTACCGCTCGGCGGTGTACGGCGGCTCGCGCACAGCGGTGGCGCCGAACCCCGACACGGCCTGCACCACCGACTTCGGCAACACCGACACCATGGTGGCCGAGATCACCCACTGAACCGAGGTCACGCCGCGCGGCGTGCGCGGCCCCGACGACGCCGGCTGAGCCCGCCGAAGAACGCGGCGAGCAGCCCCACGACCGCCACCGTCGACGAGGGCGCCGACGACGACGTGTTCGGCAGCGACTGCACCGAGGCCGGGCCCTGGCCGGCGGTGATGGTGGTCACGCCCGCGGTGCTCGCCCGCGGGCAGCTGCTGACGCTGCCCGACTCGCCGAAGGCGCTGCCGTTGCAGTTGCCGAAGGCGTCGAGGACCGCTCCCGCCGGCACCGTGGTGGCGCTGATCAGCGCGCCGCTGAACGGCGTGCCCTCGAACGTGCCGCCGTTGACCGAAACCGGCCGCGCCGTGACGTCGGTGTTCTCCACCGCCGCGGGGTAGCCGACGTGCACGCTGCCGGGCTGCTGCGCGCTGAGCGCCAGGCGCGTCGAGGGTGTGACGTCAAAGGGCGCCGAGGTGAGCGTGTAGTGGTTGGCGGTGACCATGAGGTCGTAGCTGCCGGTGGCGGTGTCGAGGGGCACCTCCCACTGCGCCGTGTACACGCCGCTGCCGTCGACGCGCCAGACGATCTGCACGCCGAGGTCGTCGGTGACCGGAGTCCATTCACCCGAGACCAGCCGCCGCACGCTGACGAACGCCGCGCCCAGCGGCATGTCCGCACCGGCGGTGGCGCCCTGCCAGGACAGTGAGGCACGGTCGAGCCGCTGTGTCGCCTGCGGCTGCGCGGTGATCGAGGCGGTGCTCGTCCCCGTCGCGAACGGCGCCGCCCTGCCGCCCACGGTGACGCCGTTCCGCGCGTCGTCGTTGAAGGGTGGCGGCGCCGCCGAGCCGCCGGTGAGGTCGCGCGCCAGGGTGACCAGGCCGTCGAGGACGGCGTAGGACTGGTACTCGCCCCAGAGCGTCGAGCCGCCCTCGTAGTGCTGCGCCTCGTACTCCTCGGGGGTGGTGAAGTACTGCATGTACTCGTTGGTCAGCCCGTCGATGACCACATACTTGACGTGCAGCGGTGCGGCGGCCTGCAGCACCGCGGCACGTACGCGCTGGGCCATGTTCACCGTCATCTCGCCGGGGACGGTGATGACCAGCCGGTTGCCCAGCCGCAGCACGGTGATCGGCAGCACGGAGGGGAACGAGGTGTTGTTCGAGGGGAACTGGGTGCGCACCTCGATCTTGTCGCCCTGGCCGTCGACGGGGTTGTCGGCGGGTTGGTGGTCGCCCTCGAAGTTGGTGCCGTCGACCTGGCCGGTGATGTCGTAGAGCGGCCCGCGTCCCTCCTCGCTGCCGGTGAACAGCGAGAGCCCCGTGACCGGGTCGGTGCCCAGGGTGTGGCCCGCGCTGGTGCTCACACCGCTCAGCGGGATGCGCGTCCAGCGCATGTCGAGCGCCATGTCGGTGCTCAGCGAGGCGCCCGCGCCCGTCCAGGCGTCGAGCAGCACGTGCGCCTCGACGTCGCCGACCCGTTCCGCGTCGGCGGGGCCGGAATGGCGGATGCCGCTGGTCTGGTCGCCCTCGTCCGCGTTGGCGAAGGCCGAGACCACGTCCTGCGACAGCGGCACACCTCCGACACCGCGAATGGCCGACTCGACCGCGCGGTCGGCGACGGCGTGGTGGTCGCCGTTGTAGACGGTGAAGGTGGCCTTGTCGACGGTGCCGTGGTTGGCGAAGCTCGACCACAGCCCGACGGGCACGTCGCGGCCGTTCTCCAGCTTGTCGACGCGCAGCACGTCGACGGCGGGGTCGATGGTGTCGAGGTAGCCTCCGGGATCCTGGCCGACGCTGCCGGCGCCATAGGACTCGTGGATGCCGAAGTCGGCGAGATGGGCTTCGAGGCTGCGGTTCATGGTCAGCCCGACCAGCTCGCGATGCGCCCAGGCCGCGGCACCGGGCCCCAGGTCGTTGTCAGCGGCGCGGATGGCGGCGGCGAGCTGGCGCACCTCGAAGGAGTAGAGCTGGTCGTCGCGCGTGCCCATGATGTTCTGCGAGGCCGGCTCCGTCATGGTCGGGAACACCGTGTTGTAGGCGCTGTAGTTCCAGTAGCCCGACGGCCCGGCGTGGGTGTGTGTCGCCGAGACCAGCACCGACTGCTCGGTCAGCGCGGGATCGCCGACCTGCTGCAGCGCGTCCTGCAGGATGCCGCCGGCGATGCCGTTGAGGTCCTCGACCACGAAGGCCATCTTGTGGCCATGTTCGGCCAGAACGATGGCCCGCGCGAACAGCCGTGTCTGCACGCCGAGCCCCCTGGAGTCGCCACGCTCCCAGCCCATCAGGTAGTAGCCGGTCAGCGGGGTGATGTCGGCGCGGCCGACGCCCACCTGCAGGTCGCCGGGAGCGGGCACGCTGGTGGGGAGCGGCCCGGCCGAGGCCTGCGGGTCCTGGTACGAGTCGGAGGCGGCCGGGTCGGGCGGGAAGCCGGCGAAGGATGCCGCCGCGGCCGAGAGCGGCACGGCGGCGGAGACGGCGAGCGCGAGCAGCAGGGCGAGCCGGAGCGCGTTGCCGCGCACCGGACGGCGGCCGCGTGCTCGTGGAGCGACGACTGCGCGGTGCAATTCCTTCCTCGTGGCGAAGCCCGCCGGCGGGCGCCTGCGGTCAGGCGGACGCCGTCAACAGTACCGCGACGAGGCCCGGCGGGGCTCAGCCGGCCTGCCTGCCCGCGAGCGGGTGAGTCCAGCGGGGGCGTCGCGGCCCGTCCCCTCGCCGGCCGTCGCAGCTCGGCAAACCCCTGTTAAGGGGGCGGCCACGCCGATCGGGAGGCAACTACCATCGCGCCCCATGACCACCTTCCCCGACCTCGATCCACGTCGCCGCCGGCGCCGCCGGCGCCGCCGCGGCCGCGTCGCCGCGCCTCTGCCCCTGCTGGCCGCGGCCGCGCTGCTGACCGCCTGCGGCGGCGGCACGCACGCTGCAACGACCACGCCCACTCCGCGCGCCGTGTCCTCGACCAGCAGTGACAGCAGCACCGGCAGCAACGCGACGGGCAGCGCGGACATCAGCGTCGGCGACCAGGTGTTCAGCTCGACGCTGAAGACGCCCACGGCGGACTTCGGCATCCACGGCCCCAACGTCTACGAGGACGGCTCGGGCATCACGCTCGACGTGGCCAACGCCGGCGGCGGCTACACCTACAGCACGCCCATCGACTTCCACGGCGTCCCCGACAGCTTCGAGGTCAGCGTCAAGATCGACGAGCCGCAACAGAACAGCCTCTACGCCGGCATCGCCTGCCGCGGCATGGACGACAAGAACACCTACCTGCTGCTGGTGGACGGCAAGGGCGACTACGCCATCGTGCAGGTCAAGGCGGGCAACCAGACACTGCTCAAGAAGGGCGACGCCGCCTTCAGCGTGTCCTGGCCGATCACCCTCGAGGCCGCCTGCGTCACCCCGGACAGCGACGACACCATGAACCGGCTCTCGCTGACCGCCAACGGCACGCGGCTGGCCACGGTCGACGATTCGTACGACAACGTGGCGGGCAGCAACTCGTACGCGCTCTTCGCCGTCTCTCCCGGCGCCGACACCGGCAAGGGCTCGGTCCTCTTCCACGACCTGACGGTGAGCAACGCCAGCTCGCAGTGACGCCCTGAGCGGGGAATGGGGGACGGGAATCGCCATCCCGTCCCCCAGGCGCCCCCTCGGCGCTTCGGCTCAGCCGCCCAGTGCGGCGAGCGCGTTCTCTGCGGTGCAGTCCTGGCCGGACGGCACCATGGCCTTCTGCGGGTCGTGGTTCGGCGGCGTGCCGCTGAGCGCACCGGCCTCGCACCTGCCCGAGGTGTCGTCGACGACCACCAGGAAGAGGTCGCCGTTGCTGCTCTCCTGCACGTAGAGGACGAGGTTGGTCGGCGAGGCGGGCGGCGTCTGCGAGACGTCACCCTGCTGCACCGAGACGTCGATGTTCGCAGGCAGCAGCTTGGCCAGCGCCGAGGCCATGCCCCAGGCGTCCGAGGCGCTTCCGCTGCTGTCGGTGATGGTGCCCTGGGCCACCTCGAGCACGCCGTCGCGCTCCTTGGTGGCGTCCCCGATCACCTTGTCGGAGCTGGTGTCGGTGCTGCTCGCCGAGCTGTTCGACGAGCTCGACACCGCGGAGGCGTCGACCGCATCGCCCGGCACGGAGATGTCGAAGCTGGCGCCGTACTCGGTCACGTCCATGCGGCCCTTGGAGCCGCCGTCGAGGCGCACTGGGTAGGGCTTGCCGCTGGTGGCCACCGCCATGGTGCCCTCCGGGCCCTTGACGAACACCACGGACTCGCCGTCGACGCTGCCGGTGCCCGTCTTGCTGTACGGGCCGCCCTTGCTGCCCAGGGAGTCGGCGAGGTCGCTCGGCTTGGTGAGGCTGTCGATGGAGCTGGTGGTGTCGCTGAAGGTGCTGTCGGCGGTGGAGGTCTTCAACCACTTGCCGCCGACGGCGCCGGCGACGTCCTGCGACAGGCTGGCGAGGAAGTCCTTGCCGCGCAGGTACAGGCTGCTGCCCGTCTCGACGAAGTCGAAGGCGGTGCCGTCCTGGTCGACGTGGCCGGCCGACTTCGAGCCGTCGACCCTGATGTCGACGGTGGTCGTCGAGTTGTCGGACTTGACGGACCCGGCGACGTGGAACGAGGTCGCCGAGCGCAGCGCGGCCTTGGCGTCGTTGACGATCTGCTGCGCCTGCTTGCCGTCCTCGCCGTTGCCGGATCCGCAGGCGGCGAGGAGAAGTGCTGACGCCGCCAGGCCGGCGGCGACGGCGCGTCGGGGATGGGACACGATGATGACTCCGATGAACGCGATGAACGGTGACGGCGCGGAGCGCCGGGTGGCGCAGCGTCGCACCATACGCGGCCCGGTGGCGGTATCCGGGCACGCTTCACAGGGATTTACCGACTCTCAGCCGCCCGTCACATCCGAGCACCTGGGCGGGCGATCCGCGTTCGCAAGGTTCCTACCTGGCGCTCAGGGCAGGATGCTGGAAGGACTGCTGAAGGTGGCTTCGACGCCGCGCGGATCGCCCTCCTCGTCGCGCAGGACGCGGAGGTCGACGTAGCCGTGCCGCGCGAGGTCGGCGGCGATGGCGGCGGGCTGGTCGCCACCCAGCTCGAGCAGGAGCGCACCACCGGGCCGCAGCCAGCGCGTGCTCTCCGCGACGGCGCGGCGCAGCAGGTCGGCGCCGTCGACGCCGCCGTCGTAGGCCAGCGCCGACTCGAAGGTGAAGGTGTCGCGCTGCAGCAGCGGCAGCTCCGCGGTGGGCACGTAGGGGACCACCGCACAGACCACGTCGACGCGTCCGGCCACGTCGTGCGGCAGCGGCGCGAAGAGGTCACCGCGATATGCCTCGACGCCGTTGCCCACCGCGCAGCGCACTGCACGTTCGTCGATGTCGCAGGCCAGCACTCGCGCGGAAGGACGCTCCACCATGAGCACACATGCCAGGGCGCCGCTGCCGGTGCACACGTCGACGGCGATGCCGTGCTCCGGCAGGCATTCCGCGGCACGCCGCGCGATCAGCTCGCTGTGCCAGCGCGGCACGTACACGCCGGGGTCGACGCGCACGTCGACGCCACAGAAGAGCACCCGCCCGGTGATCCAGGCCAGCGGCTCACCCGTCAGCCGCCGCGCCAGCATGGCCTCGAGCCACGCTGCATCACCGGCCGCCGCGGCGATCAGCTCCGCGGCCTCCTCCTCGGCGGCGATGAAACCCGCACGCGCCAGCACCTCGGCGAGAGATCGAGCGTCGCGAGGCGTGGCCACGAGGCCGCACCGTACACCAGCGGGCGGTCGACCCCGGCGCCGCTCAACTGAGCACGAAGGGCGCCAGGTGCGCGGTCGGGTCGCCGGCCACGGACACCACCACGCTGTACGACCCTTTGCCCAGCCCCTTGGTGCCCAGCGCGAAGCTGTATGCCGCCGGCGCCTTGCTGGAGAAGCTGAACGCCTGGTTCAACGTGCGCAGCGAGCTGGCGCAGGTGGTGGCCGGCTGCAGGACGACGCACACCGCGGTGACGGTGACGTTCGACGCGGAGAGGTCCGCGCCGCTCGCATTCTGCAACTCGACACGCAGCTTGACGGTGGAACCGGCGCGGATCGCGGTGGTCGAGTTGTAGAGCAGCGCGAAGCCGTAGCCGACCGTCTGCGCCGTGCCGCCGCTGCTCGACGCGGTGGTGCGATAGCCGTGGTAGAGGGCGGTGATGGCGTGCGTGCCGACGCCGAGTGAGGCGGTGCCGCAGGTCGCGACGTTGGAGCTGACCTGCACCGAGGAGCAGCCGGCGATGTCGACGCCGTCGGCGAGGAACTCGAGCTGCCCGTTCACCGCCGTCGACCCGGGCGACAGCACGCTGACGCGAGCGGTGAAGGTCACGCTCTGTCCGACGATCGACGGGCTGCCGTTGCCGCTCACCGTGGTGGAGGTGTCCGCCGCGTCGACGGTCTCGCTGATGCCGCCGGTGCTCGACCCGAAGGACACGTCGCCGCCGTACTGCGCGGTGACGCTGTGCGAGCTGACGTCGCTGTAGGTGATCGTGCAGCTCGCCCTGCCCGTGGTGTTGTCGATGAAGACGCCCGAGCAGCCGCTCACGGCCACGCCGTTGTCGCTGAAGTACACGCTGCCGCCGTTGGGCACGGGCGTCACCGTCGCCGTGTAGGTGACCGGCTGGCCGACCACGGCGGGGGTGGCGTTCGAGCTCAGCGCCGTCGACGTCGGCGTGGCGGCGGTGCCGGTCTCGACGAGCGGGACGGCAGCGCCGGTGCCGTCGCCGTCGTTGCCCACCGCGGCGCACCAGGTAGCGGCGGCGCAGCTCACACCGTAGAGGAAGTTCTGGTTGGAAGGATTCGGGCTGGTGGCCAGCGACCAGTTGCTGCCGTCCCACTGCTCGATCAGTGTCAGGTAACCGTTGGCGCCGAAGTAGCGACCCACCGCGACGCAGCTCGACGCCGAGACGCAGGAGACGCCGTCGAGTGACGCGTCGGTGGTGGTCGGTGAGACGCTGGGCACCACCGACCAGGTGGTGCCGTCATAGCTCTCCACCAAGGTGGCGTCGTCGCTGCTGCCCTGGTAGCCCACCGCGGTGCAGCTCGAGGCGCTGACGCAGCTGACGCCCATCAGGAACGAGTTGGGCGAGGGATTCGGACTCGACACGAAGGTCCAGCCGCTGCCGTTCCAGGTCTCCACCAGGGGCGCGTCGCCGCCGTTGCCGGTGCTGTCGTAGCCCACCGCCACACACGATGTCGCGGAGCTGCAGGCGACGCCGGTGAAGGAGTCGTAGAGCGCCGGCGGCGACACCACCGAGGTCGTCCACGCGGTTCCGTTCCAGACCAGGCCGGCCAGCGACGAGCTGGCGTTGCTGCCCACGGCAAGACAGCTGGTGGCGCTGACGCAGGACACACCGGCGAGGTACGAGTTGCTGCCCATCGGCGTCGAGAGCGACCAGCCGGTGCCGTTCCAGGTCTCGACGATGGCCTCGCTCTGTCCCGTGCTGGAGAGCTGCGCCCAGCCGGCGGCGACGCAGAAGCTGGCGCTGGCACAGGACGCGCCGGTGAGGGTGGCGGTCTGCACGCCGCTCAGCTGCGGGGTGGTGGCGGGCTCCCACTTGAAGCCGTCCCAGGTCTCGATGAGCGGCAGGCTCGGCGAGCCGCTGGGCGCCGCATCACCCGCGGCGACGCACCACGCGGTGCCGGCGCAGGACACGCCGTTGAAGCCCGCGGTGTGCGCGTTGACCACCGGGTCGAGGTAGGCGACCGTCCACTGCAGGGTGGTCGCACCGGCGGCCACCAGGGTGGCCAGCGTGCCCAGCACCACCGCGCCGATGGCCGCGGCGACGCGCAGCCAGCACCAAGCGCCGTGCCAACCGCGCCCCGTCCCCACTCGATTCCTGCCCATGTGGCCCCTCTCCGCAGGCGCGCTTCACTGGCTTGATGGTCGGTGCGCCCCTGGGCTTGGAACCATAGCGCAGCGCCGGGCAGGCTGCACGGGTCCTGGCGAACCGTGCGCGGACTACCCGCTCAGGAGGTGCGCACCGAGGGCCGGACCAGCTCTGCGTGCCGCTCCGTCCAGTACTCCAGCCGGCGGCGGAAGCGGTGCGCGGCGCTGAGCAGGCCGGCCCGCCGCGCCGTCTTCCAGGCCTGCGAGTAGACGCGGATCCAGTGCCGGATCTCGCCGACGTCGACGGTCTCCGAGTCCTCCCCCACGAGCAGCACCTGTTGCAGCACCGGGGTCACCTCCACGGATGCGGGCGGACGCAAGGCGGCGGCATCCTCAGCGGACGCCGCGCCGCAGGGCGATGTCGAGCCGGGCCGACAGCTCATCGCGGCGACGCGCCTGCTGCACTGCGCGGCAGAGCTCGCGCCAGCGCTGGAAGCGCCGCATCGCCCACCCCTCGGCGTCGTCCGCCGAGGACTGCAGCGAGTCGGACGGGCTGGACCCGAAGTGGTCGTGTGCCATGCCCGAAGCATGGGGCGCGACGGTGGGTCGAAACCATGGACACGGTGCCCAAGGTTCGCCCATCCAACCTTGTGATCCGATGACGCCACCGAACCGTTGCCGGTTGGTCAGGACGTCGGCGATCGCCGGTACCGGCTGGCTTTGTACTCGCTGACCCAGCGGCGCGTGCTTCGCCACTGGCCGTCGCCACCCCGTTGCGCCTTGAGACGGCCGCGCTCCGCCGCGTTGCGGAGGGCCCGAGCCGTGATGTCCCTGTCCACCAGAGCCGCCAGCGGAACGAGGCGTGAGGGACCGGCGACAGCGGGGACGATGAACCGGTACAGCGTGTCGAGCATCCGACGGCTGAGAAACTCACCCAGGGGACCGACCTGTCCCTGATCCGTCTCCCGGAGGGCGTCGAGGTATCGGTCTCGGTCGCGCTTGAGGATGATGACGGGCGGGTAGCCGAGACGAACCAGCAGCAGGTTCATGAGCAGACGGCCCGCCCGACCGTTGCCGTCCAGAAAGGGATGGATGCGTTCGAAGCTGCCGTGGAGTCTGGCCAGTCGTTCCGGAAATGAGAGCGAGCCGCGGTGTTTCTCGACGCGACAGACCTCTGCCACCCAGCTCGTCATGCGCGCCTGCACGTCGACCCAATCGGGCGGGCGCATCCCGCCGGGGAACGGTTGAATGTCGTGGCGACGAAAGGCTCCAGGAGCCTCGTGCGCTGTGGCTTGAGGGTGCGGCGCGACCTCCCACACGGGAGTCATGGCCAGGTGATGAACGTGTCGCACCTCGTGCAATGTGAGGAGCGGAGTCCTCCCTGTCGGTGGCACCGCATGGGCCTGGCCGTACACCCATCGGGCGGCTTGGGCGTAGCCCTGGACCTCCAGGTATTCCTTCAACTGCTTGTCGCCCACGGCTCGTCCGTCGCGCAGGAGCAGGGCGACTTCCTTGAGCACGAGCGTGTTCCCCTCCAGGGCAGTCGAGTGGTGGGCCTCGGCGTACCAGATGTCCCCCCAGATGTCCTCCGCTTCGACGGGCGACGGCAGGCCGCCGAGGCGGCCGCGCAGCTCGTCGACGGCCTCGTCGAGGCGCCGATAGAGACGCTGGCGGTGCGGGGAGTGCATGATCGGAGTCTAGTCGATGTTGGGTTGAGCACAGCGAAATCGCATGCTCAACTCAAATTCGCGGGCGGCAACGCCGCCGACCCGGCTGGAGCCTTGCGCGTGTTCGTCGTCGTCGCCGGCTTCGCGGCGTCGGTGGGACTGGTGATGCTGTCGTGGCTGCGCGGTGCGGTGGTGCGTGCCGTCGCGGTGGCCGCACTCGTCGCGGCGCTCGCGGGCCCGGCGGCGTACACCGTCGACACCGTGCTGGCGGCGCACACCGGTGCGATCCCCTCGGCGGGTCCGGCGGTGGCGGGTGGCAACGGCGGACCCGGCGGCGGGCCGGGCGGCTTCGGAGGACCGCCCAACGGCAACGGCGGCTTCGCGGGCGGACCTCCGCCCGGTGCGTTCGCGGGCGGCGGATTCCCCGGCGGCCCGGGCGCCTTCGCCGGAGGTGGCTTCCCCGACGGGCCCGGTGGCAATGGCACGGTCGGCGGCCTGCTCGACGCCTCGCGCCCCGGCAGCACGCTGGTCAGCCTGCTGCAGAGCAACGCCAGCGCGTACACCTGGGTTGCCGCCACAGTCGGCGCCAACTCGGCGGCCGGCTACCAGCTCGCCGCCGATCAGCCGTGCATGGCCATCGGCGGCTTCAACGGCAGCGACTCCTGGCCCACCCTGGCGGAATTCGAGTCGCTGGTGCAGCAGCACCGCATCCACTACTTCATCGCCGGTGGCGGACCCGGTGGGGTCACCTCAAGCACGTCGAGCTCAATCAGATCCTGGGTGGCCGCCCACTTCAGCGCCACCAGCGTCGACGGCGTCACCGTCTACGACCTCACCGCGACGCCGTCCGCCTGACGGCACACACGGACCGCTCCGCGCCCGGCCTGCCACCGCACGCTGGCCGGCGCGGAGCACCGCCGTCTGCTAGCGTGCGCGCACCAGCCGCCGCAGGCGCGGTGGCGCAGGAGGCGAGGTCGATGTCGCAGATGCCGCCGTTGCAGTACGGATCCCGCTCCCCCGACGGGCGCTGGTGGTGGGACGGACAGGCCTGGCAACCCGTTCCCGAAGCGCAGCAGGCCGCCGAGCGCGCCGGCCAGCCGACGGCGCCGCCGGCGTACAGCCCGGCTCCCGCAGTGGCCTACCCGGCGCCGGTGGGCCCTCTGGGGCGCCCGCGCAGCATCGGCATCTCCATCCTGCTGGCCATCGTCACCCTGGGCATCTACACCTTCGTCTGGACCTACAAGACGCAGAAGGAGATCAAGCAGCACAGCGGCATCGGCGTCGGCGGCGGGCTGGGACTGCTCATCTACATCCTGGTCAGCCCGGTGACCTACTTCCTGGTCGCCTCCGACGTCGAGTCGATGTACCGCGCGCGCGGCTGGAACCCTCCGCTGACCACGCTGACCGGTCTCTGGGTCTTCCTGCCGCTGGCCGGAGCGATCATCTGGTTCGTCAAGGTGCAGGGCGCGCTCAACGCGTACTGGCAGGCGCTCGGCGCGCCGCCGCCGTAACGCTCGGCCGAAATGCCGCGGGCGAAGGGCGGCAACGCCCCCGTCGATCCCGCCGTCTTCGGCGACGCGCAGTCGGTGGAGTCGCTCGACGTCCTCGTCGCCGGCGCCGAGCTGGAGCTGGTGCGACTCAGCGGCGATCGCGCGGACGTGGAGGCACCGCGCCTGTCGCTCGACACGGTGCGCTGCGACGCGCTGCACATTCCCGGCGCACGACTCGCGCGCCTGCAGGGACACACCACCTGGTGGGAGGACTGCGACCTCAGCAACGCCGACCTCGCCGGCGCCGGACTGCGTCACTGCGTGATGCGTCGCACCCGGCTCACCGGCGTCAGCTTCGCCGAAGCCTCGCTGCGCGACGCACTCGTCGAGGACTGCAAGCTCGACCTGGCCAACCTGCGCTTCGCCCATCTCGAGCGCGTCACCTTCCGCAACTGCGGGCTCGCCGACGCCGACTTCAGCGGCTCGACGCAGCGCACCGTGCGCTACGAGGGCTGCGACCTGCGCGCCGCGCAGTTCTCGCAGGCCAGGCTCGACCGCGTCGACCTGCGCGGCTCACGCCTGGAAGGCATCGGCGGCATCGGCGACCTGCGCGGCGCACGCATCGGCAACGAGCAGCTGCTCGAGCTGGCACCCGCGCTCGCCGCACACCTCGGCCTGCGCGTCGAGGATTGATCGCGCGCGCCCGCGCCGTTCAGCAGTGCGCGGCGACGGTGAAGCTGCGCGTCAGCGTGGTGGCGGCTCCGCCGTTGGCCGTGCCGGCGCCGACCGTCACCGGGCCGAGCGGCGCGGAAGCGGACACGGTCCAGCTCACCACCACATGGCCGTGCGCATCCGTGGCGACCACGCCGTAGCCGCCGTAGCTGTCGCCCGTGTGGCCGTCGGCGTAGTGGCTGTTGTAGGCCACGGTGTAGCCGGGACGGCTCTGCGCGGTGAGCGTCTGCGTCCCGCCGGGCACGACGCACGAGGCACCGAGGCTGACCGTGAACCAGCTCGCGGTCGGAGCAGACGAAGCACCCGGCCGCGGAGTCGCCGAGGCTGCGGCCCCTCTGCTCGCGGACGACGGCGCGGACGTGGCAGGCGCAGGATTCCTCACCAGCGCGGCACCCGTCGGGTTGAGCGAGGTGGCCGCAGCGGGGTGCGCCTGCTGCTGCGGCGTGCTCCTCCCACCCCCGTGAGCCGCCAGCAGCACCGCGCCCGCGAGCAGGAGCACAGCTGCACCTGCCACGGCCGCACGACGTGCGCGGGTGCGCGGCAACCAGCCGCTCAGCAGCGTCTCCGGCACCGCGCGCACCCTCCCGACGAATCCCTTCCGCCCCTTCTCCTCAGTTCAACGTGGCGACGGCGGGTCGCCCTGCGCGAAGCGAGACGGCGACGCGGTCAACCGCAGCAGGGCGCGCCTCCGGAGGCCTCGGCCGCGGGAGCGGTGGCCACGGGCAGCAGGGTGGGCGCGTCGGCGAGCACCGTGTAGACCTCCCAGCGCGCGCCATCGGGATCGCTGACCCACACCTTGTCCTGCACCGCGTAGCAGCAGGTCACGTTCTCCTCGACGTCGGTGGCCAGCCCTTCACCCGCCAGGCGGCGGGTGGCCCTGGCCACCTCGTCGGTGCTCTCCACCTCGACGCCGAGGTGGTTCAACGTCCCGCCGCCGGCTGCCGGGTTCTCCAGGAGCACCAGCTTGAGTGGCGGCTCGGCGATGGCGAAGTTGGCGTACCCGGGGCGGCGCTTGGCGGGCTCGGCCCCGAAGAGGCGGCCGTAGAACTCGACGGCGGCGTCGAGGTCGCTGACGTTGAGAGCGAGCTGGACTCGGGACATGGCGGGCACGCAGCCTCCCTGGAACCTATCGATGAGCGTCGATCATTACCGACGGGCGCAGCCTAGCGCAACCAATCGACAAATGTCAATGCGTCAAGCCTCCGTGGCGAAGGCGAACCGCCGCAGCTCCCCGTACAGCTCCACCATGGCGTCGAGCTGGTAGTGCGCCTGCAGCCCCGACGGGTTGGGCAACAGCCACACGACAGCCTCGCAGAGACGCTCCGCCTGCCTGCCCATCGCCGCACGCGGCCGCCCCACGGCCATGCGGTACGCCTGCATACCGAGGAAGGCCACCACCCGCGGCCGCTGCTCGCAGACCAGCCGTTCCACCCGCCGCACCCCCGCACGCAGCTCCTCGCCGCTCAGCTCGGCGGCCGCTGCGGTGGCCCGCGGCACGATGTTGGTCACCCCCAAGCCGGCGTCGAGCAGCCGTCGCTCCTCGAAGGGCGAGAGCTGCCGCTCGGTGAAGCCGGCCAGGTGCAGCACCTTCCAGAAGCGGTTGCCCGGCCGGCCGAAGTGGTGCCCGATGGCCGCCGTGTAGAGCCCGGGGTTGATGCCGCAGAAGAGCACGCGCAGCCCGGGCGCGACGAGGTCGGGCAGCGTGGTGCCGGCGGCGGCGGCGAGCTGCGCGGGCATCGGCTTCCAGGGGACGGTGCTCCCCGGCACCCCGGGCGGCAGGTCGTCGCGTATCCGGCTCACGAGCGCAAGACGGTGCCACAGGACGCCACCGACCCGTCACCAGCGAAGTCGCGTGCAGCCGCCGACAATGGCTGGAGATGCAGTCCCACCCCGGGCGGCACTCGCCCATCGACCAGCTCCGCGACGTGCTGGCCTGGCGGGACACGCGCACGCTGGCGCTCGTCTTCCTGGTCACCCAGCTCCTCGACGTGGTCACCACCCAGCGGGCGCTGGCCACCCGGCGCTTCGAGGAGGGCAACCCCTGGCTGGACGACGTCACCAACCAGCACCCCTTGCTGGTCTACGGCGCCAAGCTGGCCTGCGCCCTGCTGGTGCTTCTCACCCTGCTGCTGCTGCGCCTGCGCTGGCGGCTGCGCAAGGCGGTGCTGGTGGTCTTCACCCTGGCCAGCCTGGTGGCGCCGGTGACCAACCTGCTGCGCATCGGCGGCCTGCTCTAGGGGCGCGACGACCCCTGATCCGGCGTGGTCTACTTTTGCCCCTGAGTTCGCCCCGTTGCCCGTTTCGGAGAATGTGCAGTGGTCGCCCAGCCCGAGAACCGTCCCGGCACCACGCTGGTGCCGCAGTCGCAGCGGACCCGCCCGGGACGCGGCCGCGCCACTGATCGCGCCGCCCGCGCGGCGGCTTTCGCCCTGCTGCGCCGGCTCCGCCACGGTGAGATCGAGATCGTCGAGGACGGCGAGCGCCACCGCTTCGGCAGCGCCTCCGGCCCCGCGCCGCTGCGGGCCACCGTCACCCTGCACGGGCCCGCCTTCTACCGCGCCCTGCTCAGCGGCGGCAGCAGCGCCCTGGCCTGGGCCTACGTCGACGGCGCCTGGGACACCGACGACGCCACCACGCTGGTCCGCATCGGCGCGCGCAACCTCGGGTTTCAGGACAACCTGCGCACCGCGCTGGCGCCCGTGTTGCTGCCGCTGCAGCGCGGCGTGCACTTCTTCAAGCGCAACACGCGCGCGCGCAGCGCCGACAACATCCATCGCCACTACGACATCGGCAACGACTTCTTCGAGCTGATGATGGATCCCACCATGCAGTACTCCTGCGGCCTCTACGAGCGCCCCGACATGACGCTGCACGAGGCGCAGACGGCCAAGCTGGAACGTGCCTGCCGCTGGCTGCGGCTCGCTCCCGACGACCACCTGCTGGAGATCGGCACCGGCTGGGGCGGCTTCGCGCTCTACGCCGCGCAGAACTACGGCTGCCGCGTCACCGCCACCACCATCTCGCGCGAGCAGTACGACTACGTGGCCCGCAAGATCGCCGCCGCGGGCCTGCAGAACCGCGTCACCCTGGTCATGCAGGACTACCGCGACCTCAGCGGCCGCTACGACAAGCTGGTGCACATGGAGGTCATCGAGTCGATCGGTACGCAGTACCTCGACCGATTCCTGGCCACCTGCTCACGGCTGCTCGCCCCCGACGGCCTGATGTTCGTGCAGGCCATCGTCACCGGGCACCGGCTCTACCACTTCGGGCGCTACAACCGCGGCTTCGCCAGCGACGTCTTCCCGGGTGGCTACCTGCCCTCGGTGACCGTCATCCTCGACGGCATCGGCCGCTCCACCGACATGCGTCCGCTGCAGCTGGAGGACATCACCCCCGGCTACCCGACGACGCTGGTCGCCTGGCGGGACAACGTGGATCGCAACCTCGACCGCGTCGCCGCCATGGGCTTCGACGACCGCTTCCTGCGCATGTGGCGGCTCTACCTCTCGTACTGCGCGGGCGCGTTCATGGAGCGCCGCATCAACGACGTGCAGATGCTCTTCGCCAAGCCGGGCTTCAGGGACGAGCAGGTGCGCGCCGATGCGGTCCCGGCGCTGCGGGAGCTGCAGCGCGCCTGACAAGTCGGCCGCGCGGCGGTGCTACGCCGGCGGGATGTTGAACTCGCGCTTCAGCTCGTTGCGGGCGATCGACATCTTGTGCACCTCGTCCGGCCCGTCCGCGAAGCGCAGGGTGCGCGCACCGGCGTACATCGCCGCCAGCGGCGTGTCCTGCGACACGCCCGCGCCGCCGTGCGCCTGCATGGCCCGGTCGACGACGCGCAGGGCGACGCGCGGCGCCACCACCTTGATGGCGCTGATCTCGAAACGGGCGCCGTCCTTGCCCACGGTGTCCATCAGCCAGGCGGCCTTGAGCGTGAGGAGGCGGGCCTGCTCGATCTCCAGCCGCGACTCGGCGATCCAGTCCTGGATGACGCCCTGCTCCGCGAGCGGCTTGCCGAAGGCGACGCGCGACTTCACCCGCGTCACCATCAGCTCGTAGGCGCGCTCGGCCATGCCGATGGCGCGCATGCAGTGGTGGATGCGCCCGGGCCCCAGCCGCGCCTGGGCGATGAGGAAGCCGCCGCCCTCCTCGCCGAGCAGGTTGCCCACCGGCACGCGCACGTTGTCGTAGATCACCTCGCAGTGCCCGTGGCCCTCGTCGTAGCCGAACACCGACAGGGTGCGCACCTTCTTGACGCCGGGCGTGTCGACGGGGACCAGGACCATGGACTGCTGCATGTAGCGGTGCGCGTCGGGATCGGTCTTGCCCATCACGATGAGGATGCTGCAGCGCGGGTCGGCCAGGCCGCTGGTCCACCACTTGCGGCCATTGATGACATATTCGTCGCCCTCGCGGCGGATCGAGCACTGGATGTTGGTGGCGTCGCTGCTGGCCACGTCGGGCTCGGTCATGGAGAAGGCGGAGCGGATCTCGCCTTCGAGCAGCGGCATCAGCCACCTCTCCTGCTGCTCGGGCGTGCCGAACTGGGCCAGGATCTCCATGTTGCCCGTGTCCGGCGCGGCGCAGTTGATCGCCTCCGGCGCGATGAAGCTGCGGCCGGTGATCTCCGCCAGCGGCGCGTATTCCAGGTTGGTGAGCCCCGCGCCCCACCTGGTGTCGGGCAGGAACAGGTTCCAGAGGTTGCGCCTGCGCGCCTCGCGCTTGAGGTCCTCCATCACCGGCGGGCTCTTGTGGGGATCGCCGCCCTGCTCGACCTGCTCGCGATACACCCGCTCGGCGGGATAGACGTGGCTGTCCATGAAGTCGAGGAGCTTCGACTTCAGCTCCTTGACCCGCGCGGTCTCCTCGAATTCCACCGGGGCCTCCTACCGTTCCCGCTGCTCGAACCGGCGTATTGTGCGCGTCGCCTCAGGCCGCGCGCAGGGTTCAGCCGCGCGGCGGGGGCTTCAGCCGAGCTTGTAGCCGAAGCGGCGGAGCAGCTCGCGGCGGGCGGCCACGTCCTGCTCCGTCTCGATGCCCGCGGGCGAGACGCCGTCGACCACGCCGAGGATGCCGCGGCCCTGCTCGGTCTCGGCGAGCACCACCTGCACCGGGTTGGCGGTGGCGCAGTAGATGCCGCAGACCTCCGGAACGGCGCGAATGGCGGGCAGCACGTTGATGGGGAAGGCGTCGCGGAGGAAGACGACGAAGGCGTGGCCGGCGCCGATCTCGCGCATGGTCTCGCGGGCCAGCGCGATCAGCTCGTCGTCGGTGCCGCTCCAGCGCACCAGGGCGGCGCCGCTGGCCTCGTTGAAGGCGAGCCCGAACTTGATGCCGGGCACCGCGGTGACCAATGCTTCGTGCAGGTCGTCGACGGTCTTGATGAAGTGGCTCTGGCCGAGGACCAGGTTGACCTCTTCGGGCTTGCGGATGTCGACGGTGAGCAGCTCCATGGCGGAGCAGATGGTGACAGAAAGCGCGGCGTAACCCAGGCGCGTAGTCCGGGGCGCCGCCTCCAAGGAAAGGGATCGTCAGTCGTGCACCTCCGAGTGTCCACCCGTCCGCTCTCCCTGGCCGCCGCCGTGGCCGCCCTCGCCGTCACCGGGGGATTCGCCTCCGCCGCCGCCTCGTCCAGCGCGGCGGTGAGCATCGACGACGCCACCGCCTGCCTCGACGGCTCCGTCTTCTGCTACCGCCCCGCCGCCCTCACCGTGAGCCCGAACACGGTGGTCACGGTGACCAACTCGTCGGTCGACATCCACTCACTGACGCGCTGCACCGTGGCCGCCTGCGGCGCGGGCAACGCCGGCGACGGCCCGCAGACGTTCGACACCGGCCACCTCAGCAGCGGCGCCACCGCGCAGATCACGCTGAAGCACCCGGGGACGTACGTCTACTACTGCACCATCCACGGCTACTCCGTGATGCACGGCACCTTCATCGTCGGCGACAACGGCGGCAGCAACGCGGCGCGGCGCTAGGGCACTTCCCCGTCAAAGCAAAGAGGCCCGGAGGCGCGATGCCTCCGGGCCTCTCCTGACGACCGACGACTACGCGTCGTAGTAGAGGAAGAACTCGTAGGGATGCGGCCGCAGGGCAACCGGGTCGACCTCGCGCTCGCGCTTGTAGGCGATCCAGGTGTAGATGAGGTCCTCGGTGAAGACGCCGCCGCGCTGCAGGAACTCGTTGTCGTGCTCGAGGGCGTCGAGCACCTCGCTGAGCGAGCCGGGCAGGTTCTTCACCTGCGCGGCCATCTCCGGGTCCAGCTCGTAGAGGTCGGCCTCCACGGGCTTGGGCGGCTCGATCTTGTTGGCGATGCCGTCGAGACCGGCCATCAGCATCGCGGCGAAGGCCAGGTACGGGTTGCAGGTCGGGTCCGGCGAGCGGAACTCGAGACGGCGCGCCTTCGGCGAGTCGCTGTAGGTGGGGATGCGCACGCAGGCGGAGCGGTTGCGCGCGCTGTAGGCCAGCTTGATGGGGGCCTCGTAGCCCGGCACCAGGCGGCGGTAGGAGTTGGTGGTCGGCGCCGCGAAGGCGAGCACCGCGGGCGCGTGCTTGAGCAGCCCGCCGATGTACCAGCGCGCCAGGTCGGAGAGCAGCGCGTACCCGTCCTTGTCGTAGAACAGGTTGCTGCCGTCCTTCCAGAGCGACTGGTGGGTGTGCATGCCGGAGCCGTTGTCACCGAAGAGCGGCTTGGGCATGAAGGTCGCCGTGTAGCCGTTCTGGTAGCAGACGTTCTTGACGATGTACTTGTAGAGCAGCACCTTGTCGGCCATGTTGACCAGGGGGCCGAAGCGCATGTCGATCTCGGTCTGCCCGGCGGTGCCGACCTCGTGGTGGTGCACCTCGATGTCGATGCCGGCGTCGATCAGCGCCAGGGTGATGCGGCTGCGCAGGTCCTGCAGCTTGTCGACCGGCGGGACGGGGAAGTACCCCTCCTTGTAGCGCGGGCGAAAGCCGAGGTTGGGCAGGCCGTTCTGGCCGCTGTTCCAGATGCCCTCGATGGAGTCGACGTGGTAGTAGCCCTCGTGCGCGTTCTGGTCGAAGCGCACCGAGTTGAAGATGTAGAACTCGGCCTCGGGGCCCCAGTAGGAGATGTCGGCGATGCCGGATTCGCGCAGGTGCGCCTCCGCCTTCTTGGCGACGTAGCGCGGGTCGCGGCTGTAGGGCATGCGCCGGATGGGGTCCTTGATGTCGCAGACGATGCTCATCGTCGGGACTTCGAGGCAGGGATCCACCATCGCGGTGTCCGGATCCGGGAAGAGCAGCATGTCGCTCTCGTGGATCTTCTGGAAGCCGCGGATGCTCGACCCGTCGAAGCCGATGCCCTCGCTGAAGAGATCCTCGGTCATCTCGCCGACCGGGATCGAGAAGTGCTGCCAGGTGCCGGGAAGGTCCGTGAACCGAAGGTCCACGATCTTCACTCCCTGCTCCTTGGCCCGCGCGATGACCTCCTTCGGTGAGGTCTTCGGGGCCACGATGGACTCGTCGATCGCCATGCGTTCCTCCTGTCGCCGTGTGGCGCGCCCCCGGGCGCGCGTGGTCGCGGTCGTCGGCGCAAGGGTAGGCGTCGGGCAGGGTCAGGCGCCATGGACGAATCGTCCGAAGGGTGGCGAGGCGATCTTGTGCGTAGCGCACAAGGCCTGCTCGGGCGCGCTCAGGCTGGCGTTCAGGCGCGGCGCACGGCGCGGTGTGCGCGGGCGGCCGGAAACGGGGTCAGCGCGTCAGGTGGCGACGGGCTTGAGCTCGAGGAGCCGCTGGCGGGTGCCGTCCTTGTCCTTGAAGTAGTCGGCGTTGATCGGGGTGTAGGCCGACCACTGGTCGGGGACGTCCTCCTCGGCGAAGATGGCGTCCACGGGGCAGGGGTCGACGCAGGCACCGCAGTCGATGCACTCGTCAGGGTCGATGTAGAGCATCCGGTCCTCGTCGGCGCCGATGATGCAGTCGACCGGGCACACCTCGACGCACGACTTGTCCTTGAGGTCGACGCAGGGCTCGGTGATGACGTAGGTCATGGTGGGCCGAGTTTAGCAATCCGCCGCGGGGGGACACCCCCGCCCCGGGTGAGTGGAAAGGAAAACGCCCCGTCCGGAGGAGAGCTCCGGACGGGGCGCTGTGTGCCAGGGGACGGTGGGTGGGGCCTCAGTGCCCCCAGTGCTCGGGAACGCGGTGCTGGACGATCTCGTCCCCGCGCTCCCCGGTGCGGATGCGGACCCCGTCGTCGACGGGCAGGATGAAGATCTTCCCGTCGCCCACCTCGCCGGTGCGGGCGGCTTCGCCGATGGCGGCGACCACCCGGTCGACGCTGGCATCGGGCACCACCGCCTCGACCTTCACCTTGCGCTGCAGGGAGATGTTGGCCCGGGCGCCGCGGTACACCTCGGTGTAGCCGCGCTGCGCTCCGCAGCCGACCACCTCGGTGACGGTCAGCCCCGAGATGCCCAGCCCGTCGAGCGCGTCCTGGACGGACTGCAGGCGGTCCGGACGGATGATCGCCTCGACCTTCTTCACGCGTGTCCCTCCGCGGCGACGCCGGCGGGAGCCGTTCGGCGGGCGGGCTCGGCGATGGCGTCAGGATGGATATAGGCGCCGCCCGGCACCGGCATGAACTGCTCCGGGTAGCCCCACATGCCATGTTCGCTGATGTCGAGGCCCTCGATCTCGTGGCGCTCGCTGACACGCAGGCCCACCGTCTTCTTGATGATCCAGAAGAGGCTGAACGACAGGATGAAGACGGTGGCGAAGCACACGCTCACCGAGATCGCCTGCGCGCCCAGCTGGTGGAAGCCCTTGCCGTAGGCCAGGCCACCCTGGCCGACGCCGTTGAGCTTGGCCAGGGCCGGGTCCGCGAAGAACCCCAGCGAAAGCGTGCCCCAGATGCCCGCCAGGCCGTGGGCGCTCAGCGCGCCGACCGGGTCGTCGATCCACTTGTCGATGAGGATGACGCCGTAGACCACGATCAGCCCGGCGACCGCACCGATGACGATGGCCGCCCACGGCTCGACGTAGCCCGACGGTGCGGTGATGGCGACCAGCGCGGCGATGGCGCCGTTGCCGATCATGCCCACGTCGAGCGACCTCTGCACGAAGTAGATGGCTGCCATGGCGGCGATGGCGCCGGCGGCGGCGGCCAGGTTGGTGGTGATGACGACGTCGGCGAAGTGCAGGCTGGTGGCGTTGAGCGTCGAGCCCGGGTTGAACCCGAACCAGCCGAACCACAGGATGATGACGCCGAGCTGGGCCAGCGGCATGTTGTGGCCGGGGATGGCATTGGGCTTGCCGTCACGGCCGTATTTGCCGATTCTGGGGCCGAGCAGGAGCAGGCCGGCGAAGCCGGCGGTGGCGCCGGTGAGGTGGACGACGGTGCTTCCCGCGAAGTCCTGGCCGCCGATGTTGGCCATCAGCCATCCGCCGCCGAACAGCCAGTGGCTGATCATCGGATAGATGAAGCCGGCAAAGGGGATCGCGAAGAGGATGTAGACGATGAACTTCGTCCGCTCCAGCATCGTGCCCCAGACGATGGCCAGCGAGACCGCGCAGAAGACGAACTCGAAGAACCACTGCGCCGCGCCGGGAATGGTGCCCGAGTCGAGCACCGTGCCGAGCTTGGTCCCCGGGTGGAAGGTGGGGATGAAGCCCGAGTGGCCGAGCACCTGGCCGATCCAGCCCGACGCCGAGCCGAAGGCGATGGCGAAGCCGACCACCCAGTAGACGATCGAGCTGATGCTCAGGTTGACGATGACCTTGGCCACAACTGTGCCGACGTTCTTCATGCGGCTGAAGCCGACCTCGAGCATCGCGAAGCCGGCCTGCATGAACATGACCAGGAGCGCCGCGACGATCACCCAGACGGTGTCGGCGGCGACGCCGGCGGCCTGGGTGGCCGTGTTGTCGTCGGCGGCGCGGGCGACGACGGGGGCGAAGGCCGCCATGCCCGCCAGCGCCATTGCCAGCCGGATTCGAGTTCGTCCTAGCACAGTGACCTCCCACACGCGATTGAGATGCGCCGGCGGCGCAGGTTCCCTCTGCCCGTCGCCTGCCGCGCCTTGGTTCGAGAGAGCGTAGGGCCCGCCCAGGGGCAAAACCTTCGCCGCCCCTGCACCAAGTCGAGTGAGGCGATCTTGTGCGTGGCGCACGAGATCGCGCGCGGCGCCTCGAACGCCTAGCGCCGGGCCGCCGCCGCCACGCGGCCGCCGCGGCCGCCGCCGCCGCTGAGCCCCGCGCCGTCGGCCTCGCCGGACGCCAGCAGCACCTCGCGCACCCGCAGGCAGAGGTGGAGGTTGAGCCGGGTCTCCGGGTCGTCGAGGCGGAGGCGGCCGATCTCCTCGATGCGGCGCAGCCGGTAGAGCACCGTGTTGCGGTGCAGGTGGAGCAGCGAGGCCATCTCCGTCGGCGAGCCGTGGCAGCGGAAGAAGGCGTCCAGGGTGCGCATCAGCCCGGCGCCGGTGCGGCGGTCGTAGTCGAGCAGGGCGCGCACCTGGTCGTCGAAGAACTCGCGCAGCTCGGGGTGGCCCTGCAGTGCGTAGAGCAGGCGGTAGAGGCCGAGGTCGCCGAAGCCGACCACCCGGCCGCCGCCGAAGAGCTTGATGCCCATGGTCAGCGCCTGGTCGGCCTCGCGGTAGGAGGCGCGCACCCCGGCGATGCCCGGCTTGGGCCGGCCGACGCCGACCGAGACCTGCTCCGTGCCCACCGAGCCGGCGCACTCCATGCGCAGGTCGGCGGCGAGGCGCTGCAGGGTGGCGGAATTGCCGTCACCCGCGGGCAGCGGCACCACCGCGGCCAGCGCACCCCCGCGCACTGTGCACAGCGCCGCAGTGGCGCGGCGCTGGATCCAGCCGTGCCCGCCGCGGAGGAGCTGGTGGCGGGCCCGGGCGCCGTCGACGGTCGCCTCGACGCGGGCCACCAGCACCGCGGTGGTGCCGTCGAGGTCGAAGCCGAGGCGCTCGGCGCGCTCGCGCATGGCCTCCTCGGAGGAGTAGGTGCCCGCCAGCAGCGATTCGACGAACTCGCCCTCGAGCTCGTCTCGTGCACGGCGCACGGCGCGCTCGCGGTCGAGCTCGATGGCGCAGGCGGAGGCGGCCCGGGCCACGGCCAGGCGGGCCACCTGGTCGAGCTCGGCTTCGGGCGCGATGACCGAGACCAGGCCGCCGATGCCCTCGCGCACGGGCACGGGTGAGACCAGCCGGGCCAGACCGGCGGTGCCCAGCTTGACCTCGTGCACCGGCGGGTCGGAGGCCATCACGGCGACGCTCTCCGCCCAGCGGCGCACCGGTGCGTTGTCGGCCTCCAGGGCGTGCAGCACGGCGTCGGTGCGGGCGCCGGCCGAGGCGTGGCGCACGGTGCCGTCGAGGTCCTGCCAGGCCGAGGCCTTGCCGGTGATCTCGGCGAGCCGGTCGAGGATGGCGGGCATGCCGGCGCCGGCCAGGGCCAGCTCCATGAGCTGGGTGTGCAGCTCCTGCTGCCGTTCGTGCAGCAGGGTGCGCTGTTCGAGGATGTAGCGCACCACGTCCTGCTGCACGTCGGCAACGTGAGTGGTGGTGGGCAGGCGCAGCAGCGGCATCAGCAGCGTGTCGGCGAGCGCGATGCTGCTGGCCGGCACCTCGCCGATCACGGCGACGGCGACGCCGCCCTTGTCGGCGAAGCTCTGCATCACCTGGGTGAGGTCGAGACGCTCGTCGAGCAGGCGGATGCTCTTGGTGGGCACGAAGGCCATCTCACCGCCCTTGACCGACTCGAACGCAGGCGGACGCGTGCGCAGCGCGGTCGCCCATTCCACGCGACGTTCCAGGCCCGCGCCACCGCCGAGCAGATCCGTGTCAGGCGGCAGCGCCCCGCGCCAGACATCCTTGACAGTGATCATTTTGTCTGTCCGCGCGGTACGCGCGGACGGGGGGG
>Ga0070713_100000118_pt1 | contig 51698 bp, 37 predicted proteins | sample LARL82metaG_FD_65465 | JGI IMG/M metagenome (GOLD analysis project Ga0070713, IMG submission 65465) | Corn, switchgrass and miscanthus rhizosphere microbial communities from Kellogg Biological Station, Michigan, USA - LAR L8-2 metaG | ecosystem: Host-associated > Plants > Roots > Rhizosphere ... | reverse complement strand
CAGGGATTTCCGGCTGGGGTGTATCGCGTAGGTCCCCTGGGGCGCCTGAATGCCTCCGACCAGTGCGGAACTCCAAACGCCGACGTTGAGTTTCGAGAATTTCACCAGCGGTTCGGCGTGGTTGCACACAGTGCGTTCCTCTACCACTATGCCAGGCTGATCGAAATTGTCTACGCTCTGGAACGGATCGAAGCCTTGCTGGACGATCCGCAAATTCTCGAAACGCATGTGCGTGCCACCGCCGGAGTCAACGCCACCGAGGGTGTCGGCATGATCGAAGCGCCGCGGGGAACTTTGATCCACCACTACAAAGTGAATGAGGAGGGCGCGATCACCTGGGCCAACCTGATCGTTGCCACTGGCCACAACAACCTCGCCATTGGTCGCGCCGTGCAGCAGGTCAGCGAACACTTCATTGACGGAACGAAGCTGAACGAAGGCATGCTGAACCGTGTGTCGGCTGTGGTGCGCGCCTATGATCCCTGCCTCAGTTGCTCCACCCACGCCTTCGGCCTGCTGGCTATGACAATCCGCATGGTGGGCGCGGACGGAGACATCCTGGACGAGCTAACGACGGATTGACCTAAAGAACTGTCTCGTTCGTTCCCGTGATCAGGGTCCTCGAATGCTGCGAAAGGCTTGTCGATGTTGGGCAATGTGATTGTCTGAGCGGTACTCCTCGTGCCGTAGGGCAGCATCCGAAAACCGCCGGCGCTTCCCTTTTTTTTTGTCTTTCACGAATTCGGTCGAGACAGGATCCCAAGAAAAGTTTATGGTTGCAGACAGAATTCCAACTCCATAGAGAGGGTTCACACGTGCTGAATCGCAGAAATTTCCTGAAAGTCGCGAGCACCGCAACGGCTGGCACTGTTCTCAGAGGTAAGATCCATGCGTTGGCCGCCATAGAGACTGAACCAATCGCGCCGCTTGCCGCCAACGATCAGATTCAGATCGCGCTGATCGGGGCCGGGATTCAGGGCCAGGGAGACACCAAAGTTGCCGTGCAGGTTCCCGGCGTAAAGCTTGTCGCCGTGGCCGACTGTTACGACGGAAGGCTGGCGCACAGCAAGGAGATTTGGGGCAACGACGTCTTCACCACACGCGACTACCGCGAGATCCTGGCGCGCAAAGAGGTTGACGCCGTCATCATCGCTACCCCCGACCATTGGCACAAGCAGGCCGCAGTCGATGCAATGAGGGGGAGCAAAGACGTCTATTGCGAAAAGCCCATGATCCATCTGTACTCCGACGGCCCGGAGATGATCGAGACCGCCCGCGCCACGAACCGCATCCTTCAAGTTGGAAGCCAGCGCGTTAGCTCCATCATCTATTCCAAGGCGAAAGAGCTGCTGGCCTCAGGCGCAATCGGCAAACTCAACATGGTTTCCGCGCATTGGGACCGCAACTCTTCAATTGGCGCGTGGAACTACACCGTTCCTCTGGATGCCTCGTCCGAAACGTGCGACTGGCCGCGCTTCCTTGGAACGGCTCCGAACATTCCATTTAACGCCGAGCACTTTTTCCAGTGGCGCAAATGGAAAGCCTACGGAAGCGGCGTCGCTGGCGATCTCTTCGTGCATTTGTTCAGTGGAACCCACTTCATTACCGGCAGCAATGGCCCGACGCGAGCCATGGCTACCGGCGGTTTGCGTTTCTGGAAAGATGGCCGAGACGCGGACGACGTGATGCTGGGGTTGTTCGACTATCGCGAGGGGTTCAATCTCAGCCTGCGCGTGAACTTCGTTGACGGAGGAGATGAGAGCGAAGGCTTCATCTTCAGCGGCTCCGAAGGCACCATGGAGATTGCGGGCAACTCGGTCAGCGTGAACCGCTCACCTCTGAAAAAGGAACCAGGCTACACCGTCGGGACCTTCACGGAAGCCATGCAAAAACGAACGCTGGATGCCTACCGCCAGAAATATCCGGTCACGCATCCCTCGGGGCCGCCGGCGGCTGAATATGAGAAGTACGTGGCTCCCGAGGGCTACCGCGACAGCTACGACCATTTCAAGAATTTCTTTGCTGCCGTTCGCTCGCGTCAGCCGGTCGTGGAAGATGCGACCTTCGGCTTCCGCGCCGCCGGTGCGGCACTGCTTAGCAACCTCAGCGTCGAACAAGGCTCCGTCGTGAAGTGGGATCCCGACGCCATGAGGTTGGGATGAAATAGAATACTGCTCTTCGACACAGGCAGCATACGAAACGAGATTCAATAGCGGAGAATCGATTTGTTCAATAATAAAAAACTGCTGCTCCCTCTTCTGGTGTGCATAAGCGCTGGTTGTGTTTGCGTTGCACAAAACACCCGCAAAGCCAGTCCCGGCGATGCTCCCGGAAACGTTTCGCAAACGACCTTCTTCGTTCACCGTCTCGGAACCGACCATGCGGAGGGCATTACCACGCTCGATATGAACGGCGACGGCCGCCCCGATCTTCTGAGCGGAGCGTACTGGTACGAGAACCGCGGCCCCAACGGGGGAGAGTGGAAACGTCATCAGTACAGGACGGTCGGCATCATGGGCGAGTTTGTCTCCGATTGCGGAGAATGGACCTTCGACGTGAATCACGATGGCGCCCTTGACGTAGTCACGACCGGATGGATGTTGAACGGCCTGTGGTGGTACGAGAATCCGAAAACGCCCGGTGTCATGTGGAAGCAACACTTCATCGCTGACAGCTATGACACCGAGGGTGGGGCCACCGGCGACATCAACGGCGATGGCAAGGCCGATCTCGTCCTCGCCCACTACAACCACTCGGGAATTCTATGGGCCGATTTCTCGGGCCCCGAACCCAAAGTTCACCACGTCGGCGGAAAAGAACAGGACGGCCATGGCATCGGAATCGCCGACGTGGACGGCGATGGCAAGGCCGACATCCTTACTCCCAACGGCTGGTTCAAGAATATCGACGCCAACAACGATAAGTGGGAGTGGCACGGCGATTGGAAGATGGACGACGCCGGTTTTCCCATCATCGGCTACGACGTTAACAACGACGGCAAAACCGACATCATCTATGGTCAGGGGCATAGCTATGGCCTCTACTGGCTCGAACAAAAGGGAGATGGTGCAAACCGCACGTGGGTGAAGCACGTGATCGACGAGTCGTACTCCCAGATCCACGCACTCAAACTGATCGACATCGATGGCGACGGCGCTCCCGAATTGCTGGCCGGCAAGCGTTACCGCGGACACAATGGCAACGATCCGGGCTCCTATGATCCGCTAGTCGTGTATTACTACAAGATCGATCGCAGCACCGGAGCGTTCACGCGGTTCCCAATATCAGTCAATGGCACAGCCGCAGCGGGAACGCAGTTTGTCGTGGAAGACCTCGATGGAGATGGCGACCTCGACATCGCAACAGCGGGAAAAACAGGCGTGCACTTCTACGAAAATCTGAAGATCAATGTCGTTCCGAAGGAGACCCGTGAAAACGAACTCCTGCTCGACAAGAACTGGCCCTTCGAGGGCGAAGGCAAGATTGTGAAGCAGGAAGATGGCCCGCCGCCGCGATAGGGCGAACCTGGACTATCGGGCGATGCGGCTGTGTTACTTTAAAGTTCAATGGCATCCAGGGACTACATCTGTGAGAGTCCCTTCATGCCTGACAACACCACCACGAATGCTAAGGGAGACCGCTTGCGCCGAATTCAAATAGCCCTGCTTATTTTTGTATCGCTGATTTTCACATCCCTCACAGCCGCGCAGAATCAAGCGGCGGTCGATCCTTCGCTCCCGCCCCCGCCGCACGAGAAGCAAGTCCGTCTTAAGCACATTCTGGTGATCGGCCAGACCAAGGGATTCGAGCATGACTCGGTATCCGATGGCATGGTCGCCATCTACAACATGGGTCGCGACAGCGGTCTATGGGACGCCATGCTGCGCACTGACGTCGAACTCGTCACCAAGAAAGATCTCGGAAGAAACACGAAGAACCTCAACTACTTTGATGCCATAGTCTTCGTAAGCACCACTGGCGAACTTGACCTCGACGACAGCCAGAAGACCGACATGCTGTCGTTCATCAAAGACGATGGCAAAGGTTTTGTAGGCGTTCACGCCGCCCTCGACACCAATTACAAATGGCCCGCATACGGTGAGATGATTGGCGGCTGGTTTGACCAGCACCCGTGGTCCACGTTCAACGCGCCGATCATTAACGAAGATCCGACGTTTCCCGCGGTTCGCCACTTTCCGGCAGCGTTCTTGAAATACGATGAAATTTACCAGCCCAAAGAGTGGTCGCGCGAAAAGGTAAACGTCCTGCTCAGCCTGGATGCCACGAAGCTGAATTACGAAAACAACCCGCGCGTTCACCGAACCGATCATGACTTTGCGGTTGCCTGGGACAAAATGTATGGCAAGGGCAGAGTCTTTTACTCCACTCTCGGCCACACCCAGGAGTCATGGAATGACCCGGACATCCGCAAGATGTATTTCGAAGCGATCAAGTGGGTGCTGGGAATGACCGAAGGCAGTACAGTTTCGCATCCCCATCCGCCGGCAGGTGAGCGCCGGTGATTCTGCCAAAAATGAGTTGTTGTTCAACAGTGCGTCGTAGTGTGTGGCCAGTGGGAGTATTGTTCCTGAGTCTTGCCGTTTCCGCCGCCCAGGAACCAGGGCCCACTCCGAAAGCGCAGGCAGAGGCCGGAGTGAAACAGGACGTTCCCGCTCCGCCCAAGACATATCCGCCTGATCTTGTGCAGAAGGGCACCGCACTCTTTCGCCAGGACTGCTCGTTCTGTCACGGCCGCAACGCCGGTGGTGGGGAGAGCGGACCCGACCTGACGCGCTCCAAATTGGTGACTGCGGATGTCGACGGAGACAAGATCAGTCCTGTCATACGCAACGGACGCCCCGACAAAGGCATGCCACGCTTTGACCGGTCGGATGATCAGATTGAGAGCCTCGTAGCCTTCATCCACACGCAACAGACCAAGGCGCTCACGAAAACCGGTGGCCGCAAGGGAGTGGATCCCGAAGACCTGCAAACCGGAAACGCTGAAGCCGGCAAGCAATACTTCAATGGAGCGGGCGGATGCGCCGGTTGTCACTCGCCGGCCGGCGATCTTGCTGGAATCGGCTCGCGTCACCAGGGCCTTGAACTCGAAAAGCGGATGCTCTATCCGCAGCACGCGAAATCGAAAGTCACGGTCAGCCTTGCCTCCGGCCAAACCGTCGCCGGCACCCTGGAATATCTGGACGAATTTACCGTCGGACTGGTCGATTCCACCGGCGCATACCGCTCGTGGCGGACTCGTGATGTGAAGTACAAGGTTGACTCGCCCGCCGATGCGCATGTCGCGCTATTCGACAAGTACACCGATGACGACGTCCATAACCTGATGGCGTACTTGCAAACCTTGCGCTAGGAGCGAAGCTTGAGGTTCCCAATTCCAATGAACTGTCTAAACGCATTCATTCTTGCCTTGAGCGCCGCGGTCGCAATCGCCTCTCCGGCCGTGACCGTGGCGCAAGGCGTAGATCAGCAGACGCTGTTGCATCCGCCCGCCGACAGTTGGCCTGGTTATCACGGCGACTATTCCGGCAGGCGCCACAGCCCGCTCCATCAAATCACTCCACAAAACGTAAAAAATATTTCGCTGGCGTGGCTGTTTCAGACCGACCGCCCAGTGCCCATCAAGTCTTCGCCATTGCTGATCGAGGGCGTTCTCTACTTCACAATCCCCGACAATGTTTGGGCAGTCGACGCGCGCTCGGGACATCAGATCTGGCACTACAGCTCTCCCACTAGCCAGGGCGAGCACATCGGTCAACGTGGCGTGGGGGCGTACAAAGGATCGCTTTTCTTGCTCTCTCCCGATGCCCACCTTATTGCTCTCAATCGCAATGACGGAAGCGTTCGCTGGCAAGTACAGGTCGCAGACGTCACCAAGGGCTACTGGACCAGCATGGCGCCACTAGTCGTCGGCAATCACGTGCTCATCGGTATCTCCGGAGACTTCGACAACCTCAGCGGCTACATCCGCGCCATCGATCCCGAGAACGGCGCAACGCAGTGGCAGTGGGATTCCACTCCTCCGGTTGGGACGCCCGATCAAACGACGGGCGGCATGACGTGGATGACCGGAACCTACGATCCGGATCTCAATCTCGTCTATTGGGGAACGGGGAATCCAACTCCCGTCCTGAAAGGTTCAACGCGGCCGGGGGATAATCTCTACACTTGCTCGATCGTCGCGCTCAACCCCGATACCGGCAAGCTGGCGTGGGCGTTCCAGCCTTCCCCCCACGACACACACGACTGGGATGCCGTTGAAACTCCGGTGCTCGTCGATGCCGACTTCCACGGCCAACCGAAGAAGATGCTAATGCAGAGTTCGCGCAACGGCTACTTCTTCGTGCTCGATCGCACCAACGGAAAGAGTCTCTTGACCGTTCCCTTCGGCCCAGTGAATTGGTCCCTGGGAGTCGACAAGCAAGGTCGTCCCATTCCAAACCCCGCCAAGGAGCCGGCGCCCGATGGACGCCTGATTGCGCCCGACGAGGGCGGCCTCACGAATTACCGTTCCCCCAGCTTCGACCCCAAAACCGGTCTGTTCATCGTCGATGCACACCCGAGCTGGAGCGTCTACTTTGCCAAGCCTGCCGATGGAGTCTACGGATGGGCTGGCGCGGACTACGACGTCTGGGGCAAGGGCGTCATTGAGGCCATCGATTACCAGACTGGAAAGATCCGCTGGAGCCATGATCTTGGGCCCGAAGGCTCCGGAGCGGGCGTGCTGACGACCGATTCAGGGCTCACCTTCACGGGAGACGCGATGGGAAATTTCCTGGCACTGGATTCGAAGAGCGGCAAAACGCTCTGGCACGCGGGCTCAGGCTCGCACATCGAGAGTTCTCCCATCACGTACGAACTCGACGGTCGTCAATACGTCCTCATGAGCAGCGGTGGCGTGTTGTTCGCCTGGGCGCTTCCGGAAGCGTAGTGAAATGGCGGCCAGCACGGCACAAGGCGAAGTCGTGTGTTCGGTGTCGACCCACCACTGCGCTAAATTTAAAACTCACCAGACGATCGGGGCAGATTTCTCACATTCCCGGCACATCCACCCATCCTCGTTTCTGATTGCTTTCCAGCACAGAGTTGAGGATCCTCATCTGCCGCAAGCCGTCGACGAACTGTGGATATTCCGGCGGGTCCCCTTTGCCAATCGAAGCATAGAACCGCCGAAAGACTTGCTTGAATGTATCGTCATATCCTTCGCTATGACCACCCGGAAGATCGGCGTAGCTACGCGCACCAGGTTTGAGCAGCGACGGATCTTTGATGTAAATCTCATTCGCGACATCACGATTGCCCTGCCACAGTTCATCAGGCCGCTCCTGGTTCCAGGCCACAGAAGACTTGGTCCCGTAGATCTCGATGCTGAGCCCGTTCTTCCGTCCGGCCGAGACTTGGCTCGCAGTCATGGCCCCGCGCGTGCGTCCGCCCATCCGAAACACAACTGCGCCAAAGTCTTCAGTGTCCACGGGAGTTTCGATGTAGTCTTCCGGTCCCATCAACTTGTTGGCAAAAGTCTCTACTGAATGCTTGGGCTGCTTGCGCATCGGATGAAAAGTCTGAAGATCGGCGCATAGAGAAGTCACGCGCATCCCCGTGATGTGCTCAGCCATATCAAACCAGTGCGACCCAATATCCGCCATGCACCGCGACGCGCCGCCGGCCTTGGTCTCGACTCGCCAATTCCAGTCCGTGTCATAAAGCAGCCAATCTTGCGAGTACGTGCCCTGTAAAACAAGAATGTCGCCCAGATCCCCGGCCTCGCGCATGCGACGCATCTGCTGCACCATAGGGTAGTAGCGCAAATTATGGCAGGTACAGTTTCGCACTCCTTTCTTGGCGGCCAGCTCAACTAGTTCTTCCGCCTCGGCCGCGGTTGTGGTCAGCGGCTTCTCGCAGATCACATGTTTGCCAGCCTGGAGCGCATCCTTTGCCATGGAAAAATGTTGTGCGTTGGGCGTGCAGATGTGCACCGCATCAACCGCTGGATCGCGTAGCACCTCGCGATAATCATTGACTGAAGGAATTGAGAAAGCATCTCCTAGCTTTCGTGCCGCCGTTTCGTTCCTGCCCGCAATCGCAGCCGCTTGTACGGCTTCCACTCGCCGCACCGCTTCCAGATGCACTCGCCCCATAAAGCCTGTGCCAAAAATTGCCGTCTTGATTGATTTCATTCGTATCCCTTTCGGACTAAGACCACCAAGCCGCGGCAGCCTGCTCGCGGATCACAATGCTGTTCAGGAAATTCGCTGCCTTGGTCAACCCTTCGCCCGGTGAGAGGATGCTGTCCTCGTGCTCAATCGAAATCACCGAATCGTAGCCGAACATCCGCAGTGTTGAGAGCAACTCACTCCACCACTCTGCTCCATGCCCGTAGCCACAGGTGCGGAAGATCCAGCTCCGGTCGCGCTCCTCCGTGTAAGGCTTGGTGTCGAGAACGCCCGTGCGCACCATGTTCGTGGGATAAAGCTGGGTATCTTTAGCATGAACGTGAAAAATGGAGTCCGCCAGTACGCGAACAGCTCCAATCGGATCGATATTCTGCCAGAACAAATGACTCGGATCAAAGTTGCAGCCAACATTCTCTCCCGCGATCGCACGCAGGCGCAGCATGGTCTCCGGGTTGTACACGACAAACCCGGGATGCATCTCCACAGCAATTTTCACCCCATGATCCGCGGCAAACTTAGCGTGTTCCACCCAGTATGGTGCGACAACGTCGTTCCACTGCCAGTCAAGAACCTTGCGGTAGTCAGGAGGCCACGGGCAAGTCACCCAGTTCGGTGCCGTCGAAGTCGGCGAATCCCCGGGACACCCAGAGAAATCAACCATTGTCGGAACACCCAGCTTCTCAGCTAATAAAATAGTGTTCCGGCTGACCTCGCGGTTCTGCTCCGCAAACGCTTTGTCAGGATGCAGCGCATTCCCGTGGCAACTCAACGCGCTGATGCTGACTCCATGATCGGCCAGAAGTTTCTTGAATTCGCTGAGCGTCGAAGAATTCTCAAGCATCGAGAGCTTGCAGTGAGCATCGCCGACATAGTTTCCAGTGGCCAGTTCCACCGTATCGATGTGAAGCTCTGTAAGTTTTTTCAGAACCGCGGATAGCGGCAGTTTTGACAATAACGGTGTGAACACTCCGATTCGCATAGTGACTGTTTTCCCCTCTGGCAGAGAAATAAGACGCTCATTTTACGCTATGAAAGAAGCACGATCGACCCTCTAGTCATCAAGCGAAGGAAAACAGCTGAGTTAGGGCAGTCCGGGAGGGGGTTCCGGCTTGAGTGACGTACGAAAGACGATGCCGGGGGACACAGTCCTACGAATGTGCTCGGATAGTAAGCCCACCATCCACGAGCAAGTCCGTGCCGGTGATGAAGGAGGAGCTATCCGAAGCCAGATAGAGCACTGATTCTGCGATATCGGCGGGTGTTCCGCGCCGCCCAACGGGATGCAGAGCGGTCGTCTGATCGGCAACCGCCTTCGGGTCGGCGGAGTGGCGCAGATGTTCCTCCCAGAGGCGCGTGTCGATGTATCCCGGGCAAATACAATTGACACGAATCCTCCTCGCGGAGAGTTCGAGAGCCAGATTGCGGGTAAGGGCGATCATCCCGGCCTTCGAGCACGCGTAAGGAATGGCATTAGGAAACGCATGGCTGGCGTGAACCGAGCTGATGTTTATGATTGCTCCGCCGGACTCGTCGAACAGCGGAAGTATCGCCTGTGTTAGTAAGAACGCTCCACGCAGGTTCACATTCATCACCAGATCCCAGTCTGCCACGGTCAGTTTTTCGAAAGGTTTATCGAGTCCGATTCCGGCGTTATTCACGAGAATGTCGAGGCGGCTATGGAATTTCCGCACAGAGTCGACCGCTGGCTGCAATTCAAGAGGTTCGCGCAGGTCGGCGGAAAGATACTTCACAGGCAGATTCGGGTTCTCTGCGGTCAGATCAGCGGCTGTCTCATTCCCTTTTCGCGCGTCGCAGTCGAGAATGAATACGCATGCTCCTTCGCGCTGGAAGACAGTCGCGATGCCGCGCCCAATACCCTGAGCGCCGCCACTGATCAGCGCGACACGGCCGGCAAGGCGTTTGGCGGATCTTGATTCCTGCGTAGGCGGCATAGGTTTAACCCTTCAATGGCAGGTCGCCGATTCAGCCATCTGAAGAAGCGAACAGAGAAACGAGAACAGAACAGATTCATCAGCGTCCCGCAACTTCCAGCATCATCTTAAGCGAAACGCCCGGATCGTGGCTCATCCGCTCCAACGCCTCCTGCCCCCGTTCGAGCGGCATCCTTATGGTCCACGGAGTTAGGTCAATCTCCCCGGCAGTCAGCAGGTCAAGCGATCTTCTGAAATCAACGGGAGTGTAGGCAAACGACATCACTACCCGGTGCTCCTTGCGAATGCTCGTGACAAAGTTCACTTCGCTGCGCTGCGTTCCCATCCCGAGCAGAACAGCCTGCCCTCCGGGCCGACAGAAGTCGAAGGCGAGCTGCCGTGCGGGGGCGCTCCCGCTGGCGTCGATGACCACGTCATACCCACGCCCTGCGCCGCGAATGGCGTCCGCCACGGCATCCGCTGCTCCAGCGTTCACGGTGGCTGAGGCACCCAGCTTTCGCATGGTGTCGAGCCGCTGTTCGTTCACGTCGGCAGCAAGCACATCCCTCGCCCCAATTTGTACGGCAGCGGAGACCGCAAGTGCTCCCATCGTTCCTGCACCCACAATCGCCAAACGGAAGAACGGAGGTGGGGAAACCAGCCGGAACAAGTGCACGATGTTGGCGAGGGGCTCCGCCAGAATCGCTGTTTCAGAAGTCAGCGAATCGGGGATTTCATAGACCTGCGTGCTGGGCAAGGCGACGTACTCTGCGAATGTTCCGGGAGTGGTCCCCAGTCCGAGTAACTTCCACGATTCGCACAAATTCTGTGCGCCCGAAACACAGGCGTCGCAGTGCCCGCAACTGACGAGCGGATTAGCCACCACCCGGCGCCCGTCACTCCGCCGCCCCACCAACTCGTGACCGAGAACCAGAGGCGGACGCCGCAGAGCGCTATGCCCGAGAAATCCAGAGATGTCCGAGCCGCAGATTCCAGCGACTTCGACGGCAATCTCCTCTTCGCCCGTCTTCGGTTCCGGACGGGGACGCCCTTCCAGTTCCACCTTGCCAGGAGCGGTATAGACCAAGGCTCGCATTGCACGAAGTATAAAGTAGTCTGCTCCCTCTGAGCATCGCTTTACTGATCTTTTTAACCGGGTTCTGGGGACGCTGCAGCGATTTCAATGCGTATCGGGATGAGGTAAAGTTTCACGTCAATCCATAAGCGCGGGAGTTCTTGTGAGAAAGATCGAGGCGGTGGATTTTTTCTATTTGTCCATGCCGGACGTTTCAACTAAAGGCGATGGCAGCCAGGACGCGCTTCTGATACGCGTTGCAGCCGGGGGGCTTGGTGGACGCCGAAATCAAGGTCAGGGGAAGATTCTATTTGGCACCCCCAGACTGGAATCGTGTCGCGGCGGGCCAGATCCTCGACAACGTTTCCAAATATATCATTGCCCGTCTGGCCCAGGCTGAAGCTCGGCACAGATAATGGAGGTAATTGGGGGCCGCGTCACAGGTCACATACTCAGATAGAGCATCCGTGAGCCGCGACGCCCAGGCCTGATGTACTACCGCTGCATTGCAACCTCCTGCTGCAATGCCTCTCCAATCTCTTCAAACTCACGCAACGAGAGCCGGAAAGACATAGCTCCGATCACGCCCGTTACTTGCTTCGCATTACGCATGCCCACGATCGCTGCCGTCACGGCCGGATTATGCAGCGTCCATGCGATGGCGACTTCTCCGGCCGTTCTGCCATGACGTGCACCAACCTCTTTGAGCAGCTCGACGAGCCGAAGATTTCTGGAGAGTTGAGGTTCGAGGAAGTTTGGATTCTGTAGCCGCCAATCCTCTGTCGCCAAAGATGCAATACGCTGTCGCGTCATGCCTCCACTCAGCAGACCGGAATACATTGGCGAATAGACGATCACTCCAATGTTGTTTGCTGCGGCGAACGGCAGTATGGACTCCTCCACTCCGCGTGCCAGCATCGAGTACGGAGGCTGCAGAGAAGTGATTGGTGCGATTGCCATAGCCCGCTTCATTTGCGCGGCATTGAAATTCGACACGCCAATATGACGCACTTTTCCCTCGTCTTTTAGGCGAGCCATCTCGGTCCAGCCTTCTTCAATGTCTGCATCCGGCTCTGGCCAGTGAATCTGATAAAGATCAATGACCTCGACTCCGAGTCGGCGCAAGCTGTTTTCGCACTCCCGCCGGATCGACGCCGCCTTCAGCGTTCCACCAATCTTTCCGCTTTTGTCCCACGTCCGCTCACACTTCGTAAAGATGTATGGTCGATGATTCCGGCCGTAGAGAGCCTGCTTCACGACCTCTTCGGAGTGTCCAAGACCGTAGACTGCGGCGGTGTCAATCCAGTTGATCCCGCGATCGAGTGCCTCATGGATAGCCGTGACCGAATCGTTGTCATTCTGCGGACCCCAACTCCATGTCCATCCACCTCCGCCCATCGCCCATGCGCCGATCCCCATAGGCGTAATCAGCAGATCGCTTTTCCCTAGTTGCCTGGTTTCCATTGCGGCCTCCTTCAAATGTTTTTCGTAGGAAATTTTCCTGATGCCTTACCGGAGTGCAGTTCTCAAGCCATCCGCGAACTTCAGGCGAACTACGCTCACTTCATTGATGGCAAAGCTCTTGTTGAATCCAAGACGCCTCCCGGCTCATCTGAATTCTATATAGAAAGTTCCGCTGGGTCTGCACGTCGACAGGTATCGACACGACGCCTTGGGGTTGGGAAGGATTCTGAAAGTCATGCAGAGCATCGCCGACGAAAAGGACAATGCCTTGTCTGGACGCTACCTCGCTTTGCTTGAGGTTTCGTCCGCCATCGTCTCGCACCGGACCTTGGAAGAGTTGTTTACAGACTTGGCCCACCGTCTACATCCCATCATCGATTTTAGTTATCTCAGCGTGCTTCTTTACGATTCCACACGAAACGTAATGCGAGTTCATATTTTGGATTCAGAGGGACCCGATACGGTTCGTCCAGGTATGGAATTTTCCATGGACGAATCTCCCTCGGCCTGGGTGTGGACGAATCAGGAACCGCTGGTCCTCGACGACTTGGATCGCGAAGAACGGTTCACGCGGCCAGTCAGCCTGATGCGAGGATACGGAGTGCGATCGTTTTGCGGTATTCCGTTGAGTACACCGCGACGTCGCTTGGGAGCTTTCAGCCTTGGTCACACGGTGCCGAACGCTTATAGCCTCGATCACCTGGAGATTCAAAAGTTGGCCGCGAGCCAGGTCGCAGTTGCGGTAGAGAATGCACTGAACTATCAGGAAGCGTCGCAACTGCAGCAAGAAGTGGCGCGTGAACGCGACCGGCTCAAGCTTTTGCTTGACGTAAACAATGCGGTCGTGTCGAACCTCTCTTTGACCGAACTGTTCCATGCAATTCCGCGGCGAGTCCGGCTGGCGATGCAGTGCGACGGAGCCTGCCTTTCGCTGCCAGATTCATCAAAGCAACAACTCGAAATCCACGGATTGGACTTTCCTGAGGGCCGAGGCTTTCTGCAGGAAGAGACTCAACTCCCAATGGATGGATCAAGCCCCGGAAAGGCGTTTCGGACAGGCCAACCGGTTCTCTTCGAGACCCCGCCGCGCGCCCTGCATGTCAGTTCACTACAACTGAACTATCAGGAAGGGCTGCAGTCTGGATGCTTCTTGCCGCTTAAGAGAGGGGATCGCACGCTTGGCGTCTTGCATCTGCTCGACCGTCATCCTCGTCGTTTCTCCGAGGCGGACGCGGACTTCCTGCAGCAGGTTTCGCACCAGGTCGCGATTGCACTCGACAACGCAATGCAGTATCGCGAAGTCGATCAGTCTCGCGAACGCTTGGCTGATGAAACTTCCTACCTGCGGACAGAGATCCGTGCCGAACGCGGTTTCGATGAGATTCTCGGAAACACCCCCGCCATTCGGGATGTGTTACGCCACATCTCGACGGTCGCGCCGACCAACTCGACCGTCCTGATTCAGGGCGAAACTGGTACGGGAAAGGAACTGGTCGCGCGGGCGATTCATAACATGAGCTCCCGCCGTGAGAATCTATTCGCGAAACTCAACTGCGCCGCCATTCCCTCAGGATTGCTCGAGAGCGAGTTGTTTGGCCACGAAAAAGGCGCCTTCACCGGTGCCATTGCAAAAAAAGTCGGTAGGTTCGAGGTGGCAGATAAGGGCACATTGTTTCTCGACGAAGTTGGTGATATCCCTTCGGAACTACAACCCAAACTATTACGCGTTTTGCAGGAACAGGAGTTCGAACGATTGGGCAGCAGTCGCTCAATCCAAGTTGACGTACGCCTGGTTGCGGCAACGAATCAGAATTTGGGAAAGATGGTGGAGGACCGCCTCTTCCGTGCCGATCTTTACTACCGCCTCAACGTTTTCCCCATCAAGCTCCCGGCCTTGCGCGAGCGGCGGGAAGACATTCCGCTCCTCACCCTTCATTTTGTGCAGCACTATGGCAAGCAAATGAATAAGATCATCGACGTCATTCCTCCGGAAACCATGGAGGCCCTGATGCGATACGACTGGCCAGGAAATATTCGTGAGCTGCAAAATTTCGTCGAGCGTGCGGTGATTTTGTCGCATAGCCCCACATTGTCGGCGCCGATCTCAGAGTTGAACCGGCCTCGTGAAGATTCGCCGGCTTCCCCGATCACTCTCGAAGATGCCGAACGCGAGCACATCTTGCGGGCCCTGCGTGAGACGCAGTGGGTATTGGGCGGCACCGCCGGCGCTGCGAATCGCCTTGGTATGCCGAGGACGACGCTGATTTATAAGATGCGGCGTCTAGGAATTTCCCGTCAGCCAGATTGAGCACGGATCGCAGTCGGATTCCATCAATTAGATCCGCTGTTCCGAGACGGTCCTTCGTTAGTCGGTGCCAGTGCACTCCCGTCAATCTGGCTGACCAGCCTGCCGCAGCATTCCGGTCGTTGCGGAAGCGTTGAACTGTCCCATCCGCCGCCCAGCGCGCGAACCAGCAATACGCTCGCGGAGATTCGCCGGCCCAGGATTTGGACGGCCGTCCTCTCATCGGAAAGAGCCAATCCCTGTGCCGTGATCACCTCGAGATAGGTCGTCACGCCACCCTTGTAGCGCGTGAGGGATTGGTTCAGCGAATTCTGCGCCGCCTGTACCGCTATTTGCTGAGTTCTCGCCTCGTCCTGCAAAATCCTCAGCGCAGCCAGATTGTCCTCTACATCCTGAAACGCGCTCAGCACAGTCTCACGATAGTTGGCTACGGATTGATCGTAGGCAGCTTGAGCCTGATCCGAAACGGCGTGGCGCCGGCCTGCGTCAAACGCCGTTACCACCGCGGATGCACCTGCCATTAAGAATCCGCTTGGGCCCGACAGCAAATTCGTGATGGTATTGCTCTCGAATCCGCCCGCTGTCGTCAACGATACGTTCGGGAAATACGCGGCCTTTGCAACTCCGATATTGGCGTTGGCTGCGGCAACCCGACGCTCGGCGGCAGCCACGTCGGGGCGCCGTTCCAATAACTCTGAAGGCAGCCCCGCCGGGATCGTCGGTGGCAGTATGCTCAGAGGAGAGGACGCAATGGTAAACGTGGACGCAGGTTGTCCCACAAGGACCGCAATCGCATGCTCGAACTGCGCTCTTTGCACGCCGATATCGATCGCCTGTGCGCGGGTGGTTTCCAGTTGGGTTTGCGCCTGCGCCACGTCGACGCCCGATGCGACTCCCCCCTTGAAACGATTCTGCGTCAGATCCAACGCCTGCTCATAGGCCGACACGGTGGAAGAAAGCAGTTGCTCTTCCGCATCCAACTCGCGTAACTGAAAATAGTCGGAGGCCAACTCGGCATGCAGGCTCAAACGTACCCCTTCCAGGTCAGCTGCTGAGGCCTGAGCCTCCGAGCGGCTGGCCTCAACCGTTCGCCGCACACGGCCCCAAATATCGGCTTCGTAAGATGCACTCACCGGCAGCACGATGTCCGTATAGGTGTTGGTTGCCTGGCTGAACAATGGCCGGTTTTGCGATTGATGATCTCTCGTCGCCGACAACCCGGCCGTGACGGTCGGAAAGTAGTCTGCGCGGTTCTGCCGAACCAGCGCTCGCGCTTGAATATATTGCGCCGCGGCAGCCTTCAGGTTCTGGTTCGATACGTTGATTCGGCCCTCAAGTTCGTTCAACTTCGGATCCTGGAAAATCTCCCACCACTGCCCGCGCGCAATCGCGTCGCTTGGTTGCGCCGTCGTCCACTCGGCCGGCAATTCCTTGTAGGCCGGAGGGGCAGGTGCGCTCGGCCGGGCATAGTGTGGCCCTACCTCACACCCGCTCAAAATCAAAATCGGCACGAAACATCCAAGTAGAGCGGCTCGCCCTATCGCATTTGTGAACGGGAATCTCATTGGCCATCCCCCGTCGTCTGTGCAATCCGCACCGGCTGTCCAGAAATGATCGAATCCGGCGGATTCACAACGATCGATTCGTCCCCTTTGAGGCCCCCAACGATCTCCATGCGATCCCCGAAATCGTGGCCCGGAGTAACTGGTGTCAGGACGGCCTTACCATCACTCACCACCGCGAGTCGAAGTCCCTCTTTTCGGAACAGAAGCGTGTTCACCGGCACAATGTAGGACGAGGCTCCCGCGGGCAGTTTGAGGTGAACTTCGGCGTATGAACCTGTGAGCAACACGCCAGTCGGATTCACGACATCGATCTCAACGAGCAAAGTCCGTGAAGCCGGATCAATTGCCTCGGCAGTCCGCACCAGCTTTCCTTGGAATCGCTTGCTGGGAAATTCCGCCAGTGTCAGGTCCGCGGTTAGGCCCGGCTTCGCAGCCTGCGAGTACGCTTCTGGAACGTTCACATACACTCGCAACTTGTCGGGCTGCGCAATGTCGAACAGGTCCGTCTTCGAACCACCGCTTGCGCCCGCATCGATCAAGTCCCCAATATCCGTCTTGCGCGCCGTGATGACTCCGGTGAACGGAGCGTAGATTTTCTCGAATGATTGCAGTTGTTGGAGTCGATTCACGTTCGCCTGGTTCGCCTGTACTGTCGCCTTGTTCGCGGCCAACGCGCCGGTCGCATTGTCGGTTTCCTGCTGCGAGACGGAGTTCGTCTTCAGTAAGTCCTGATACCGGCTGGCTGTGATCTCTGCGAGATGCAGGTTCGCTTGGGCAGTACCTAGGTCCGCTCTCGCCTGCTGAAGTTGCTGGTCAACCTCCGGCGTCTCAATTTCCGCGAGTAGTTGCCCTTCCTTCACATGGGCGCCGATGTCCGCGTACCACTTCTTCAAGTATCCGTTTGTCCGAGCATAGATCGGAGCGCTGATGTATGCCTGCACGTTCGCGGGAAGCACAACCTCTTCTGCCTCGGCGGTCCGTTCGGGACGCACGACAGCGACCGTCGGCAAGGCCATTTGCGCAGTCTCCTTCCGCAACGTTGTTCGTGCCGTAAGGCGCGGCAAAATGCCAGATGTCAACGCTCCAACCACCGCCAACGACACCACAATACCTGCGGCCAAGTGCTTTCCCTTGGACCCTTTCGCCTCTTCGGCCTGTGGTGCTGCCTCCCGAACCGTCACTTGCTTTTCATTGTCATCCATTACGACCGGCATAATCTCCCGCTTTCTGGTTAAGACTCTTGTAAGACTCCATGGCCTTGCTGCCTGACTTCACCGCGCCGCGAGCCATGCAGCAAACTGAACAATGTAGGTACAAACAGAAGTGTTGCTACCGTGGCAAACAACAGGCCGCCAATCACAGCGCGTCCCAGCGGCGCGTTCTGCTCGCCGCCTTCTCCTAGGCCCAGCGCCATCGGCACCATGCCGATAATCATTGCCAGTGCTGTCATTAGAACGGGTCGGAAGCGCGTGTAACCCGCCTCCAGCGCAGCCGCAATCGCATCTTTTCCTTCTTGCATCTGTTCGGTCGCGAAACTCACTACCAGAATGCTGTTAGCCGTCGCGACCCCCATGCACATGATCGTTCCGGTGAGTGCAGGGACGCTAACCGTGGTCCGGCTCACGAACAGGAACCATGCGATTCCCGCGAGCGCCGCCGGCAACGCCGAGATGATGATGAACGGATCAAGCCAAGACTGAAAGTTCACCACGATCAGCAGGTAAACCAGCACGATGGAAAACGCCAATCCTGCGAGCAGGCCAATGTAAGAGGACCGCATTGTTCGAACTTGCCCGCGCACAATCACCTGCGATCCGCGCGGCAAAGAGCCTTGCGTCTCGGTGATGATCTGATTGATCTGTCGCGCGACGGCACCCAAATCGCGGCCTTGCACCGACCCATAGATGTCGATCACTGGACGAATGTCGTAGTGCGAAATGACCGGCGTGTGCACCTGCCGCGTGACCGATGCCAGGCTCCCAAGGATCTCTGGCGGAGCCGCCGGGTTCATTCCTGTCACCGGAATGTTCTCGACATCCTGCAGACTTTGAATCCGGTACTGCGGGGTCTGCGTCGCAATCGAATAGCTCACTCGGTTCTTGGGATCGAGAAAGAATGTTGGAGAGGTCTGAAAGCTCCCACTGAGTGATACGAGCAAATTTTGCGCAACGTCGTGTTGCGTGAATCCGATCTGGTTCGCTTTCGTCCGGTCCACGTCGATGTGCAATTCCGGCTGGTCAAATGGCTGTTGAATACGCAGATCTGCCGTGCCTTCAACTCCGCGGATTTTCTGCAGAACAGCGTTGGCGTAGCGACGGTCTCCCTCAATGTCATTGCCCGCGACTTGAATGTCTATGGGAGCCGGCAGCCCGAAGTTCAGGATCTGGCTGACAATATCCGCTGGAAGAAAGGCAAAAGTGACTCCTGGAAACTGCTGCGCCAGATTGAGCCGAAGATCGTGCACATACTTCTCGGTCGGACCATGTTCGGTCGAGAGGCTGACGAGTATGTCGGCGTCTGCCGGTCCGATCGGTGCCGAGTTGCTGTACGAGAGATTAATCCCGCTATACGGAATGCCAATGTTGTCGATGATGCTCGAAACCTCCGCTGGGGGGATCTGCTGCCGGATCGCCCGTTCCACCAGATCACACAGACGCGCCGTTTCTTCAATCCGGGTTCCGGTCGGCGCCCGAAGATGAAGCTTGAATTGCCCGCTATCGACCGTTGGAAAGAAATCCTGCCCCAGGAAGGGAATGAGCACCGCCAGCGACACAATGGAGAAGGCCAGCACGGTCACCAGAAAAGCGCGCCGGTGATTCAGGCAGCTTTCCAAGACGCGCTGATAGCCTTCGCGAAGGCGTTCGAACTTTTCTTCAAAGCGAACCTGCAATCGGACCAGCGGATTGCTGCTCGACCCCGGTAGTTGACCTGCCTCCTGCTCATGTCCGCGCAAAAGATATTTGGCCATCGTCGGCACAAGCGTACGCGAGAGCAAGTAAGACGCGAGCATCGCGAACACCACCGATTCGGCGAGCGGCACGAACAGGTACCGTGCCACGCCGGTCAGAAAGAACATCGGGACAAACACGATACAAATACAAAGTGTCGAGACGAATGCCGGAACCGCAATCTGCTGCGCGCCATCGAGAATCGCCTGCTGAATTTCCTTCCCCTGCGCGATGTTGCGGTTGATGTTCTCGATTTCGACCGTCGCATCGTCCACCAAAATCCCGACCGCCAGGGCTAAGCCGCCGAGAGTCATGATGTTGATGGTTTCACCCAGAGTGCTCAGTACGATGATCGAAGTTAAAATCGAAAGTGGGATCGACACCGCAATAATCAGCGTGCTGCGCCAGCTTCCCAGGAATATCAGAATCATCAACCCCGTCAGGCACGCTGCTATCGTGGCTTCCTTGATCACTCCATTGATCGAAGCCCTCACGAAAATAGATTGGTCTGCTAGCGGCTTGATCTCGAGCTCCGGAGGCAGGCTGGCCTTGATCTGCGGAATGAGTGACTTGATGCCGGAAATGACGTCTAGAGTAGAGGCGTTCCCTGCCTTCTGAATTGTCAGCAGAACCGATCTCTGCCCGTCTACGCGTACGATATTCGTCTGCGGGGGAAATCCATCGCGTACCCAGCCGATGTCGTGAACGTAGATTGTGCTGCTGCCTACGGTCTTGATTGGCAGTTGGTTCAGTCCCGCTATGTCGGTAGGGCTGCCATTAATATCGACGTCGTATTCCTTGGATCCGATCTTGGCCGTGCCCGAGGGCAGAATCAGGTTCTGTGCGCTGATTGCGTTAACGACATCAAGCGGCGACAAACCTTTCGACTGTAGTGCGGCAGTGTCGAGATCGATCTGCACCTGCCGCTGTTTTCCGCCGTACGGATAAGGTACCGCCGCCCCCTCCACCGTGATTAACCGCGTGCGAATGAAATTCAGGCCATAGTCATTGAGCTGCTGTTCCGACAGCTTCCCTCCGGAAAGCGCCAGCTGCAGAATGGGCACGCTCGAGGCACTGTAGCTGATGACTAACGGAGGCGTCGTCCCTTGCGGCAGTTGCCGCAACTGGGTCTGCGACACAGCAGTTATCTGCGCGATGCCTCGCTCGACGCTGGCACTTGGCTGGAAAAATACTTTTACGACCGCGATTCCATTGAGCGACTGCGATTCGACGTGCTCAATGTTATCGACCGTGGTCGTGAGCGCGCGCTCGGTCACCGATACGATGCGGTCGCTCATATCCTGCGCATTCAGCCCGTTGTAACTCCAGATGATGCTGACCACCGGAATATTAATGTTTGGAAAAATGTCGGTCGGGGTGCGAACGATCGAGAACGCCCCCAGCAGTAAGATCAAAATTGCCAGCACCACAAATGTATAAGGCCGCCGTAAAGCGAGCCGCACGATCCACATGTCTGCCTCACGTGGGGGCTCAGCCGCCTGTATCCTGGCCGTCTAAGAACCCTGAGCGGAACCCCCCACCTGTCATCCATACAGGCACGTGTCTTGCCAGCAATTGGCAACTGGAAGTCCGAGAGAGTTGAAAGCAGAATAAGGAGTTAGAAAGCGGACAAGGGATTTCTCGACTGAGTTAGTCAATCGCACTGTCGATCCATCGACAGTCGGCGACTCACGACGTTCATAGCGATGTTCGAGTCGAAAATGCGATTCGAAAAAAGTACGCGTTGAAGAAAAAGTTTCACCGGCAAGAAGGGACCCAAACAGAAGAGGTGAAGAGCGGGCGGTTGCCCGCTCCGGAATGGCATGCCGTTACTCGCCGCTTGGAGTATCGCTGAACGCGAACGCCTCCTTATACTTGCCAAACTGAATCTGCTCGAGCACCTCAGTATGGTCGCTGCCCGAGGTCATCGTTACTGAGTCTGACTCCGCTGGATGGCCCAGATTGACGATTTTTGCAGATGCTTGGGCTAAGGTCTTCCCGTGCCGCACGAAGTTGACCTCCGCTGTAGAACCGTTTTCGGTCCACTCCATCGTGTACTCGCCGGCAGCAAGTTGAGTGGTCCCAACTTGCAGCGTCTCGGGGATCACGACGCTATGATGATTCTTATCTCGCGCCAACGCTCCGCTCGTAGTGATGAATGCGAACGCAATAACAGCTAGTACAGGTCCCTTGAAGCCGGTCATATTTCATCTCCTTTTATTCGGAATTGGAAGCCGATTGTCTACTTGTTGGCTCCTTCAACATCCGTCCTCCAAAACATCTGCACGTCACATTCCAGAAATCAGGGTCGCGAGCAATGATCTATCTTTTTGAATCGCTTGAAGCAGACGTTCATGCTCTATTACCGATTCATGTCGGATATGTCGAGCATCCGACGCGTAGGAGCAAGAATGTTACGCCGTCCCTGTTCACGGCAAGCCAATCCTTTCGAGCCCGGCTTTCGCGCACGCCGAGCTTCGAGTACAGTATTCAGGTTGAATTCCCACATGAATAGTTTTTGCTATGTTGATCGAAAGCCAGGACTCCTGACGACCGCTGTTCTGCGATTACGGAGGGGACAATGAAGAACAAACTTCAGTCTCGCAATCTCTCTGAGTCGGTCTCGCGACGAAGGTTCCTCGGGCAAAGCGCCGCCGCTGCAATCGGCTTCTCCATCGTTCCACGACGCGTTCTCGGTGGTTTGGGATATGTTCCGCCCAGCGACAAAGTCAGCATCGCCTTTGTCGGCGTCGGGGCTCAAGGCCTGCGAGTCATGCTCCACTTCTTGCGCGAACCCGACGTACAGGGCGTAGCTGTGTGCGACTGCAACAAGACAGGGTCCGACTATCCGCAATGGGACACGCATGAGTTCTGCAAGTCCGTCCGCAAATTACTTGGCGTCGATAGTGGATGGGACTGGCTCAGCCCTGACCAGCCCATTCAGTTAACCCATTCGCTCCAGGTTACCGGCGGCGTGGCCGGCCGCGAGCCTTGTCAGAAGATCGTCGAAGGGTATTACGGAACTCAGCAGCGGTCTGGCCAATATCACGGATGTGCCGCGTACTCTGACTTTCGCGAATTACTTGAGAAGCAAAAGGATCTCGATGCCGTCGTCGTGTGCACCACCGACAACCTTCATGCGGCAGTCTCCTCCGCAGCCATGAAAAAGGGTAAACACGTGTTTTGCCAGAAGCCGTTGACCCACACCATCTATGAGGCGCGACGCATTGCCGAAATTGCCAAGCAGACTGGCGTTGCGACGCAGATTGCCGTCGCAAATCAGGCCTCCGAGTCAACGCGCCAGCTATGTGAATGGATTTGGGCCGGAGCAATCGGTCCTGTGCGCGAGGTTCAAAACTGGTCCAGCCGTCCCTTCTGGGCGCAAGGCATCGAACGCCCGAAGAATTCAGAACCGGTGCCAGACGGCTTAGACTGGGATCTCTGGCTGGGGCCTGCGCCGCAGCGTCCCTTCAACCATGCTTACCTGCCGTTCGCCTGGCGTGGATGGACCGACTTCGGCTGTGGCGCGTTAGGCGATATGGGGTCCTACAGCTTCGATACAATCTTCCGAGTTCTGAAACTAGAAGCGCCTACGAGTGTGGAAGCAAGTTCCACCGACCGCTATGACGAAACTTACCCCATGGCCTCGATCATTCGCTATGACTTTCCGGCTCGCGGCGATATGCCGCCCGTGAAGTTCACGTGGTACGACGGCGGCCTCAAGCCGCCACGACCCGAAGAACTGGAAGAGAATCGTCCCTTAAAAGGAGATGGCGAAGAAGAGGACGAAGGACTTCTTTTCATAGGAGAGCGCGGAAAGATCCTCTGCGCGTTCAACGGCGGCAATCCGAAACTCATTCCTCAATCCAAAATGGACAGCTATAAGCAGCCGCCCAAGACACTCCCCAGATCGCCGGGAAACGAGCGAGAATGGCTCGACGCCTGTAAAGGAAGCAAGGTGAAGCCCGGTGGAAACTTCGAGTTTGAAGGACTCGTGACCGAAACGCTACTCCTCGGAAACCTTGCCGCTCGCATGGGACAAAAGCTGAATTGGGATCGTTCGAACTTGAGCGTAAATTCCGATGTGGCCCAGAAGTTCGTTCGCCCGGAACGACGTAGCGGATGGGAACTCTAGCGGCTGCACTTCTGAATTGAGGAGGCATCAATGGCGGTAATCTCGAGAAGAGAGTTCATCAAGGCCACCGCGGCGTACACTGTCGCCGCCGGAGTTCTTTCCACCGGAGTGCTCGAACTTCACGCCAATCCACTTGGCCTCCCCATCGGATGTCAGACCTGGCCCGTCCGGGACATGATTGCGAAAGACTTTCCGGGCACGATAAAGCAGCTTTCAGCCGCCGGGTTTCAGACGATTGAGCTATGCTCGCCGGTCGGTTACTCCGACTCTGGGTTTGCCGGTCTCGCAAAATATAAAGGAGCCGAACTGCGAAAGATTTTGAACGATGCCGGAGTCTCTTGTATCAGCTCGCATTTCGGCATCGAGGAACTCAGAGAAAATCAGCAACGGGCCATCGACTGGGCAAAAGATGTCGGCCTTACCCAAATGATGGTGCCCAGCCTGAACGGTCCTAAGAAGCCGACGATGGACGATGTAAAGCGAGCTGCCGACGAATACAACAAGATGGGTGAGCAAGTCGCCAAGGCGGGCATTCAGCAGGGCCTTCACAATGAAGATTTCGAACTCTCAACAGTGGACGGCAAGCGCACCTACGATGTTTTATTTGGCTTGCTTGATCCAAAGCTGATTAAGTTTCAGTTCCAGGTTTCCACCATCAGCCGCGGTTATGACGCCGCCGAGTACTTCACGAAGTATCCTGGCCGGTTTATTTCCATGCACGTTCAAGGCTGGTCCTCAGAAACCAAGAAAATCGTACCCGTTGGCCAGGGCACTTTGGATTGGAGAAAGATTTTCACCGCCGCCAAGACCGGCGGCATAAAAAACTATTTCGTCGAAATGAACCTTCCCATGATGAAAGACAGCGTGCCCTTTCTTCGGAATTTGCAGGTCTGAGCCTCTAGCAACCTTTTGCCTTAGCGGAAGTTACAGACTATACCGGATAGACTCGCCCTGCAGGGGCGGGTAACGTCAGGATTGCCTTTTAGGGTCTTCTCAAAATTTACGAACCTCAAACGCTCGAAGGCAATCCCTTCGCGTCTTTTTCGGAACACGTTGACTCTAATTCGGCCGCTTCAATCGTGCTGATTCCAAGGCGACCAATGTCCTCGATCAAGGTTAGTGAGAAAAATGCGCGGGTGGGTGCGAATCCGCAACCGGACGGCGGTTGGGATTTTCTCGTCTGGGCGCCACAAGTCCGAAGCGCCAGCCTCGTTTTTCCGGGCGTTAATGACCATGCAGTTAGCATGGAACCTCGGGGCGACGGATATTTCCACACCTTCTCAGAGAGGCTTGCTCCTGACTCTCAATATTTTTATCGTCTTGATGATGCACGAAACCTGCCGGATCCGGCGTCCCGCTATCAGCCTCAAGGAGTCCATGGTCCTTCCCAGGTCGTTGATCTGAATCTCTTCCGTTGGACGGATCACGATTGGAAGGGTAGAACGCTTGAGCGCAGCGTTTTTTACGAACTGCATGTCGGAAGCTTCACGCCAAAAGGATCCTTTGACGCGATAATTCCGCATCTCCAGGAGCTCGCCGATCTCGGGATCACGACGATCGAACTCATGCCAGTCGCTCAGTTCCCCGGGTCCCGCAATTGGGGTTATGACGGGGTCTATCTTTTTGCTCCGCAAAATTCCTATGGTGGCCCCGTGGCGCTCCAGCGTTTGGTGAACGCAGCCCATCAGCACGGCTTATCCGTCGCTCTCGATGTGGTTTACAACCATCTGGGCCCCGAAGGCAACTACCTAAATGCCTTCGGACCCTACTTTACCGATCACTATCGAACGCCCTGGGGCCAAGCTCTCAACTTCGACGGTGTGGGCAGCGATGAAGTGAGGAGATTCTTTATTGAAAACGCACTCTATTGGTTTGAGAACTATCACTTCGACGCGTTGCGCCTGGATGCTGTGCATGGAATATTCGACTTCGGAGCACGCCATTTCCTGTCAGAACTCAAGTCGGCGGTTTCCGATCTGTCCAAGCGGCTGGGAAGACCGATGCATTTGATCGCAGAGAGTGATCTGAATGATTCTCGCATCCTTCGCGCCCCTGGCGAGGGTGGATACAATCTCGATGCCCAGTGGAGCGACGACTTTCATCACTCCGTACACGCATTGCTGACCGGAGACAAGCTAGGGTACTACTCCGACTTTGGAGGCATCACTCCATTGGTTTCGACTCTGAAAGACGGCTGGTACTACAGTGGGCAACACTCCAATTATCGCGGTCGCCGCCATGGCAACTCACCGCAAGGGCTTCCACCATCAAAATTCCTAGTATGCAATCAGAATCACGATCAGGTCGGGAACCGCGCCGCCGGAGAACGCCTGACCAGTTTGGTCAGTTTTGAGGCGCTCAAACTCGCGGCTGGAATCACTCTTCTCTCTCCGTTCGTCCCCCTGCTATTCATGGGCGAAGAGTATGGCGAGACCGCGCCTTTTCAATACTTCACCAGTCACGAAGATCCCGCTCTGGTCGAGGCAGTCCGGCGTGGACGCCGTGAGGAGTTCTCCGCCTTTGGTTGGGAGGACAGCGTGCCTGATCCTCAAGACGAGCAAACATTTTGCCGATCCACTCTCAAGCTCTCTCTGAAGCTTCAAGAGCCGCACCACACTCTATGGCGGTTCTATCAGCGACTGATTAGGATTCGCGAAGATTACAGCTTGGGGGAGGCGGCATTACGGACAGTTCGTAAAATCGATGATTGGGGCGTATTGACACTGCGCGAAGACGGCTCTCGAAAGTTTGCCTTGGTCTGCAACTTTGCCGACTTTCCCGTAGCCTCATCGTTGCCAGAACTGGCAGGGAACTGGACGGTGGTGATCCACTCCGCGGATTCCTCGTGGCAGGGGCCGGAAAGTAATCTTGCGTCCGAATTAACTCTGCCGCCAGATGGGAAGTTTCGGCTCTCCGCCCACTCGTTTCTTTTCGTGGAGCGGACGACTAGGGAGGCGATGTGAAATACGTCTGCATCCATGGGCATTTCTATCAGCCCCCGCGCGAAAATCCGTACCTCGAAGCCATCGAGTTACAAGATACCGCCTATCCCTACCACGACTGGAATGAACGAATTACTGCCGAGTGCTATGCGCCCAATGCAGCTTCACGCATTGTTGATGCCGAGAATCGCATCCTCAAACTGCTCAACAATTACACGCGCATCAGTTTTAACTTCGGACCAACCCTCTTGTCATGGTTGAAGGACCAAGCCCCTCGTGTCTACCAGGCGATCCTTGAAGCGGATAAGGAGAGCAGTGGTCGCTTTTCCGGGCACGGCTCCGCATTGGCGCAAGGCTACAACCACATGATCCTCCCGCTAGCCAATCGCCGGGACAAAGTCACGCAAGTGAAGTGGGGGATTCGCGATTTCGAAAGCCGCTTCGGTCGTAAACCGGAGGGAATGTGGTTGCCGGAAACCGCCGTCGATACCGAGACTCTCGAGGTGCTGGCTGAAAATGGTATCCAGTTCACCATTCTCGCGCCTCGCCAAGCCCAACGAGTACGGCCCAGGAACAGCTCGAAATTTGAAGATGTCAGCGGCGCTCGCATTGATCCGGCCCGGGCCTATCGCGCCGAACTCCCGTCAAAAAAGCGCATCAACTTGTTTTTCTACGACGGCCCGATTTCTCAAGGCGTTGCCTTCGAAGGATTACTGAATGACGGCAAGCGTTTCGCCGATCGCCTTTTGAGTGGCTTCTCCGACACACGTCAAGGCGACCAACTCGTCCACATCGCGACCGATGGCGAGAGTTATGGCCACCACCATCACTATGGCGAAATGGCTCTGAGTTATGCCCTCGACGAGATCGACAAGGGCGGAGTCGCTCAACTTACCAACTACGCTGAATTTCTCGAACAGCATCCTCCGAGGTATAACGTCGAGATCGTAGAAAACAGCTCCTGGAGCTGTGTCCATGGCGTCGAGCGTTGGCGCAGCGATTGCGGATGCAATTCTGGCGGTCATCCGTGGAACCAGCAGTGGCGTGCTCCTCTGCGAGCCGCGCTTGATTGGCTCCGTGACAAGCTGGCTCCTATTTTCGAATCGCGCCTCAAGGAGTATGTTCGCGATCCCTGGATCACTCGCGACGACTACATTCGCGTCATCCTCGATCGTTCCGACGCATCGCGGCAGGCTTTCTTTGCCGATCATTCAGTCCGTCCCCTCGATCCCAACGATCAAGTGACCGTTCTCAAGCTGCTCGAGATGCAGCGCCATGCCCTGCTCATGTACACGAGTTGCGGTTGGTTCTTCGACGAACTCTCGGGATTGGAAACGGTGCAGGTCATTCACTATGCGGCACGCGCCCTGCAACTGGCGGAAGAATGCTCGGGGGAGAAACTGGAGCCCGATTTCCTGCAGCATCTTGCCTTGGCCAAAAGCAACCTTCCCGAGCATGGAGACGGGGCCAAGATCTACGGGAAGTGGGTCAAGCCAGCGGTCGTCGACATTGAACGCGTCGCCGCTCACTACGCCATCAGCTCTCTGTTTGAGAGCTATCCTGAGAAAACACCCATCTATTGCTATGAGGCCGATCGCGTCCGGTATTCCGTCGAGGCGGAAGGGAAGATACGACTCGCTACAGGTTGCGCACGTTTTAGCTCCACCATCACTCAGGAATCCGCGGCGCTGGACTTCTCTGTCTTGCATCTGGGCGACCACAACGTCACCGCTGGTGTCCGACCGGCGGACTGTTCTGCCTCCGATGACGAGCAGAAAAAGTTAGCCGAGTCGTTTGACCGTGCCGACACCGCTGAGGTCATCCGCTTGCTCGATCAGGTATACGGCAAGAACATTTTCTCGCTACGCCTGCTGTTCCGCGACGAACAGCGAAAAATCACAAACCTGATTTTGAATGAGTCTCTGAATTCGGCAGCTGCTGTCTACCGAACTGTATTCGAAAGCCAGGCTCCTTTGATTCGCTTCCTCAATGGTTTAGAAATTCCCGTGCCAAACGCGCTGAAGTCCGCCGCAGAGATTGCCTTGAATAGTCAATTACAGCAATACATTGAGCGCCCGGATCTCGACACCGACAGCATTCAAGGCCTTCTTAGGGAAGCCGCGGCAAGCAAGATTTCGCTAGACTCGACAACGCTTGAATACAAAACACGCAGGCGGCTGGAAAAAGAAGCGGCGGACTTCGCCGCGAATCCGTCCGATCCCGCGATCATCGAGAGAATCCTTAAGCTGCTCGACCTGATCCCTGCGCTTCCATTTCCCGTCGTGCTTTGGGAGGCGCAGAACGTCTGCTACCGGCCATTGATCACGGCTTTTCAACAGAATGGTTGGCACACTCCCGCGGCGGATCCCGTCGCCTTGCGGCGCCACGAAGACCTGAACCGACTGGCCTCGCAACTCCATATCTTGTTGCCCAAGGATTAGACCAATGCTGCCGCTCCGCGTGCCTTCGGCGACCTATCGCGTGCAACTGAACCAGCAGTTCCGCTTCGCGGACGCCTGCAAGATTCTTGATTACCTTCACGAATTTGGCATCTCAGATCTTTACCTGTCTCCAATTGTAGCCAGCCGAAAGGGAAGTGGTCATGGATATGACGTCATCGATCCTACGCGTCTTAATCCCGACTTGGGTAGTGAAGAAGAATTCGCGACGCTCCTAGGCGAATTGCAGAATCGTGGTATGGGCCTTCTGCTCGACACCGTGCCCAACCACATGGCGGCCAGCGCCGAGAACCCTTGGTGGATGGATGTGCTCGAAAACGGGGCCCAGTCGGCCTTCGCTGCCTTCTTCGATATCGAATGGCATCCTCGTTCGCGCAGCCTCGACGGCAGAATCCTTCTTCCCGTCCTCGGACGTCCCTTCGGCGAAGCGCTCGACGCCGGCGAAATCAAGCTTGTTTTTCAGGAAGGCCGGTTATTCGTTCAGTATTTTGATTCGCTCTTTCCCCTTTCACCCCGTTCGTACCACGCGATTCTCAATTTCAAGCTCGAGCGGCTGAAGGAAGTACTGGGAGAGGATGCTCCCCCTTTTCACGAATATTCGGGCATCCTGGCGTCGCTTCGGGAACTGTCTCACGCCGACCGCCGTGTCGCGGACTCTGCGGCTGACCACCGCTGGCGCTTCGAGGCGTCTCGAGACCGCCTGAAATCCCTGGTCACGAGTTCCAAAGAAGTAGCAACCTTTGTCGACGAAAATATAAATGAGATCAACGGCAAAGAAGGCGACGCTGCCAGTTTTGGATTTCTGCAACGTCTACTTGCTGAACAAAACTACAAGCTAGCCTTTTGGCAGAACTTGAATGAGAGCATCAACTACCGCCGCTTCTTTACCATCGCTGATCTGGTTGGAGTCCGTGTCGAAGATCCCCTGGTATTCGAATCAACTCACGGTTACATCCTGCGACTTGTATCGAAGAATCCTGCCGCTGGATTGCGTGTCGATCACATCGACGGCCTGCGCGATCCTCTCGCTTATGTGAACAAGCTTCAAGAGCGGTTGGCAGCCGGCGAGAGCCGAGCGGGCACCTCGTCCTATGTTCTCGTCGAGAAAATTCTTTCGCGAGATGAAGCGCTGCCTGACGACTTGCCGATCAGTGGCACAACTGGTTACGACTACTTGAATGAAGCAAACGGACCATTCGTGGAACCGGAGGGCGCCCGTCGCATCGAGGAAACCTATTCCGCCTTCATCGGGCGCCAGCAGAACTACGCCGACATTGTCTATCAGAAGAAAAAGCTGGTCATGAATACCCTGCTGGGAGTCGAGATGCGAACTCTTGGCCGACAGCTGGCCGAGCTCGCTGCCCAGGATCGGTACGCCCGCGAGTTGAACCGCGGACAACTCATCGAAGCCCTCATCGAAGTAACCGCTTGCCTTTCCGTTTATCGAACGTACATCCGCAACATGGACCTGACAGTGCACGCCACCCAACACATCGAAGATGCAATCCGGACGGCACGCGGTCGAGCAACCCATTTAAACTCTCGTTACTTCGATTTTGTCCGGGAAGTGCTATTGATCCTGAACCCTCCTCATGTGCTCGCCGACCAACGCGAAGCGCGCATGTCCTTCGTGATCCGATGGCAGCAGTTCACCGGGCCAATCTTTGCCAAGGGCGTCGAGGATACGGCCCTTTATGTCTACCATCCGTTGTTATCGCTGAATGAAGTTGGCGGCGATCCGCGTCCATCGGAAGCAGTCTCACGTGAGGACTTCCAAGCCTTCCTCCAGAATCGGCAGATGAAGTGGCCATGCAGTCTCAACGCCAGCACGACCCATGACACGAAGCGAAGCGAAGATGTTCGGGCCCGTCTCAACGTTCTTTCGGAACTCCCTGGCGAATGGAAAGATCACCTCGATCAATGGGCACGAATGAATGCGCGGCACAAAGAGCAGGTTGGCGGACAGGCTGTCCCTGACCGCAACGAAGAGTATTTCTTGTACCAAACGCTCCTGGGAGTTTGGCCTCTTGATCAGGAAAGCTGTGCGACCTTGCGCGACCGAGTCCAGGAACACCTCATTAAGGCCACGCGCGAAGCCATGGTGCATACTCGCTGGACTCGTCCCAACCAGCAACACGAAGATGCCCTGGTGAAATTCGTCGCCAGGATTCTTTCTTCTGAAGACAATCGAGAATTCCTTCACGATTTCCGGCAGTTTCAGAAGAAGGTGGCATATTTCGGAATGGTGAACGGACTGTCTCAGACGCTCTTGAAAATTGCAGCCCCCGGTGTTCCGGACTTCTACCAGGGTTCGGAATTATGGGATCTGCGCCTGGTCGATCCCGACAACCGTGGCCCCGTCGACTTCACCAAAAGAGCCGATACCCTCCGCCGAATCGTCAACGCTGACACTACCGATCAAGAACTAAGTGAACTGCGAAACCATTGGCACGATGGAAGAATCAAGCTGTTCCTCATCTGGAGAGCGATCCGTTTCAGGCGGGATCATGAAGATCTCTTTCGTGCTGGAGAATTTGTGCCATTGCAATCCGCCGGATCCTGTTCCCGCAACGTAACTGCGTTCTTGCGGAGACACGGAAGCTCATGGGCGCTGGCAGCGGTTCCCAGATGGCTCTCCCATGTTCCCGCGAAAGAAAGAGGCGAGTTCGATTGGGGAGATACTAAGCTTTTGTTGCCCGAGGACTCACCGTCACACTGGAACAACATCCTCACGCAAAAGCAAATGGTGCCCAACAACGAAGGCGACGAGCAGGTTTTGATGGTGAATGACTTGTTTCGCGAGTTTCCGGTCGCCTTGGTCAGTTCGTAAAATAGACTCTCGTTCCGAGTGGGACGCGGCTGTCTTGCGCGCTCACAGAAGGATAGCGTTATCGCGTGACCTTTCCCCGCCGCAGTGGAATCCTCCTTCACGTCACATCTCTTCCGGGTGCCCATGGTATCGGCGATCTCGGCGGCGCTGCTTATAATTTCGTCGATTTCTTGGCTGAGTCAGGACAGAAAATCTGGCAAGTATTGCCGCTGAGTCCCACCGGCTATGGCGACTCTCCCTACCAGTGCTTCTCGGCATTCGCGGGAAATCCTCTATTCATCGATCTGATTGCCCTTCGTGAACAAGGATTGCTTTCCGTACAAGATCTAACCAATGTGCTCGCTCTGTCGGAAGATCAAGTCGAATACGCCAGCGTCATCGACTTCAAGCAAGCGCTACTTCACAGAGCCGCCGGCGCGTTTTTTGCGAACCGTGCCCACAAGGACCACGACGCTTTCAATTCGTTCTGCCAAACCAACCGAGATTGGCTGGACGACTATGCTCTCTTCATGGCATGCAAGCGCGTTTACAAAGACGTGGCCTGGGTGTACTGGGATTCAGAAATCCGCGATCGTGATCCAAAAGCGCTCCAGCTATGGCAAGACAAGTTGTCGTCCGAAACTCAGTTTCACAAGTTTGCGCAATTCGAATTCTTTCAGCAGTGGGGGAAATTACGCGCTCACTGTTCTCGCCACGGCGTGAGCATCATGGGCGACATCCCGATCTACGTCGCTCATGACAGCGCCGACGTTTGGGCTCACCGCGAGCTATTTCGTCTGGACGAGAAAGGCCATCCCACCGCGGTAGCCGGCGTCCCTCCAGATTATTTCAGCGCGACCGGTCAGCTTTGGGGAAACCCTCTGTATCGTTGGGACGTCTCGGCCAGCACTGGCCATCGTTGGTGGATCGATCGCGTTCGTGCTTCTCTCAAGCTATTCGACCTTGTGCGCTTGGATCATTTCCGCGGTTTCGAGGCGTTCTGGGAAATCCCAGCCAATGCCTCGACGGCGGCGTCAGGACGGTGGGTCAAGGGTCCCGGAGCGCAGTTATTTTTGGCTCTGCAAGATGCCTTAAAAGAATTGCCCTTCGTCGCTGAGAATCTCGGTGTGATTACCCCGGAAGTAGAAGGTCTTCGCCAGCAGTTTGGTTTTCCCGGCATGAGCCTGCTCCAGTTTGCTTTTGGAAACGACCCTCAAGGGCCCAGCTTTCGCCCTCACAACTATGTTCACGAACTCGTCGCTTACACCGGCGGACATGACAATGACACCACGGTGGGATGGTGGACGAGTTCAGGGGTCGGAGAAAGTACCCGCACCCACGAAGACATTCGCAAAGAGCACGAATTCACTCGAGCATATTTGGGTTTTGAAAATGAACCGGTGAATTGGGTATTCATTCGCGCTGTGTTAGCGTCGGTGGCAAACACCGCCATCATTCCTTTGCAAGATGTATTGGGTCTAGGCAGCGAGGCCCGTATGAACCTGCCCGGCACGATCAGCGGCAACTGGAAGTGGCGCTATAAAGCGAAGGATCTGAAGAGGGAACTTAGCCAACAACTGCGCGAGCTGACGCTGCTTTACGATCGTTAACCGCCATCAGAGCGGCGACAGTTCATCTTCGTTTTCTTCTTTCCTCCCGCGCACAAACTTCTGCTCCAGGAAACGCTGCGCCAGGTTACGGCCCCCGATTCCAAACGCAATTGCTAAGCCAAACATTAACGCTCCGAAGGCGATTCCAAACGCGACCAACATCGTCTGTTCGGCAAGGCCCAATTCCTCGAACACGATCGACAGTACGAACACAATAATGATGCTGCGAACGGCAAGGCTCAGAACTCGCGGTGAGGGGATGTTTGCATTCACGGCGGCCAACAGTGTCGCGCGTGAAAAAAAGCTGGCTGCCAGTAACCCGAAAAACAGGATGAACATGGCTACGAAGAGACGCGGCAGGAACAGGAAGAACGTTGCGATCTGCTCTTGCAAGCCTAGAATCCCGAGTACGCTCACACTCAGCAGGATGAATCCCAGCCAAGTCACCCAGAAAACAAATCTACTTACCAGTTCAGTCGCGCTCGGCAGGTCTGCCTTGTTGAGTAGTTGCGAAGCCCCGGCATTTTCCGAAAGCTTATCGAACTTGATAAGTTTCAGAATGTTGCGCAAAACCGCCTTTACTACGTACGCGATCGCCCATCCAAGAAAAGCCAGAATCAGCATCACAATGAGACGAGGAAGATAGTGGGCGAAACCTCTGGCAAGGTCGTGAATTGCCTGACTCAGTTCGCTGATAATCATTTCCCGCATGATTCCCTCACTCTCTCGATTTCCACATCTGCAGTAGATCTGGTTTCAATCGCTCGAACTCAAGGCATAACCCTTCAATACTGTTTTCGACTTCGTTAGCAGAGGAGTTGCGGTTCTCGATGAGAAACGTGCAAGCTCGCCCGCGGAAGAGCGGAGCAAGAGCCTGGATAATGTGATCCCGATTGATCACAGACTTCTGATAGGACGCCGCAAACTCGTAAACTGTCCGGGCCCATAATTCCGCTGAGTAATGAAATTCGTCCTCATCGAGGCGTGCGATTCGCTGGAGTTCCGTCAAGGTAGTTGGAGAGAGAATTGATTGAAAGATCGACTGCAACTCCGCAACCCCTTTCACGAACATTTCGCGTAGCCGCTTTCGATTGACTCGCACCGGCTCCAACAGAACTTCCTGTTCGTTCCCATTCGTGGGAACCGGGTGCGAACCGGCCACCGTGCTCCATACCGAAAAGTCAGGTTCCAGAGACGCGAACAACACGCCCACCGTTTGTCGCAGAGCAGGTACCAGGTCAGCTGCACGGCGCTCTATATGTTCTTTTTCTCCCAGGAACGACTGACAGACGCGGAAGCCACCCGTGATCGCAGCCAACGCCAAGCGCAGTTCCACACCGTTGCTGGCCGTCCCATCGTTCCATCCATTCTGACCGAGGAATTGGCTTCCGAGTCGACCGGAAAATGCGAACTCAGGCGTGTAAGCTTCCCGAATTCTTACGCCATAAAGCGCTCGAATCATCGGGTACAAAAGGTTGGACATCAGCAGGCCTTCGAACTTGTGCCGCCGATAGGTCGGGGTCACAAGGTCGAAGCCCTCGCGATACACAGGCCGCACCAGTTTCGCGAGCCATTCCGAATCAATATTCACCGAATCCGGTGACATCACCACACAAGCCTTGGCGCGAAGCAGATCTGCCGCTGCAAGAATCGTCCGCAACGCAACTCCGTTTTCCGGGCTGCTCGCGTACTTCGTGCTGATGGAGTGCAGTGTCCGCAAAGCGTGCAGATTGGAGGCGCGGCGCACATCGTCGATTGAAATGCCGGTCACCAATTCTGGCGTGCCGTCGCGCGATCCTCCATCGGCATTGATGATGACCGCGCGTTCGCGAGGGAAGGCGCGCAGGATCCCGCTCTGGATCGCCTGTACGACCGATCCGATCGTCTTCGCATTGTTGTGGGTGGGAACGCCCACAAGGATGTCCACCTCGCCAACGTTAATCAGTTGGCGGAGGAAATCATCCGTAAGAAATGTCCCATCTTCCAATTTCAGCTCCGTGAAGAATCCGGCTGCGCATCTATCGACTGCGTGCGCCGTGACGTCATTCCATTATCTACATCCGGCTACACGCGTCGCAGGCGGAACCAGAAAAATTGATAGGGCCCCAGGGTAAGCAGATAAGGCAACTCGCCCACGCGCGGGAAAATATTATTCCCGAACATTTCGATCAGAATATTTCCTTTGTAGCGTCGCAAATCCAATTCCACAGCCTGCGCGCTGCTTGAGAGATTGTTCACGACCAGCACGGTTTCCTTCCCCAATTTCCGCAGATAGGCCAGTATCCTGTGATTGGCGGGATAGAGAAATTCAATCGATCCCCTGCCGAACACCCCCGTCGATCTCCGGACCGCGATAATGCGTTGCATCCAGCGAAGCAGCGAATGCTCACTCTCTCTCTGCGAAAATACATTCACGGCCTGATAACCGTAAACTGGACTTTGAATTAGCGGAGCATACAGTCGCTCCGGGTCCGCCGCGGAAAATCCGCTATTCCAGCCTCCAGTCCACTGCATCGGTGTCCTTACTCCGTTGCGGTCTCCCAGGCTAATGTTGTCTCCCATTCCAATCTCGTCTCCGTAATAAATGATGGGAGTGCCCGGCAGCGACATCAGCATTCCGTTCATCAATTCGATGCGCCGCCGGTCATTGCTCAAAAGCGGAGCCAGTCTTCTGCGGATCCCAAGGTTCAGCCGCATGGTTTTGCTTTCCGCGTACATGTCGTACATGTAATCGCGTTCCATGTCGGTGACCATCTCCAGCGTCAGCTCGTCGTGGTTGCGCAGGAAAAGAGACCACTGGCACGTGGATGGAATCTCGGGGGTTTGCTGCAGAATCTCCGTGATCGGCTTGCGGTCCTCCAATTTCAGCCCCATGAACATTCGGGGCATCAGAGGAAAATGAAACGCCATATGGAACTCATCTCCGTCCCCGAAATAAGGACGAAGATCGGCTGGCCACTGATTGGCCTCCGCCAGCAGCATCCGGCCGGGAAAATGTTCATCGAGTTTGTGCCGCAGTTCCTTCAGAACTGCGTGGGTCTCCGGCAAGTTCTCGCAATTTGTGCCCTCGCGCTCAACCAGGTACGGCACCGCGTCGAGACGAAAGGCATCCACTCCCATCTCGAGCCAGAACTTCATGACATTCCACATCTCTTCTCGAACCGCAGGATTGTCATAGTTCAAATCCGGCTGATGATTGAAGAAGCGATGCCAATAGTAGCTTTTCGAAGTCGGATCCCACGCCCAATTCGACGTTTCCGTATCCAGAAAAATGATTCGAGTTCCCTTGTACTTGTTGTCAGTATCACTCCACACATACCAATCACGCCGCGGATTGTCGCGCGAACTTCGCGCCTCCTGAAACCACGGGTGTTGGTCCGAGGTATGATTCGATACCATTTCGATGATGACCCGGATTCCGCGTTCGTGGGCCGAATCAAGAACCTTGCGAAAATCTTCCAAAGTTCCGTAGCTGGGATGCACCGAGTAGTACTCGGCAATGTCGTAGCCGTCATCCCGTAATGGCGAAGGAAAAAACGGCATCAGCCAGATCGCGCTGGTTCCCAATTCCTGCAGGTAGTCGAGCTTCTGTTCCAGCCCTTGAAAATCTCCGATTCCATCTCCATTACTGTCGTGGAATGTGCGGACGTGCACTTGATAGATGATCGCGTCCTTGTACCAAAGCGCATCCTTGTTGAGTGGCAAACTTGCTTCCTCCTGATCAATCAGTACCTCTCGGGGCAGAACGGAGGCAGAAGGCCAGTTTATACGAAGAGACGGAACTCGAAAGTTGACCGTCGAACCTTAGGGTTGTGATGGACCGAACGCGACGTACAAGACCGGTAGAACGGCGAGCGATGTTCGAGACTGGCCTCTCAACAAAATCACGCTGGTTCTTAAAACGCACAGCTAGTCCCCTTGCGCCGACATCTTAGGCCGGCCACCCAGATGAACGGCCATCCCAGCCTTTCGCTCGAAATCACGAATCGGATTCGCTCGCCACGGAATCCAAATACGTGAATGCCTCCCAATCCATTGACGATGGACCTACGTCGGAGAGTGGCCTACACCTGGATGCCGCCGAAGTTTAACAAGACCGTAGAGGTCTGCGAAGGTCGAGCAAATATCACCCATGCACTTGCAAGCGCCACTCAAAGATCGTCTGCGATGGCCCGTAACGGGGCCGCGCGAAACCAATTTTCTAGAGAGGTGCAATGATGTCAAATCCCGTAACCGATACCGATGTCCTGATCGCAGGGGCCGGCCCCGTCGGACTGTTCCTGGCAAATGAGTGTGCTCGCCGAGGTCTTCGCTATCGACTCGTAGAACAAAATTCTTCGCAGTCGAAATATTCGAAAGCCCTCGCCATCTTTCCCCGCACCATGGAAATCTTCGACATGGCCGGGCTCGTCGATCCATTCCTCGCCCGGGCGAATCGCGTCACCGCGGTCTCTGTTGTCACTCACGGTCGCGCCCTTGCCCACATGCGCTTCACTCCTGAAGAGAGCCCATACTCATTCGTCGCCATGGTCCCCCAGGATGTCACCGAGAGACTTCTCGTCGACGAACTTCGCCGCAAAGGTGGAGCGGTCGAATACGATACAACTTTTGTTTCAGCCGTCGAGGAAAACGATGGCGTCACCGTCACGCTCGAGAAAAACGGCCAGCCCATCAAGCTGCGGGCCTCTTATGTCGTCGGCTGCGACGGCGCTCACAGCGCTGTCCGGCATCTCTTGAACGTGCCGTTCGAGGGGGCAGAATACAAAGATTCCTTCCTGTTGGCCGACATCGAGTCCAACGAAACCCTTCCCGCCGATGAATTGCAATTGTGCCCCAGTGAACTAGGGCCGGTTGCGATTTTCCCGATGAGTGCCACCCGCCGACGTGTCGTAGCCGTCATCGACAAAATGGAGGGCGACGCCCCTTCTCTCGACCTCGTGCGCAAGGTGCTCGCCGAGCGCGCCCCAACTGGTTTCGAAGCGCGCTCGCTGCACTGGAGCAGCTACTTCCGCATCCATCACCGCCAGGCTGCCCAACTACGCGTCGGCCGCATGTTTATCGCCGGCGATGCCGCGCACATTCACAGTCCCTTTGGCGGCCAGGGAATGAACACCGGACTGCACGATATCTGGAATCTTGTCTGGAAACTCGACCTCGTCTTGCGCGGCCGTGGCAGCGAAGAATTGCTAAACAGCTACACCGCCGAACGTCGCCCCGTCATCAAGCATGTCATCGAGACCACCGACTTCCTCACCAAGGCGATGGGAACTCCCAGCAAACTCGCGCAACATCTCCGCAACGCTGTCATCCCCATGGTGTCACGCCTCGCGCCGTTTCAACATGCCTTTGTGCAGCGACTCTCTGAGTTGGGTATCGCCTATGGCGGAAGCCCGATCGTCGAAGGGGCAGGCAAGCGATACTTTGATGATTCTCTCCGCGGTGGAAATGGAATTCGGAGCCGCTTCCTTCTTCTGCTCGACAGCGATGCAGATTCTGAGTCTCGACATCAGGCCATGCAGCTTTCCGAATCGTTCAGCGATGTTGTGGAGTTGCGGTTGCGGCCCAGCAGCGAAATCATTCTTGTCCGGCCGGATGGCTATATCGCATACTCCGCTTCCACTCGAAATCGAAGTGCGGCACTATCGGCTGTGCGATCGCTTCTCGATCGTCAGACACTCGAGCATGACAGGAATGACCATCGAAGCAGTCATGCCGCCTAGGCAATCCTCGCACGAGGAGAGTTCGTCCATCCTCGTGCGAGGATTTATTCTCCCAGTTGCAATATCTCAACCGCGCGCGTTGGCACTTCCTCGAAGATCATTCGTTTTTCGATATCCAGATCAGTGCGCCGTACATAGCGTGGACCATACCAGGCCGCCGCCGCGCAGGGTACCAGCGCGATCATTCGCAGCGGCTCTGCCAACGCCCACGACTCAAACTGCGGCGTCACCACGGCGAACATAAAAAATCCAAACACACATCCCAGCAGAGTCACGATCGAGTGCTGCTGAAATAACGGAAACGAGCAGGTGAAAGGCAATTTGCGAAACCGGATCAGCGCTGCATCTGTGAGCAGCACAGACCATATAACCACCACCAGCGTGTGCAAGACCCCAATCTCCCAGCCTCCCGCCCAAACATAGACCGGAAAGGAAATCAGCAGCACCCACGGCAGCACCGCCTCCAGCATGACCTTTCTTGCCAGGGGTTCGCACTCATGTTTTTCTGCGTCAAGCGTCAGGCGGAAAATCCAGTTCGAGCGTAGCTCAACTGGAATCTCAAACACCAGTCGCAGCCCGACAATAACGAAGAACGCCAACACCAGAGGAATGGATAGCCCGTCGCGCGACACTAGAGCATTCGACCATGACCCTTCGCTTTGGAGCGCCGTGAGGAGGGCCTGCGAAGCCAGAACCAATCCCAACCCGCCGATCCCCGCCAGCACTAACCGGTGCGCTTCACTCCGCAACACCGTCTTCCACACGAATTGAAAACAGCCTCTTTGAAACGGAGTGCATAGCACCCATCGATCTAACCACCGCCCCACGGCTGACTGTCTTGCCGCTCGCTCCGTCGATTCCCCCTCAGTCATCTCCGCAATGCGCACAAAGTGCCGGCGATACCCCGCCGCGTAAACGCAGAACGCAACCACCATCACCGTCCCGAATCCAGGCAACGTATAACGCGCAAGGGATAACAATGCACGATCCGCGTGTCCTAACAATAACTGCGACAATCCCAGAAACCAGCACGATGGCAGCAGTCGCATCCACGTAGGAGCAGATCCCGGCTGTCGATGCAGCAAATCCGGCAAGGCAAAGCTGGTGCACAGCAAGGTCACCAGATACATCACAACCAGCGTGCGAATATACGGAGAGATTTTCTTGAATGCGCGGGGCGGCAATAATGCCATCCCCAGGCCCAGCACTGAAAACACGGCGAAGAACGAGAACACGCTGGACAGCACCACTCCCAGGGCGTGCACCGCCGCGAACTGTAAGAAAAACAAGAACGCACTCTGCGTCGCGCCCACCACTAGTGGGAACAGGATCGATGATGCCGCATTCACGTCGACCGCGACCAGCCCCACCAGGAACAGCACTGCCACCAGGTTGGCCAGAAAAATCGTCCGCATCGAAACCGGCAGCGGAACCAGATTCATATAGTCCCGGCGATCTGGAAAGATGGCTTCCCAGCGCCACACCGCCACCATGCCCGTGACCGCCATCGAAAGCGTGATAAAGAAATATTCGTCCGGAACAGTGCTGGCGAACGGATCAATGTTGGTTGCGCCCCGCATCCATTGCAGCAACGTCCCGTATTTCTCAAATAATAAGATCGATACAAATCCTCCCGGCAGTGCGAGCAACGTGAGCACCAGCCCAACCCCTAAATCGAGCCCCTCGCTGTCGGACTCCCCGCCTCCCCGAAAAATGCGCGCGACAAACAACTGCACCATCCGCCAGAAGGGACGCTTCCTGCGCTTCTCCAGTCCGCGTATTACGCCGTCGATCGCCTCGCCGATCATGCTGCCTTCGTCATCACCGTCACAATGTCACGCGCCACACTCATCGTGTCTACATCATCCACCAGGCGCAAAAACGTACTCTCCAGCGACTGTCCCAGAAGTTGCCCGATATTCGTCACCGAATCCTGCGCAATCACCACGCCCTTACGCAGAATCAGCACGTCAGTACAAACTTTCTCCACGACCTCCAGCACATGCGAGCAATAAAACACCATCCTGCCCTGCTGCCCAAGCGCTTGCACCAGGTTCTTGAAAATCAGCGCCGACGTAACATCCAATCCCGACAGCGGTTCATCGAAAATAAAAATCTCTGGATTATCCATAACTGCGGCGATCAGCAGAATGCGCTGCCGCATTCCTTTGGAGTACGATCCAATGCTGGCATGCCGGCTCTGATGCATCGAGAACAGTTCCAGCAGGGAATTGATCTTACTCTCCAGGTCGTGTCGGTCCATCCCGCGCAGTGTGCCGACTAGTTCCAAGTACTCCCAGCCCGTCAAATACGGATACAGATTAGGTTCCTCCGGAACATAGCCGAGCAACTTCCGGTACTCCGTCAGATTCTCTTGAATGTTATTCCCGTCGAATTGAACCAGTCCTCGCGTCGGCTGCAGCAATCCGGTAAGCATCTTCACCGTCGTGCTCTTGCCTGAACCATTTGGTCCAAGGCATCCCAGCACCTGTCCCGGACGCAACGAGAACGACAAGTCTTGCACCGCCGGCAACGATGCGTAGCGTTTGGTCAGGTGCACGGCTTCGAGCATGAACCACCTCGAATGGCGAAGTTATTTGGCGGTTGAGCGGAGAGATCCTACAACTTCGGCAGAACCCTGGCAATTTCCAATTAGACACCGGCTCGAGAAGAGAAGTTCCGCCAAACTTAGGCGTAGAGAGTGCCTCGATAAATCTGGTATTTCGACGCCTGATCGATATGATTTGAGTGTGCGCACCCGAGCCCTTCTCTGCGTGGTTGGAAGTTTCGCTCTTCTGATCTTCGCGAGTTCGCAAGCGATCGATCTCAGATCCGAACCAGCGACACTTCAGACTTCCGAGACAACCCTGCTGCATCTGGTCGAAACGGTTCGTGCTCGTGCAAAAACTCTGGAAAGCAGTTCCGGCATGCGCGAAAGCTTCCAGTCATTCACTTCGTCGTATAAGATCGCTCCCGGCAGCATCAGTTATTCCGATTTCGTGATCGTTCGTCTGCTCTACGAAGCTACGCGCGATGCGGGTCTCTGGAACTTGCACTGGACGATCACCGACATGCCGCCAAATTCCGATCGAATCTGGAGTCAGTGGAAGAGTGTGCGCGCGGTCTCGCCCCTGTTGCCCACCGCCTTCGCGGAGTGCGATGAACTCTCAGCGCTCTTTGCATTTCTGGCCGAGCGGGCAGGCGCGCGCACGGTTGGTCTGTTCTGGCCTTATCCCAATCACACGGTCGCAGTCTGGGTGCTGCATCCGTCACCGGGCAATGAGGTTCGGGTAGTTGTTCCCACTTCGCAGATTTTTCTCGACGTCACTGATTCATTTGGAACAAGGAAATTCAATGCCTGGCACCAAGAAACTATCTTTGAATACAAGCGTCGCGACGCGCCAGACAGTTTCGAACTGCCCAAGCCTCTGTACGATTTCTTCTTGCAGCAAATCGACAAGTATGCGGGCGCTTCTGATTCCACTCTGCAACAGATCCGGTACCTTCGTGAGGGTGTCTTCCTGAAGTATTGGACCGCAGAGGAAGCCGCTCGCGACGCTCTCCGCCGAAAGAACGATTTGCGGTCAGTTCCATCCGAGGACCAGGCGGCGTTCCAGAATTTCGCCAAGGATATGCGAACCCTGGTTCCCTAGTGAACTGAATGCCTCCAATTATTTTCCGGCGGGCATCTTCAATCCCAAGGCCCGTACCGTCACTTCATCCAGCTTGGCCTTCGTTTCCCGGTTCGTGACCACCCCGAAGCTGCCCGAATAGTCCCACATCGCCCATCCGATGTTGTGACGCTCAAGCGAGGTCCGCACATCCGTGATCCAAGCCGCGCGATCTTGCGGATCAGAGAAATAGCGGAACACTCCAAACTCGTTGCATACCAGTGGCACGCCGCGCTGCTTCGCCCAATCGGCTGCCTGATTGATTTCCGCCTCGATGCGCTCCGCATCCCAGTGATCCTGTCCGTACCGAATGACCTGCATGCGGTCTCGAGCTTCCGGAACGAGCTTTGCCACCTCTGCCGCGTTCTCCCGCGACGAAGGATAATGCAGGCCTTTCAGCCAGTGCCAGTAATATGCTCCCCAAGTCGCTCCTTGGTGTGTGAAGATGTGCGGCTCGTAGAAATGAAAGACGTAAACGACGTTCATATCAGGCAAGGGTTCGAGAAACACCAGATCATCGTCGTCGTCCCAGCGCGCACCCGTCGCAATGATCGTGTTTGCTGGCGCACCCCGCCGAACGGCCGCAGCCAGCTTTGCCTCCACGCCATACCAACGATAGGCATCGCGCATCTCCGGCTCATTCAGAATCTCGAAAAACACGCGATCCGCATCCCACGAAGCATAGTGTTGTGCTACCGTGCTCCAGAAATCGGCGAAGCGTTCAACGAAGTCATCCTCTTTGGCCAGCCGTTCCTTGAAGTCGGAATCAGGATGCATGTCGAGTTCGACAGCGAGCCCCGAATCCAGAATCATCTTCATCGCCGTATCAAGATACCCAAAATACTCCGCACCTCTGTCCTGTCGGTGCATGGCGTCCATCATCGGCTTCGGGTTGACACTAAGCCGAACATGGTCGAAGCCCGCCGACTTGATCAGCGCGATGTCTGGAGTCGTGGTCCAACTCTCAAAATGCTCCTTGGTGTAACCCTTCGGATCGTAAACCTGCGCGAACCATTCACTCAGATTGATCCCATGCCGAATGTGCACCAGGCGTGCGGAGGGGACAGTAGACTGTGGTTGCGCGACTATCTGACTTTGCGCCATCGATACGGAAGCGAGAATCAAAACGGTAACGCACTTGGGAATCATGTCTGTTTGCTGGTGCTAGGCCTTAGTGGGGCGTCCGGAATTTCGCTTCACAAATTTGCCCTGTCATCCTGAGCGAAGCGAAGGACCTGTGTACTTGCCTTCCAGGCTGATCGTTCCGGCATCCTAGCTCAGAATCGGCAACGCCCGAATCCGCTTCTTCGTAGCAGCGTAGATAGCATTGCACAACGCCGGCGCGACCGGCGGCACCGAAGGTTCGCCGATTCCCGTCGGAGACTCCGCGCTCGGAACCGCATAGACCTCAACCGCCGGAGTCTCCTCCATCCTCAGCGGAGCATAGTCGTCAAAGTTGCCCTGCACCACCCGCCCCTTTTCGATCGTGATCTTCGCCCGCAGGGCATTTCCCAGCCCGTAGACGACTCCACCCTGAATCTGCTGTTCAAGAATCGCAGGATTCACAATCTGTCCGCAGTCCACTGCCGCCACAACCCGATGAACGCGCGGCTGGTCATGCTCCATCGTGATCTCAACTACCTCCGCCATGTAAGAAGAGAAGCACCCGAAGCAGGCGACTCCACGATAGTGTCCGGGAGGAAGCGGCTTGTCCCATCCCGATTTCTCGGCGGCCAGTTGCAGCACGCCGCGCATGCGGACGGTGTGCCAGGTCGTCGTGAAGTACTGCAAGTCCTGATCTTTCGCCAGCATCTTCAATCGATACTGCAACGGATCCTTGCCCCCAGCGATTGCAAGCTCATCGATAAAGCTCTCCAACGCGAACGCCGCCTGCAGCGCGTAGACCGATCGCATCCAACCCAGCGGAACTGGCGTCTCCGCCAGCACGTAATCGATCGAATAGTTCGGCAATCCGTATACCGGTCCCGCTTCATCGGGCAGATCGGGATCAACTCCATTCGGAGTCGGCTGACCTTTTTGCCCGCTGATGGATGGCGAGATAATGCGATGCGTTAACGCAACCGGCATCCCGCTTCCATCGAGCGTGGCATTCAGCTGGTGCAGGCTCGCCGGCCGATAGGTGGAGAACCGCATGTCATCTTCCCGCGTCCAGACCACTTTCACCGGAGCATTGATCGCCTTCGATACCAGCGCGGCCTCCACGGCGTAGTCATGCTCCAGCCGACGGCCAAAACCTCCGCCCATCAGCGTGACGTTCACTTTGACCTGATCGGGATCAAGTCCAATCGCCGTCGCAACCGAGTCGCGGCAATCCTGCGGAACCTGTGTCGGGGCCCACAGCTCGCACTTCGTGCCCGAATAGTGGGCGGTGCAATTCCCCGGTTCCATCGGTGCGTGTGCCATGAACGGGAGTTCGTATTCGGCGGAGATGTGCCGACCTTGGGCCTTCGTCGGATCTCCAGCAACGAACAGGTTCGCACTCTTCTTCGATGCGGCCTGCTTCAACGATGCCGTGATTGTAGCCGTATTCAGTTCCTTGTTCGGTCCATCGTCCCAAGTGACGTTCAACACGCGGCGGCCTTCCATCGCTCCCCACACGCTGTCGGCGACCACGGCGACGGACGCATCGTTGATCTTGCCCACAAAACTCACGCCGGAAACCTTCTTCGACTCCTTGTCATCAATCGCCGACACTTTCCCACCGATCGTGGGACAGCGCGAAAGCACTGCAAACTTCATATCGGGTAGACGGAAGTCAATGCCGAAGACTGCTTCACCCTTCACCTTGGCAGGCGAATCGATGCGCGCCAGGCGTTGCCCGACAATCTTGTAGTCCTTGCTCTGCTTCAGCGGCACATCGGTTGGAATCGGCAACGTTGCAGCTTTGCTGGCGAGCTCGCCATAGCTCAAACTGCGACTCGTCGCCGCGTGTTTCACGCGGCTGCTTTCCGCAGTGCATGCCGATCGCGGAACGCCCCAGGTCAACGCAGCCGCCGAGATCAGCATCTCGCGCGCCGCCGCGCCCGCCTTGCGCATCGGATCCCACGTAGTTCGGATACTCGCGCTGCCTCCCGTGGTCTGATCGCCGTAGAGCGTGCTGGCTCCGGCTTGCTCAATCGAGATGTTCTTCCAGTCTGCTTCGAGTTCCTCGGCAAGAATCATCGGTAGCGCGGTGCGAACGCCCTGTCCCATCTCGGAGCGCGCCACTACGATCGTGACCTTGTTGTCAGGTGTGATGCGCAAGTACGCGTTCGGAGAGAACGTTTCCGACTGCGAGCCCGATTTGTGCGGCAGGTAGAAGCCAATCACCAAACCCGCGCCAGCAGCAACTCCGGCGGCAACGAATTCGCGGCGGGACAGTGGGCTCATTGCGCGCCTCCGTTTCCGGCGGCGCGATGCACCGCTTTGCGAATCCGTTCATAGGTCCCACAGCGGCACAGGTTGCCATTCATAGCCGCGGTGATCTGTTCGTCGGTGGGCTTAGGAGTTTTCGCCAACAACGCTGCCGCCGACATGATCTGTCCGGTTTGGCAGTAGCCGCATTGCGGCACTTCTTCCTCGAGCCAAGCCTGCTGCAGCACGTGCAAGCCGTTGGGGCTGAGCCCCTCGATGGTGGTTACGCTTTTGCCCGCGACTTGCGACACAGGCGTTGAGCACGAGCGAATCGGGCTGCCATCAACGTGAACCGTGCAGGCGCCGCATAATCCCGCGCCACATCCAAACTTGGTTCCGGTGAGTTCCAGGGTGTCGCGGAGAACCCAAAGGAGCGGAGTTTCCGGGGAGACGCTGACTGTTTTTTCACTGCCGTTAACGCGGAGTGTGAGTTCGGCCATGGATGTCCAGTGGTTGAGTCTTGCAACTGCACAACATACTACTCAACCTGCCGGAAAAGGGAAATGGTAGAACGATGCTGCTCGGCGCCACGGCCTGAAGATGTCTGATGGCCTAGCGACTGGAACTCGATGCGATCTCTCTCGCGATCTGCATCCCGATCTCCTCTGCAAAGTTCCGAAACGCGGGAATCTCAAACAGCCGCATTCCAATTTCCTTTTGCGGAGAACTCTGCGCGTGCACTCCACTGCTGTTGTCGCGTGCGGCGGCGAGTACTTTCGCTGAGGTGGCAGAGTCGAAGCTCTCCGAGATGATCACCCGGTTGTCACCCCAGTGTTCAATCATCACCGGACCTTCTTCGGTCTCGATCTGTGCGCTGGAGACAGGGCAGTTGGTTGCGCTGCAAGGGCTCACCGGCTGTGCCGTTGTTGTGTGATAGCGTCGCGCTACCGCGGCGGCATAGAAGCGCGCATAACGCTCGGCCATCTGCGGCGTCTTCCATCGCGAAACATACAGCAAGGCCAGGTCGGCAGTGGTGGGCGATGCTTCGGCTGCGGCTTTATCTTTGCGGTGGAAGGTGACATAGGCTCCGCCTTGCCACGCGGATGAAACATCGTCCGCACTCTTGCGTTCGCCGTACTGCTTCAGGTAGGCGCGCACATCTAACTGGCCGATGTCGCCTGAGTCGTACACCTCGTACTGGTCGCCCAGCAACTCCTTCAAGTCCGGCACCACAGTTGGTGGCAGCTTTTCACGATTGATATAGGCCTCGGGCTGCAGCACTTCGTGCGAGTTCTGCGGTGGACGCGCGAACGCGCCGGCGAAGGCCATATTCCTTCCACCCTTGTGCAGCAACTCCCCTTCAAAGATCAGCCCTTCGTTATAGGAGAACGATCCGGTCTCGCGCAGGATCATCGGAGCATCGTGCATCATCTGCGAGTCGGCGATCGCCTTCACGGTCGGCTCCTCCATCGAATAGATGAGACCGGGCGTGTCCACCAGATTGCGTCCTACGGGTGCGAGCAGGTAGTCGACATAGACCACCATGGCTTGCCCTTCAACTACAGCCTTGCGGGCGGTTGCGGCCTCGTCGTTGCCGGTTTCGTTGCTCTTCTCGCCCTTACCTGCGGACCGCAGAGCAGCTTTCATCCACTTCCGCAGATCGTAGTTCTGATCCTGCAAGGCGTGCGTGAGTTCGTGCGCCAGGATCGGTTCCTGCCGATCCGGAGGAACCCAGTTCAGCATCGATACAGTTTTCGTCTCGTCGTCGTAGTAGGCTGCAATCTGTTGGCCCGTGGACTTCACCAAAAAGTCCCGCAGGTTGAAGTCGCGAGGCAGGAAGCCGAGCTTCTTCATGCTCAGTTCTTCCTGGGCAAAGCGCTTCGTGTACTCCTCTTTGGCGAGCGCACCTTTGGCATAGTTCTCCACGTCGGCCTTGCTGACGAGCCTGCGCTTCACCGTCGCATGCTTGGCCATTCCGCTATCTTCCGCGGCGAAGGCGAAGATCCTGTCGACGGACTCGAAGAGTTTCTTGGTGTCCGCGTCGGTCATGCGGACTTCGTCGGTAGTATCCTTGCGTAGCTTGCGGGCGACATCGGCAAGGCTTTGGGAAGAGGATGCGTCCTGGCTCAAGGCAAGGCCAGACAGCAATGCGCTGAAGAGACAGAGGACGAACAGACGCCAGTTCCGGCAGGACTTCATTTGGCCTCATCCAAGAAGAAGAATGCAGTCTTCTTAATTTTCCTTGGTGAGAATCCAGAGTCCCAGCAAAACCTCGGCAAGAGCCTTACGAAGGTAATGAATTTGACGCGAACAGGGGATTATTTCAGCTCGGTCAGCTTCTGCGTGGCGAGTTGTCCAGCTTCTGAGGCGGGATTTTCTTTCTTGACTTGCTCGTAGATCCGCTTGGCTTCGAGCGGCTGGTTGGAGCTTTGGTACAGTTCGGCCAACTGCAACTGTGCCGCAACCTTGCTAACCGACGCGGTAGGCTTGTTGATCAACTCCTGGTACAACGCAGCGCCTTCTTTCACGCGGTTGGTCTGTCCGTAAAGCGCAGCTAGCGCAGACTTCGCGACCGCCGCAACTTCGCGGCTACCGGAAGAAGCCACATCTTTGAAGTTGCGTTCCGCTGCAGCATTGTCCGACAAAGTCGCTGCCGTCACTCCCAGAAAATAGTGCGCCATGTCGGCAGTGCGAGTGTGCGGATACTTGTCGACGATTGCCTGAAATTGTTTTTGCGCAGCGAGCGCGCGATCTTTCGCGGAAGTGAAGGTCGGGAAATCGGGTTGCTCCGGCGTTCCGGGAGCGCGCAACTGCGTGTCCATGGTGCGAACGGCCCTGGAGAGATCGAAGCTGGCCTTCTCGTCCTGCGCGCTCAGGTAATACCATCCACCAACCACGGCGGCGACAACAATGGCGACTGCGACTGCAGAGATGATGAGCGTGGTGCGATGCGCGACGGACCAATCCGCGGTTCTTTCGGCGGCGTCGATGGTTACACGACTGAAGGCATCCTGTTTGAGTTGATGGCGGGTTTCTGCGCGCACGAACTTCCCTTCTGATTAAGACGGTGGGCTGATGGATTTAATTTAAGACGAACTAGCAGTTTAACAGGCGTAAAACAGGGCGTCAAAACACGCGATCGCCCTGTGAATAACTTTCAAGAATATTTTCCCATCACAGACGAAAATCGCGCTTTTCTCAGGAGTTTCATTTCGGGGAACGCCTCAGGATTGGGGTACCCCCTCCCCCCACCCCTTCGAAAATCCTTGACTGGCGCGGGGTCTGCAAAAATGCTCTGCAAAATCTTGAGCCCCTAGGAGTTAGAGGTCAAAATCTTGAAAACAAAGGAGTTTCGGGCTTTGTCTTGAACTCGGCTCCTGCTGCCTCCGCCTTGACGATGATCGGCTCTTTAAAATCCAGGGTCAAGGTTAGATGTCACAGGGCTTCTGTTGAAAAAAATCTACGAGAGTTAGGCGTGAATCTCACCAAAGCGAGTTTCTGAATGAAGCGATCGCGAGAAATCGCGAATATTCAGATTTCCGAAACCAACCCTTTAAGCAGCGGACGACGTGGTGGCCAAATCGGTGGTCGTCAACGGTGCATCGGCGATGGGCAAGCACACATGAATGACGGTGCCGTTTCCGCTCGAGTGCACTTCGAGCGTGCCTCCGAGTTGACGGAGTCTTTCCCGCATTCCGCGAATGCCGACGCCGGGTGCGCCGGAGGATGCCATTTCCTGGATTTTTTCCGGAGGAATGCCTTTGCCTTTGTCCTCGATATCCACCAGCACGTCGCGATCGCGCTGGCGAACGCGAATCTTCGCGACAGAACTTCCGGAGTGGCGGTGAATGTTGGTGAGACACTCTTGCACGACGCGGAAAATGGCCGTTTCCGATTCGCGCGGAAGGCGGCCAAAATTATCGGGAAGATCCAAGTCCACTTCAATCTTGCTGCGCCGAACGAATCCCTCCACGTACCAGCGCAGGGCGGACAACAATCCGGCCTCATCCAGCAAAGGCGGATGCAGCAAATGCGAAATGGTGCGGACCTCGCTGCTCATCTCCTGTACAAGATTTTCGCTGTCGGTGAGGGCATGGGCAATTTTGCTCAGCCGCTCGACGTCGAGCCGCACGGCCGACAGGTTCATGGTGAGCGCGACGAGCATCTGTCCGACGCTGTCGTGCAGCTCGCGGGCGATGCGGCGCCTTTCATCATCCTGCAACTGGAGCAGGCGGGCGGAGAGCTCGCGCAGACTCTTGTTGGCGGTGTCTAAGTCTGTAGTGCGCTCCCTGACGCGCTTCTCGAGTTCCCCCTGCTCGTTCCGTAGTTTTTCATTGTGGCGGCGGCGCGATTCGCCCATGAGCACCACGAGGGCCGAGGAAGCCAAAAACACCGATGCCCGCACCAAGGCCCCCGCACCCAGAATGCGTAACGGTTGTATCGGTGGCACGAAGCCGTAGGTAGTTCCGATTACCGCAAGAATCGTCGCCACGATGGATGGTCCCATGCCGCAATACCAGGCCGAGAAAGCGACCGCCGGAAAGATCAACACGTAACCGAGGCCATCACCAACCAGGGGATGCAACGCACTACTCAGCAGAAACGCGACTGCCACGGAAGCGATCGCGACGAGATAGCGGCGGAATGGCGTTCCTAAAGTTCGCTGAAAAAAAAGACTACGATTTCCCATCAGCTAAACCTCAGGTTTGGTGCCCCGCAGGGCAAGATGGCGAAGGGCTGGCGCGAGAGAACAAGAAATCGGTAGAGAAATCATAGCAGGATCGCTTCCATCTGGAGAAGTCAGAAGGGCAACTTCTTGCGGCAAACTAGACTCCTCTCCGAAGTGCTTATCTGGCTTGTTCGGCGTCGCTTGCGTCGAATTACTGCGATGGTAACCGGCGCTTGGAAAGCAACTTTAAAGTACGCTATCGTACATAAAACCCAGTATGGGAATCAATCGTTCGCGGGCATAGATTGATATTAGCCTTTCCCCTTAGCCGTCCGTAGTCCTACAACATCGACCCCGGCCAGCAACCGTCAAGGCAGTAAAGCGAGGTTGCATGCCGCGCCGCATTCTCATCGTCGATGACAACACGATCATTCGCCGCTCGATCCGCCACTGCATCGAGCAGAACACTGACTGGCAAGTGTGTGGTGAAGCCGAGAATGGCAGGATTGCGGTCGAGAAGGTTCAACAGTTACAGCCGGATTTGGTGATTCTCGACTGGCAAATGCCAGTGATGAACGGCCTGGAGGCGGCCAGGGAGATTCACCGCATCGCGCCTTCGACCACCATGCTGATGCTGACTCTGCATGATTTCGGATCGCTTCGGCAGGAAGCTCAGGCCGTCGGAATTTACGAGGTTTTGTCGAAAACGGATCAAGTCTCCGATAGACTTCTGGCCTCCTTGCAAAAGGTGCGTTGCGCGTAGCCGCACTCCGACCTTCCCTTCGCCATCGCAGGAACTGTGAAACATAACATTAGAGCGTTGTTGGGAAGTCGCTGTCCAATCTT
>Ga0070713_100000116_pt1 | contig 52486 bp, 41 predicted proteins | sample LARL82metaG_FD_65465 | JGI IMG/M metagenome (GOLD analysis project Ga0070713, IMG submission 65465) | Corn, switchgrass and miscanthus rhizosphere microbial communities from Kellogg Biological Station, Michigan, USA - LAR L8-2 metaG | ecosystem: Host-associated > Plants > Roots > Rhizosphere ... | reverse complement strand
CACCAGGTAGGCAATATGTTTTGAAATCATCTGCTGCGAGAGTGCAAACGGCTCCGTCAACCGATGCACAGAGGCAGGCCCATGGGAGAGCCGCTCGATCATCGCCCGGCGGGTTGGATCGGACAGAGCCGCGAATGTGGTATCTAACTTACCCACAACCGTATGGTAGTGGATTATCAATCGATGTCAAGTGTGGATTTTGGAGGCCTCGATTTCTTGTTTCCTGATCTCTGAACCCTGACCCTGCTCTAATTTGCGCTTCCCATGCGCGCTGCGTATCGCAGCTGGTTGCATGGTTTGACAGAGGTCCAAGTTCGGAAAGGACTGATCTTCCTGGCTGCAGGGGAAGGCAAATCTCCAACCCACAATTCGTGGTGGTCTTGTATGTCTTGCGGGTATTTGGGCACTCCCCGCGTTCTTGTAGTGGTTGTAAAACCTATCCCGGCTGCCCTGTCAGGCCAGAGGCCGCAGGTTCGAGTCCCGTCGTCCCCGCCATTTGTTTCGATACCTATCCGAAATGCCATTTTGGGCACGTCGTTCCGGTATTTTTCGCCAGATGAGATTGCGACGAAAGCTTCTCCTCAGCAGTACGCCTCGCCATAGTGCGCACTTGAATCCGAAGCACTCTAGAAATTCAAATCTCGCCGAGATGCCATTTCTCTTGCGATGACGGATTTCTGAGAATCGGACAGCGCTCTCTGCGCTGCCGGGAATACTACGCTGTCTTCAATCTGAATATGTTCGGCGTAAATAGTAGCGAGATCACGGATCGCTTTTCGAAATCGATCAGCTTCGGCGAGGGGTAGATGGCCTCTCTTCAGGTATTGCAAACCTAGAACGTGAACCTCTGCGTGCAGTATGTCAGCATGCCGATGGTCTTTCTCGAGCGTTTCCAGTGTTGAAAGTGCGCTTTTGATCTCTGGATGATCAATTTGTCTTAAACGCGGGAACAGCGATTGTTCCTCGTCTTGAGTATGTTTGGGAGCCGTGTCGTGAAAGTAGTACAGAGCGGTTTCGAGTGCACTGAGCTCGTCACTTGTTAGGGCGAATCGATTACTTGCGCAAGACGTTGGCGTGATCCGAGAAACATCTCGATGCGACGATGACAGTCAGATAAGAGTCCGGTGGGATCTGAAAAATCGTGAGTTTTCGTCCCAATCTGAACTGGCATTCCTACGCCTTTTGAGTGGAAGCTTTATCGATTTTTCAGGGTACCATACCCCGGTGCCTGCCCCAGCAGTTCGGTCGTAACACTTGTCACCGTTCAACATTTGCTGTTAGGCCCGCATCATTTTCGGTATTAAATGGGAGTAAGATGTCGGAGCCCAAACACATGGTTTTGGATACACCAGGTCAATGAAAATGCAGGTCTGTCGAAGTTCGGATGAGAGTGTACAAATTCGTCGCCGAAACTATGGGATTACCAGCAGCCTCACAACAATTCTCTGCATACCGATTCTGACGCTCGGTTTGTGGGGCACAAGTTCTGATCGCCCACTTCCACTACTTACACACGGCGACGAGATTCGGCATCTGACGCCCGAACAAGCCGCGTTGGGATACCCGATTCGCATTCGAGGCGTAGTGACAGATGATGTCCCGGCGCCTGACTTTTTTGTGCAGGACGCGACGGCGGGTGTTTATGTAGAAGGCTCAAAAACCACTTCGTTCATCCATCACTTCGGCGACCTGATAGAAGTCGAGGGAGTGACAGGGCCAGGTAAGTTCGCGCCCGTGATCATCGAGCAAAGATCGCGCGTGCTCGGCAAGGCAACTCTGCCGACGTCGCGGCTTTATACATTTGATGAACTCTCCGATGGCCAACTGGACAGCCAATGGCTGAAGATCCGCGGGATCGTACGGTCTGTTTCGATCGACCGCTCATCGTGGAGTGAAACCGCCCTGGCAATACGAATTGCCTCGGGAGGCGGACAAATAAGCGTCCGCGTTCCCATCCCTAGCGAACAGGATTTTTCATCCTGGATTGACAGCGAAGTCTTGTTGGAAGGCGTATGTGGAAGCCTGTTTAACGCGCAACGCCAATTTACAGCCGTTCTTCTTTATGTTCCCCGACTGAGTTTTGTTACCGTCCAGTCGCGTGCTCGCGAAGTGCCTCTGTCTTCGCTTCTGACATTTTCCCCCGGCGAGGGGTTGGAGCATCGCGTACGGGTTCGTGGAGTCGTTGGATATCAGCAACCGGGGAAGGCGCTCTTTTTGCAGGCTGACGGGCGCGGCCTTCGAGTTCTCACCGAACAAGACACAAGACTGAATATTGGGGATGTCGTCGATGCGGTTGGATTTCCTGCAACCGGTGAGTCAGCCCCGGTTCTAAAGGATGCAGTCTTTTATCGCGTTGGACCGCAGGTCCAGATAGCGCCTATTCCAATGGACATCTCGGTTCCGTGGGAAAAATATGATGGCGCGGTGATCGAAACAGAAGCGATCTTGTTGGAACGGGACAGTCAGCCCGAAGGGGGTGCTCGATTGCTGTTTCAGCAGGAGGGCGAGCATATCCTGTTTTCTGCGACCTTATCTCCAGCCGTATCCGATAATCTGCTGTTATCAATCCCGCTCAATAGTAAAGTGCGCGTCACAGGGATTTGTTTAGTACAAAGCGGAGGACTGTGGGCGGTGCCGCAGTCTTTTCGCATGCTGCTGCGCTCGCCGCAAGACGTGATCGTCTTGCATGCTCCTTCCTGGTGGAATCTTCGGCATACGCTGTGGGTTCTTGGAATTACCGTTGCCGCGTTGCTGCTGGTGATGGCATGGATCGTTGTGCTGGGGCGCCGCCTGAAGGAGCAGATGGATCTAATTCGCCAAAAGATACGAAGTGGCGCTGTCCTTCATGAACGTAACCGGATCGCACGCGAACTTCACGACAACCTGGAACAAGAACTCGCCGGAATTACGATGCAACTCGACCTGGCTGTCGATTGTTTTCAGCAAGCACCCAAGGTCGCGCGAGACGCTTTGGAGACGGCGCGCAGCATGAGCCGTCATAGCATGCTGGATGCGCGACGTTCAGTTTGGGATCTTCGCTGCCATTTGCTTGAGGAAGGCGACCTCGTATCGGCCCTGCGTCAGACGGTACAGCCTCCATCGCACCGCGACGACGTGAAGGTGGATGTACGTGTGAGTGGAGAACCGATCCGCCTGTCTCCGGCAGTCGAAATGAACTTGCTTCGGATAGGACAGGAAGCAGTGGCAAATGCGATCAAGCACGGTCAGGCCCGGATGGTACACGCCATCCTGCAATATGACGAAGATAAAGTACGGCTCTCTATCATTGACAATGGACGAGGCTTCCTTCCACAAGAGGGACCGCCGAGCGGCCACTTTGGTCTCCTCGACATGCGCGAGCGGGCGCACTCCATGGGAAGCATTCTGCAACTCGAGAGTAAGCCCGAAAGCGGCACCACAGTCTATGTGGAGATTCCATTAAAGGAACGAACGACGCGTTGACCGCTACGAAGAACACTCGGATCCTCGTCGTCGACGATCATTTCATGGTGCGCATGGGACTCTCTTCTTCGTTGAATGCTGAAGAGGATATGGAAGTGGTTGCTGAGGCGGGCAATGCCGAGGACGCCATCGCCGCTTTTCGGAAGTTCCATCCCAATCTGGTGTTGATGGATGTGCGACTGCCCGGTATGAGCGGCGCCGATGCAGCAGCTGCGATTGTCCGTGAGTTTCCCGACGCCTGTATCCTGATGCTTTCCACCCACTCCGGCGAAGAGGAAATCTATCGATCGCTGCAGGGGGGTGCTCGCGGATACATTCTGAAGAGCGCGTTGCGCGAAGACTTGTTGCGCGCCATCCGTCAAGTGCGAGCGGGGAAACGATATCTGGACCCTGCGGTGGCGCCAATTCTGGCGGAGCATGTTACACATCGTTCTCTAACGGCCCGCGAGCTGGAAGTTTTAAGGATGGTGGCAAGAGGAATGGGAAACAAGGAGATTGCCGCATCTCTGGACATAGCCGAGGTCACTGTCAAACTCCACGTTAGCCATGTTCTCGAGAAGTTAAACGTAAGGGACCGGACTGAAGCCGCTACCGCAGCTCTGAAACGCGGAATTATCGCTTTAGAGTGAAGAAGTTGGCAGCAGACGCTCATCACTCACGCCACTTCTTCGACCCCTTTCGGACCTTAAAGGGAGCTCTCCCTACCTATACAAAAGGTTAGTGTCCTAGTCCCCCTAGTGCATAGCAGACGCCGCTGTAGTTCCGCTCTACAATCATTCGTTTTTTCGATCAAGAGAATCACTGCGAGCTATTTGGAGAGGGCAGTTTGCCCTGTTGAAGGGGAGGCCGCAAATGAAGAGTAGTCTTTGCATCCGCAGATATGGAAGGATTGTTGGAGCCCTAGCGCTGGCATTGATCATGTGTCTGGAATGCGCGCCGCTGTTGATGGCGCAAGTGACCTCGGGCACGATGTTTGGTCGCGTGAAGGATCCCTCAGGAGCATTCGTTGCCGGTGCCACCATCACTGTGAGGAGCCCGCAAACGGGCACTCAGCGCACCGTTACGTCCAATGATAGCGGCGACTTCGTTGTTCCAAATATGCCTCCGGACACATACACGATCACCGTTGAGGCGAAGGGCTTTAAGAAGCTAGAGACCAAAGGGATCGTACTCAGCGCTGCGGACAAGCTCAATGCGGGAGAATTCCAGCTTGCCATCGGGACCGAAAACGATTCTGTGACTGTCAGCGCGGACGCCGGCCAGTTGCAGTTGCAGTCCAATTCGGGTGAGCGCTCCGACGTTGTGACCAGCCGGCAGCTCAACGATGTCGCGTTGAACGGACGCAACGTTCTGGATTACCTCAAGCTTGTGCCTGGCGTTTCTGGAATGGTCGATGGCCATGTGTCCGGTACTGGAGGCCTAGACTCCGTTAACATCAACGGCACTCGCTCGAATCAGCATGAATTCACGATCGACGGCGCTTCCAACGTAGATACCGGGAACAATGGTGGTACTCACGTCACCATCAACCCGGATGCCATCGACGAAGTCAAGATTTTAACTTCCAACTACCAGGCTGAGTTCGGCAAAGCTGCTGGGGGACAGATTGCCATCACTACGAAGGGCGGCACAAACGAGTGGCATGGCAACGGGCGCTTCTTCCATCGCAACGATGGCATGAATGCGAATGAGTGGTTCAACAAAACGAACCAATTGAAGGATTCGGATCCGAACGCACCATACATTTATCGATACAACTACATCGGCTACCAGGTCGGTGGGCCAATCAAGAAAGACAAATTGTTCATTTTTTGGAGTCAGGAATTCTATCGGCAACTGATTCCTATTGGCGGGACGACGACATTCTACACGCCGACAGACCTCGAACGTCAGGGCGATTTTTCGCAATCGGTAGACGGCAACAACCAGCCAATCGTTATTTATGACCCGAATACTGGCAATCCGTTTCCGGGCAACAAAATTGATCCCACACTACTCAGCACGGATCAACAAGCCGTATTCACAAACATTTCCAAAATCCTGAGCCTCTATCCCGAGCCTAACGTGCCTGGTTTCGGTACGAACGGGCTGGACTACAACTATTCAACGTCGTTGTCTTATTCGAATCCGCGCCGGGAAGACATCCTTCGCGGCGACTATAAAATCAATGACAACCATCGCGTGTTTGCCCGGTGGATCCACAACAGTGATCATCTGCAGGCGCCCTTTTCGCCAGGAGGATTAGGAGCCGTAGATTGCCTGGCGGCGATTAATTTCCCGGGCGGATGTATCCAGGACCATCCCGGATGGAATCTCTCTGTCAACTTAGTGAGCACGATCACGCCCACTCTGTTGAACGAATTTTCGATTGGGCCAAGTGTGACGAAATCGATGGTTACCGGCTCAAACGGGAATATTTCGTTGGCAAAAAACGGAATTACGCTGCCTTTGTTGTACCCATCCGACACCCTGCCAGACATGGGTTTTGGCGGACTGAATAACACGAACTTTGGTTGGAGTTATCTGGGTTCCATGCCTTGGCACCAGGCTAACACCACGATTAATTTGAACGACAACATAACCTGGGCGAGGAACAAGCATACGCTGAAGTTTGGTTTCTTTTACCAGCGGAACCGCAAAGATCAGATTGCGTGGGGCAACGTAAACGGGCAATTTAATTTCAATACCGCTCCCACAGCGGCCGCAACCTGCCCACCGGATACCCAATGCGGAGATCCTTACGCCAGTGCACTTCTAGGCTTCTTCAACAGCTTTGACCAGTCAACCGCGCGACCCATTGGACAATTCCGCTACAACCAGCTTGAGTTTTACGCGCAAGACACCTGGAAGGTGACACAGCGCTTGACGCTGGACTATGGTATGCGCTTTGCTTGGATTCCACCGCAGTATGACGCTCGGAACCAGATTGCGCTATTCGATCCGACGTTATACGACGCCACCAAGGCGGTCAGCGTCGATACTGGCGGAAACATAGTTCAGAACAGCGGGAATCCTCTGGAAGGAATGCGTTTTGTCAGCGATGGCAGTCTGCCCAAGGGCGGTTGGAATGACCGTGGCATCATGCCAGAGCCTCGTTTCGGCTTCGCCTACGACGTCTTCAGCAGCCACAAGACGGTCATCCGAGGCGGCGCTGGCATGATGCATGACCGCGTGCAGGGCAACCTTATCTTTAACCCTGTCTTCAACAACCCAGCGATTGTGCAGACCGCGCAGGTAGCCGCCAACAACATCGCTAATCTGCCCAGTCTCGGGGGGAACTTCGGAACTGGCGTGCTGGGAAACATTGTCGGCGCCGACAGGGCCGGACAGGTACCCACCGTTTACAGTTTTAGCTTGGGAATACAACAGGAACTGGGACGAGGAACCACGCTTGACGTAGCGTATGTGGGAACGCAGTCCCGCCATCTAGTGACTTCCAGGGACGTTAACGCCGTCCCCTATGGTTTCGCGTTTACCGCTGCTGCTCAAGATCCCCAGGCTTGCGGCTGGAATGGCACTGTGGGAGCCGATCCGAATTTGGTTATGTCCGATGGTTCCACTCCTTACCAAGACGCAGGGTATAGCTATAGCGGTATCTGCGCCTTGGGGCACAACTCGTATACGGATGCCCCTCTTTTGCCGTACAAGGGCTACGGGCAGATGTCCTATATGAAGTTTGATGGGACCGCAAACTACAACTCTCTGCAGACTTCACTGCAACGCCGGTTTACTAAAGGGCTTACTCTCGGCGCTGTGTACACGTATTCGCACTCCATCACCACGGCCACTGGGGATCAAGATACGCAGGCTCCGTTCAATCCCCGCGCACTCGATTACCGGTCTGCTAGTTGGGATCGCAGGCACGTCTTCGCGGTGAACTATGTATACGAACTCCCGAAGTTAACAAGGCACTTCAATGGGCCGAAGTGGCTCTCCTATTTGACCGACAACTACGAGATCAGCGGTGTCACCAATATCCAGAGTGGGGCTCCGATTGACACGAGCAACAACTGGCAGGGCGAACCCGGAGCGATGACCGGCGGAAATATGTGGGGCGCGATCCCCTTCTACTACACGCTGGACAGTAGCGACAATCCGGTTTATCCGGTCCTTGGCCCTCCGATTCGCGGTACGCGCGATCGACTCCGCACCGGTGGACTGCAAACCTGGGACATGTCGCTTTTTAAGAATGTTCCGATTGGGTCGAACGAGGCGCGCTACATCCAGCTGCGTTTGGAGGCCTTCAACGTGTTCAATCACCCGAACTTCATTGACAAGAACGTTGGCTATGCCGAGAACGGCCCCTGGCAGTGGCAGGCGGGGACGCCATTTAGTGTTTCCAAGAACTCGAACTGGGGCACTTACTCGGACACGCCCGGAACGGCTCCCGGAGGATTCCGCGTTGTCCAACTCGGCGCGAAGATCTTCTTCTAGTCGAACAATGTAGCACTTCTGAGCGAGGAGACGGCGAGTCGGTCGTCGTCTCTTCGATCCCTTCAGTCTGGCCCGATAACAGCGATCAAGCTCTTGAGCAGAGCGTGGCAGATCTTCACATCCGACCGCCCTTTGCAAGCGGAGTGGCAGATGCAAACGGTGCTGAAACGTCCTATGACTGGTCACTTGATAATGTGCCTTGCGCTCTTAGGTACTTACTCCTGCTCAGGAGGAAACACTCTTGTCACTCCATCGGGCCCGCCTGGGCCGAGTGTCCAAATAATCGAGACGACTGGGGACCGCGCGAAGTTGTTGCAACCACAGTCCGCCGTACGCTTTACTAAAGGCGGTTCAAACAGCGGCCTCGTGATTACCGTCAACGAATCGACCAAATACCAACAGATGGACGGATTTGGTGCCTCACTCAGTGACTCCTCGGCGTGGGTCGTGACGAACAAGTTGACCGCGGCGCAGCAAAGCAGTTTGTGGCAGAGCTTGTTTAATTCGTCCGACGGAATCGGGATCAGTTTCTTGCGTCAGCCGATGGGCGCCACCGATTTCTCGGCGAGTGGAAATTACAGCTATGACGACATGCCCACGGGGCAAGCTGATCCTACCCTCGCGAATTTCTCGCTTGCGCACGACACCGCATACATCATTCCGCTGTTGCAGCAGGCTCTAACTGTTAATCCGAAGCTCAAAATCACAGCCGTACCGTGGAGCCCGCCGGGGTGGATGAAGACTTCCGGCACGATGAACGGAGGAAACATCAATACCGTGTACTTTCCCAGCCTCGCGCAATACTTCGTGAAGTTTGTGCAAGGCTATCAGCAGCAGGGAATCCCGATATACGCGGTGATGGCGCAAAATGAGCCGCTGAACTCCAACAGCAGTTATCCAACAGCGTACCTGGCCGCCGCCGACGAAGCGGTGTTTATCGGCACAAATCTTGGCCCGGCACTTTCGGCTACCGGGCTTGGGAACGTGAAGATCTTTGGCTACGACCACAACTGGGATAACACGACCTACGCAGAGGCCCTGCTGGCCGACACGTCTGCGCGTTCCTATTTGGCGGGCAGTGCGTTCCACTGTTACGCCGGCGACGTCAACGCTCAATTTACGGTGAAAAACGCTTATCCGAATAAGGACATCTGGTTCACAGAATGCTCTGGCACGGTGGGGTCGAACTTCGCTGACGATTTGGTCTGGAATGCCGAAACCCTCTTGATCGGAGCGACCCGCAACTGGGGTCGCAGCGTATCGCTATGGAACCTGGTCCTCGATCAAAATTCAGGGCCGCAGAATGGAGGTTGCACCAAATGTCGGGGGGTAGTGACCGTCGATGAAAGCACAATACCCGCGACAATCACTAACAATGTGGAGTACTACATCCTTGGCCATGCCGCGAAATTCGTTCAGCCGGGTGCGTACCGGATTGACTCCAATAGTTTCGGACACGACAGTATCGAAGATGTTGCGTTTCAAAATCCCGACGGTTCCATCGTGCTGCTCGTCCTGAATTCAGGCGAGTCGAGCGCCTTCACAGTGAGCTGGAAGGCGCAGACCTTCACCTACAACCTGCCTGCGGGAGCGGTTGCGACATTTGTCTGGAGGGAATAACCGAAAGGCAAGTGATTGATGGCCGCTGGTTTGCTCTGACGATAACTGGCAACCACGGTCGCCCCGGGCCTATTTGAGAGCCTTGATCTCTTGCACAAGATTCTTTATGTCATCGGCCGTCAACTTATCTTTAAACGGCGGCATCTTCGGCGTTGAGTTCGGATTGCCGTCCTCGATCTGTTTCGTGAGTTCGGCTTCACTTTTGTCGGCCTTAGTCTTTAGAGCTGGGATCTTCATCTGGGGCTTGCCTTCGGCGTTTGGACCGTGACAGACTTTGCAGCGCGCCTTATAATTTGCATCTTCCACTAGGTCATCGGCTTTTCCCAGAGAAGTCAGCACCGGCAGAAGCAGCATAGGAACCAGTATCAGTTTCTTCATTACGAGTTATCCCCTTTGTGAAATGTTAGTAACACCTTAAATAATCTTCAGCTACTTTGGTTTGTTCATCGTCAACGAGGTGGCAGCCGCAACGGTCCCGTGCACATGATTGTGGCAGCTCAAAGTGCAAGAGTTTAGTGCACGATCGTACGAAATCGGCATCGTTCCGTTCGATGCGACCGCATTCAGGTCAAAACTTACCATCCGTTCTCCAGTCGCATTGCCGCTTTGTGTTCCCATACCGTGTGCCGTGTGACAAGTCGAGCAAGAAAATCCGTCGTTGATGTGCCGGGCATGCTCAGTAAAGCTTGTATTCGCCAGCACCTGCTGAAGGTCGTGACACTTGCCGCAAAGCGCATATGGGCCATTCACGCTCAGGTCGGGGTTCGGGAACAGGTTGTTCATCAATCCGCCGGGAACTGCCGCAGCGCTGAATTCGTAGCGACGCTCCAGGATGTGGCTGAACTTGGATCCGTGAGGTCCGTTGGGGCCTGCGCCACCGAACTCGCGGTTGTCGTCGCTGTTGTGACAATCGGTGCAGAGGATACGCATGCCCACCGAGCGAGAGGAGTTGGTCCCGTCAAGATTCAGCATTTGACCCCGCAGACTCGGTTGTGCGAGCGCACCCTTTCGATCGTGCATCACAGGGTGACTCGATCCCGCGGTTCCGCTAAATTCTGGAATGATGTTCAAGGGGTCGCCGGAAGTGACCAATCGCACTGGAAGGTAGCCATATTTCGCGGTATTGACTACCTTGCCGGAACTGGCTCCATGACACCGCAAGCAGTTCTCGTATTGATTGAGCGCCGGGTTCAGCGTGGTAACGCCATCGGCGGCACTGATCCCGACAACGCCGTTCTGGGAGGCGCGCAACAGTGGCGGAGCACCGAGGACCGACGCTTGCATCGACTGGTGCGGGTTATGACAGTCCACGCAAGTGGCGTGACGATTGTTGTTTAGTACGGCGCTCTCGGTTCTGTCGTGTGTGTAATTTCCAGAAGGGAAAGGATGTCCTCCCTTGGCAATCTCAGCAAAGACATTTGGTGCAGCAGGAGTTACGCCTGTTCCGCCGTTGTGACAAGTCATGCAGGCAAGTTCATCGGAGCCGCGCAACAAGCGCGCCTGTCCTGAAGCGTTGTGCGACATGTGACAACTCTCGCAGGCATTATCACCAACGGTGCTGTAACCACCTACATAGGGTTGATTGGACGTCTGGTTCGTCGCGGTAGCATGTATACTAACCGGCCAGTTCTGAAGGTAGTTGACCTGCCCGTTAACAACGCGGCTCGGATCATGACATGCGAGACAAATCTGACCTCTGGCATTGTCCCGAACTAGAAACATCGGAACCGTGTGATCCCTGTTTTCGAAATGCGGATCGTGGCATGTGGTGCATTCAACATCGTTCTTGACGAGCTTTACCGCCGGGTCTTTCGTTGTCGGAGAAGAGCTGAAGAGCTGCGGTGCAATCTCCGGTGATTCCACAAGCGGTGTCTTCATGTTAGTTGGATGTGAGCCGCGCAGATCACTTCCGAACCTGGATGCCGAAGTCATCGTACCGCTGACCATCATCTTGCCGAAAGCAACGGTCTGCCCGGGCGCAACCGTCCCGTCGTGGCAACTAAGGCATAACTTGCTCGAAGATCCAACCGTCGGAGCCGCGTTGGTCTGGTGATAGGACGAACTGGTGTAATTGTTATAGGCCTGCGTCGACAGTGTCTGATTCCAAAGGGGTGGTCCAGACATTGCCGAATGCGGCGCATGACAGTAGAGACATGAGGATGCCACTCCCCCCTTCACCGGCGAGACGCCAGACGGTGTCAGGTCATGAACACCCAGTTGATCACCAGCGACCTGAGCAACAGCAGTACCGATGCTCAAACTCGCGCCTAGGAGAAGAATCGTGAACGTTCTCACAAACCCCGCCCCTGACCTTGTTGGGAAGCGATGTAGTGGAGCACCTGGATGCGGCGGTTGTAAGAGTCCACAACGTAGATGTGGTCTTCACGATTAATGAAGAGTCCCGCCGGCAATTGAAACTCTTCTGGACCGCTGCCGCTTCCTCCGAAGTAGTACAGAAGTTGGCCGTGTTCGTTGAACACCTGCACCAGGTCCTTAAGTCCATCCACCACGTACAGGTTATGCTCGCTGTCTAAGCCGATTCCCTTGGGACGGAACATGTCAGAGGTGCCATCGCCTGCGGCACCCGCGATGATGCTCGCCTCTCCGGACGAGTGAAGCCGTTGCACGCGAAAATTCATTGCATCCACGACTATGAGTTCGCCACTGTCGAACCTTAATTCCGTCGGAAAATCGAATTCACCGGGACCGACCCCGCCTTTACCGATCTTCTGCATCACAGAGCCGTCCATACCGAGGACAAAGATCTGTTGCCGCCAGGTATCGGATACGTAGATCCGTTGAGCCGCCGGGTCGATTGCGATGCCCGTCGGGCGTTTAAACATGCCCTCGCCGCCCTTTAGTGCTCCGATCGTGCGTCGGAAATTCCCATTTGCATCGAAGACGAAAATCTTGCCAGCGTCTGAATCGGTTACGTAAAAGTTGTCCTCAGCATCCAGGGCTACGCACTGGGGAGACAGAATCTCCTGCTTCCCGGCACGGTGGATGAACTTGTACTTTTGGCGCTCGAAATCAAACACATGAATTGCCGGGATGCCGGGATCAGTCACAATCACGCGCCCGCGTGAGTCTGCCACTACACTGTACGGACGAACCAAATTGTGATGTTCGGGCGCACCAGCTACAAGGTCGAGGACCTTGGTCCAGAATCCGCGCTTCAACTTTACTTCCGCCTCTGAGCTGAAACTCCGTTCGTACAGAAGCTTTCGCCCTCCCGGCAATTCGATTTGCGGCACAGTGACTGGATCACGGCCGGCTTGTTTGCGATCGCGTCCAAAAGCCAATATGGTGCTCAGACAGACGAGCCCGATGACCCCGCACATTACAACGTTTCGCTTTGACAATCGGTGAGTCATTTAGAAGAAGTCAAAGTGCCTCGTCACGCCGAAGAACAGAGTCTGAAAGTTTGCCGGCGCGCCTCCGGTGCCGATGGACTGGTACAGATAGCTGTATCCGACTACGAAATGCATCTGGCGATAGAAGTAATCGCCGATTATTTGCGCCTGTTTGACCTGATTCTGCGAACTCACTGCACCGTCCTGAGTGGTGTAATTGTTGCGCAGGTAGTCCGCGGAGATGTTCAGGCGCCCGGTCGGATGCACCGAAGTGCCGACCGAATAAGAATTGCCTCCATAGAGGATCAGCAAAGTCGAAGGCACAATTGGAACTGGGGTGGGCGAATTGACTAAACCGGCTCCAGTCTGGACTGCGTTTCCGCTGGAGCGAGCGTAGCTTCCAAAGAAGGAGAGCTTCGAGCCACTGATTGAAGTGCTGTAGTTCTGTGCAAAGGTCGCGGACGTGTTCACAGCGTCCAGTGCATTGCGGCTGCCGTTTCCGGAGAAGTTCCAGCGCCACCCGTGGAGCATCCGGTTCACGCCCAGAGAGTAGCCATATCCGGATTGAGTGAACGCTGCGAGAGCGCTCTCAACATTTCGCGAATAGTGAAACGAGGCACTCGTGGTCCATGCTTGCAGACGCCGAGTATAGCTAATCGAGTCCGTCGTTCCGATCTGCGTTGCGCCAGCTGCGCTCGTGCTGTATCGCGAGAGGCCGGCATAGAGGCCGAGAGTTCCGCCCAGTAGATCATGCGAGTAGTTTGCGCCGCCGCTGTACAGTTCGGACGTTAGCTCATAGCCGAAGATCTCCTGGCGGCGTTGATCGAGCCATCCTTGCAGGTTGAAGTGCTGCGTGACGGAGTAGGTGGCAGCCTCGCTCACGTCCAGCGAATTGGAAGAAAAATCAGCGGTACTGGATATCCCTGTGGGTGATGTCGGCAGGATGGATTGCAGCAAAGAGGCTGCAAGATTTTCTGTGTACGACACGTTTGTGCCGACTGTGAGCCGATGAATGGGCGACAGGTTCACGCCCGCGTTGACGCTATCGAACGTCTCATGAACGGGGCTGTTACCGACCTCTGACGTAAATTCAGTCCGATTGAAGCCGCCGTGCACATTTCCGTTGAACAGGAGCCGGTGCGAAACGTTTACCTGTCTTGTGTCCTGAGCCGTTTCTGCATTGATGAGTTGAGAAAAATCAACAGCCTCCGGTAAGGTCTCGGTGAGATGATTGTTGAGGTAAGTCGCGCTGATGAGAAACCCTTTGATTTCGTAACCCGAGCCAAGAGAGAGAGTTCGGTAATTGTTGTTCCCGGTTACATCGGTCCCCAAAATGCTGGAGCTGGCATCGCCGAAGTTGTATCCGACGTCGAAGGACGGAATCTTCGGAAAAGCAATACCCCACCCGAAACCGAAGCTCTGCCCGGAGCCTCGTGTCTTATAGGTACCTGTGTCAGGCAAGCCGAATTGTCCTTCACGGTTAAAGCTCCGGCTGTAGCTGAAGGAACCTGGAGTATGTGAGCCACTGAAGAATTGCGCAGAGGCTGTAATGCCGCTGGAATCAAATACGGAATTGTAGTTTGAGTTCAAGCGGGACTCGCTGTAATAAGGGCTAGCGCTGAAGCTGAGAAACTTCGGATCGTAGTAGTAGCCTTTGAGGTTCGCAGTCCCGCCAAAGTTCAGGTTTCCCGCCGATGGCACTTGATTGCCGAACGAGTCGTTGTATCCAAGCGACAGATCACCGTCCATGGCGAAGTTCACACTCTCGCTACTATTCGGTTGATTTGCAGGCGTCTGCGCCGAAAGACGAAGCAGCAGAGCAATGCACAAACAACCGTATATCCCGAGTTGTCTTAAGAAACGCTGCAACATTTCACCTCAGGAGAGTTCTTCCACCTTGGCGGTCTTGCGCAGTCGGCGATTCAAGTCGCCGCGCAATGCGTCGACTCGTTGCATCTGTAAGGTCTTTCGAATCTGCGCTTGTACGTTCTCAAAGGTCACATTCCTAGCCGGTTCATTCGCATTCAGTCGCACGATGCAGAACGAGTTTTCGGCGCGAATAATATCGCTGACATCTCCCGGTTTCATGCCGAAGGAAATCCGCGCCACCTCCGGAGGTATCTTGTCTTCCTCTACCAGCCCGTGATCGCCCATCATGACGCGCCAGTTGTCATCAGAATTCTTTTCCGCGAGCACACCAAATTCTTCCGCGTTTCGGGCTGCCTTCGCCTTTTTCAAGATGTCTTCCGCACGATGTCGCATCGTCATCTCCTGCTCTGATGAGGCATCGTCAGGAATTAATACCGAGATGGTCTGGATGGAGACTCGCCGCGGGAGCGAAAACTTGGCTGGGTCGCGATCGTAAGCGGCACGAACCTCGGTATCGCTGATCGCGGATTTCTTCGTAACTTCGCGATCCAGTAATTCGTCTATCAGAAGCGATCTTTCGATTTTTTTCCGGAGGATCTCCCGTGATCCATGGAACTCTGCTTTCAGGAATTGCTGGAAGGCAGTCTCGGATTCAAACTGCGCACGCAGGTCCGTCAAAGCCTGGTCCAGTCGCGCTGTTCCAATTTGCATCTTCCGCCGCAGCGCTTCCTGATATACAAGCTCCTCGAACTCGATCATCTGGAGGGCGCCGCGCCGAACCTCAGGTTCCATGCTTTTCGGCACTTTTCCCCCGTGCTGCTGGGCGTAGGGGAACATCATCGCCATCTCGCGTTGCAAATCGAATTCTGTCAACACCGTGCCATTGATACGTGCAACTGGTTTCCCACTCTCCTGGCTTGATTGAACAATCTTTGGGTGAGACGTAGCAGCCAATTGCGCCGCGGTGGTCGAGACCACAAGCATTAAGAACAACGCCATAACGATGTAGCGATCCATGTGCTCCTCACACTTCCTTGGTACGGGCCTACCTCTAAAATAAGGACCGGGGGGGAAGGGCCCATCCCTCCCCCAAATCCTTTTTTGGCTTGACCTTAGAAGGTCGCGCTCATTACGCCATAGGCTTCGTTGGACTTGTCGGCGTGGCAAGAGCGGCAGAATTGCGTTGCCGAATTGCTCGCCGGGTTCAACGAGTCATACCACCCTTTAACGAACATCCGGGTCGGCTTGGGGATGCGGACCGTGGAAGTGGGAGGTATTCTTATCCGCCCTCTGGTCATGGAGTGATGATCGTGACACGTCGTGCACTCGATGTACGGCTGACCGTCGGTCGCCGCTACCAGAGACGCAGGATGCCCATAGACGTTGTTGAAGTTGTTGGCCAGGGCGTTGGTGGTATCCCAAGTGATCCTGCCGGCGGTGACCGTTCCAGGCCAGTGACTGGCGATGGTTGTGCCTCCGATTGTGGCGGAATCCGGGACATACGGAATATCAACGGGATGGCTGTTGGTGAGGCTGAAGCCCTGGTTCAGCCATGTTGGTGCAGTGTTCACCCCGTCGACGGTTTCCACAGTGTGTCCCGTCATACCCTGAACGGTTACGGCTCCGTCGTGGCATGAGAGACAAACCGCGGTGCGGTACAGCTTATCGGTTAGGGCGTTTGCGCCCGTCCGGTTTGTGAATCCGGCATTGTTCGGTGGTGTCGTGAACGTATTGCCGAATTCGGTCGTGTACGTTTGATTGATGAAGTCTCGGCCCCACAAAATCACCTGGCCAGCGCTGGCGTCCGTACCTCCGTTGCCCTGCGCCCCACTATGGGGAGCGTGGCAGGACGAGCAGCCATGACCATTGACGTTATGAGCACCGAGGACATCATCGGCAATCGTGAACCCCTGGGCCAGCGCAGTCCCGGAACAAGCAACGGCGAGGACCAGTGCGAACACTAGTTTGTTCATACGTCTTGACCTCCTCGTGGTCAGACAGTTACTTCCTGTGTTACGCGGCAGCCGATCGAGCTTGGCTTCCGTTCTTGCCCGCCTTTACATCACCGCCGGCTGGCAGAAGTCTGGATCACGGTTTCACCTCAGCGCCTGGTGCGGGCACGTTATTCGAAGCACTTTTTTGTGCCTTTTCCGCCGCAGCTTCCGCGTCCGTGATATAACGAAAAATCTGCAATCGTCCCTTGAATTGCTCCGTAACCATCACGCGATTCTGACTGTCGATGGCCACGCCTGTCGGCAGCATGAACTGGCCAGGCAGCGTCCCGTGCACTCCGAAGTAACCGGCCAACTGACCTTTTCGATCAAATACCTGAACCCGGTCCATTGAGGTGTCAGCGACCCAGATATGGCCATCGCGATCGACGGCCAGCCCCTTTGGCCTGCCGAAATAGCCTGGTCCATCTCCGCCGCGGCCGAACATGCTCAGGAAATTTCCTTCCGCATCGAAGATCTGAATGCGGTTGTTGATCGTGTCCGAGACGTAGATGTCACCTTTGGCATCGACAGCGACGTTGGTAGGCCGCGCGAAGGTTCCGGGGTCTTCCTCACCAGGTTTCGCTGGCGGTCCACCAATGGCTCGCTGAAATTTGAAGGTGTCTGCGTCGAAAACCGCGACCTGGTTCTTCACTACGTCCGTGACGTAGAGGAGCCTGTTCTTGGTATCGAGAGCAATGCCGCTGGGTCGACCCAGTGAATCCGCGCCGAATGACCCGACCAATCGGTGTGCGGCATCGAAAACAAAAATTGTCTTCAGATGGGAATCACTCACGAAGAGACGATCGTTGTCATCCATCGCTAAGCCGATAACCTGCTCGAAGTGAACCTCTCGTCCGTTATGAATAAAATCGACTTTCTCGACTTCGGTGTTAAAGACAAAGACGGCGCCCACGTAGGTGTCCGCGACGTAGATGTTTCCTTTTGAATCAATCGCTACGCCGTTCGGTTCGACCAGAATGTGCGGGTGCACAGCCTTGATTTCATCGATCTGTTTCTTGCCGGCGAGGCGATCCATCCACTTCTGCTTTTTCTTTGCCGAAGCAGGAGGCGCGGCCGGAGCAGCCTCCCCCTTGAACTGGCCGACCCAGCGGATGCGGGCGATGTCCGGAGGCCGCGGCCAGACCAACTGACTGGTGTCAATCTTCGGCTCGGCGGCTTCTGCCTCCTGTTGCGCAGTCTGCGGAGTTTTGTCTTCTTTGTCCGCAAAAGCAGCCGGCACCAGTGAGCAAAGCACAAAGATCAGGATGGCGCGCAGGAGACCCGACCTGTCGCGCATTCTCGAATTCATTGTCGATGGCATCATTCGCATCCCTAGTCCCTTACGATTTCGGTGTGGCAGCGACGACAGAACTGCAAATTTGGCGGCTGATCCGTCACCAGAAGCGCACGCCCTCCACTGGCATGCGGCTGGTGGCAACTGAGGCAGCCTAGTTTGGTTTTGATCTTTGTGTCGTCCGCAAGATCGTGTACGTCGGATACCGGGTGTCCGAGCACCGGATGCCCCAGGCCACCTTGCAACGGCAGACGGATCACCTTTGAGAAGTAGTCTTCCGGTAATTTCACTTTTCCGCCAAATATCAAGACCAGGTGATTCTGCGCATCGAGTGTCGGCTTGGCATCAGGTGCATGACATTCGAGGCACAGCGCGTTTCCCTCAGCACGGAGGAGTTTCGGATGATCGCTGCCGTGCGGGTCATGGCAGGCTGCGCATCCTTGCTGGAATGCTGGCTGATGCAATACTTTCTTGCTATGCAGTTCCGCTTGATCGGAATGGCAGGTCAGGCAGACGTTCACCGCGTCTGGCTTCAGAAATCCCGGAGACGTCCCGGCATGGGGACTGTGACAATCGGTGCAGTCGCCGGTGGCTCCCGGATGTTGAAAAGCTGAAGTCTCGATTTTCTTCGCCTGGTCCGCATGGCAAGTCACGCAGAGTTGTTTGACTTCGGTCTTGACCAAAACAACTTTTCCGCTGTCCGAAGGAGCGTGACATGCTTCGCATTGCTGTTTGGCAAAAGGGTTGTGCACAAACTTCTGCAGCAGCTTGGGACTGTCGGACTGGTGGGGATCGTGACATTCCAGGCAATCTGCCTTGCTGAACGGCAGCGAGCGGTGTGACTTGATCAGTCCTGCCTCTTTCACATCATGACAATCGAGACAAAGCGCAGGGGTAGCCTTCGCGAGATGGAACATTCCGTCTGGATTCACGCCATTCTTGTGACTCACATGGCAGCTGTCGCATCCCATGTCGAGCGCGGCATGTCGGCTGCCCTTTTCCGACACGTTCAGTCCAGTGTTGTGGCAGGAGAGGCATAGATTCTCCTTCCCCTCACCTGCAACCGGTTTTAGTAACTGGTTCTTGTTGTCGGAACTGTGCGGGTCATGACAGGAAACGCAGTCGCGAACAGCTGGACTGTGAACTCGCCCTTTGATCTGGCTTGCATCCTTATCCGCGTGGCACTGCAGGCACAGTTTCCCAGCAGTAACGGTGGCCAGCTTGATGCGGGTAGTATCACCCGAAATGCGAACTTCGTGGCAACTGGAACAGCCGATTGCAATGGCAGAGTGAACAGACTTACCCTTTGCCTTTGCGTCGTGACACTCTAGGCATTTCGCGTCATCGGTTCTGGACGTGAGTGCCGGATGTGATTTCGCATGACTGGAGATCGCGCTTAGGAACACAAAGCTGAACATTGCGATGAGTCTTGCCATGTTGGCGATCGGAGCCCAGCCACTCATTCGTAGACGTCTGGCATCCAACGTTGCCGATGTCTCGGCAGCGCGACGCTTCCGTTGCTGGTTCATGCTTATCATCGACAGATATGACCGATTGACTACCTTTCCCTTTTCTCGAGCGCCCGAATATACAAAGCCGCCGTGACGAAAAGACCGGCGAGCGCAATCACCGGTAGTACGATTGCCTTCCGGCGACTGTCACGTTCCTTCAATGCCGAAGTTCCTGCCTCATGTGCGCGTGCGATGACTTTTGCACCTTCTTCCAGATCTGCCGCGACACGGGCCGGCTGCGCGCTGTGCAGGGAAACGCGAGCCTTCGCCAGTGCATCGTTGGCCTGGGTTAGCTCCATCTCCGCATCTGCCACGTCCATCCCGGCGCGAGATGCGCGATCGAGCAGCGACTTGGTACTCACCATCTCTGTCTCGAAATGGTGAAAACTGTTATGCGCACCGTCGGCCATTTGCCCTGCGGGCTCCGATGCGATGTGGCACGTAGCGCATACCGCAGACTTTCCCGTCCCGACGAAGTCATCGTCTGGATGGTGAATGCGGTGACCCTCATGACAGGTCACGCAACTTGGCAACTCCAGCTTTGCGAAAGCTTGCTTGTGCGGGCTCTCTTCGAAAAACTTTCCTTGCAGCACGTGACAGGTGGCGCAAACGTTTGTAACAGCCGCTACCCCCGGCGGTGCGGCTCCGTGACTTCCATGGCAGGTCGTGCATGTTGGTGCGCTCAGGTCGCCGGACTCGACCAGAGCTTTGTAATGGACACTGTCGATGTAACCGGCAAACTGATCGGTGGCAATCCCATACGGCTTCATGTACTCACGATCTGAGTGGCATCGTTTACAGGTAGCGGCAACGTTTAGGGGATGAGTCGAAGCGTGCGGGTCCGATGCCGGTCGAATGCTGTGTGTAGTGTGGCAGTCTGTGCAAACCGCAACGTGCGTATCGCCGTGCGCGAACTTGATGCCGTGAACGCTGGTCTTGTATTGCTCAAGCTGATCTGTGCGCAGCGACGGACCGTATTGCTTCATCTTGCCTGCGTCCGCATGACACGAGCCGCAGAGTGCCGGGATCTCACTGCGCCGAATTGTGTAGTCATTCGATTTCCCGGGCTTGTCAATCCCTTGGTGGCAGCTGACGCAAGTCAACCCTTTTTGCGAGTGAATATCTGAGACAAATTGCTCGTGAGCCGATTTGACGGAGGCGTCCGTCGTCTGTTGCGCGAGTCCTCGCGCATTGAGCGCCACAAATGTCACAACGATTGCCAACAAACGCATTCAAATAACCGGTACCTTCCTGCGGTCCTAAGTTGTGAAATAGGCGTAAAGGGTCGTGGACGCGAGATAGACAAGAGCGCCAAGCACGGAAATACGTGCCCAGCGACTTCCATTTCGGCCCAGACGACCTTCAAGCAGGGGGAGCCCGACCCACAAAGCGCCGGCCAATCCGAATGCGAGAGCGCCGATCACTTCACCATCTATGTGAAGGATCGTCGCCGGCAGCAATCGAAGAGTCTGAAACTGCGACAGGAAATACCACTCCGGCCTGATACCGGCCGGAGCCGACCCAAACGGGTCTGCTTTCTTGCCAAGTTCGACTGGAAATGTCACCGCGAGAACCAACAACACCATCAATGCAACCGACCACGTCATCACGTCGCGAAGGAAATAATTCGGGAAGAACTTCACCTTGCTTCCAAATCTCGGTCCTTCTTTTTCCACGGAGGGTGGAACGCTCATTCCGAACTTTTGTACAAGCAACAAGTGCAAAAGGATCATGCTGGCGGTGATTGCCGGCAGAACGACGACATGCAAGCTGAAAAATCGCGCCAGCGTTGCAGCACCGACATCTTCACCACCGCGCATAAAGAGCAAAGTCGCATGTCCAATCACCGGCATCCGTCCAGGGACTTCAGTGCCGACTTTCGTGGCAAAGAACGACAGAGTGTTCCATGGCAGCAGATATCCGCTAAAACCGAACCCCAAACATAGGAAAAGCAGTACCATGCCGCTCATCCACGTCAACTCACGCGGCTTGCGATAGGCACGCAGAAAAGCCACGCTGAACATGTGAGCGAACGCCATGAAGATCATCAGGTCCGCGGACCACGCATGGACCGAGCGCACTAACCATCCGAACGCTACGCGATTGGTGATGTATTGCACACTCTCGTAGGCTTCATTCATGCTGGGGCGGTAATAGAGCAGCAGCAGCAAGCCCGTGCACACCTGCACCCCGAACAGGAATAGCGTCACGCCGCCCAGCAAGTACCAATGACTGAATCGATGGCGCGGAACCGTCTTTTCCATCAAAGGCGCGAACATCTCTCGAAGATCCACGCGCTCATCGATCCATTGCCGAACAATCTCGGGTCCCGACATGGTTATGCGTCCTGCTTACGGCTGACGTGGATTTCTTCGCCACGGACATTTACATCGAAAGCGACCAGTGGACGCGGCGGCGGACCTTGTATGTTCCGTCCATCAAGGTCGTAGCGTCCGTTGTGGCACGGACACCAAATCTGTTGTGTTTCCGGCTGATATTGCACTGTGCAGCCCAGATGCGTACAAACCGCCGACAAGGACTTGTACTCGCCATTCGGCAAACGGACCAGCAACGCGGGATGACTTCCAAAACGAAACGTTTTTGCAGTGTTCGGTTTCAGGTCTCCGGTTGAGGCTGCCAGTGCCTCGTTTGTGGTGACATTCGCTTCCGCGGGAGGAATCAGGTAACGCACCAGCGGATACACCAGCGACATCCAAACACCAGCCAGGCTTCCACCCATCAAAACCTTCAGAATTTTCCGACGCGACTTCCGCTTTTCGAACGGTTGTATCGGGTCACTCGTTGGCGGAGACACAACTTTTGTTGCCATTTTGTCGACTCCTCTGCTTCTGCCATCGTTGCTACGACATTTGTGGTTGCAGGGGGTTAATCTTCAATGAACAGCAATTGACTCTAAGTTGTGGGGAGGGAACTTCAGATCACATCGTGTGATTTCTACGTGTACATTGCGAGACACACCAATCCCGCAATGCACAAGAATTGCAATGAGTGCATTTTCCTTATAAGTTTTGGTTGCGATGCCCCAGGGAACGGCGTTTATCGCGGTGGTATCTGAATACCGACGCGAGCGATGTTGCGTTAATAATCAGGGTGCTCCCTCATTTCGAATTTGTGCTAACACAAATTGCTTGTAAACAGACGGTAAACTCTAATCACCCGAGGACCCCGCTCCGATTTGCAATTTTTACAGTCGCTTTACGGCGAATGATATGACACGTTGTGCGAAGGATTGCTCTAAGAACTGCATCGATCCACATTCAACCGTTTTCACGGCACGGTCAAAGTGATCTGCTCCAACTTCACAAGCGACGTTCGCAAATTTGGCTGAACGGTGACATGAATCGTACTCGGCGGCTGTGAGTGGTGACGGTCCTACCTCCACTGGATCAACCGCATGAAGTGAGATAAGGCCCCATCAACACGTCCGATTACAACTGCGAAGGGAAATCCACTCAGCGACTGCGGTCACAAATGATAAACGCAGGGGGAGTTTCCCGCATCAAATCAGGCCAACTTAGCTTCTGGCGTGGAAATGGCGCATGATGAGGGCATTCGCGGCAACTCTGGTCAAGACGGGATTATGGCAGTGGATTCTTCGCCTCGGCGGTCCGGGGCTGATCCTCGTAGGATTAATCGATAATTCTGTCATTCCTATTCCCGGCGGAATGGATTTCTTCGTAATTCTCCTGACGGCTCATCGTCGCGATTGGTGGTGGTATTACGCAATTATGGCGACCGCCGGCGCAGTCATCGGTGGCTATCTCACTTATCGCTTGTCTCGAAAAGGCGGCAAAGAGGGGCTCGAGAAGAAGATCGGAAAGAGCCGAGCACAGAAGGTCTATAAGAAATTCGAGAAGGGTGGCTTTTCAACCGTTCTCATTGGATCCATTATTCCTCCGCCGTTTCCACTTGTGCCCGTTCTAATGGCCGCCGGCGTGATGCAGTACTCGCGGCACAAGTTCCTCACCGCTCTCTCAATCGGCCGCGCCATCCGCTTCTTCTTTGTTGCGTACCTTGGCAAGCTGTATGGAACGGCCATCGTCGGCTGGTTGGGGCGTTATTACAAACCGTTCCTCTACGTTCTGATTGCCCTTGGAATTGTGGGCGGCGTGGCGGTATTGGTTTATTTCAAATGGTATCGGCCAAAGTATCGCAACGGGGATGATGTCCAAAAGCGAAAGGCGGCTTGATCCTAGCCGCCTTTCCAGCGCTAGCTAGAAGAATTGCCTAGCGCGCAGGCGCCGGTTGCGTTTGTGGAGTTGAAGTGCTGGGATTCGAGAAATCCACCTTCGGTGCTACGCGCGATCCTTCCGATGCCTGGAAGTAGGCATCATTTGGCTTGAAGCCAGCCCATCCGGCAAATAGGCTAGCTGGAAATTGTTGTACATAGGTGTTGTAGTCGCGAAGGGTATCGTTGTAACGCTTGCGTTCGACCGCGATTCGGTTCTCAGTGCCCGCTAGCTCATCCTGCAAGCGCAGAAAGTTCTCGTTCGACTTCAGTTGCGGATAATTCTCGACAATCAGTAGGAGGCGGCCTAAAGCTCCGTCAAGTTGTCCGTTGGCCGCGATCTTTTCCTGCGGCGTCCCCGCTGACAGCAAGGCGGAACGCGCTTTGGCAATGTCGCCGAATACAGTTTGTTCTTGCTTGGCGTACCCCTTCACAGTCTCGACCAGGTTCGGAATCAGGTCCGCGCGCCGCTGTAGCACGATGTCAACTTGCGACCATGCCGATTTCACGCCTTCATTCTTGCTGACAAGCGTGTTCTTGGTGCTGATATACATGCCGAAGAAAGCGATCCCAATCAACCCCACGATGATCACAACGACCACTAGTGCAATTAATGCTTTGCCCATAAAGCCTCCCTTTCCGATGTAAAGATTATGCGCGTCCCGGAGTCTTTTCATCGAGCGCGGTGTCGACGGCAGCGGTGACTCGCTCGACCGCAGCCAGGTACCGGCCAGCCAGATCAGCTACATTCACCTTGCCACGGTCAACCTTATTTTCTCTCGCTTCTAGCACCTGTAGAACCGCAGACGGATCGAATCCCAAGCGCTGCGATAATGCCTGCACGGCTTCCCGCCGGGTCGACTTCGAGGAGTCCCCCAACGCGATCAGAGCATGACGAAATAACGTGCTGAACGAGGCCACCGAACGCAACATCAGATCCCAAAGCTTCGAATCGTTCCCGTCTGCGATCAGAATGTGTTGCCGCAAAAGGATCAGCTTCTCGCGTAGTTCATACTCCACCTGCACGCGGTGCAGGTCCATTGGAATCTGTAGCCCGCGAAGCACGTCGGCTCCGAACAGAACTCGATGGTGCTGTTTCATGTCCAGCAATTCGATCGTGAAGACATCTGTGGACCGATCCAGTTCAAGCCGCGTCATACATAGCGGTGGTGGCTGCTTCTGCTTGTCCCACCATTTGGCCGCTGGGGCGAGTGTTTGTAGCGATCGGAAAGAGCTGTCGCCCAAAATGCAGAGGACGTTCAAATTCGACAACCCGGGATGGTAATCACCGGTCGCTGCCGATCCAAACAGAATTACGCTCTCTACGTTCGCACCGCCTGCCTCGCGCAAGCGCCTTACAAATTCGTCAATTAGATCTGTAGGAATCATCGCGTGTCGCTCCTACCAACTGCTACTCGCTCCACCGCCACCCGAACTGCCCCCGCCAAATCCACCGAACCCACCCCCACCACCGAAACCACCTCCACCGCCTCCTCCGCTCCAGCCCCCGCCTCCAAATCCACCGCGACCGCCGCCGATATTTGACAACAAAAGCCAGAACAGGATGCCGCGCAGCGGTGTGAAGAGAATGATGAGAAAAATGATGACCAGAACAACGATGCCGCCGAGAGAAATCCCTGGTTCGGGCCTCTGTACACGCCTCGTGGGCGCACGAGGCTGTGCGTGAGACAATTGAACACCTGCATCCGATGCAATCTCGTCGGCCACACGCGTGGTTACGAGCAATAAAGCCTGTCCGTAATCATCACTGCGCATTAGAGGGATAGCTTCACGCTGAAAGCTCCCCGTTTTGCCATCAGGCAGGATAGGCTCGAGCCCGTACCCCACCTCGATCCGTGCCCGGTGATCCTGTATCGCGTAGAGAATCAGGACGCCGCGGTCACTCTTCTTCCCGCCGATGCCCCACTTGTGGAAGAGGTCATTCGCATAGCTCTCGACGTCACGACCGTCGAGTGTATTGATTGTCACGACGGCGATCTGAGCGCGCGCTTTTTCGTCGACCTGGAGGCACAAGTCCTCGATTTGAGATTTGGAGGTCGGGTCGAGAACATGAGCGAAGTCGTCGACGTAGCCGGTGGGTTGAAGCTGCTCGATCGCTTCTGACCAAGCGAGTGTGCAGGAGAGCCATATAAAGATGACGAGGCAAACTCTTGCGCGAGCACTCACAATAAAATTGTACAGGAGTAGCGCTAATGCTCGCTGAGTCAAGGAAATAGCGCCGATCGCCTTCGCTGAATCTTCGCACCTTTGAACTTTAAGCCGAATGGTCACTTTGGTAATTTGCGACTGACAGCCAACAAGGATGATGATGAGCCACGATGCAGGATCCTAAGAATACGCGTCGCTGGGATCGCATGCCCGTCGACCTGCCCGTTCGAGTCGTGACCTCGAAAGGCTTTTCGACCACTGTCGTGGAGGGCCGCGGCACCGAGATGAGCGAAGGGGGTATGACCCTCTACGCGGGCATCCTTCTGAATCCAGGCGATCTACTGGAAGTTGAGTTCGACACGCCGGTACACTCGCGAGTTCCCGCGATCGTGCGCTCGAAGAGCGGCTTTTGCTTTGGCTTGGAATTCATCACTCCCTTACCCTCCTGATCCAGTTTCTACCTTCCCGATAGCATTGACTCAAACTTTCATCTAGCATCGTAGGCGCTGGGTGGGGTTCCCTCATGTATTTCGAACAGTTCTATTTAGGTTGTCTCGCGCATGCCTCGTACATGCTCGCGTCAGATTGCGAAGCAGTGGTCGTCGATCCGCAGCGAGATGTGGATTTGTATTTGAACGCAGCCGCCGAGCACGGCCTTACGGTACGACACATCTTTGAAACCCATTTGCACGCCGACTTCGTTTCGGGTCACAAGGAACTTGCCGCGCGCACAGGCGCAAAGATCTATATGGGAGCGCAGGCTGGCGCCCAGTTTGCGCACGTGCCCGTTACCGACGGTTACGAATTGAAGTTTGGACGTGCTTCCATTTGCGTGCTCGAGACGCCCGGACATACCCCAGAGAGCATTTGCCTGGTTGTCACGGACATGGAGAAGTCGCCGCTTCCTTGGGCCGTTTTAACGGGAGATACGCTTTTCATCGGAGATGTCGGGCGTCCTGATCTATCGCCAAAACATACTCCGGCGCAACTGGCGGGTCTACTTTACGACAGCCTTCATGCCAAGTTGCTGACCTTGCCCGATAGTGTGCTCGTCTACCCAGCACATGGCGCGGGCTCGCTTTGTGGCAAGAACATGCGGGCCGAGCGTTTCTCTACTGTTGGAACGGAGCGGCTTAGCAACTACGCTTTGCAAATTAGAGGCAGGGAACAGTTCATCGTTCAATTGACCAGCAATCTCCCCGCGAGACCAGAGTACTTTCTCAAAGATGCGGAGATCAACCGGACGGGGGCTGCTCCATTGTCAGAGCTCGCACCATTACGCGCGATTTCGCCGCATGATTTGGATCGCATGTTGAAAGATGGCGAACTCGCATTGGATGTGCGGTCGGGCGATGACTTTGCCGCCAAGCACGTGCCGGGTTCCGTGAACATTGCGTTGTCAGGGCAGTTTGCTTCCTGGGCCGGGACGGTTCTGGGTCTCGCCGCACATCCGGTGTTAATCGGGGACGCCGACGCGCAGATGGAAGAGGCGCGGGTTCGTCTGGCTCGCATCGGGATGGAAAATCTGGACGGTTATCTGTCGGGTGGAGTTGCGGCATGGCAAGAGGCGGGATTGCCGGTCGCGGATATTGAGCAGATCACCGTCGCAGAACTCGACGAGCGTTTACAGCAAGGCGTGAATCTTCTTGACGTGCGTCGTCAGGGCGAATGGGACGCCGGCCACATTGATGGCGCAAATTGGTGGCCTCTCGACAACTTTAAGGTCTCACCGCCAGAGATCGATCACGATTCTCTGCTCGCAGTGCACTGCAAGAGCGGATACCGCAGCATAATCGCCTGCAGTTTGCTCGAGCGTGCAGGATTCCATCATCTGGTGAATGTGGCCGGCGGGTTTGACGCTTGGCAGCAGGCAAACCTGCCAATCGTGAGCGCAATTAACGGCCGATAAAAAGCTTGAGGCCTGTGGCAAAAACGTTCCTAAAGGAACATATGGTATATACACAACTGTATGTACAGTATCTCAAATTGAGATCCTTTGCTAGATATTGATCATGGTTTCGTTTTCGAGCGCAAAATCTCCGTGCCCTGAGATCGAGTTAATGCGACCAAATTTTCAATGTCCGTCTCGGTCGCAGTAGGGTTCAAGCAGGTGAATTTCAGACACTGGCGTCCTCGAACACGGGTATGCCCGATCACAGCGTGTCCGTCATCAAATAAGCGGCGCCGGATTTCGTCGTTTACGTGGTTCGCCTCGGGCTCATTCTCCGGAACGTAGCGAAACACCACCGTGCTGAGCAGAGGCTCGCATATCAATTCGATGTCCGGGGTTGCGCGGATGACTTTAGCAGCGTGATTGGCCAAATGCATTGTTGTCTCGATCATGGCGGCAAGTTTTTCGCGGCCAAGAGCTTGTATCGAGATCCACAACTTGAGAGCGTCAAATCGACGGCTGGTCAACAGGGAAGTTGTGACCAGGTTAGGAATTCCTTCCGCCTCGTGGACTTCTGGGTTCAGGTAGTCGCTGTGCAGCTTGATGCTGCCGAATGATGTCGCATCACGCACGAGAAATGCGCTGCACGGTATCGGTTGCCAGAAAAGCTTGTGGAAGTCGATGGTGATTGAATCCGCGGCATCTATTCCCTCCACCTTGCTTCGGTGTCTACCAGAAAACAACAGCGCCCCGCCATAAGCGGCATCGACGTGGACCCAGATATTTGCATTTCGCGCCACCGAAGTGATCTCGGCTAGCGGATCGATGGATCCAAAATCGGTTGTGCCGGCAGTTGCGACTACTGCCATCGGCAGTAATCCCTGCTTCCTCAGATTCTCCAATGCATCTCGCAGGGATGCCGGGCGCATCCGAAAGTCGTTGTCAACGTCAATGCGCAACACCGAGTCCATTCCAAGTCCCAGTTGCGCAGCGGATTTCTCCACTGTGAAATGCGCGAACTCGGAGCAGAGGATGCGCAAGCCACGAGCTTCGGGTGGAAGCCCTGCTTTCTGAGCCGACCAATTCCAATGCTTGTGTAGGAACGTATCGCGTGCGAGCAGTAGTCCCATGTAGTTCGATTGAGAGCCTCCAGCTGTAAAGGTGCCATCCGCCGCGGAAGAAAATCCGAATTCTGAGCACAGCCAGCGGATCATTTTCTGTTCGATGATCGTTGCGATGGGGGCTTGATCAAACGAGTCCATTGACTGATTGAGCGCGCTGATTACCACTTCGGAGGCCAGGGAGGTGATCAAGGGTGGGCAGTGCAGATGGGCCGCTGCGCGGGGGTTGCTGATATTGATCGAATTGGCGATCACGGTGCGAAGGGTCTCCGCGATCTGCTCTGATGGAGCAGCCTGTGAGGACAGAAAATCTGGCGGAAGAACTGTCGCTAGTGCGTTTGGTTTCTTGCCGGAATAGGGCTCGCTCGGTAGTGATTCGCAGACGATCTGCGCAATTTGCGCGATCCGGCGCTGGTACTCGGATTTGCTTTCGGCGGAAGAAGTCAGAAACTCGGAGTCAAACAAGAAGACCTCGGGAGGACTCGGATGCGGAGTTAAGATTTACGCAATCCGACGATCAAGGAAACGACTCCACCGGCAATAAGAACAACGCCGACAGCTGGCGGTAACCTTTCGCTGCTTTCAGTCTGGACGCTGAATTTGGCGTCGCCGATCTTGACGCCATGCTTTTCCTGATGCGGAACCGGAACAATGAACGAGAGTACGCCCAAAATCAGCAGCAACGCGCCGACAATAGTGAGACCCTTCATCGAGAACTCCTTGTTCAACAAAACGACTACTGATAATACATAAAAGCACGGCTCGGGAGTGTTTTGCGGCCTGTTTGGGAAGCGCTGGAAACAACAGGCTGAACCGCCGAGAGCGTAGAGGACTTCCGCTGAGGGCGCAGAGAGGAGTCTCAAGTATCTGAGTGCAGTCCTGGCAATTTTCTAGGAAATTGCTATCGTTGGGGTGGATTTGTGACCAAGGAGCGCACTGATGAAGACTGGCAAGCTTGCCCACACGTTTCGGGTTGAGAGCGGGAAGCATTTTCGGCTGAAAGATTTCGATCCGGCTGATACGGGCCACTTGAAATCGAAGGAGCATGCGGAGGAGGCCTTGCAGAAGGAAGTCCTTCGAACCGCGGAACTGCAGGACAAGCTCTACGCGCAGGATAACTGGGCGCTGTTGCTTATTTTTCAGGCTATGGACGCGGCAGGCAAAGATGGCGCTATAAAGCATGTGATGTCGGGCGTGAATCCCCAAGGTTGTCAGGTGTATTCATTCAAGGCTCCATCCGACCGCGAACTACAGCACGATTTTCTCTGGCGTACGACGTGTGATCTGCCTGAGAGAGGACACATCGGAATCTTCAACCGTTCTTATTACGAAGAGGTTCTGGTGGTGCGGGTGCACCCGGAAATTCTGAAGAGCCAGAAAACACCCCCATCTTTAGTGGGCAAGAAGATTTGGGATGAGCGATTTGAGGATATCCGATGTTTCGAGCGGCACATGACGAGGAACGGGACTGTCATCCGCAAATTCTTTCTGCATGTATCAAAAAAAGAACAGAAGAAACGGTTTCTCGAGCGGCTGGACGAACCGGAAAAGAACTGGAAGTTTTCGGCGAGCGATGTGCGGGAGCGCGCATGCTGGGACGATTATCAGGATGCGTATGAAGAAATGATCCGCAACACGGCGACCGAACATGCACCATGGTATGTCGTGCCTGCCGATAACAAGTGGTTCACACGGCTAGTGATTTCGACCGTCGTGGTAGATACGTTAGAGTCGCTTGATCTTGCATATCCGAAAGTGTCCGATGAAAAAAGGAAGGAGTTGCAGGCAGCAAAAACCTCACTGTTGAAGAAGTGAGAACGCGGTGCTGACAGAGTTGCCCTAGATTCTTTTTCGAGTGTAGTCGATCTGGGCCGTTCGTGGCCTTGCACAGCTATTTTCGGCATGGACGATGAGGCTTATAGAAACGCGGCCGAGATCCGCGAAGAATACGGGATGTTTCCCGATGCGGTGTTTCGTAAGGGAAGAATGGAGTTCCTTGACAAGCTTCTGCGTACTGCGGAAAAGCGCGGTTTTTTCTTTTACAAACTGGACCCCATCTTTGAGGACAATGCGCAGCGGAACCTGACATCGGAGTTCTCGGCCCTCGAGGAATAGTGATCGTGCATATGTCCTGCCCCTCTTGGACTTTCCAGGATTGCTTACCAGGATTACCATAGTTGAACGTCAATTCCCTCCGGAGAAACCTTAGAATGGGCCGATCAGGCATTCCTCATAGTCTGTTGCGTTTAGTGTGCGCGTTTCTGTTCACCGGGTTGCTGGCCGTCACTGCGATGACGCAGACCAAACCCGAGCGGCAGTCGAAGGCCGCGAAAGCCGCACAGGCTCAACCTGCTTCGCCGAGTCCGTCAGCAACCGCGAACTCCAGTGACAAGGATAAGGAAAACGAAGACACCAAGCCCGAGGAAAAGGTGTTCAAAGGCATGAAGTACCGACTGATCGGCCCGTTCCGTGGAGGCCGATCGCTGACTGCCTCTGGCATTCCCGGCGATCCGACCACGTACTACTTTGGCGCAACCGGTGGAGGCGTCTGGAAGTCGACCGATGCAGCCATGACGTGGTCTCCGGTCTTCGATAAGGAAGGAACCTCCGCGATTGGCAGCATCGCCGTCGCCAACTCGAATCACAACGTGGTGTATGTAGGGACAGGCGAGGCTTGTATTCGTGGCAACATCTCGCACGGAGACGGCGTATATAAGACGCTCGACGGAGGTAAGACGTGGAAGAACGTAGGCCTGCGCGACTCGCGCGCCATTGGGAAAGTCATCGTCAATCCTTCGAATCCGGACATCGCGTTTGTAGCGGCATTGGGACATCCCTATGGGCCGAATACCGAGCGCGGAATTTTCCGTACCACCGACGGCGGCAAGACGTGGGAGAAGGTCTTATATAAAGACGAAAATACCGGCGGCATCGACGTTTCCTTCGATCCCCACAATCCCAACATTATTTTTGCGGCGCTGTGGCAGGCGCGACGGACGTCATGGAGCATGGCGAGCGGCGGTCCGGGGAGTGGACTGTATCGCTCAACCGATGGCGGAACGACCTGGAAGCATCTCGAAGAACATGGATTTCCAAAGGGTCCCTACGGCAAGATCGGCGTCGCTGTGGCGGCGAATTCGGACCGAGTTTATGCGCTGATCGAGGCACACAACGCTGATGGAGGCCTCTATCGTTCGGATGATGGCGGCGAGTCGTGGCAGTTGGTGAACCCGAACCACAGCCTATGGCAGCGTCCCTGGTACTACATGCACGTGATCGCCGACCCGCGCGATGAAAACGTGCTCTACATCATGGATGTAGATGCCTACAAATCGACTGACGGCGGACATCTGTTTAACAAGGTCCACGTGCCCCATGGCGACAATCATGGGTTGTGGATTGATCCTGCGAACACCAACCGCATGATCGCGTCCAACGACGGCGGTGTTACCGTGACGCTTGACGGCGGCAAGAACTGGACTCCTCAGGATAATCAACCGACGGCGCAGTTCTATCACGTTACAACCGATACCGCGACACCATATCGTGTGTACGGGGCGCAGCAGGATTCCGGTACGGTGGCGATCACCAGCCGCAGCGACGATGGCTCAATCAGCCGCACGGATTGGTACGACGTAGGCGGAGGCGAGGCAGGATATATCGCTCCGTATCCTCCGGATCCGAACATTGTTTATGCCGCGGATTACCAGGGCAATATTACGCGCTATGACCGGCACATCGGCCAGGTGAAGTCCATTACCGAACAACCGGAATTGTCGGACGCGCATGGCGCGGCCAATCTCGAACACCGATTCCAATGGACTGCCCCGGTCATGATTTCTCCGCACGATCCAGAGACGCTATATCACGCGGGGGAGCAGTTGTTTAAAACGACGGACGGCGGAGTTCATTGGCAGACGATCAGCCCTGATCTCACCCGAAACGATAAGAGCAAGCAGAAGGTATCCGGTGGCGATATCACGCTGGATGACTCTGGAACGGAATATTACGATACGATTTTCGCGCTTGCCGAGTCCACGCTGAAGAAGGGTTTGCTGTGGGTGGGTACGGACGACGGATTGATCCAGCTCTCGCAGGATGAAGGCAAGACTTGGATGAACGTCACTCCGAAGGATATGCCGGAGTGGAGCCGGGTCAGTCAGATCGATGCCTCGGTTTTTGAAGCAGGCACAGCCTACGTTGCGGTGGATCGTCATCAGTTTGATGATCTGAAGCCGTATATCTTCAAGACCAGCGATTACGGCAAGACGTGGACGAAACTAGGGAACGGAATTCCCGACACGACTTTTGTGCGTGTGGTCCGCGAGGATCCGAAGAAACGGGGCCTTCTTTACGCGGGTACCGAAACGGGTGTTTTCGTGTCGTTTGACGACGGGGCGAATTGGCGCGCTCTTAAGCTGAATCTGCCGACCACGCCAATTCACGATCTAGTCGTAAAAAACAGCGATCTGGTGGTAGCCACTCATGGCCGCGCGTTCTGGATTCTCGACGACCTAGCCCCTTTGCGGCAGTACAGCGACGAGACTGCCAAGAAAGACATATTCCTCTACAAGCCATCAACGGCGTACCGCATTCAAGCGGGAGCAGGGGGAGAGAGGCGTCCTTCGAAGCGAAACGGACAAAATCCCCCAGCGGGGGCGGTGATTTACTACTACCTGAAAGATGCACCCAAAAAGGATACAGAAGCAAAGGTCGAAATTCTGGATGCTTCCGGGAAGGTCATCCGCGAATATTCCAGTATGGAATATGACTCTTTGGAAGAGCCTCTCGACCCCGATGATAAGAAGCCCGAGAAACAGCTTAAGCCGGATGCAGGTTTGAACCGTTTTGTGTGGGATTTGCGCTATGAAGAAGCGCGGCATGTTCCCGGGTACTACCTCTGGGAATATGGCTCCGGCGCGCGAGGGCCTGTGGCTGTGCCTGGACACTATCAGGTGCGGCTGACCATTGGCGGACAAAGCCAGACAACCGACTTCGATTTAAAACTCGATCCTCGAGTGAACATCAGCCAGGCGGACCTCGAGGCGCAGTTCAACCTGCTCATCCAGACGCGGGATGAACTAAATCGCGTCTATGACGCAGTTAACCAGATTCAAGATGTGCGCTCCCAGCTGGCGGGCTTGAAGAGGAGGCTGCCGGAGAATGCCAGCGCGAAGAACATCGTTACAGCCGCCGATGGCCTTGAGAGGAAGCTGGTGGCAGTGCGAGACGACATCATCAATTTGGATATCAGCGCCAATGAGGACTCGCTGGCGTATCCTCCTCAGTTGGATGCCAAACTCGCGTTCCTGGCAATGGATGCAGGTTCAGCTGATGCCGCGCCGACCGAGGCCGAGCAGCGGCAACTGGAAAGGCTGAAGCGGCAGAGCGGGGAACTCCTTTCCAAGTGGGATGAACTGCAACGCCGGGAATTGGCGGCTTTCCAAAAGCTAACGGCGGAAGGAAGCCTGTCGACCGTGATGGTGCCCCCGGCGGGCCGGTCGACCGAGGAGTCGGTAGCAGCTCATTGAGGGATAAGGGGATAGGGGCATGGGCAGCGTTGGGTATCGCGCCCATGCCTGAACCTCTGGCCTATTACGTCCGTGCATAAAAATGGCACTGTTGTGCCCTGTCCTTTCTCCACAGTCGCTGCTATTGTGCCGATAGTGTTGGTGAAGTTCCTCCCCTGAAGGTGAACGAATCGATCCGACTGGGGGGCGTCTATGAAAATGATGCATCTGTGCTATGCGGCGATCGGATTTGCGGTGGCCCGCTGGATATTTCGGCGGCAGGCATTGCCGGTAGTCGACCCGGTTACACGGTTCCGTTCACAGGGCCTTTTGTAGGAACGGTTTGAGTGTTCGGGCGCGCGCACCCGTTGCGCCTTCCATTTCGTCAACGCGCGCCCTCCGTTTCCCTTCCTCCTGAAGTACTGTTACTAAGGTTTGCCCGTCTTCTCTGCGTTTGTACCTACCCTTCATACAATGAATTCAGAGACCTCTCGTGGGACTTTGCGGGAGCGGTCTGTCTGAACGGGTTTCATGCGATCGGCAAGCATAATTCGTGTGGTTTTTTATCTCGCCATTCTGGCGTACATTGTGCCGGCGAAGATTGCTGCGCAAGATGATCCGAACGACGTCCCTCTCGGAGACGTCGCCCGCCAGATGCGCAAGAAGACGCCTTCCAATGCGAAGCCGGTAATCGATGACGACAACCTTCCGCAAGTGATGGAGCAAGCGAACCGTCCGCATGAGTTCGGATCAGGATTGCGATTCCTCATGTCGGGAGAGATCCAGGGTTTTCAAGTCCAGACGCCCGACGTGACCTGTAGCCTCTCGTTCACGGCGAATGTGAAAACGCTTCTTTCGCCGCAATACAACCAGATGGACCTTCCCGCCTCAGAACTTCCGAAAATAGATGCGAAGGCGGTAATCGAAGGGGATGCTTTAACAGTGCCTCTTTTCAATGGTACGCAATGGCACCTGAGTGAACTCGTAGTTGCTATAACCGTCCTGAAGAGGGCAGGATCGGTTATCGGAACGCTCGGCGCAAGTGCCGACCCCTTCGAGCAGGTGCGTCCTGAAAAGAAGCCGGACCAGACACTTGTTTACCGTATGCGTGCGGCGGGAGGACCTTGGCAGAGATCGGTCTTTAGCGCGCCATTGAATCTTGATCTTGGGCCCGATGACGAGTGGCATTGGGCGATTGTTCAGGCCAAGGGATACCCACCGGACATACCGAGTGAAAAAAGTCTAGACGCTCATGCGTCCAAACAGCCCCAGACTCAGATCTTGCCAGTCTCATTGGACGTTCCACAAACCGATGGGGCCGCTTCTGTCCTCAAAACTCCAGAGTAGGTTCGCTCTTACCTGCGTCAATCTTCCCGATCCTTCAGGTGCCACAATCGTCACAATTCTGGATTTCCTCGCATGCTAGACTAACCTCAATCCCTGTAAATTGAGGCAAAACATGAAATTTGGCGTCATCATCTTTCCCGGTTCCAATTGCGATCACGATGCCTATTGGACGATTCAGCACGTCGGCAAGCAACCGGTGACATTCCTCTGGCACGAGTCGCATGATCTCCAGAATTGTGACGCCATTATTGTTCCTGGTGGATTTGCTTTCGGAGACTATTTGCGGACCGGCGCCATCGCAAAATTCTCACCCGTCATGGAGTCTGTGCGAAACTTCGCCAAGGGTGGAGGATTGGTGCTAGGCATCTGCAATGGATTCCAGATCCTCTGCGAGTCAGGGTTGCTTCCGGGCGCCTTAATGCGGAACATCGGCCTGAAATACGTTTGCAAGCCGGTCTACGTTCGTGTCGAGAATGCCGAAACCCCATTCACCAATTCCTGCTCCCCAGGCGAAATTCTGACCATTCCCATCGGGCATATGGAAGGGAACTACTTCTGCGATCCGGCCACTTTGGAAGAACTGAAACGCGACAATCGTATTGTGTTTCGTTACTGTGCTCGGTCCGGCGAGACCACAGTGGCCGCGAACCCGAACGGATCACTCGACAACATCGCCGGGATCTGCAGTCCGGGCCGTAACGTTGTCGGAATGATGCCGCATCCCGAACGCGCCGCCGAACCCGAACTTGGCTGCATCGACGGAGTAAAAGTCTTCCAGTCGATGGTTGGTTCGCTCGTTCCGCGCTGACAAAAAATTCTTCTTGTTGATCAACAGGCTTTCGGTATATCGTCATCGCTTCTTCCCCTGTAGTCGGCCCCCAAATCTTGATTTCGCAATCGTGCACGCAGGGAGGCGTGTCTCCAATGACACCGAAGCAGATTCTCGATTCCTTTTCCGAAACCTTAATGCGGGATGAGCGTATTCTGAGCCCGCAAGAGCGGGCGCTGCTTGTCAGCTTGTTGCAGCACGCGAAAACGGCGGCAGGGGCAAACCCTGAAACGCATGAGGCAGTCCGAAACGTGATTGCTTCGGCGATCGGCGAGACCGTTGCCCAGCGCGCGTTTTCAGTGCTAGGCGGCAGTATTGTCGAACGAATCATTGAAAGCAGTTCCGCGACGGTGGGAGAGGCGCTCGCCGGGCGCACGGAATTCATGGGGACTCCGACGCCACCGGGTCCGCAACCACAACATCCAGGCGTGAAAGCTCCACCCAGGGAACCGCAACCGCCGACTCAGGCACCGACTCAGCCACAGCCGCCAGGCCACGCGCCGCATAAGGCGCCCAAACAACCCCAGCCACCAGGAAAGCCGATGCGGGATGCTCCGCCACCTTCTCCCGCGCAGCCGCAACATCCGGGTGGCTCGATCACTCGCGAGGTGGTTAAAGCCAGTAGCGTCGCATTCGCGGAACACCCGGAGTTTTTGAGGGCGAACTGTGTTGTTCTTGACGAATTCCTCGCGCCGCAAGAGTTGAAAGAACTGACGCGCTTCACTCTCGACCATGAGGCAGACTTTCTCTCGAGCGAGGTTTACTCACCGACGGCTCAGATGGGCGTAATCAACGATGATTACCGGCGCTCTCGAGTCCTGATGGACTTACCTGAGCAGCAGGAGATGATTCTGTCTCGGATCAAGTCTGTACTGCCGCAGGTACTCGAAAGACTTGGGATGGAAGAATTCGCGATCGCGGATACAGAAGTGCAGATCACCGCGAGCAACGATGGCGACTTCTTCCTTTGTCATGACGACAACGGAAGCGACGGTGTAGCCTCGCGGCATCTCACATTCGTGTATTTCTTCCATCGGGAGCCGCGTCCGTTTGAGGGCGGGGAACTCCGCATCCACGATTCACATCTGCAGAACGGTTTGTACGTCAGCGATGGGAGTTATCAAACGATCCTCCCTCAACAGAACCAGATCGTCTTCTTCCCATGCGAACTGATGCATGAGATCACACCGGTGAAGTGTTCGTCGCAGGACTTCGCCGATAGCCGCTTTACGCTTAACGGATGGCTTCGTCGATAAACAACTCGGCCTGGCTCGACTGGATGGCGGGACTCATGGGGGAAGTGTCGCGGCAGACCTGCTCGGCGGCATTTCCTCCGGAGCTCTATTACTGCCTCCTGGATGAGTTGCCTTTGCATTTGCTTCCGCGGTTGCTTCCCGGATCCGGAACGGAGGCCAGCCGCGACCTCGTCTTGAATCCGGACTGCAAGCTTTGCGCGGCAAACGAACTGCCACAAGAGCTTGCAGAACAACAGGAATTCCTTTCGGCCTTTGCCTTGCAATATCCGATTGCCTGGGTTCGAAATGAGTATGCAGTTTTTTTTAATCCCTTCTGGGTTGGCCCGAAGCTCGAGTTGCTGATTCGTGAGTTGCGATCGGACCAGCCGATTCCAGAGTCATTGTCCGCTTCTGCACGATCTATTCTGGAGGCCGCAGGAATCTTCATTTCCGTACCTTCAATCGAGCAACGCCGAATGGAGAGAGAACTGGCTCTGCGCAAGGCTTCCGAGTTGTTCCATACGCGAGGATACGCTCCACTTCACGGATTGATTCACCCGTTCCACATTGCCGCATTGCGCCGATATTATCGTCATCGGATCCGTAGTGGGATGATTCCACTTGGAGATGGCCAGAGTCCGCGCCGGTACGTTGCCTACAACGACCCGGTAGCACGGTTCTTCCATAGTCAAATCGCAACTACTCTCAGCGAGGTTGTGGGCGAGCCCATAAAGCCTTCCTACGTATATCTGGCTTCTTATCTCAGCGGAGCGGAGTTGAAGAAACACGTCGACCGAGAACAATGTGAGTTCAGCATAACTCTGTGCCTGGATTTCTCGCCTGAGCCGGAATTTGCAACGCCATGGCCGATCTGCCTGAATACGCCTCGCGGCAAAGTGACCGTTTACCAGACGCTAGGTGATGGCCTGGCCTACCGAGGAACGAAACTACCGCATTACCGCTCTAAACTAGGCGAAGGACAGACGTCCACTTCCATCTTCTTCCATTATGTAGCGGCGAATTTCATGGGATCGTTGGATTAGGCCGTTTTCGGTTAGCGCAATCCAGAAATCAAGTACAAAACTGAAAGCGTCTGATTGTAGCTGTATGCGAAGCTCTTACCATCGCGGCTTACAACGACGGGTGCAACCATGACGACTCCCGCTGGGGCTCCCGGTTTCAGTTCTTGTAGCACCGTTTCCTTTCCAGTTGCCACATTCATCGCATACACGCTGCTGGGAAAATCCCCCGAGTGATATCCGTAGAGGAGAGTGCCGTCCTCAGACCATTGCACCGGAGCAAAGTTGGTGTCGTGGTCAACGAGTTTCTTGGGCTCACCGCCATTCATCGGGTAAGCAGATATGGGGCCGCTGTATCCTTTTCCCACGATGAAGTTCCCGTCTGGGGAAACGGGCCCGCAGAAAATACCGTCCGGCGTGACCGCTGTTGAATGCCCATCGGACAGATCAACGACGTAGCACTTGGCCGCACCCCCGGTTTCGTCCGCCGTGACGACCAGCTTTTGACCATCAGGCAGAAAGCGGGCCCATCCGCTATGCACATGCCGGACCCCCGCGACTTGAATCGTGCGTGGCTGGCCTGCGCCAACTGGAAGCAGAGTAATCTTCGTTGGTTCGCCAATCGATATCGATACTGCCCATTTTCCATCGGGTGACAGGCCACCAGAACTGCCCTCTCCGAGACGTACCGGCAGTCCCCCATCCACGCGCCGCATAACTACCGCATAGTTCGGTCCGGCAGCATCGCTGGCGTCTTCGAACAGAACCGACTTTCCGTCGGCGGAGATTTCTCGCGCCGAGTTCCAATCGTGCCACGAGAGGTCCACATCTTCCTTGCCAGCGCGAGTGAAACCCATCTCGAGGCGGCTGGATGTGAGCGCCACTAGAACCCGCCCGTCAGAGGAGATATCGTGCAGCACAATGCCCATGGGAACATCGAGCAATTGCCGAACTTTTCCTGATAGATCTACCGCCATCAAGTTGAGGGCATTGCCCTTCGCAATCGCGGTAAACCAGATTTCCTTTCCGTCGTGTCGCCATGCCAGACCGCTCTCCGCTTCCCAGCCCGAGCACAGCGTTCGAACATGTCCCGATAAATCCGCTACCGAGACGACTCCCTGAGTGTCCCAGAGTGTGGGGTGATCCATAAAAGCGATCTGATCTCCGCGAGGAGAGAACCGGATATTGCTGATCCATCCAGCGCTCTGGTAGAGGACGTGGCCCATCGGATATTCGAGACGGCTGTGGCCTTCGAAATCGTGAACTACGGCCAAGTCGCCTTTTGCGTCCCAGTCGGCCCAGCGAACGTCAGAAAGCAGTTCCTTGGGACCTCCTCCCGCCAACGGAGCGCTCGCAAGCATGCCATTGGCTACCTCCAATTGCCCGGTGTGAGAGCCCCCTACAACCAATGCCAGATCATTGTTTGGCGATATACCAAGCAGGACTGCGTTGCTAAATTCCAACGGCTGCGAGAGAAGGGAATTGCCGACAGTCGAGAATAGCTGCACCGGCTTGTTGTTCCATGCCGCTCCGTAAATGATTGACTGTCCGTCAGGAGTGAACCGCGCGGAGTAAATAGTTCCGGATTCGAACGTAAGGCGGCGATAAGTCGGACTCGAAGTTGGCGTACGCAGCAACTGGCTGATAACCAGCAGCCCAGTCGCAATCGCAAGTACTGCCGCCACGACCCAAGGAAGGGCGATGCTCGATCTTTCCTTATTCTCGGGCAGCGGCTTTACTTTCACGGACGTCGAGCCAGAAATTGTCTGTAAGGCGAAGACTAGGTCTCTGGCTGACTGAAAACGATTCTCAGCTTCCTTCTCCAGACAATGCCGCAAGACTTCCTGATAAGTATCGGGAATCGCTGCCTGTTCCAGGTTCGCATTGGGCGGCTCTTCGCGCAGTACAGCGGTCATGGTGTCAACTTCTGTTTCACCCCTGAACGCGCGTTTGCCAGACATCATTTCGTAAAGAATTGCTCCGAAACTGAAGATATCGCTGCGATGGTCGACGGTCTTGCCCCGTAACTGCTCGGGAGACATATACGCGACCGTCCCTACGACCGCGCCGTGTTTCGTCACGGTGGTCATGCTTTCGATGGAGCGGTCTTGATCCGGAGTGGGCTGCAGCTTCGCTACCCCGAAATCAAGAATCTTGATTCGGTCGTCCTGGGTAAGGAAAAGATTCTCAGGCTTTAAGTCGCGATGAACGATGTGACGCTCGTGTGCCGCGCTGAGTCCTTGCGCAATCTGGATGGCATAAATTGTCGCGGCTTTTACCGGGACTGGACCTTCGCCGAGCCTTGTGCGCAGAGTTTTCCCTTCGAGCAGTTCGGAAACGATATAGGGATTTGTGCCCTCAAAGCCGACATCGTAAATAGCGAGAATATTCGGATGATTGAGAGCCGCGGCCGCGCGCGCTTCCTGCTCGAATCGGCGGAGATGCTCCGGGTTCTGGCTTGAAGCCGGCCGTATCAGTTTCAGGGCAACATCGCGTCCAAGACGTTCGTCGCGAGCCCGGAATACTTCTCCCATGCCTCCCGCGCCAATCTTCTCGAGGACTCGATAGTGACCAACCAACTGACCGATCATGCGAACGCCTGAAAAGGGGTAGCTAGGCATGTTAGGGTGCTGCGCCAAGCACGTCAATAGCTTCGAAAACGCGCAGAAACAACCACGCAAGGTGCTAAACTGATCGCCGCCGTGGGTCACCTTTCGACACTACCGCCTCCACCTCCTTCTTGCTCGGATTGCTCCACGAAAACGCAACCGGCGGGAGGAGGAACGCCTACACAGTCGGCCTCCAGAATGTGGAAGTCGAGCGATGGAAAGTTTCGGCTGGATACCCCGACTTCGAGCGTCATCTCCGATCCGGCCCAGCAAAAGACGATCCTGCTGGATCACATCAAGAAAGAAGCAACCATCCTGCCAACTCCCCCCGCCAGTGCTGGGAGCCCAGCGGGAACTCCTCCGCAACCACCGGCAGCTTTGGGTCAGGCTACGCCCATGAAGGTGGAAGATCTGGGCAAGTCGATGATCGAGGGACACGAGGTCGAGGGCAAGCGCTTCACCTTGCCAGCGTTTACCCCACCCCAGATGCCGGGAATGCCGAAAATGCCGCGTGCTCCGAAGGCGCCAGGCGCTTCAGCTGGGGCCGTCGCACCGGGCGCTCCCGAGCCGCCGCAAATGCCGAAATTGCCTCAAGTGCCGAGCGTTACTGAGGTGTGGACAAGTGTAAAGCTGAAGACTCCCGTTCTTACTAAAGTGACCACGGCGGCTGGCGAGCAAACGACTTACTGTAAGCCGGTGTCGATGGACGAGCCCCATCCTTCGATCTTTCAAATTCCGCAGGGATACAAGATCAAACCCCCGAAAGTTTAGGAGCGGCTGATCCTCGTGCTATAATTTGAGTTCGCCTGCATTCATATCGAGGCTATCCAGTGATCTCCTCCAAGGGCGAATCCTGCGCCATCCAAGATCTTTAAACGCGAGGTCGAACCATGTCCGGCCATTCAAAATGGGCCACAATTAAGCATAAAAAGGGCGCGCTCGACGCCAAGCGCGGCAAGATTTTTACCCGCCTCATCAAAGAAATCAGCATAGCCGCCAAAAACGGCGGAGGCGATCCTGATTCCAATCCGCGGCTGCGCACCGCCATTCTGGCGGCCAAGTCGGAGAATATGCCTGCTGACAACATCAAGCGTGCAATCCAGCGCGGCACCGGCGAACTCCCCGGCGCCGTCTATGAAGAGTTCTCGCTTGAAGGGTACGGGCCGGGCGGCGTCGCGGTTCTGCTCGACATTAATACCGACAATCGCAACCGCACGGTGAGCGAAATCCGTCACGTCTTCGGCAAGAACGGCGGCAACATGGCCTCGGCCGGCGCCGTTGCGTATCTGTTCCACAAAAAGGGTGACATCATCATCCCAAAGTCTGCCGCGAAAGAAGACGATTTGATGAACATTGTCCTCGAATCCGGCGGCGAAGACTTGCATGATGACGGGGACAACTGGGAGATTCTCACCGAACCCTCCGCCTACGAAGCCGTACTCGAAGCCGTGAAGCACGCTGGTATCACTCCCGCATCCGCCAGCGTCGCATACATACCGCAAAACTACATCAAGCTCGAAGGCCAGCAGGCTGGAACGATGATTCGCTTGATGGAAGCACTCGAAGAACACGATGATGTGCAGAACGTTCACGCGAACTTCGACATCGATCAGAAACTCTTGGAAGAGGTTGCTGGTTAACTTTTTTGCGCGCGCAACTAAAGCCGCCCACATGCGGGCGGCTTTTGTTTTGCGGTCGTGCACTTTGCGAACCGAAGTTTTCAACACTTTCGTGGAAAATGCTGTGCAAAACGGGCAAAGTAGTAACGTAAGTGACTCGTAGACTGTTGCTTCAGCATTTTGCACCGTAGTAAGTGCTGGCACTTTCGTGCTGCAACCAGCGAGCAATCATCATTGAAAGTGAGACTCGACAAGATCCTGGTCGATCGCGGATTGGCAGCATCGCGCGAACGTGCGCAAGCACTCATCCTGGCCGGAAAGGTTCTAGTTGACGAGCAGAAGGTCGATAAATCCGGCGCACAAGTGGAAGACTCCTGTACGCTTCGTCTTCTTGGCGCAGATCTGAAGTACGTGAGCCGAGGCGGATTGAAACTCGAATGCGCCCTGAATCACTGGAGCATCTCGGTAGCCGGGCGCATTTGTCTTGATGTCGGAGCATCAACCGGCGGGTTCACCGACTGCTTGCTGCAGCATGGAGCGTCGCACGTGATCGCCATCGACACTGGCTATGGCCAATTCGATTTCAAGTTGCGCCAAGATCCGCGTGTGCGTTTGCAGGAAAAGACGAATGCCCGGTACCTGACCGCGGATGCGTTAGGTGAGATCGTGGACTTTATCGCGATGGATGTCTCGTTCATCTCCGCGACTTTGGTACTGCCAGCCGTAGTAAACGCGAGTCTCCCGCCAGCGCGGTCGGGTCGGCAGATAGTGGTCCTGGTGAAACCTCAGTTCGAGGCCGGTCGAGAGTATGTCGGCAAGGGCGGAATTGTGCGCGATCCACAGGTACAACAAGCAGCTATCGACAAGGTTCGAGGAACACTTGTGGGACTCGGGGCTCAAAAAACCGATGCCATTGACTCCCCGATTCTCGGAGCCGAAGGCAATCACGAATTCCTGCTGTACGGTCTTTTCTGAAAACCGCTCAGCCGCTGTACGAAGTGGCGAAAGGCCCCGCTTTCGGTACAATCACTGTTTCACCATGGCACAGGCCAATCCCCAGGCATCTCCTCAGAAAACGGCAGCGATAATCTCGCGTCCGGATCGTCCCGAAGTCGGCAAACTAGTCCCAGGTTTGCTTTCGTGGCTGGTCGAGCACGGATACAAGGTAGTGACTGATCTGGAAACGTCGCAATACGCCCCGGGACAGGAAGTCGTGGCTCGGTCCGAACTGGGAGCAAGGCCCCTTGATCTGGTCGTGGTGCTCGGTGGCGATGGCACGCTGCTCTCCGCAGCACGTGCAACCGCTGCCATCGATGTACCACTGCTGGGTATCAATCTCGGATCTCTGGGATTCTTGACCGAAGTTCCTCCTCAATCGATGTACAAGATGCTCGATGCCATCGCACTGGGCCATGCCGCCGTCGAACATCGAGCGCTGATGCATTGCGAATTGCGCCGCGGCGACCATGTTCGAGGCAGTTATCTCGTGTTTAACGACGCCGTTGTTAACAAAACCGCGCTGGCACGTTTGAACACTTATGACCTTTACATTGATAAGGTTTTTGTATCCAGCTATCGCGCGGACGGAATGATCGTGGCTACGCCAACCGGTTCGACTGCATATTCACTTTCCGCCGGTGGACCGGTGCTGATGCCAACCGTGAAGGCTCTTGTGGTCACACCCGTAGCTCCGCATGCTCTAACCCACCGGCCCTTGGTAGTGCCCGACTCTTCAGAGATCGAGATTCTACTCCGCAGCGAGGAAGAGGTTGCTTACCTCAGCCTGGATGGCCAACCCGGTCTCGATTTGTGCGATGGCGACCGCGTCATTTGCCGGCGCTCGCAACACGAGGTGAACTTATTTCGAACTGGAACCGAGTTCTTCCAGGTCTTGCGCAGCAAGTTGAAGTGGGGAGAACGCCAAGCTTAACGTTCAAGGCGGAGCAGGTCGGCGGCCGTTTCTCGTCGTCGGACGATTTTAGCCGATTTCCCGCGCACCAATATTTCTGCCGGGCGAGGCCGCGTGTTGTAATTAGAAGACAAGACCATCCCATAAGCGCCGGCGTCGAGAATGGCTAACAGATCGCCTTCACTCACAACAGGCAATTCACGGTCCCGGGCGAAGAAGTCACCAGTTTCGCAGACCGGACCCACAATATCTGCGGTCTCGTTTCTCTCGAAATCATCCGGCTGCCGCGTGACCGGAACTATCTGGTGAAATGCGTTGTACAGCGCGGGTCGAATCAGATCATTCATCGCCGCGTCGACAATCAGAAACCGCTTGCCGTTGTTCGTCTTCTTATAGATGACGGATGTGAGCAAGATACCCGCGGGACCGATAATCGATCGTCCCGGCTCCAGCAAAAGGTGAACGCGCAGAGACCGTAGAGGGGACGAAAGCGCCCGTGCATATGCAGCAACCTGATCCGAAAAATCGGCGGGCTGCGATTTGTCAGCATAGGTAATCCCGAGGCCGCCACCTCCGTCGACGTAATCGATCCTGTGACCATCGCGGCGAAGTTCGCGAACTAGTTCTGCGACCCGCGACATCGCGTCTCCGAAGGGGGCGGCATCGGTGATCTGCGAGCCGATGTGGGAGCTCACTCCACGCACTTTTAAATAGCGTGTCCCGGCTGCCTTGGCATACAACGCACGCGCATCTCCAATTGGTACACCGAACTTGTGTTTGTGAAGACCGGTAGAAATGTAGGAATGAGTTTCGGCCGCAACGTCGGGATTCACGCGCAAGGCGATCGGCGCGGTGGTATGAAGGCGCCCCGCACACTCAGCGAGCGTCCAGAGTTCCGATTCACTTTCAACGTTGAAGAGAAGAATTCCTGCTTTCAGGGCGGCTGTCAGTTCTTCGCGCGTCTTGCCAACCCCTGAAAATACGATACCTTTGGCCGCATTCTTATCGGCTACCAAGACTCGCTCTAATTCGCCGCCCGAAACCACATCAAACCCGCAAGCTTTTCTGGCGAGCAGTCGCAAGATCGTCAAATTGGAATTGGCTTTGACCGAATAGCAGACCGTATGAGGAATGCCCCGGAAAGCATGATCAAATACGGAATACCTCTCCTCGATCGTGTCATGCGAATACACATAGAGTGGGGTGCCGTATTTCTCGGCTAATCTCGGCAGGGGAACGCCTTCACATCGCAATACGAGCGGGCCCCTGCTGCGCAAAAGACCACGTCGTGTCTGGCGATAAAAGAAACCGGGCGGGCGCCCTGAAACGGAATTCTGACTTCGGTCGGTCATTTCTTCTTGGAGGAAGACGCTCCTTGCACTCGAATGGCGACCACGGTCTGATCATCGAATGTTTCCACGCCAGCTGAGTGCTCGGCCACGGCTTTGAAAAGCGACTCCACCACGCAGGCCGCTGAATCTCCGGAGCACTCCCCGACAATCTTCTCCACCCGTCCCCGCCCGAATAGTTCACCTTTGCGGTTTCGGGCATCGAGAATGCCATCGCTGAAGAACACGAACATATCACCGGGTTTCATGCGGAATTGAAACTCATCATATTCCGCTTCGTCGAAGAGCCCTAAAGGCAATCCGGTGGCTTCAATCACTTCATTTTTTCCACCATGAACATAAATCGGGCGTGGCAATCCCGAGTTCGAAACTGTGAGCGTGCGATGCGCATCATCCCACACTGCATAAATGATCGATACGAACTGCGCCTCGATTCGGCGTTCCGCCAGGGACAGGTTCACTGCCGAAAGCATTTCCGCTGGTGCGGGTTCGATGGGAGCGTGTGAACGGATAATGCCACTTACCAGCGCCGCATAGATCGCCGCGGGCGCGCCCTTGCCACTCACGTCGCCAATCACGATGCCGAGCCGCGACATTGAATACGGAATGAAATCGTACAAATCGCCGCCGATGGTGCGCGCCGGAACGAACTTGGCGGCAACATCAAGATGCGCCATCTTCGGATTCGCCTGTGGCAGCAAGCGCCCTTGCAGTTCGCGTGCGAGGGATAGATCCCGTTCTAGGCGGCGTTCCTGGCGTTCAATCTCTTCATATAGCCGCGCATTCTCGAGCGCGATGGCAATTTGCGCAGCTAGCGTCGTCATGGTGCGCTGATGCTCTTCCGTAAAGAACCCCCGTCGCGTGTGTTCCAGGTCCAGCACTCCGACGACCTTGCTCTTATAGATCAGCGGGACGGCTAACTCTGACTTGGTTTCCGGGTTGGCCAGCACATAACGCGGATCCTTGCTTACGTCCGGGACAAGAACGGCCTGCTTGTTCTGCGCGGCGATTCCCACGATGCCGCGTCCTAGCGGGATTTCGTGCTTGAGATGAATATTCTCGTTAAATCGCAGCGAAAAGCGGTGCTGCAGCTTTTCTCCGGATGAGTCCAGCAAAAGGATGCTGAACATCTGGTAATCGATCAGTCGGCGTACCAATTCTGCCACGCGGCCGAGTAACTCATCGAGATTCAGAATAGATGTCAATTCACGCGCGATTTCATTCAGGAGCAGCAGAATGCGCGCCTGCTTGGTCGTGCGCGTGTAAAGTTGGGCGTTTTCGATGCCCGCGGCCATGCGGGAAGCGACCAGGGTCAGAATCCGTTGGTGTTCTTCGGTGAAAGCGCGCGGTTCTCGAGCTTCAATATCGATAACCCCAATCACCCGATTTTTGGTGATTAGCGGAATGGCCAATTCCGAACAGACATTTGGAACGCCCTCGATGTAACGGGAATCTGTGCGCACATCTTCGATCAATACAGGCTGGCGCGATTGCGCAGCTATTCCGGTTACGCCTTCTCCAACTTTGATTCGGCTGCGTTCGGCGAACTCTGGCGGATATCCGACCTGGAAGCGGAAACGCAACTCCTGAGTCTTCTCGTTGAGCAGGAGAATCGCAAAGATCTCGTAATCAATGACCTTGCGGACGACCTCGGCGACCCTACGCAAGGTAGTGTCAAGGTCGAGTGATGTCGCCAACACGTCTGCGACATCGAGCAGCAGCGACTCGACCGGCAATCGATCCGGTTTGGATAGGAGTGAACCCACGTTCTCGTATGATAGCAGCCGCGTTTGCGGACTCGCCCTTAGCTCAAAGATGTTTGAGGCTTGCGCACTGCGGGATCGCTGCACAGGCGATCCCTACCGCCTAATCCCTGGGTACTACGCATATGTCCGCGAGATTGCGGTATTTTTCGGCGTAGTCCAGGCCATATCCCACGACAAACTCATCTGGAATCTTAAATCCAATGTAGTCGCCTTCCAATGGAAGCTTGCGTCTCGACGGCTTGTCGAGCAGGGCCGCCACCTTCAAGGCGCGAGGTTGCCGCGCATTGAGCATCCGCTTCAAATACGTCATCGTCAACCCGGTATCGAGGATGTCTTCAACGAGAATGATGTTCTTGTCCTTGACGGTCTGGTCAATATCTTTCGTAAGCTTTACCTCACCAGTCGAGTCCCAGCCACTTTGGAGTTCCTGGCTCGGTGTAGGGCGGTTGCCGTAGCTGGAGACTCCGATGAAGTCGAATGTTGCATCCAGATCGACCACTCGGGCGAGATCGGACAGGAAAATCGTCGCGCCCTTCAGTACTCCGACAAGAATCACCGATTGCCCGGCAAAATCTTTCGTGATTTGCGCGCCGAGTTCGCTGACACGCTTGGAAATGTCCTGCCGCGGAATCAGCACCTTAAGTTCTGACATGGCGTTTCATATTAAACTAAAACGGCCGTCGGCCCCTCACATTCAGTCAGGGGGCGTTCACCAATTTCGAGCTGATTATTGGGTGCGGACCAAGCAGGAGCTGCAATGATGAACTTGAAGGGCGTCAAACTGACGTGGCTTGGTCACGCCACTTTCCGCGTTGAAACCCCGGCCGGAAAGACCGTCATCATCGATCCCTGGATCATGGGTAATCCGATGTGTCCAGAAGGAGAGAAATCGGTCAAGAAAGTCGATTTCCTGCTTTGCACGCACGGGCACGGAGATCACATCGGTGACGCGGTGGAAATCTGCAAGAAGCACAACCCGACCGTGGTGGGAATTCCTGAACTGGCCCGCTGGCTTGGAAAAAAGGGCGCCAGTCATATTGCTGAAATGAACAAAGGCGGTACTCAGGCCTTGGCAGATATGAAAGTCACCATGGTGCACGCCGATCACTCATGCGGAATCCAGGATGGAGACGAGTTGGTTTACGGCGGAGAAGCCGTTGGGTACGTGATCGAGTTTTCCTCAGGGTTGAAGGTGTATCACGCGGGAGACACCAATGTGTTCGGCGACATGGCCATCATTCGGGAACTGTATGAGCCCGAGATTGTAATGTTGCCGATTGGAGACCACTACACGATGGGGCCACGCGAAGCCGCGTATGCCTGTAATCTCCTGAAGCCGAAGGCAGTCATCCCGATGCACTTCGGCACTTTCCCGGTATTGACCGGACGACCGAACGAACTGCAAAAATTAGTGCCGGGTGTTGAAGTGGTTGAAATGAAGCCAGGTCAGACCATCGGCGGATAACATCTCGCAAGCTTTTAAGGAGTAGAAAGGAAGGCGCGTGACCTCAGGTAAGAAAAATTCGCGGCCCAGTTGGCGTCACTACAACTTCACCACGACCGGACCAGTGGACGACTATCTCTATTCGATGCTGCCGAAAAGGGATGCCGTGCTAGCAGAGATGGAAGAGTATGCGACGCAGCATGACATTCCGATCGTTGGTCCTGCGGTAGCGAGGGTCCTGCAACAACTTGCGTTGATGATCAACGCACGCACGGTGTTCGAGCTGGGCTCAGCGATTGGTTATTCTACGATCTGGTGGGCGCAAGCCGTCGGGGAAAGCGGGCGCGTGATCTACACAGATGGAGACTCGAAAAATGTCGAGAAGGCTCGCGGGTACTTTGCTCGCGCCGGTCTCGCCAAACGCATCACGCTGCACACCGGAGATGCTCTCGAATATCTGTCTGAACAGAAACAGGAGTTCGACATCATCTTTAACGACGTCGATAAAGACGACTATCCGCGCGTTCTTCGCCTCGTCGCTCCTCGCTTGCGCAAAGGTGGATTGTTCATAACCGATAACGTACTGTGGAGTGGCCGTGTTGCCGAAAAGAATCCTACCGCCTCCTCGACAAAGGCCATCCTCGAGTTCAATCGGAAACTGGTTGACTCGAAGGAGTTTTACACTACGCTCATTCCAATTCGCGACGGCTTGGCTGTTGCCTTGAAGAAATGAGAAAGCTAGTTCCCCAATAGTCCGTAGACGTCGACCTCTGTCCGTGTGCCGACATAGACCTTTCCATTTGCGATTGTCGGCGGGACGAACTTGACGGCATTTCCCGCCCGGTCGCGGTTATTTGCTGCCTGTGTGCTGTTCCAGTATTCCTGCGCCAGGTTCGTCGCGTTATACGCGTGCAAAATCGCTGGGCCAGAACACGCCGCGACCAACGGGAGAGTCGAGCAATTCACACCTGCATTCGGACTCGCATATCCATAGAGGCTGGAATCGATCGCCCAGACGATTCCGTGATTGGATGTCGAGGCCGAGACGGAAGGCGTGGTTCCCGGATAACCATAACTGCCTGTCGAATGCGAGGCAACGGTGGCATTGAACTGCACGGTGGTCGCGTTGTATACGAACTGTCGGACGGTATCATGCTGCCCACCAACATAGAGATTGTTGTGCCACAGCGCCGGTGTGCCCCACATTCCGTGCACCGGTCCAGTGAACGTTTGCAGGATTTGATTGTTGTTCCCAGAACTAAACTGCCCCATGTTGTTCCGGTCGATCAGATAAACTGTTCCCTCTTTCCCAACCTGTGTCAGCAAGTATTTGGGCGTCCCCGCCTGGTTGGGAAACAAAACCACTCCCCCGGAGCCGAGGTCGGCGTCGCTTTGCGACAGGGCGAGTTGATCGTACGGAGTGAAATAGCCGACCAGGCTCAGGTTAAGCCCGTTGAGAGTGCTCCCATTGATGTAGTGCAGGCGTAGGATGCTGTCGCCATAATCGTTATTCGGTGGCGGAGGAAGTTCATCGAAGACACCATTTCCGGTCGAAACATAGACATCGCCGCCGTTATCAACTGCCGGGGCACCACCTCCGGCCCAGATGCCCCCATCGGCGCCGTTCACACCGTTCGGCGTCGTATTGAAGACGGCCATCTGCTGCTGCACGTTGGTGGCTTTGTAGGCGATCACCCATCCGTGATATGGCGTGGCGTCCTCGTGCGCGGAAAATGTCACGTAGATCTTTCCGCCAGCCTCCGCCAGACCGGAGCGGTTATGGTGGAGCTGTGAGCGGAAAGAGACCATTCCATTGACCGATCCGTCTCCCGTTCCGGGCACGGATGCGGCAATGGTCACCGGCGCATTGTACTTTTCGCTTCCGGTGGCGACATCCAAAGCATGCAATCGGTGATAGAAGCTTCCCTTGGCGCCAATGCAGCTTCCGGAGTTCTGAGCATTACTCTCGGACGCGCTCACTACGTAGATCGTATTAGTGGTGGCATCGATAACCGGGGTTCCCGTAACTCCAATTTCAGGGTAGATATCTCCGTAGCAGTAGCCGACATCATTCCAAGTCACAGGCCGCTCGCCTACTGTTCCTCCGTGCAAAGTATCGAGCAGGTTTGCATGCCAGTACATCACGCACGGCTTCGCATCGGCATCGAACACATATACGCTGTCGTGCTGCGTAGCCACGACGATCACATTGTGAACTCCAGCGGCAATCGTGATGCCTCGCATCCAAAGTGGCTGGGCGTAAACTGCCCCGTCCACCGCACAGGAGAACAGCTTGCCAAATGTTGTCGGCGTTACAGTCGTTGCCGACAGTGCGAACTCCCGCGGGTTTGCGCCATCTCGCAGGTTGTCGTTGTGGTAAGTCAAAACGCCCTTCAGATCGCTCACATAAACGGTTGCCGTGCCCGAGCTGCCCCCGCTAATCGCCGTGATGGTGTGGGTTCCCGCCTTCGCCGGTGGTGTGTAGAGTCCGGTCGAGTTGATCGTGCCGACGGTCGAATTCCCACCGATCGTTTTGTCGACACTCCAAGTGACGCCGCCTACCGAAGCAGTAAATTGCTGAGTTTGCGTGGTGGTGACGACCGCCGCGCGCGCGGGGGAGACGGTGATCCCACCTTGTGCGGCAGCAAAAGAAGAACTCAAGACCAAGCCGAAAACTACGAGGAAAGGAGTTGCCTTGTACGGGACCTTCATAGCCGCCTCCCCACAAAGGACGGTATTAGGAACACCTGAAGCTTCAGCGCGGTAAAGTCTAATCCAGTTTCTGTGGGGCGAAAAGAATCAGTTGGCCCGAGGATGATGTGTACTGAGGTTCAGTCACAATTCGCGCAATGGGACGGTTCAGGGTTGAAGTTCGGACAAGAG
>Ga0070713_100000115_pt1 | contig 52503 bp, 86 predicted proteins | sample LARL82metaG_FD_65465 | JGI IMG/M metagenome (GOLD analysis project Ga0070713, IMG submission 65465) | Corn, switchgrass and miscanthus rhizosphere microbial communities from Kellogg Biological Station, Michigan, USA - LAR L8-2 metaG | ecosystem: Host-associated > Plants > Roots > Rhizosphere ... | reverse complement strand
CCGCCTGGACCGCGTACACGTCGCCGAGGGCGATGACGGTGGTGGTCGCCGTGGTGACGACCGTGGTCGCGCCGGGCACGACGCCAGGCGGGACACCCGCGCCGGAGCCGGTCGCGAACGCGGCCTCCTCGAGCCGGTCCTTGGCGTCGGCCAGGAGCGTCGGGAGCTGCTGGCCGAAGTCGCTGTCCTCCAGCAGCTCGTAGCTGCCGTACACCCACGCGGCGGCCTTGACCGGCGTGACGGTGATGGCGGCGACGGTCGGGGTGACGTCGGTGGCGATCGTTCCTTCAGTGATCCACGCCGCATTGACCCCCGCTGACGAGACACCATTCCACGTATTTGACGTGGTGGTCTTGACGTTGGAGATCCGCCGCCACGGGTTGGCGCTGGCGCCGTTGGTGAGCACGATCGTTGGGTCAAGCACGAAGGGCAGCATCACGGAGCCCGAGGACAGGGTCAGCGCGGCACGGGTGGCCTCGGAGACATGCTCGGGATCCTCGGTGTAGGCGCGGAACGCGTCCTGGTACTCCTGCGATCCGTAGAGCAGCATGTGCCGGGCGATCCCGGCGTCATCCTGCGCCTTCCTGGTCGCCGCCTCGGCGCGGTCGTGGGGCAGGTTGCCCCGCTTGGCCTCCAGCTCGATGGCGTCCAGGCCGCGGCCGCGGATCTCCGCCCGCGGCATCATGATCTGCCGCTCGTGGCGGATCAGGTCCTGGCAGTCGTACGGGTCGCGCCGGTTGGTGATGACCAGGTCGGGGGAGCCGAACCGGCTGGCGCTGGTGCCGTCGTCGGGGTTGGGGGACTCCCGGTTCGCCGGGTCGGCGGCGGTGCGGGTGATGGACTTGATCTCTTCCATCCGGGCGATGATCGGCTTGCACTGGTCGTCCAGCGCCCGCCAGCGGGCGATGAGCGTGTCGCGCAGGTTGCCGTCGCCCTCGTCAGTGGTCTCCGGGTCGTTCTCCATCCGCTGAAGCTCAGCGGTAATGCGTGCCTGCTCGTCGAGCAGATCCTGCAGCGCGGCCATTCCGCGCCTCCTTCGGTCTGGTTACCAGACCAGCCCGGCCTTCTCGCGCGCCTCCTGGGAGCGCAGCACATAGAGGGCGTGCTGGTGATACCGGGCCGAGTGCTCCTCCTCCTGGGGGAGCGGGTCGCCGGTGGCGGGTCCGTCATCGGGCGGAGTGCCGTCTGCGTCGTCAAGCTCGTCCGGGTCCAGGTCGCCACCTGGAGTGGACATCCGCACGCCGAGGATCTCGGCGCCGGAGTAAGCGGGCCACAGAACCGGGCCATACTCGCGCAGGCCCAGCTCGGTGCGCCGCACGGTGCGCAGCGTGCCGTCGCTGCCGGGGCGGTAGCGGTCGCCGCGGCGCAGCTGCGGGTCGCTTCGCATGATCCGGCCGGTGAAGCTCTGGCTGGTGATCGACCCGGCGCGGATGTTCTCCAGCACCTCATCGGCCAGCGGCGTCTCGGAGTAGCGGGTGCGGGTCAGCAGCCCGCGCGCCTCGGCGCGGATGTCGACCGGGACGCCGATCGGCATGCTGAACCGCTCGCTGGGCGTGCCGTTGATCGTCATGCCGTGGTTGTAGAGAACCTTCACCGAGCCGGGGAACCCGCCGCGGGCCCGCTGCGCGTGGTCGATCGCCCGGGAGAACGCGGTGGGCTCGATGACCTCGATGTAGTGGCCCTCGTGATCCTTGATTTCCGCTTCCTGGCCGAACACCGCGGCGTATGCCTCGACGGTGCGCCCGTCGCCGCCGTCTGCCGACCGCAGGATGTGGATGTCCTCCAGCTGGTACAGCCGCATGTACTCGGTGCGGGTGGCGGGCTGGGTGTCAGTGCTCACGTCGACTCCGAGTTTCTTGGCGGCCTGCCGGATCTTCGGCATGGCCTTGGTCCCGAACGGTGATTGCGGGGCCCGTGCCAGCGCGTTGCGCACGTGCGCCGCGTCGTGCACGGGGAAGTGCCGCAGAGAGCGGGGGACGGTGCGGCCTGATGCGTCCTTGCTGCCGCCGGGCTCGATGTACGCGAACGCGGAGTCAGGCAGGTTGTTGACCGACGACGCCTTCATCTCGGCCCGCCCGGCGTGCATTTCCTTCGCGTGGGCCAGTTTCATGTAGCCCGGCATGACCGCCATGATGATGTTGGTTGTCAGGCCATCCACCGAATGCGCCGGGACACCGGCCTTCAGCAGCAGGTCGCGGAGGGTCGTCCACTTGTGGAGGGCGCCGGACCACTTCGCGAAGCCCTCACCTGCGGTCCAGTACTTCCACAGTTTCGACCCGTGACCGAACTGAAGTTCAGATACCGCCCGCCCGGCCAGCCACGCGCTGATCTCCTCAGCCATCGCCGGGTCCTTTCACAGCTTCGCCGCCTTCGCGTCCAGGTCATTGGCCTGCTTCCGCAGGGTCGCGATCCGGTGCTTCAGCGACGCGATCCGCGCCTTCAGCGAGTGCACCCGGTGCGTCTTGCGGCGGGCCTTGCGGTGGTGCGCCGCGTGGTGCGCGACGTGCTTCCCCGCGCCCGCGGCCTTCGACTGCGCCGCCGCTTTCACCGCCGCCGAGTGGGCCAGGTTGTGCTGGTGCTCCAGGACGTGGAGCTCGTGCTCCAGCTGGCGGGCCTTCTCCCGGTCGGCGGCCGCCTGGGCGTGCAGCGCGGCTTTCTGCCCGGCGGCGCTGTGCCCGTTCCCGGCTGGCGCGGGCGCGGTCTTGGTGCCGCCTGTGGGCTTGGTGCCGTTCTTCGCCCCGCCGCCGCCCGCCGCGACGAACTGGCCGCCGTGCCCGGATCCGGGAGCGCCGTGCATCTTGTTGAACCGGGCCATGCCGTCCGTGCCGTCGTCCGGCTCATCGTCAGGAAGCTCAGCGCCGCACTGCGAGCAGTACAGGGCGTCCGGGCCGTTCACCGCGCCGCACGCCGGGCACACCTGGTCCCCGCCGTCGGCCCGGGTGGCGTCGTGCTCATACCAGCTGCCGTCATCGAGCTCGCCGGGATCCGAGCGGCGCCCGGCGGCCAGCTGCGGGGTCGGCCGCGTGCTGTTCCCGCCGTCGCCCGGGGACACCGAGCCGGTCGGCAGGCGGGTCTGGGTGCCTGCCGGGAGCGGGGTCGCCGTCGCGCCAGGCTGGCCCTGCGGGAGCATGTGCTGCACCGGCTGGTTCGCGGGCGGCACCGCTGCCGGGTCCGGGACCAGCTTCGTGATATCCCCCGAGGTGACCGCGACGGGGATCGACTCGCGGGAGTAGCCCGCCTGCCGCGCCGTCAGCACCGCCTGCATGTTCACCAGGGCCGTCTGGCCGCGCTGGAGGGCGCCGTCCTGCAGGGCGGCGATGTCGGCGGTGTCGAACCAGAGCCGGTTGCCCGCCGGGACCGTGATCAGCTGGCCCAGCGCCCCGCACACCGACCGCCACTGCGGGCGGGCCCACAGGTCCGCCAGCTTGTGCATCGACTCCTGGTAGCCCTTGCCCGCGCCGCGCAAAGGCTCCAGGCCGACCAGGACGCCGGGGACCATCGACGCGGCCAGGATCCGGTCCGTCCCGGCGGCGGACACGCCGGAGAAGTCCATCTGCGACAGCGAGTTTCCGATCACCGTCACGTCGGCGCCCTGATCGAGCACGAGCGTCTTGAACGCGTTATCCACGCCGCCGTGCCGGGCCACCATCCGCTCGCGGATCTTGTCCACGGTGGCGTCCTGCAGCTTCGACGCGTACTTGATCAGCAGGTTCGGGCTGGCGCTGTTCTGCAGGTACTTGATCTTGTACTGGGTCAGGCCGTCGTCACCGGCCACGTCCCGCACGATCGGGGTCAGCCAGCTCATGCCCCGGAAGTCCGCCGCCGGGTCCGGGATCGGCGCCCAGTGGCACACCTCATCTGCGGGCACCAGGTGGCCGGTGCCCTGCCCGGTGACGCCCTTCGGCGGCTCGAACCAGTACCCGCGCTTGCGGCGGTAGGTCCCGCCGCCGTCCACGGGCACCAGCTCGGAGATGATCGTCATCCAGTCCGGCCGCAGCCGCACCAGGCGGCCCTCACCCGGCGGCGCCCAGATGTAGGCGTTGCCGGTCAGGCCCGCGTCCTGCTCCATGCGGGCCAGCAGGCTCCCCGAGGTGGAGTCCGGCCCCCACGGGTGCTCCAGCAGGGACAGGTCCGTGTTGCCGAACAGGTGCTTGTCATCGAGGGCCTGGAAGCAGAACCGGGCCTCGGAGAACAGCATCATGCGCAGCAGGAACGCGGCGAACACCGGCGCGTTGGACGCGTGGGCCTTCTGCGCCCAGGCGGTGAACTGCGGCAGGACCGCCTCGCGGTCGGGAGAGCCGTAGGAGGTGGTCATCACGGCAGCGCCGGACGCCATGCCTTCCCAAAAACCCGTGTCGCGGCGTATCAGCCGGTCCCAGAGCCGCAAAAGAAACCACGTCCTAAACGAATAGACTTCGCTATTTGGCGCGGCTTATTCGGGTAGACTTCACAGTACAACCGAACCGCTACAGTCCCCCGCTCCGCCAGCCTAGCCCCGCCTTTCCCGATCTCACCTGACAGGGATTGCTATGCAGATCACGATCAAGGCAGTTGGCACGAAGCCGCTGCTCCTGCACAACGTCGACCTCGCCAACCCGCTGAACCCGTGGGCCAGGAAAATGGCCGACCTGCGCGGGACTCCCAGTAAGCGCCGCACCGAGAAGTGGCACGAGGAGATGGCCTATGTCTCGTTTATGGGCGCGTTCTACGACATCCCCGACATCGACGGCATCGCCATCCCGTCGGAGAACATGCGCCGGTCACTCATAACCGCCGCGAAAGCATCCCGCCTCGGGACGCAGGTGCTCCGCTCGCTGATGGTCACCGTCCCGGCCGTGCCGCTGATCTACGACGGGCCGCGCACCCCTCAGACGATGTGGGACGCCGGGAGCTGGCACCTCACGCGCATGATCCGGGGCACCGGGGGTGCGTCACCGACGACGTACCCGATCTTCCGTGACTGGGCGGTGCGCATCCCGTTCGAGCTGGACGAATCACTGCTCAACGTCCGCGACCTGACCGAGATCGCGGAACGCGCCGGGCGCATCGAGGGCCTCGGCGCATCACGATCCCAGGGCTATGGGCGGTATGACGCGCTTATTGATGCCCTGGTTGAAGCGCCCTGACCATCCCCAGCCACGCCGCTTCTCCACTTGCCTACACGGTCCGTGCCATCACGCGCCAGCCCTGCTCTTACCTGACCAACCCACGTCGTGCTTCCCCGCTTCTCGCCTCGCCAGCACATGACACTCCGTGCCTCGACCCCCCGTAACAACCCTTACCTCGCCCCCCTGGGCCTAGCCGTCCCAGTCCGTCCCACCACATGCCACGTCACGCCGTACCTTGCTCGCCCTCACCTGACACCGGAGCCAAGATGACCGACCTGTTCTCACCCCGCCGCGAGGACGGCCGCGCCGAGTGGCGCGTCATCCACGACGTCGCCGTTGAGATGCCCTACGGAGCCGACCTCGGCTTCGATGAGATCGCCAAGGTGCTCGAAACCGATGACCGGGCACGCGCCCACCGGGCCGTGCGCCGCTGCAACCAGCAGTTCACCCGCGAGAACATCCCGCGCGTCCTCGGGAACATGCGCGGTGTCGGCTACCGCGTGCTGCGGCCCTCCGACTACGCGCCCGCCGCCCTCGCCTACCAGCTCCAGGCCCGCAAGAAGATGACCAACGCCGTTGACCTCATGCGCACTGCGCCGGTCACCGATATGACGCCGGGTCAGCGCGACTGGGCGCACAAGGTCTACCTTGTGCTCTGCGATAACGAGCTGCGGCTCCGCTCCCAGGAGCAGTGGCAATCCGAAGCCGAGAAGCGGCTCACCGAGCTAGAGCGCCGCGCGGGGATCCAGCCCGTGATCACCGTGGAGGCAACCGAGGACTGAGCTGCCCACTCCGGACCGCCGCGCGCCCCCCCTTTGCCGCCCCTCGCCGCCCTGACCCCGCCTGGCCCGCCCCGACCCCAGCAAACCTCACCTAACGCTCAACCCCCCGCCTCGCCCCGTCCCTCGTCGCCGCGGTCCGCGCCTGCCCTGCCCTGAGCCGCCCAGCCCTCACCTAACGCTCGGCCGCAGCCTCACGAGGCCGCCCGGTAACGCTCCAGGACGCTGGCCACCGTGCCGGGAACATCGCGCACCGACGGCGCCGGGAAGTCACGCCGCAGCGCGAACACGCCCACCGCCACCGAGTCAGCGATGATCGCCAGGCCCAGCGCCCACACGCCGATCAGCGCCGCGCCGCCCATGACCCCGGCCAGGGCGCCCAGCAGCATCAGCACGGACGTGCGCACGGTGACTCCCTTGGTCCTAGATCACGAAAACGCCCGGCGCGGCCAGCTCCTCCCACCGCAGGAACCCCCATACCGCCTCCGTCGCGGCTACCAAGGGGCTCTGATCGACGGCAACCTTCCGCTCCCACGCCGCCGCACCCGCCAGGGGCCGCTGCTGCGCCGCACGGGCCGCCGCCGTCAAAGGCGGCTGATCCAGGTGCGCCAGGCCACCGCCGTTCACCAGGTCCAGGAACTCCCCGTGCGCCACCGCAACATCAGCCGTCGCGGGCTGGATCACCACGATCCCCGCATCAGCCAGCGGGCGGATCAGCGTCGCCGACTGCGACCGGCCATCCACCACCACCGCCACCGGGTCATGACCCGCCGCCAGCGCCGTCAGGCGGGCCACCGCGCCGCGCGGGTGGTCATACCAGACCAGGTCCACCAGGACACGGGAGCCGCCGGACTCACGGCCCGCCGCCACAATCGCGCAGTGCTGGCGGTCCTGGCTGATCTCGGCGCCGAACGCTACTTCGCTCACATCCGGGCCCCGGGCGACGCCGCGGTGCCCCATGCGTCCTCGGCGATGACATCCCAGGACCCGGCGTCGCCGGACGGGTAGTCGCCGATCGACAGGCGCTCACGGGCGAACGCATCGGGGCCAAGCGCCGCCATCTCCCGGGCGATGTACGCCTCAGTGATCCGGATGCCCTGCCCCGGGTTCGCCCGCGCCCACACCACCGGGTCGGCCTGGTCGTCGCCGTCATCGGCGGACCACTCCATGAACGCCAGCGACGGGTCAGAGCCCTTCAGCCCCCGGTCACGCACCCGGCCCAGCTGCACCGACTCCGGGCCGCCCGCCGTCGAGGTGTACCAGACCTGCGGATCCGGGCGGGCACTCAGTGTCGGCAGGAGGGCCGCCATCTCCTGGTCGCCCAGCTTGTACGCCTCGTCCAGGATCACCAGGTCAGCAGTGAAACCGCGACCCGAGCCGGACGAGCGGGCCACGAACCGCAGGCGCTTGCCGTTGCGAAGCTCGATCGCCTCAGCGCCCGCCGCCGTGCGGATCCGCGACACCCGGCGCTCGAACTCCGGGCGGCCGTCGATCAGCGACCGCACCCGCAGGAACGCCTCCGCGGCCGTCTTGAACTCGTGAGCGCTGTGCAGGATCAGCCGGACGTCATCGAACAGGAACAGCGCGGCCAGCTCCAGCGCCTCCAGGACGCTGCCCTTGCCGTTCTGGCGGGCCACGATCAGGGCCACCTCGAACGCCGCCCACTTGCCCGCCGACCGGCCCAGGCCCTGCGCCAGCACCCAGCGCTGCCAGTCATCCAGATCCAGGCCCGCCAGCGACGCCAGGTCAGCCGCGCGATGGCCCTCCGTCACCTCAGACGGCGGAACCGACCACAGGCGCGGCCGCTGGTCACCCAGAAGCGGCCTTGGTGGCACGGCGAGCGCTGATCTCATCGATGGCGTCCCTTTCCGGCCTCGCCGCAGCCGCCGCCGCCCTCAGATCGGCCAGCAGCACCCGCAGCTGCGCCGCAGCCGCAGCGGCAGCCACCGCGCCGCGCGAGGTGTCGATCTGGCGGGCCAGCGACACCGCCAGCGCCGCGGACGTGTCGGACTGCACCGAGCAGCCGAGTTTGCGCAGCTCAGCACGCGCGGCGCGCTCGACCGGGCCGGGCTTGAGAATCGTCACAGACGGTCACCATCTGGCCCTAGTTACGCGGTGTAAAAATATCTGAAGGCTGCGGAGTCATCAATATGTCCGTTTTGCGCAATTGCGATTCATCGTCGCAGGTCAGAGCCACAAACCGAACACCCGCACACTCAAGCCGGATGGTCATCAGTCCCCGGCCCTCCGACCACCGTCACTGCCTGTAACCACGGTGGGGTGGTGTGGGTGGTGCCTGCGGCCTGTCATCGCAGCGAGCGAAGCACTGCCGCTGTCCGTACCAGGGGTGTCAGCCGAACAGGTGACCATCCTCCGGTGCATTGGTACGGATGTCCTGGCGAACCTATGCGAACGGATCCATCAGTTCGCGTGGCTCGATCATGACGATCGGCACCTGCCGACTGGCTATGGCGGCTGCGAACCGCCGCTCGATATCGGCCATCTCATCGGCGGTGAAGTCCCGGTCGGCATACATGATCAGCATGGGCTGCTGCGGCATGGCCGGGACTGGGCACTGTGCCACGGTCAGTGCCTTACCTCTACCGGCGCATGTCTCCCCAGCACAACTCGCCGTGCGACCCTTCGGGGCGGCTGTCATTGTGCGCTGGGCACTTGCACTGCGGCGCGCTGCCAAGAGGCTGCTCATAGTCGGCGCAGGCTTCATGGTGGCCGAACTGGCATGCGTTGCTGACCTGATCCCGGCCTGGGTAAGGCGGCATGTGCCGTACCTTCCACCTGCGGACGAACACCATGGTCAGTGCCCTGGCCGCCGTACACGGCTGGCCCTCCGTACCGGGACCATGCTGGGTGGCGGCACCTTCGGCTGCTTCGCCACGCGCCGTGCCGCGGCAGCGGAAGCCTGCCGCTGTCCGCCCCGTTTGCCTGACCGTGCTGCCATGGTCAGGTCAGGCCGAACATGGCCATGGTGCGGGGGTCGGACGCACCCACCCACAGCTCGTTCTCCGCTGCTGTCAGTTCGTTGCCGTCCGGCCCGTTGCTGAAGCTGGGGCCGCTGGCAGTGCCGCCTCGGTTGCTCATGGTGTCCTCCTGCGGTGCGGGGTACCGCCACGGTAGCCCTACCACTGCCGCGACGTGGCCCATTGCCGGGTGAGCCCGCGCATCCGGTTGCCCATGGCCGCGCCTGCACTGCGGCTGCACCGGCGGTGCTCGAGCCCCTGGTATGCCGTCTTGCCCGAGCCGTCCACATGGCCGAGGTCGACGGCGGAGACGGTCCGCCCGTACCGGTCGACCATGGTCAGGCTGGTGATGGGACGCCCGCACCGTGCGCATGGCTGGCCCGGCCGCCATGCGGCCTTCGCTGCCCTGACGCGCTTCTGGTGCGGGGGACCATAGCCGCGGGCTGCGGCGCTAAGTCTCGGGCGTGTCCGGGCCATCGGTGACCGGCTGGTAGTTGTGATCTAGCCCGGCGGCGTGGAGTTCTGCGAGTGCCGTGGCGTCCATCCAGTACCCGGGCTCGACTTCCACCATCGGCTCACCATGGGACAGCGGGACGCCGTCCTCATTCACCGCGACGGGCACATAGGCCGTGTGCTTGCGCACGGTTATCTTCGGCTCCATGTCCGTCACGGTACGCGGGTCGTGCATGAAGTGCCGCATGTCCTCGTACCGCCCGGTCGCGGCCTCGGTGTCGCTGACGCGCCGCCAGCCGTCCATGGTGCGCCTGTACCACCCGGCATCCGGGCCACCATGGCGGTAAGCGGGGTTGCTGCCATCGGTGAACGTCCACTTGCCGCCCGGTTCGCCGTAAAGCTCCCGTATGTACCTGAGCGACCATGCGATCTGATCGGCGGCCCCGCTCACGGCTGCACCGTCCACTGGCCCGGCCCGTCACCCTGCGGCACGCCGGTCACCCAGCGGAAGTCGTTCCCGTCCAGGCTCACCTTCAGGTTGAGCCGACCCGACTCAGGGTCGGGGATGAGGTCCACCCACGCGGGCCGCACGTCACCCGCACGCACAGGTGAGCCGACATGCGCGACGTGGCCGGTCGAGCCGGGGACGCCGGGACGGTGCGGGTGCTTGTGGCCGGACATGCCCGCGTTGAACGCGGCGAAGTTCTCCCGCCATGCGGTGATCGCCTCCGCGTCGGCCTCGTCGAGCATGTAGAACACGAGCGAGCCGAGGCCGGGCATGGTCGTGGCGGCGGCGAGCCGTTCGGCTACGCGGCCGGAGTACCAGCCGGGGTCCGCGCCGATGGCCATGGTCATGGCGTGCCGCTTCTGCGGTGCCAGATGACGTCGTAGACCACCCAGCACAGCAGGCCGATGAGCAGGAACGTCGGCCATGTCAGGATGACCCCGGCGTGGATGTGGCCTTCCGCCAGCCGCAGCAGCAGCGAGAAGGCCATGGCGACGATCGCGGCGATGCCGAGGATTACGGGCACGGTTGCTGGCCTTCCGTGCAGTGCCGGGTTCCGGGGAGGTTCCGGCGTCTCATGGTGACCTCCGGTGGTATGCAAACGACCCCAGCCCCTGATTCCGGGCATGAGGTCTCGGCCGTATTGAATCATGCTTTCCATGGTGGTTGCCATCACCGCGGCCGCTGTGCCCACCATGCGTGCAGCCTCATGATGCGCCCGGCCTCGAACGTGTCCGGGGGGTGGCCGACCTGCCCGTTGTAGCGCTTGCCGTCGGGCTGCCAGCCGAGGACGCGGATGAGGGCGCGGATCTCCTGCACGGTCATGGGCGGGTTGTCGAGGATGGTGGCGGCTTCGGCGAGGGTGAGCGCCACCGTTGCGGGCATGCCGTAAATGGTGCCAGTTGCTGACCGTAATCCGGGTGCGGTCAGGTATACGTACGGCCGCCTACCAGATAGGTCACGGTGGACTGGCTGACCCCGAACTCCCGGGCCAGGCAGCGGTGCAGCTCGCCAGAAGCGGCACGATGGCGGATCTCTGCGGCTTCGGCGTTGGTGAGTTTCGCGACCGGGGACCGCTCGCCCCGCTGCAGGGTGCCGTCCCGGGCCCTGTCCTTCGCGTTCTCGGCGCGTGTGCCATAGCAGAGGTTGGCGAGGCTGTTATCCAGCCTGCCGCTGGGGCCATGCCGGACTTCCTGCCCGGGCGGTCGCGGGCCGATGAATACCAGGGCGACGAGATTATGAACCCTGTACCGCGTCTCGGTCCCGTTACGGGACAGGGCGACAACTTCATACGCGGGCGTCTTAACGACGCCCTTTATGATCTTCCCGCCATAGGTGCGGTTGTTGCCGCCAGGTCGCGGCAGGCTCCGCACGCGGCCAAGGTCGCTCACTTCGTACAAGCCCTCATAGCCGGGAACCGGCTTCCAGGTCTCACGGGTAGCATCAGGCATGCTGCACCTCGCAACAGGTGTGGCCATGTCCCGGGATCGCTGGCGCGGTCGCCGGGACTTATTCGAACATTTTACCGTTAAGTGACCAGGCCATCTGACCATTCCACGCAAGGGCCGAGACGGCCTACCGTCACACGCCCGATCGGTGGCTCCCCGTTGGTATCCCAGCATGCGAATCCACCGCGCTTGCAGTACACGATCCCGGCCCTCGGCAGCGTCATCAGCATCGAGATATGGCAGTACCGGCACTCGACGCCCTCGACCCGCTGGGGCCGCTCGTCCTCGTCCCGCGCGGGCAGCTGCCGGATCTCCCGCACCCTCGCGGCCAGCTCCCGCACGGCGGCCCGGACCTGATGCTGGGGCACGGCATGGCCGAGCGAGGCGATGGCGTCCAGGGCCGCGCCCGTCTCCGACGCGGGGCGGCGGCGCCCGGTGTGGCCGGTGACGGCATAGCGGAAGTCGGCCTCGATGTCATTGATCTTGGCGATGGCGCTGAACGTGGCGTCGGCGTTGGCCTGGTTCCATGGCGGGCGGGAGCCAGGTTTGCCGCTGGCGCGGGTGTGCGCGGCGGTGTCCGGTATGGCGATGATGGCGGCGGCGAAGGGCAGGCAGCGGTACAGCTCGCCACAAGCCTCCCTGAGTTCCGTCACGGCTCGCGGTATCCCGTGACACCGGCCTGACCCTGTTCGGCCGTCCTGGGGCCATCCTGGGGCCGTACAGGGCCATCCCGGCGCGTCTCCCACCATGCGCCGAGGAACCACCCGGCGTACACGAAGCAGCCGCCGATGATGACGGTGATCAGTTCCGGCGGGGTCCAGAACAGGAACACGGGCGTCATGACAGCGAAGGCGGCGACCATCCCGGCCACCGACCACCGCAGGATGAACCACACCATCCACAGCGGATCGTCCCCGCTCACGGGTTCACCGGCACCCGCAGGTGCATGCCCGCGGGCATCGGATCCGCCGGGGACACGTCACCGGACAGCACCGCGTTGCCCCACGCCGCCACCTCAGGCGGGAACCCGCCGAAGTGATCGCACGTCAGGTGCAGGATGTGCATCGGCTTCGTGCGGCGCTGCGCGGCCAGCTCGGCGAGGGACAGGCGGCCGCCCGTGATGATCGTCTCTTCCCGGCGCGGCGGGACCTTCGGCTTGTGCGGCGGTGGCGGCGCAGCGCCGCGGATCGCCTTCGCCAGCGTGATGATGGCCGCCCGCTGGGCGGCTCGCGGGCCCGGTCCCGGGCAGGTGTGGCCGCCCCACGCGACGCCGCCCATGACGTGCGTGCCGTAGCCGCGCCCGTGCACGTCGTCGGTGACCTGGAGCGGGAACCCGGCGAAGCGGGCCAGCAGCTCGACTACCTGCGCTGATGCGGTGATCTGCGCGTCGGTGAGCGGCTTGTGCTGGTCGCCGCCGTCCTCGTGCTCGATGCCGTACCAGGTCAGGTTCGCGGCCATCGCGTGCCAGGCTTCCCAGCCCTTGCCGAGCGGCCCGAACTGGTGGATGCGGCCGTCGAAGCCGATGCCGAAGTGGGCGCTGGCCTGCCGGTGCGGGTCGTTGAATGAGGCGATGGTCCCGGCGAGCGTGCCCACCATCGTGTGCATCAGGACGCCCTGCATGGCGCCGGTGACGCCGAGCTGGCCGTTGGGGCACGGGAACGGCGTGTTGTGGGTGATCGTGGCGGGGCCGGTGATGAGGCCTGCTGCGCCGGTGCTGAGCCTGCCTGGCGTGGTCATGTGGTTCCTCCTGGGTTGGTTGACCGCTTCCGGTGCCACCAGCGGCGGGGCCGCCACTTATCGCAGGCCCCCACCGGGCAGGCCGAGCACCAGGTGGAGTGACGGCGGGAACTGTGGCTGTGCGGCTCCCGGGTGTGGCCGCACCGGCAGCGCCGCCGCCTGGCGTTTCGCCTCGTGCCGCACGAAGTCCGGGCAGTACGGGTCCTCGCACAGGCCGCCGGGCCCGGCGGCGTCGGCCTCGATGGCGCGGGCGATCTGCTCGGCGGTGATCTGGCGCTGCCAGGCCAGGATGCGGTCCATGGCGCTGGCCTTGCGCCTGCCCTTCACGCGGCACCATCCGGCGGATCGGCGGGGCGGAACCTGCGCGGCAGGTAGCCCGCGCGGCGGCACTCGGCGGCGATCAGGTTGAGCAGGCGGCGGAAGTTCTCATCGAAGAGATCGGGTTCCGGGCTGCGCCGCAGCCGCTCGGCCTCGAGCCGCTGAACGTTCGCGCTCAAAGCCGAAAAATCTTCATCTGGCATACGCGCCAGCGCGTTACGGTCCGTCACATTTTCTTCGGTCTGCATATGTTTCTCCGTTAGTCCGTCCGTCCGTCCGTGCTAATGCCACGCGCATTGGAACAAGCACCGTCACAAGCACCGTCACAAGCATGTTTCCGCAGGTCATATATGGTGCTAAGCACCGTCACAAGCACCGTCACAAGCACCGTCACTAAGCATCGTCACAACGGGCAAAACGGACACTAAGCATCGTCACAAGCATCGTCACGCCCCCTGGTTATCCACAATCCGCAGGTCAGAGAGCTGACCGCTTCCGTTGCCATTTGCGGCCTTGCGTTCCCTGTAACGCCGCTGCCGTTCGGCCTTCGTCATCGGCTGGTGGCCCTCCCAGCGGGCGGCTGCACCCGCCTGCGCGCGCTTACGCCGGGCCTTTGTCTCGGGGCTGGATTCCTGGAACTCCTCCCAGCCGTTGATGAGCCACCCGCCGGGCTGAGTCCACCAGAACCCGTACCTGACCAGCAGTGATGCGTCAGACAGGCGGCCGTGGATGAAGCCCAGGGCCTCGCGGGGGATGAACCCGTCGGTGCCGTGAGCCCCGCAGTAGCTGAGCCCGCAGAGGTAGACGAGCCCAGCCCGGTAGCCGTCTTTTTCCTCGCTGAGCATCGCCAGGAGTTTCGGGTTGGAGGGAAACGTTGTGTCCAAACGCACCCACGGAAGGGGCATCAGGCACCCCCGGAACGCGGGAATCGCGTAACGCGCGGCGTCACAACCGCGTAACGCGCCGCGTAACACGTCGCTTTAGTCATCGTCACGTCCTGGCGGCCGGTCTCGAACCGGCCCATGGCACCGTGCGCCAGGGGGTTAACCCGGCGGCCCGTGGCGGAGCGGGGGTTGCCACAGGCCGCCGGGAGCTAGGTGGGGACGGCGGAGCTAGGCACCGGCCATCTCCTCAAGCGCGGCGGAGAGTTCCTGGTAGGCCACAGCCGTCTCGTCGTCGCCGGTGGACTCGCGCCAGGCAGCGGCGTCCTCAAGCGCGCTGGTGAACAGCTCCAGCTTTGACGCGATGAGCTCCGCGGCCCCCGGGGGCAGTACGGCGAACGCCAGCTGGCTCATGACGCGGCCCTCATGAGGGTTCTCTGCTTGGGCCCGGCGTAGCCCCGCTCAGCGGCCGAGGGGACGGTGCTCCTGGTGCCGTGGTTGTGCCCGTTGATGTAGCGCAGCGGCTGGCCCTTGACCTGGCCGCGCCGCCGGTCGCTGCGCGTTGCGATGGGCACCTCGCCGCCGCACCCGCAGGCACACGGGTTGACGGGCGGCGTGCCGCGCCAGACGTAGCCGCTCATGCCGTCACCGGCCATGTGGCGAGGACCACGCCGCCGGGCCCCCGGGCGATGTGCTCGCCGTGGGCGCCGTACTGGCCGCAGGCTTCCCCGGCGTACGGGCTGACAGCGCCGCACGGGACCGGGCGCACCTGCTCGTCGGCCTTGTGGCAGGCGGCTATCCAGGCTTGAGCAAAGGCCTCGCGCTGGTCCGCGTCCAGGACGGTGAGGCCGCCGCTGTCGAGCCACACGCCGCCGTTGTCGGCCCAGATCTCGATCGGCTCGCCGGTCACGTCGCGGATGCGCGACCACGCTTCCCTAGGCATCTTCGCCCCCACGGGCCGGAAGGAAGATCGCAGTTCCCTCGCGCTGGGACCGCTCATAGGAATCGACCGCGCCGCCAACGGTGCCGATGGCTTCCACTGGCGGTGCCCCGAACGCTTCCCGGAAGCCGTCCAGCAAGTCCTCAGCTACCTGACGCGGGATCACCCAGCCGAAGTGCGCAACGGGCGAGTCGTCGTCGCCTCCTGAGCCGATGGTGATGGACAGCATCGACCTGCCGTCCCTAGGCATCGGCCAGCACCTCCTGGTTGCTGTCCAGGTACTCGTCCAGGGCCTCCCGGTCCTTGCACTTGGACAGCACCGCCAGCACGCGCTCGGCCTCATCCGGCGTCAGCTTCTTACTGGAGGGCAGCCGATCTTCTCTTCCGGCGAGCCGCCTGGTGATGCCCAGCCGCACGTCCCGGTCGGTGTAGCCGAAGCGGGTGAAGTAGGTATTGATCTGCTCTGGAATGCTCCTGGCAGCCCTTGGGCGGCGAAGCGGAGCCGCGGGCTGAGGTTCCGCTTGCTCCGTCCACAGGTCGGCGCTAGGTGTGCACTGCGGGCAGCCTTCCTCCAGGCACGGGTTGCCGGGGCTGCACGTCCGCAGCTTTACTGCCTCGTCCTTCGGGAGCTTCATGCCGACCGCGGCGCCCTTGCGCAGAGCATCGTGCTCGGCGCGCAGCTCGCCGGTCAGGAACCCGTGAAGCTCCAGCTCCTCCGTTGTGCACTGGGACACGCTGACCGACCCGTCACGGTTGCGGGGCAGGTCGGCCAGTGCGCGCGGGCCGCGATCTTCCCGCTCGGCCTCCCGGTTGCGGACTTCCTCACGGGAGGACACGCCGCGCTTGGAATCCGACGCGAGCGACGCCAGGATGGCGCGGCCCCACGCGGACGTCTCGGCGTTCATCAGCTCCGAGCCGAGCGTGTACGGGGTACGGCCGGGGTACACCTCCCACGCGCAGCCGATGCCGGGCCGCTCGTCATGCGGGGTGCGGTAGCAGGCGGCGGTGTAGATGATGAACGTGGCGATGAACGGCTTCCCGTCCTTGCCGATGCCGTCGATCTTCTGCACCTCGAACGGATGCGCGGGGTCAAGGGGCTGGAGGCTGCCGTCGGGGTAGCGCTCGCGGAAGTCGGCGATGCGCTGGGCGACGTCGATGTAGCTGTCGAGGCCCCTGGAATCGAACGCCATGTCATGCTCCTTCGGCGGCAACGGCGGCGTAGGACACCGCGGCCTCGCAGTGCGGGCACCAGAACTCGAAGCCCTCGTCCTGCAGCTCCGTCTCGCAGTCCGGGCAGTAGGCGGTCACCGCTCGCCCTCCTTGCGGATGATCCGCACCACCTCGTCGGGCTGCTCATCGCTCAGCGGCGGCGGCTCGCCCAGCTCCACGCGGGCGGCCTTGCGCATGCGCCGGGCTGCCTCGGCGATGGCCGAGAAGGCCACCACGGCGCCGACGACGATCGCGATGACCAGGAGGGCGGTCACGGCGCACCGTCCCAGGGCTGTTCGGCCAGCCGCTCGCCGTCCTCGTCGCTGGTCCGGGGCCACAGCACGGCGATGGCGGCGGCGTTCAGCGCGATGATGACGGCGGCGGCGATCACGCCGAGGACGACGGTGGCGGCGGCGGCGCTCATGACGCTGCCGCCTGCGTCCCGGCCAGGTGCGCCCGCCAGACGGCTGGCGCCTCGCCCGGCTCCCACTGCCAGCGGACCTCAAGTGGCTCGTAGTCCTGGCCGGTGCCCATGCAGTTACAGGAGACCGCCAGGCCGCCGCCGGGAGCCAGGTCGATGCGGATCTGGTGCGGCAGCGAGTCGTCCTGGTACATCTGGCCGCTCATGACGCACCGCCGGGCCTGTGCTCGGGGCAGAAGTCCTCCCGAAGCGATAGCGGGCCGTCTCCAACCTTCGTGGTCCAGCCGCGTCGTGCCAGGATCCGTCGGGCGGCAGCGCGGCTGGTGTCCAGGTCGCTGGCCCAGGTGGCGCCGCAGGACGGGGCGTCACAACAGACGGTCCAGTAGGTGTGCGGCCGGGCGCTCATGACGCACCGTCCGTCAGCGCCCGCACCTGCAGCGCCATCGCCCGGTTGAACGCCGACTCCACCGCGTCGTCCACGTTGTCGTGGCCCAGTTCCTCGGCGACCCACGGCGGCAGGCCCATGCCGGTGCGGATCTTCTCGTCCACGTACGCAGCGGTCCCGGCGGTGTACTGCACGGAGGTGACCTGGCCGCCGGACAGGGTGGCCGTGGCGACGATCCACGCGTCCGGCTGCGGCTCGTCCGGCGGCCCGCTGGTGATGGCGTCGGGCTCGATGACGGGCGCGGCCTGGAACGCGGGGTCCCACGGCGGCGCGTGCTCGGTCGGCACGCGGGGGATGACCCGCTCGAGCGTGTCGGCCAGCCGCTCGTCGGCCTCGGCGTACCCGCGCGGGGCGGCGCGATGGCCGGGGTTCGGGCCGATCAGCCGGGCGGTCAGGCACAGCCCGGCGATGCCCAGGGCGCACAGCAGCAGGGTGCCTGCCAGGCCGCTGACGGCCATGACCTTCGCCGTCAGCAGGGCCAGCATGACGGCGGCGGCGGCCGCGAGGGCAACAGTGGCGCGGGCGGTCATGACTCGGCCTCGGTGTCCGCCACGCCGGTTATCTCACGGATCAAGGACACCAGCGCCGGGTCCGTGTCGCGGACCTCAAGCTCCTCGATCAGCTCCCGGATGGCCTCGTCGCGGGCCTCCGTCAGCTCATCGTGATACATCGCTATAACCACGCTGGGCAGCGTGAACGGCTTGGAGACCGGGCCGTTGGAGACCTCAACATAGATCTCGGACAGGTGGCGCTGGATGGTGAGCGCGTCGGCTAGCTCACGGGCGACCTGATCCTTGTTCAGGGTGCCGTCTGGCTGCTCAACGATGTGCTGCCAGTGCTGCTCGTACTCCTGCATGTAGTCGGGCTGCTCGCTCATGACCTCTCCTCCAGCAGCTTGCGCATCCCAGCGGGCGTGTCCGCGTCGACCGTCTCCCCGCTCCCGGTGAACTGCCGGGCCAGGTCCGGGTCGGTGGCGGCGTGCGGGTGGCAGGGCAGCGCACGGGCGGCCCACACGCGGGAGCGGCAGCCCTGTGACGGGATGGACCAGTAGAAGTGCCACCGCTCGCGCTTGAAGTCGGCGGTCAGTGCCTCGATCTCAGCCTGCGCGGCGGGGCTCATGACGGGTCACCGGCCTCGCGGAGCGCGGCCGTGATCGCGTCCAGTGCGTGCGGCCGGGGCAGATCACCGATCGGCCAGCCGATCCGCTCAAGCTGAAGCTGGACCGACCAGAGGACCCTCAGCAGCCCGCTCTCGGCGTCGCTGACGGCGAATACGCCCTCCCGGTGCCAGTCCGAGGCACGCGACCAGGCGCAGGCGAAGTTCTGCCGGTCCAGCGACGCGATACCCCGCGAGACATCCGAGCCGCGCTCGGCGCATTCCGGGCATCCGTCGTGCAGGATCTGGTCCGGGCTGTAGCCGGGCAGCGCCTCGTGGTAGGCGTGGCCGCTCACCGGAACTCACCGGCCAGCAGCGCGCGGATGTAGTCGCCGCGGACGCGCAGGCGGCCGCCGGGCGTCCGGATGACCTGGTCCCTGGGAAGGCGCCCGTCCTGGTCCCAGCGCTCAACGGTCTTCGTTGTCACGCGCAGCAGCAGGCCGACTTCGCGGGTGGTGTAAAGATCGGCGTTCAGGTCCGGCAGCGATGCCGGTATAGCGGTCATTGCGTGGTGCTCCTACTCTTGGAAGCGGACAGAGCTGGTGCTCCGTCCCGGGCGGTCCGCGGCGCAGGCGGGCCGCCCCCTTACGTCTGGTGGAAGCCCCCCGGCCTGCACAGGAAGAAACAGGCCGGGGGACGCTTCAGGGGCCTAGCTGAACGGGCCGACCACCAGCGGCGCCCGGGTGACGAGCTGGCTGGAGATGGCACCGTCAGCGCCGGTCAGCTGCTCGCGGGACAGGTACAGCTGGTGCTGCGGGTGGGTGGAGAACTCGCGTACGGTCGCGACCAGCGGGTCGGTGGTGTGGGTGTCCGGCGCGTAGACCAGGGCGATGTAGCCGCCGGTCGGGCCCTCCGCCGGGTCCAGCGAGTCGATGTCCTCGACGAAGAACGTCCGCGCGGTGCCGCAGGGGAACAGCCGCAGCACCTTGCCCGCACGGGCGGACCATGCACCGGCGCAGTAGTCGCTGGCCACCGAGTTGGGCGTGAACTGGGCCTCGAACACGGGTGCGAACTGATTCAGGTGCACGCAGGCGTAGGAGGTGGCGGGGATCTGGCCGTTGCCGCCGGGGTAGCGGGTGCAGAAGTCGTTGAGGGTGCCGACCTGGTCGGCGTCCCAGTCCTCGTTGGTCGCCTGGTTGCTGCCCTGCCGCAGGTTGACGATGCGGTGGGCGAACGGGCTGGCCGTGTCCCGGCCGACGCCGGTGGCGTTGAGGATGAACGACGGGCCGAGCAGCTCGCCGGACACGATGTCGCAGTTGACGCCGCAGACGGTCGTCGCGTCCCGGTGAACGCCCGGGTGGGTGGCGGCCCCGGCCGGTGCGGCCAGGGCGAGGCCCAGGGACGCGGCGCCAGCGGCGGCCAGGGTGAGGATGCGCTTGATCATGAGTTCCCGCTCTCTTGGTTAGGTGTCGTGTTACGCGGCTGCTGCCGCCTTCCGTCTCCGGTGGTAGTCCGCCTGGTATGCGGACATGGCCGACGCGCAGAGTTCGCAGCGGCAGCCGTAGTTGTTGTAGGTGGAGACCGAGCCGTGGCTGAGGACAGCCGGAATGGAGCGGTTGCGGCTCTGCTCCCGGTTGCACTCCCGGCAGTGCCGCTTGCCATGCCGGTCAACGCGGGTATTGGCCCGGGTGTACGGGTGCCCGGCCGGGCAGCGCGTCTTGCGGGAGTTGACTGCTGGCGGCCCAATGCCGCGCAGGATGTTCACCCGGTCGGTGACCGGCTCCAGGTGCGCCACGTTCGCGCAGTTCCGCCAGCGGCAGCCGCGGTCCCAGACGTGATCGATCACGAGGCCATCGGGGATCGGGCCGTTGGCAAGCTCCCACGCGATCCGGTGGATGTAGTCCTGCCGCCTGCCGGGCAGGCTGATCTTCTTGTGGCGGTTGGCGTTGCCGGGGAGCGGCCATATCAGGCAGCCCGTCTCGGGCATGAGCACCAGCCTGGTGCGCAGCCGCTCGGCCAGTGGTGTCGTCATGACGCCTTCGCCTGCTCCTGCTCGGCGACATAGCGCTCCACCTCGGCGCGGTCGAACAGGTAGCCGCCCCGCAGGCCGGGGAGCTTCTGGACGTAGCTGATCTTCCCGGCGGCGATGCGGCGCACCAGCGTGGACCGGTCGATGCCCAGCAGGGCGATCACCTCGCCGCTGGCCATCAAGGGGGGGTGATCTGTCATGGGGAGACCTTTGCACAATGCACGACGCTGCGCAATAGGTCTACCTGTATCTATTGCAAGAAGGCTGGTCAGCGTGCGACGCTCATCCCATGACCGAACAGCCGCACGCCCCCGCCGTGCCCAGCTGGGACCTGGCAGACCGCATGAGAAAGAGCCTGCGCCACGCTGATATCGGCGTGCAGGAGATGGCCGACTACCTCGGCGTGGCCCGCAACACCGTCTCGACGTGGATCAACGGGCGCATCGAGCCCTCAACGCAGACACTGCGGCTGTGGGCGATGAGGACCGGCGTGGACTACCCGTGGCTGGCAGGAAACCGCGATTTTAAACGGCGGGGGGCATCAAGGTCCGCGCTGATATACACCTTCGCAAATAAGACTTTCCTGCACCGCTCCGCCGCATAACGCACGATATTAGCGCCGCAATGGAACGTCCTGTTTCGCATGCCCTCTTGAATCCTGCCGCTATACAGTCTTACGATCTTCGCCGGAACCCCGCACTGCAAGAAGAATCCGGCAACGGTGACATGGATGCAATAGGGGAGCATTTAGAGTACCTGCGGCAGCTGGGCCACTCGGGGGCAACGATCTACGGCAGGATGACGTTCCTGCGCATGCTCGCACGCCAGCTGCCCGTTTCGCTGCTGATGGCGACCGCCGTTCACCTCGCCGCATGGCGGGCCGCGCTGTCGGTCAGCGATGAGGTGATCGTCCACTACGTGTGCCACGCGCAGGCGTTCTTCGCTTTCTGCGTAGAGCGCGGTTACTGCGCAGTCAATCCCGCGCAGGGCCTTCCCGTGCCGCGCGTGGCCCGGCGCCTGCCGCGGCCGGTGAGTGAGGGTGACCTGATGCACGCAATTGCGTGCGCGCCGCCGCGCATAAGACCGTGGCTTGTGCTCGCGGGATGGTGCGGATTGCGCGCGAAAGAGATTGCGTACCTGCGGAGGGAATGTGTACTGGAGACGGCGGAGCGGCCGGTGCTGCTGGTGGCCCTGGGCGCCACGAAGGGCCGCGCTGAGCGTGTCGTGCCGCTGTCGGCGTTCGCCGCTGGCGAGCTCGTGCCGGTGCTCCCCGCGTCGGGCTGGGTGTTCACGCGGCGCGACGGGCGGCCGGGGCCGAACTCGCCGGGGCTGATCAGTCACCTGGCCAACTGCCACCTGCACGAGTGCGGGGTGAACGCGTCGCTGCACCAGCTGCGGCACCGGTTCGCGTCGCAGGCGTACCAGGCGTCGCGGGACCTGCGGGCGGTGCAGTCGATGATGGGGCACACCCGCCCGGAGACGACGGCGGGGTACGCGGCGTTCGACCAGCGGGCGGCGGCGGCGGCGGTCGATGCGATCCCGGCGCCTGCCCGGCTGCGGGCGGTCGCGGGGGGGGGTAGGCTTCCTCCTCACTGGGGACGGCGGAAGCCCCGGCCTGGGTCACCGGCCGGGGCTTCCTGCTGTCTGGCGCGCGAAAGCGGGCCGTCCAGACAGAAAGGCTCACTGCCACGATCACCTACGACGGACGGCCCGCTCGATGGCAGCCTAGCGCGCCTTCCGCGCCACTAGGCAGGTTACGCGTAGAGTACCTATTAGCCGCAGCCTGTACCGATTGTCATCAGCGGCACCGGGCGCATGGCCATTGAGTATCACCTGTGCTTCGACTAGGTACTGGAGGGCGCCCGATGGCGGATCTGGCCCAGCGGAAGCGCAAGCGCCCCGTTGAGGTGCTGACCAGCGCCGAGATCACCGCGCTATTGCGCCAGTGCTCATCCTCGGCACCCACGGGGGTACGCAATAGAGCACTGATCAGCGTCATGTACCGGGCCGGGCTGAGGGTAGCCGAAGTGCTGGCGATGCGGGTGGCCGACGTGGACCCTGAGCGGGGCACGCTGCGGGTGCTGCACGGCAAGGGCGACGAGGCGAGGACGGTCGGGCTGGACGACGGCGGCATGGCGATGGTGCAGCGGTGGATGGACTGCCGCGCCCGGCTGGGGCACCGGCATGGCCCGCTGTTCTGCACGCTGGCCGGTGGCCCGCTGTCCGATGCGTACGTGCGGACGATGCTGCGGCGCATCGGCGCCAAGGCCGGGATCGAGAAGCGCGTGCACCCGCACGGCCTGCGGCACTCGCTCGCGGTGGACATGGCGAACGAGGGCGTGCCCATGCCGATGATCCAGCGCCAGCTCGGCCACAAGCGCCTGTCAACGACCGACATCTACCTGCGCGGCCTGGCTGCGGCCGACCTGGCCGAGATGGCCCGCAACCGGCCGCCGTGGAATCCGGAGGGTTAAGCACAGAGAAAGGCCCCGGCCGCGCTGCATGCGACCGGGGCCCTTCGGTTTCTCCGCCTCAGCCCTTCACGAACGTGCCGCGGCCGGGCACCGAGTACGTCAGCCCGCGCTCGAGCAGCTCCTTAAGCGCGTGCTGGATGGTCGACTGCGCCAGGCCGGTCTCCTCGTGGAGCCGACGCAGTGACGGGATCGGGTCATCCGGCGCGTACTCGCCTGACTCGATGGCCGCAGTGAGCTTGTCCGCTAGCTGCCGCCACGACGGCACTCCTGAGCGCATGTCGATCTCGAACTCCACGGGGGCAGGGTAGTGGTCTGCGTGCGCTCAGTACACTACCTGATCATGCTAGGCCCGTCTAGTGCACCCGGTGCACCTGATGTATGGTCAGTGCATGTGTCTCTCACCGGCCCGGCTCGTTTCCGTCGCCGCCGCGCGAATCCGGCGGCCGGTGCCCGCGGCACGGGCAGCCATCCCCGCACGCAAGTCCCTCATCGCGGCCTCCGTCATCGCCGTCATCGCCGCCAGCGCGGTCGGCTTCTGGCTGTCGTACGCGGGCCTGCACGCTTTCGCCTGGCGCGCGGGACTGCGCGGCCCCGAGGCGTGGGCGTGGCCCGCCAGCGTCGACCTGTTCATCCTCGCCGGTGAGCTCGGCGTCACGATCTCGGCGGTCAAGGGCAGGCACGACAAGATCGCGTGGGCCTACCTGGTGGTCGCCGCCCTCCTGTCGGTCACGTTCAACATCCTGCACGTCCAGGCTCCCCCGGTCTGGTGGGGCCGGTACGCGGTTGCGGCGGTCCCCCCGGCGGCGGCGATACTCGCGCTAGCTGCGCTGATGCGCCAGGTGTTCCGCGGCCTGACCGCAGTCCCCGCGACGATCGGCGGCACGGTTCCGTCGCAGATTCCGACTGACGCCGAGAACGCGGCGGCCATCGCGCTGCAGGCCACTATTGATGCCGGGAACCCTCTCTCGCAGAATCAGCTTCAGGAACGGTTCGGGCTGAGCCGCCCGGTGGCGCGTGAACTGCGCGCTAGGCTGCTCCCCCAGCCCCCGGCCGGGATGGCCCTCCTACCCCCCAGGAGTGAGGCTGTCCCGGCCGGGCCGGAACTGAACGGGCACGGCAGCCATGGATGAGGGCTGGCAGCCGGTCCCCGGCTTCGAGGGATACGAGGCGTCCACGGCCGGGCGGATCCGGTCGGTTGACCGCCAGCTCAGCGACGGGCGCTGGGCTGGCGGCGTGGTCCTGGCGGCCACCGAGGACGACAACGGCTACCTGCGGGTGACGCTGAGCACCGGCGGCCGCAAGCGGACGAAGCAGGTTCACGTCCTGGTCTGCCTGGCATTCCACGGACCACGGCCGAAAGGCCGTGAGGTCAGGCACCTTGACGGAGTCAAGGTGAACTGCAGGCCGGGGAACCTGGCCTGGGGAACTAAGGGCAGGAACGCGAAGGACAGAGAGAGTCATAGAAGGCAGAAGCGTCACAGGTCACTGCTGACGATGTTGGGACGCAAGTGACATGGTGTGGCTTCTGGTGCCCCCGTTGCTGGTCCTGGCTGCCCTGATAGCTGCCCTTGACCATCTGTGCCGTCATCACGGGACCGGCCCGGTCGCGTGGCGCTGGTTCTCCGGTCAGCCGCTCGACGGCAAGCACCGCACCAATGCGACGTGGGTCCGCCCGGCCGCGCGGGTGCTGCACCCGACCGGGCACGCCGTCCGCTGGCATCACATGCCGCGCCTGACCCGGGCGGTGATCCGGGACGCCGCCACCGTTGCGCCTTTCGCCGTGGTGTACGGGCTGCTGGTTAATAAGCCTGTGACCTTGGGTTTCGTCATCTTCATCGTCGTCGCGGGCCTGGGGCTAGGGTCGTGGCTGGGCGTGCGGAAGATCACCCGGGCGCGTCATTACCGCCGCTGGGTGACCCCGCTGCACCGGGCCCTGGCGCCCGTCCTGGGTGTCTCGCTGGCCGAGCGCCCGCAATCGTGGCTGGCCGTCGAGCCTGACCGCTCGGGTGCGACGATCGCCCTGCCTGCCGACTTCGCCAGCAGGCCCGCACAGAAGGCCGCGGTCATCGACGTTGTCAAGGCGAAGCTGGCGCTGGAGGCACCGGAGGTCACCTGGGATGAGCGCGGGCACCGGCCCATGGTGCGGTTCCGTGCCCAGCCCGCGCCGCCGCGCAAGGTCGGCGCCGACCTGATCCTGCCCGCGCTCGCGGAGTCAAGGACCACTGACCTGGTGCTGGGCCTGGGCCGCGGCTCGCGCCCGGTCATGGCGAGCCTGGACGATGACTCGCCGCACGTCATGCTGTCGCAGGGGCCAGGGTCCGGGAAGTCGACCACGGCGAGGCTGATAGCTGCCCAGCAGCTTGCCAAGGGCTCGGTAGTCATGGTCTGGGACTACAAACGGATCAGCCTGTCCTGGGCCAGGGGCCTGCCGAACGTCGTCTACTGCAAGACGGCGGCAGAGATCCACGCGGGGGCGATCTGGCTGCTGCACGAGATCGAGCGGCGCAACGACGTGGCCGACGCCGGGGCGGACATCGAGGGCCGCGTCCACGCCAACGTCGGCCCGCGGATCATCGTCATCGCCGAGGAGATGAACGCGACGATGAACCGGCTCCGCGCCTACTGGAACGACATCCGCGAGCCGGGCGACCCGGCCCGCTCGCCTGCGGTGGAGGCGATCGAGGATGCCGCGTTCATGGGCCGCCAGGTGCTGTGCAACATCGTGTTCATCGGCCAGAAGATGTCGGCGCGGGCGTCGGCGTCCGGTGAGGCCCGCGAGACGATGGGCATCCGGATCCTGGGCCGCTACACCGCGAGCACGTGGAAGATGCTGGTGCCCGAGGTGCCCTATGCGCCCTCGCGCAACGAGCAGGGCCGCGTCCAGGTCGTCACCGGCGGCGTAGCCCGCGAGACACAGGTGGGGTTCCTGACGGGCTACCAGGCCCGCCAGCTGGCCCTGTCCGGCACGGTCACGCCGTGGCCGTCGCCCATCCCGGGCATGCCGCACCTGACCCGTGTCACACCTGCGGCGCTTGGCGAAAACCCTGGCCCTGACCTGGGCAATGTCACTGTGACGGTGCCCCCCGTGGAGCCTGACTGTGACGCGCTGAAACTGTCCGATGCGGTGGATCTGGGCATCCTGACGCTCAGCCTGACCGCGGCCCGTAAGGCCAGTCACCGGCCGGGGTTCCCGCAGCCGGTGGGCTGGGAGGGGCTGGCCCGCTCCTATGACCCGGATGAGCTTCGGGAGTGGGAGCGGACCCGGCCGCGGGCGCTGGCCCGCGAGGAGGCGAGGCGGTCGTGAGCGGTGCGGCGGAGGCCGGGGTGGCCGTCATCCTGTTCGCGGCTGCGGGCGGGAGCTGGCTCGTGTCGCTGAAGCTGTGGCCCTACACGACGTGCAGCTGGTGCAACGGCACCGGCCGCAACCCGGGCTCGAACAGCAAGCGGCACGGCCTGTGCTGGCGGTGCAAGGGCAGCCCGAGGCGGCTGCGCCGTGGCGCCCGGCTCGTGAACAGCAGGCTGCGGTGATCGCCATCCCCATCACCCTCGGCTGCCTGTGCGTGCTCGGCGCCCTCGCCGTCGTTGTGCTGACGCCGCGCCGGGACCGTTACGCGGTGCGCTACGTGGAGCGCCGGACCGCTGAGAGCCACCGTGCGGTCCTGACCGCGCGGCTCATCCCATCACCCCGGGAACTCCCTGGCAGGCCGTCAGCGGCCCGTACGGCGAGCCGGGGTTACGTGATCACCGACGCACCGCGGCGCAACCCGGCGCCCGGTCGAACAGAGAGGGGCCAGTGATGGCTAAGGACTACCCGTGCGCGATGTGCAGCGGAACCGGGAAGTCGAAGCTCGGCGGCGGCACGTGCAGCCGGTGCCAGGGCTCCGGGGTCGACCCGCACGCGGATAAGTAACCCAAACGAGAGGGGGGACGGTGGACGTCACCGACGATGAGGAATGCGTGCCCGGCGAGGACGGCCACGTTCTGTTCGTGGCCTGCGGCCGGTGCCTGAAATGCGAGCCTCACCCGCTGCACAGTAACTCCGGGCCGTACTAGGCCGGACATGCCGGAAGCTCCCCCAGCCGGGCGAACCCAGCTGGGGGAGCTTCTTATCGGGGCCCCGCGACCCCGAAATCAGGAAGATGAGGGGCATGGAAATCACGCTGAACATGCGGCCGCCGCGATGGCCTGTCCGGCGCTGGCGCCGGAGGCTGGGCTTGCCGCTGCCCACCGGTTACGCCAGCACTGGCCCGCGGTCAGCTGTCTGGGTGTGCCTGCTGGTGCCTTACCGGGCGCGTCGCCTGCATCACTGGTATGCCCAGCTGGGCGGCTTCTTCTGGCTGCCCTGCCCAGTGTGCGGGCATGAGTTCGGTGGTCATGAAAGCGGCGGCCGCACTCCCAGGGATGAGTCTGGCCGGGGCAACGTGATCTGCTCCCGGTGCACCCGGGCTGATAAGGCCAGCTAGCCGGGCGGCACCTTCCGCTCGCTGGCCAGCGCGCCCCTGACCGCGTCCATCTGCTCCCCGCTCAGGGAGACCGAAGGCGCGGCGGCGGCGGCCCCGGCCGCCACGGCGGAATTGGCGCACACGAGCGAATCCCCGTTGCCGTCGCGCGGGTCAGCGACCGGGGTCACCACCTGGCGGGTCAGCAGCGCCGCGACCGCGCCCACCGCGGCGACGATCACCGCCGGGTTGATGACCCCGTGGTGGTGCGTCGCGTTCCAGATCATGACGGCGGCCGCGTACACGGCGCCAGCGGCGGCCATCAGCCCGGTGGGGTTCAGCGTGGGTGACACGGCACGTTTCACGACGGGGCTCCTGGGTTGCGGGGCTCGAAGGGCTGGTGGCTGGCGCCCTTGCGCTGGATGCGGAAGATGACGACGAACCGCCAGATCAGCGCGGCGGGCACCAGGAACAGCACCCACACGGAGAACCAGGACAGCCAGCGGGCCTCGGTGAACGTATTGACGCCCAGCCAGATGATGAGCATCGGCTGGAGCAGGACGATCACCAGCGCGGCGGTCTTGGAGATGATCGACCAGCCGAGCTGGTCCCGCCACCACGGCCAGACGAACGACACGCCGATGATGAACGCGATGCTGGTGTAGAAGATCACCTGGATGGCGAAGGTCGCAACGGAGTCCTGGGTCACGGGTCCCCCCCGGCGGTCATCAGCCCGCCGCTGGCGGGGGTGGCGGGTGATGTCCCAGGATCCTCGACTGGATCGCCTTCCTGATGTAGTCGTCCTGGCGGAGCTGGTGCAGCGGCATGGTCAGCTCGGTGCGTACTGCCTCCTCAGCGGCTTCGGCCTGCTCGGCCTCGGCTCTCGCGGCCCGGTGATGGCCGCGCACGAACGCCAGCCATCTGACGGTCATGTCCTGGTCCGCTCCCTGTCGGTGGCGGTGGGCTGCCCGGTGAGCGCCCGGAGCATTTCGAGCGACGATCTTGCGGCCTCCTCTGCTGAGTCGGCCCGCTTGCTGGCGGCCTCGTTGACACGGCGCAGGTCCCTGATGTCCTGCCGCTGCATCCATACCACCCAGACCAGGACGACGACCGCGGCGGCCGGGCCGGTGAGGTAGGGCAGGATCGCGTCAGCGGTCATCCATTTCCCGCGCCTCTCTTTCCCCGCCGCCCGGGGTCCGGGGACGGCGGGATCGGGCGATCGTGCCTAGCTCCCGCCGGGCTGCTGCGGCGGTTTGCCCGCGCGCCGCCAGGCAGCAACGGCGGCGATGAGCGCGGCGATAGAGGTGATAAGCGCGGCGAGGCTGGAGCCGGACCAGGTGAGCCATCCCTCCCATGTCATGGGACCCCCCGGCTAGTGGCCAGTTGCGAGAATGATCGTCACGATGATCGCGGCGATGCCGACGACAGCGCCGATCGCGGCGATAACCTGCCCGTTGTTCAGCCGTGTCTCGGTACGCGTCGTCGCGGACCCGGCCTGGCCGCCCTGCATGAAGTCCAGCCGCGAGGACAGCCGCAGCTCCAGCGCCCGGATCTCCTCGGCGTTGCGGTGCACGTCGGCTGCGATGGAATCGAGCCGCGTGTTGACCTCGTTGCGGGTCGGGAACGATGCCGTCTGGTCGGACAGCTGCTGGCGGAACTCGTTGACCGACTCGAACCTTTTGTCCGACGCGATCTCGGCTTTGGCGACGGCCTTCTCCGCTGATGCCAGCGCGGTCTCAACGGCCTTCTCTGCGGCCTTGAACGCGGCGTCGAGGGCCTTGGTCTGCGTTTCGTACCGTTCGTTCAGCGACATGCGCAGCTCGGCCATGGAATGCTGGGTGGACAGCCGCATGCCGTCCATGCGGCCATCGACCTGGATCTGCAGGCCGCTGAGCCGCCGGTCCAGTTCGTCCTGCATGAGGCGGCGGTGCTCGTCCTGGGCGGAGTTCAGGTTGCGGACGAGCTCGTGCAGGGTGTCGACAGTCCAGCCGCTGACCTGCGCTTCGGTCTCGCCGCTCACGGTCTACCCCGTGACGGCTGGCTTGGGCAGCCAGATCGCCATGCTGTCCAGCAGCGCGCCCAGGTCATTGGGCAGCACATTGAACGGGTACACGTTCCCCGACTCGCTGTCCTCGTCGTACTCGAACTTGCCCACGGGGAACGTCACCGGCGGGAACGCGGTCACCTCCGCGCCGTACGGCCCGTCCGCGAGGACCAGCTGGACGACCTCGGCGGCGTGCTCGCAGCCCAGGTCCACGGGCACGCCGGTCACGTCGGTGTACTGGCCGTAGGTGACGGGGATCGGCCCGGTGAACGACGCCGCGTTGTACCGGGTGATCGCCGCGGCCGCCCAGGCCCCGGCCGTGCCGCTGGACAGCGTGCCCGCGCCGGTGATGTCCCACAGCTGCTCGTACCGGCCGTGCCGGTTGATGCTGGCCGTGTTCGTCGCCGAGGTCAGCGAGTTGACCGCTGCGGCGCCGGTGTCGGCGTTATCAGCCGCGGACTGGTACAGGACGTAGAGCGCGTTGTAGTACCCGGCCAGCGACCTGGCCTGCGGGCTCGAGGAGAACAGGATCCGGGTCACCGCGGTCGGCACCGGGAAGATCGACAGAAGGTTGCGGCGGCCGACGTGCCACGTGTAGTACCCGGGCTTGGTCGCCAGGTTCAGCCGGTCGGTGATCGTCTCGGTGCCGGACTGCTGCTGGTCCACGAGGTAGAGCGGCGTGTTGGAGTAGGTGGTCAGCTTCCACCGCAGCGGCCCGGGGCTGCGCGAGGTGGCCTGGGTCAGCGACGTGTTGATGTCGGTCCACGTCGTCCAGATGTCGCGGTAGTTATCCCCGTAGGTGCCCGCGCCCTTCGCCGTCACCGACCAGCCCTCGGTGCCGGGGGTCGGCTGATCCAGGACGCCTTCCCACTGGCATATCCCGCCCCGCCAGACCTCCACTATCCGCCCTGCGTCGAGGGCCTGCGGCTGCACGAGGTCTGGTGCGACGCGGACGGTGCACTGCATGGTGTCGGGGCCGCCGGGCATCGTGTCGGACCAGCCGAGCCCGGCGACGGGGCCGACGGCGCCCAGCGGCATGTAGTCGGTGCCGTCCTGGAATTTGCTGGTGACGGTGGACGCGCTGCGGGCATACACGCGCGGCCTCCTGGTGGGACTATGCGGGGATGGACACTGAAACGACCAGCCTCGTGACCGTCTGGGATGTCAGCCAGCCCGGGTTCGGGCGCATCAGCGAGCGGGCGGGCAAGTGGCTTAAGGACCAGGGTGTTGCGAGGCCTACGGTGTGCAGCACGTACCGGGTGGAGTTCCGGATGGCGGGCGGCGTTCCGGTTGCCGAGCTGTTCACCTACGCCGGGAACGAGCAGGGGCGCCACTACGAGGACCCGGAAACGAACGCACCCGCCGTGAATCCTCCGTTCACGGTGACCCTCGGCTCGCTGCCGCCGGATGACCTGCGGCTGGCCTGACCTACCTGGGCATCGGCTTGGTGCCGAACAGCTGCCGGGCCTGGAACCAGAAGTCAGTCATCGCCACCGTCTGCGCGTTGGTGGAGAACTTCCACAGCGCGGCCATCGCCGCGAACGACGCGACGTGCAGCCCCGCGTCCGCCGGGGACAGCCCGGCCGTGACCAGCGCGTCCGTCGAGGTCTGCCCCTGGGCCCGGGGCAGCCGGACCCCGTCGTTGATCAGGTCGTTAACGCCGTTGCACTCAGCCAGCTTCGTGGCCGTTTCCAGCAGCAGCGTCCCCCAGTCCTGGTTGATCAGCGCGGGGCTCAGCAGCAGTCCGGCCATGCGTTCTCCCTAGTAGCAGATGTTCGCGCCCTCAAGCTGCTGGAGCAGGAAGTCGCAGCGGGCCTGGACCTGGGCGAGCGTGGCCCCGGCGCCGAGCAGCGCACGGTCACCGCCCGGCCCGATCTGGCTGGCGGTGATGTGGCTGAACGTGCCCCCGGTGTTGTTGTTCATGGTCAGGGCGCCGCCCATGCTGATCCCGCCGCAGCTGATGCTCCCGGAGCTGATGCTGCCGCCTGAGGTGTTGACCGACCCGCCGCCGGTGGCCAGTGACGTGCAGGTGATGGGCCCGCTGACGGTGCCGCCGTGGTTGACGAAGTGGACGGCCCCGGATACGTCGCTGTAGAGCTGGTCGACGCGCTTCTTGGTGGTCTTGGCGATGGCGGACGCCTGCTGTGCGCTGACGGTGGCGGTGAGGGCGAGGGCGAGCAGCGACCCGGCGCGGATGACGCGGGAGTCGGAGAGTTTCGCCCCGGCGAGGTAGGCGGCGGTTGCGGCGGCGCCGGTGGCCAGCGCGCGGGCGTGACGGCGGGTCAGCTTCACGATGGCCTCCCTGGTAAGACGATGCGGGGACTTGACAGTAGTAACTGCCCAGGTTAAGGTAGTAACTACCTACTAAGGGGGCTCGAATGACATTCCAGGTGACCCGCGACTCACGCCACCCGCAGGGCATACGGCTGACCGAGGCCGAGATCAGTGCCGCGCAGACCGGCTACATCAGCCCCGAAGCACGGCAGAAGATCGTGGCCAGCGGCCGGAGCGTTGAGATCAACACGCACGGCGCGGGCTGGCGCATCACCGGCAAGCCCGCGTGCGACGTGGACTGGGGCAGCGCCACCGCTGGCCAGCGGTGCACGCGGCCACACGGCCACGGCGGTGTTCACATTGACTCCCACTGCCGCGAGTGGGGATACGTCACCAGTCCCGGCGGCGAGTGGTGATGGCTGAGCCAGGCGCCGCGCTGATCGCGGCCGAGCGGCAGCGCCAGATCAGCGATGAGGGCTGGACGCCCAAGCATGATGCCGGTCACGTCTCGGGTGAGCTGGTCCGCGCCGCGATCACCTACAGCATGCATGCCTGCCCGGCCGCTGCTGGCGAGTACCCGGGCCCGTCTCATCACTGCGCCGACTGGTGGCCGTGGGATCTTCCCTCGTTCAGGCCCGGCGACGGGTCCGTCCGTGCGCTGGTGAAGGCCGGGGCGCTGATCGCCGCCGAGATCGACCGGCTTCTCGCCGCCGAGGGGCCGGTCAATGCCCGGTAAGAACAAGACGCCGTTGCTCGGCTGGCACCCGCCAGCCGAGCTTTCGGCGTGGGTACGGGGCGAGGCCGAGCGGCGCGGCGTCCCCCTGTCCGTCGTCCTGAACGAAGCGCTATCGGAGTATCAGCTCAGCCGGGAGTCGCGCCACGCGGCCCAGAACCCCGCCGTCAGCGCCGGGGCCCCAGCATCAGGCGAGTAGGCGAGCAGCCAGCCCGGCCCGTCCGGGTCGATGATCAGCGGGCCGCCGGACAGGACCATCAGCGGCGCGTCCAGCACCGACACCGCCTGAGACCGGTCCGTCGGCGAACCCAGGATCCGGCCCCAGTCCCTGCTCCCCTCCGGCGGGTCCCACCAGATGTTCGGGAACCCCGTCGCGTGGGACAGCAGCAGAAGCTGGCCGGTCACGTCGATCACGGCCACGTCCAGGCACCGGTCGTTCGGGTTGGTGCTGGTCACCCCGACCGTGGTGAATGCCGCCGTCTGGTCGTCGGCGATGTCACGGCAGGGCAGCGTGATCGTGTCCACGATCACTACGCCATTCAGGATCGCAGGTGACTCGGTGTTCGGCGTCAGGGTCCGCACCGCCGAGCGGCTGGTGCTGGGGCCGGACGGGTAGTCGTACTGCTTGAAGGTGACCGTGTGCGTCCTGCTCGCCGACGGCGTGTCAATGTTTGACCAGAACGTGACCACGGTGTACGTGCCGTAGTAGCGGGCGTTCAGGCCCTCCACCGGCGACGGGATCGTGTACTCGCGGCCGTCCGGGGCGTCCAGGCCAGCGCCCACCGGGATCAGCGGGCTGAACGTCGGGGGTGCGTTGTACCCGGGCGCGTGCACCAGCAGGGTCTTGATGGGCGTGATCGCCGGGGTCGTGGTGATGAGCACCTTGCCCGGCTGGCCCGCGCCGCCCGCCGCCGTGCCGCCGGTGGACACCGCGCCGCCGCCGCCGCCGCCCGGAGCCGACCCGGCCGTGCCGACATTGTTGCCGCCCGCGTTGCCGCCGCCGCCACCGGAACCGCCGCCAGCCGGGGCCGTGGCACCCGCCTGCCCGGTCGCGTCCACGCCGACCAGGTCGGTACCAGCCGAGGACCCGCCGCCGCCGCCGGTCGTGGACGCGGTGAACCCGTTGCCGCCGCGGACGGAGAACCCGCCGCCAGGGAAAGCAGAGGCCGCCGTGGTGCCGCCCAGGCCGCCGGTAGCCGTGTTGTCCGGGACCGACTTGCCCCCGGCCGCGACAAATGCCGCGCCGTCAACTGTCGTGTTGCCGCCGTCGGTCAGGCCGCCGGTGGTGAACGCCTGGACCTCGACCCCGGCGAGCTCCCACACCTGGGAGGCGGGCGCGGTCAGCCCGCACGTCTGCGCCCCGGCCGCCGCCGCCTGCTGCCACGCCCAGTAGCCGGTGTACCCGGAGAACGGCACGGACACGACGTGGTAGGCGTCCTCCGTCGCGCTCGAGCGGTAGGTGCGGGCACCGGTCCCAATGCTGTGGTCCGAGTTCACCCACGACACGACCGATTGCGCGGCGACGGTCGTGCACGTCGCCGACGGGGCCGTGCCGGACCCGCTGCCGCTGGCCACCGCCGGGGACCCGGCGAGTTTCGCGCCGGTCCACCGCTCGACCAGCATCGCGTGGGGCAGCGGGTAGCCGGAGTGCGGCAGCGTCACCGTCATCGCCGTCGGCGAGCCGCCCACCGTCGCGGTCCACAGCCCAACCCGCGCCGTGCCCGTCGGCCCGATGTTGACCCGCGACGTCCACGTCAGGCCGCCGCCGGACGGCGACCCGAAGTTGGAGAACCCGTCGGAGACGATGGCCTTGATGACCAGCACGTCGTTAGCGGTCGGCGTGAAGCTGGGTGTTACCAGCGAGTTGGCGTTGGAGGAGTCCTGCGCGGCGAAATAGCTGGCGGCCAGTGTCGGGAAACCCCCCGACGTGCCCGCCGCGCCGACCACGCCGGAGATGGCCTGGCCGGGGGTCATAGGGTACGTGTCGTGGCCCGCGGTCGCGCCGCCGCCCGCGCCGCCGCCGACGCCGGTCGTGGTCCGGGTGCCGCCCTTGCCCGACGCGCCGATGGCCCGGATCTTTCCGGACGTCTGGCCCAGCCCGGGGACGAACGTGAACGGCCCCGGGGACGTGAACGTGTACGTCGTCGTTGACCCGGAGATCGCGGCGGGCGGCTGGAACTGGGCGGCCATCAGGGCCCGCGCGGTGCCGCCCGGGGCGCCGATCCGGTACGTGGTGCCGCGCACCAGCGGGATCACCGCCGCCGCGCTCGCCGAGGCGGTCAGCCCGTTGAGGTAGGTGTCGACCGGTTCCATGTCCTGGGTGTTGAACCAGGTGACCCGCCGCCACGCTTTGATGCTGTACGCGGTGACGTTCGCGAAGCTGAACGTGGCGCTGGCCGGGATCTGGAACGTGACGGGCTGGAAGTTCGGGAACGCCGGGTTGTTCGACGCGGACACGTCCACGTGCCCGCCGAAGCTCAGCGTGTGCGAGGCGTTGTCCGTCAGCGTGATCGCGACGGTGATCCTGCCGCCGTGCCAGTCGTTGTAGGTCGTCGTCCCCAGGCCGAGGTTGAACGACAGCCGGTCCAGGCCGGTGATCGACACGGCCCCGGCCAGGGTGCGGGTGTAGGCCGGGAACGTGCTCGCCCCCGCCGCCGACCAGCGGGCGGAGAACGAGTCGTCAATAGCCTGGGTGGACTGCGACCAGTCGGCCGGGTTCGTGCTCGAGCTGACCGTGGAGTAGTCGTCAACGCGGACCGGCGTGGGCGGCGCTGACCAGGACAGCGCCGGGGCGGGGAACGCGAGGGTGGTGAAGTCGGCGGAGCGGCCGAACGGGCGGGCGGGGAACGTCAGCGTCACGTAGGCGACGAGCTGGTCTTCCATGTCCTGGTCGTAGGCCGGGACACCCGTGCCCCGGAAGCACTCGAAGATGAGCGGCAGGGCCGTGCCGGTCTGCGGGTCCGGGGTCCACTGGAGCCGGAACTTCTCCTGGTCGACGATGTCGAGCAGCAGCTCGCGGGCGCCGTTGACCAGCGCCCGCGTGGGTGCGCTGATCTTGATGGGCAGGCTGAACGTCCGGTTGTCGGTCTTGCGCCCGGAGATGGTCCCCCCGTCGAGCAGCAGGGAGGAGAGCTGCAGGGTGCGGGGGACGCCTGCGCCTCTGTCGAACCCGGGCGCCAGGACCATCGTCGCGCCGGGGCACAGGGGATGGGCGGAGACCTGGCCGCCGAGGAGAAGCTCGACGACGTCGCCGAGGATCAGGCTGTCGCCAGTGCTCACGTGAACCTGCCTGACACCCGCGCGGCCATCGAGTTCAGCGACTGGTCAACGCCGCGTGCCATCACCGGCGCCGACCGGCCGACCGCGCCGACCACGCCCTGGTGCATCGCCTGAATCGCGGCGATCAGGTCACCCAGGTCAAGGGCGCCGCCGCCCATGAACCGGCTGCCGCCGCCGAACCGGGGCATCACCGGCTCCGGAAGGCCCATCCCGCCGCCGGGCGCCTGAGGTGCCCCCACCGGCGACGGGAACGAGAACCCGCCAGTCGCCGCCGTGCTGCCGCCCAGACCGGCCGCGACCATCCACGCGGGCATCGGAGGCGGCGGGATCGGCGGCGGACCGGACGGCGCCGAGGCCGTCCCGCCGCCGGTGTCACCGCCGCCAGCACCGGCACCCCCGTCACCGGGAGGAGCGGGCGTGCCAGGGCCGCCGTACTTGGCGCCCTTCGGGAAACCGGTCAGGTCACGCAGGATGGCGATCTTCGCGGCGAGCGCCTTCTCCTTGTCGGACTCCTGCCGGTTGAACCCGGACAGGCGCCGCCGGTCGTTGCGCAGCGCCCGCTCGTGCTCATCCCAGCCGATGCCGTGCTTGCGCACGTTCGGGTGGGTGAGGAACCACAGCTCGTCGATCTCGACCGAATGCCGTAGGATCCTGCGGCGCTTGGCTGCGGCCTTCTGGTCCTCCTCCAGCACCTTCACGTCACGGGCGAGCTGGGCGAGCCACTTCTTCTTCTGCGGGTCCACCGGGGCGGCCTTGCCGCCGACCACGCCGCCCTGCGCGTACCAGCCGTGGGTGACCTCGTGGCCCCACGCGCCGATCGGGTCGCCGTAGCCCGGGCGCCCCTTGATGTAGCCGATCTGCCAGCGGATCTGCGCCGTCGGGTTGGACTGCGGCGGGTTCGCGGCGGCGCCCATCTTGCTCGGCGGCAGCGCCTGCGGGATGCCGTACGCGCCGGAGGAGGGGTTGCGGGCCGTGTTCGACCAGCCCGACTCACGTATGTTCAGGGAGTTCCACGCGTTCCACTCCGCGCCCGAGCCCCACGCCGGGTACAGCTTGCGGGCCAGCGCCGCGTTCGCTGAGGGGGCACCGCCGCCCGGGCCGGGCATCCCCGGGCCGCCGCTGGACGCAGCCGCCGACTGGGCGGCCTTGATCCCCGCCGTCGTGGCCGCCGCGGTGGCCACGTCCAGGGCGCGCAGCGTCGCGGCGTCCTGCCGCGCCAGCCACTTCGCTTCGCCGGTCACACTGCCGCTGTAGCTGCCGACCACGCCACCCGCCGCGAAGCCGGGGATCAGCCCGCGCAGGTGATCGACCAGCCCGGAGGCGACGATGGGCACCGGGACCACCAGCTCGCCGGGCATCGCCATGATCGGCACCGAGTCCTGGTTCGGGATGCCCCCGGTGATGAACGCACCCTGGGCGGAGTGGATCCGGTTGCCGCCGCCAATGGGGATGCCGCTCTTCTGCTCGGCCACGCTCCAGTGCCCAGCCGCGTCCACGATCATCTTCTGGTGGATCGCGGCCTTGAGCTTGTCCTCTTCCATCCGCAGCGCGTGGATCTCGCGGGTGGCGAACGCGGACTTGCCGCCGTGGATCTGCAGCCAGTGGATCTGGTCCTGGATCCTGCCCGAGGCGCCGTCCAGGTTGTGGCCGAGTTTCAGCTGGTCATCGGCGAACGTCACCACGTTCTGCGTGGCCTGCAGCACGGCGGCCTTGTTCGCCAGCGCGTCCTTGCTGTTGCCTCGCAGCCCCGCCGAGTTGGAGTCGAGCTGCTTCGTGGCGGCCTGCAGCGACTGCTGCCAGGAGATCTCATCGCCCTGCAGGGTCAGGACCGTGCCGATGTTCTTGTCCATCGAGGCGGTCAGCGTGTCAACCGCCGCGGAGAGATTGAACACCGGCTGCTGCGCACCGGCCGCGGCGTCGCCTACGCCCTTGATGCCCGGGGCCGCCTTCGACGCCGAGTCGGCCTGCCTGGCGAGTGCCTGGCCCAGATGCTGCGCCGCCGGGATACCGGGAATGAACTGGCCGACCGCGCGTTCCGCCGCGTGCGCCAGCTCACCGAGGAACCCGCTGCTGTTATGCGCCGCCGACGCGAGGTGCCGCTCCGCGTCGGAGATCTTGATGATCGCGCCAGCCAGCTTCAGCACGTCATCGGTGAGCTGCAGGAACCCCGAGGCCACCGGCTGAAGATCCTGCAGCAGCCCCGGCAGGATCTTCATCAGGTCGGTGAAGTTGTTCGTGATCAGCTGGATATCAGGCCCGGCGGTGCGCGCCATGAACGCGAAGAAGCTCTGCCAGGTGCCGGACTTGAACTCGGCGTCGATCGCGCTGAGCATCGAGCCCAGGGCCTTGCCCGTCGCCGCCGCGATGGGCTGCACGTCGTGCATGACGTTCCCGGCAAGGCGGATGCCCTTGTCGAAAACGTTCAGCACCTCGGGCTCAAGGGCCTTCTGGAACGCGTCGTACTGCTTGCCCAGCCCCAGGATCGACCGGGCCAGCTTCTGCTGCTCAGGGTCCAGCTTGGCCATGTTGGCGGATAGGCCGCCGGTCGCCTGAGCGGCCTTCAGGACCGGGCCTACTGCCCCGGCGGCGGCCAGCCCGAACGCGCCGACCCCGGTCGCGACCGTGGCGATGATGGGGGACAGCGCGACCCCGGCGGCGATCAGCGCGCCCATCCCGGCAGGACCAGCCAGGCCGCCGGAGCCGAGGAAGCCGGTCGTGCCCTTCGATGTCTTGCCCAGCTTGTCCAGCTGGACTTCCAGGGCGGCGATCTCGGCCTGCGCCTTAGCGGCGCCCTTCACGTCGATTTCCGGGTTGACGGCGCGCTCGCCGACCTTCAGCAGCTTCAGGTTCAGCGCGTCGAGCTGGGCCAGGGCCTCTTTGTTGCCGGTCAGCTTCACCCGGGCTTCGGTGGACTTCGCCCCGAGCTTGTCCAGCCGCACGGCCAGCTTGTCGACATCCTCGCTGGCCGCAGTGGCGGCCTTGCCCGCCTTGGCGAAGCCGTCCTCGCGCAGCCTGGCAAAAATGTCAAAAGTGAGGGTCTCACCCGCCACGGTGGCCCCCTGTCATCTCCAGGTACTTAATTAGCTGGTCAGCTTCGGCGACGGTGAGGTGTCTCCACTCCCAGGGCCGGATCCCGAGTCGCTCGGCGAAGGCTCCGAGGTACTGCCATCGCCCGTGGGCGATGGGACTTCGGTAGGGTCCCCGCCGCCCTCTTCCTCGATCTCGACGTCGTTCTCAGCCAGGTCCCAGGCGCCGGAGACGATGTCCTCCCACGAGGTGTCCCTGCCGTTGCGCTTCAGCACCAGCCAGACGAACCCGGCGAGGGCTTTCGCCGAGCCGCTGGCCAGCGCGGTTTTCCACGCGTGGAAGGGCATCCCGAGCTTGCTCTCCAGCTCGATCGCCTCGGAGATGGGGTAGCGCTCGTTATCGAACGGGAACACTTCGCCCTTGATCGTGACTTTCAGCGGGGGCATCCGTTACCTTCCGGTCGTGAGCTTGCGGGCGGTCTCACGCATGGCGGCGAGGATCTTGTCCCGGACCTGCGGCGCGGCGTTTTCGCACGGGTCGGTGAAGAACCCCTGCCGGACGTGGCTGAACTGCGGCCGCCACGTCCAGCCCCTTCGCGCACCCTGGGCGAACACCGGGTGAACCAGGATCCCCCGCTCGTCGAGCTGGGCGAGCTTCCGTTTGTGCTCGCGGCCCTCAGCGCGGATCGTCACGTGGGCGTTACTGCCGCCGCGCTTGTAGACCTTCACGGACAGGTCGGCGGCCAGCACCCTGGCGTACGGGTCAGGCAGGTACGGGTAGAGGTGCTGCGGGCTGGCGATCTCGGTGGCGAGGTCGTCTCCTGCCTTGCTGATGGCTTTGTACAGCTCGCTCCGCAGCCCGGTCGCGCCTGCTTCCTTCAGCCGCGCTGACAGTGCCGCGAAGTCGGCCGTGCCGGTGACGGACCCTGGCATGACGCCTCCCCGCTTGACGCGCAGCCAGCATGTGGCTGCACACTGGCTGCATGGCAACCAGGGCCAGGGTGCCCGGCAGCTCGCCGGAACCCGGATGGACGATGGCGCAGCACGAGGCGGCGACGGCGGCCTACTGGGCCGCCGTCCACCGCCGCACCGGGTACACCGCAGCGACGCGCACGCGCCAGGGGATGACCACCAGCCAGCACATCCTGCACCTGCTGATCAGTGTGTTCACCTTCGGGCTGTGGCTCCCCGTGTGGTTCGTCCTGGCCCACCGCAGCACGCGGACGGCCACGGCCACGGCCGCTGATCCTTCCGCGCCGATGCCGGAATGGCCGCCGCCGGACCCGTCCGCGTTTGGCTGACCTAGGGCACCGTGACATTCTCTGCGGGGATCTTCGTGACGTAGAACGTGAAGTTGAGCTCCGTCGGGTTGCCGAACGACGTCGGCTCGGCCGCGGATCCCACCTTCACCGGGAAGATGGTCATCTTGCGGCCCGTGATGTCGCCGCCCGGGAACTTCACGATGTAGCCCACCGCGTTACGGGGCATCAGCGTCCGCGCGTCGGCCTGGTTGTCGTCGCTGTACATGTTCAGCGTCGAGCCGTCGATCGTGATCTTGCCCGGGATCTGGGAAGTGAACGTGGTCGCCAGGTCCGGGGTGTCGATCGCGTTGGAGATGATCCCCCAGTTGCCGGACGAGGAGATCTCCGGGGTCAGGTTCGTTCCCGCGTTCAGCTCGGCCCTCGACGGTGACAGGTACGAGGCCATCGTCACCACCCAGTAATACGAGGTGGTCCCTTCCGGGATGAACCGGTCGGACGCGGCGATGTTCGGTGCGGCCATTACTTCTCACCCTTCCCGGTGGCACTGGGCTTGCTGGCTGCGGCTTCACGCTCAGCCTTGCGCGCTTCGCTGTCCTGCCAGTCCGACAGCAGCAGCCACCCCGCCCGGCGGTGATGCGGCAGCGACTCCTCCGGCACGATCTCCTGCACCCCGAGCTCGGGGTGGTAGATGGTGACGTCGCTCATGGGGTCGTCACCACCGCGACGCCGGACAGGCCCGTGCCGGTCAGCGTGGTGATGTTCCCGTAGGTGACCGCGACCGTCCCGGCTCCGTAGACCGTGGACGGCAGCGGGATCAGGTAGATCGAGCTGGCGGCGATGGTGATCGCCGGGAAGGTGACCGCCATCCCGTCGACCGTGGGCACGGCAAGGGTGACGGTCGTCGGCGTGGCACCGTTGCCGACCAGCAGCGCCAGCCCGGCGCCGGTCGGCGCGAAGTCGCCGGTGGTGCCGCTCGGGGCCTGGAGGGTGATCGCCGCCGCCGGGCGGTGTATCGGGGCCTGGACTGCGTAGGTGGCCATGAGGGTTCCTTATCTGCCGGGGGGCTTCAGGTGCCGGGAGTGGCGATGGCGGAGACCTGCACGGTTCCCAGCGTCCCGGTGTACGTCAGGGTCGCCGTGGAGCCGTACACCGAGGAGGGCAGCGGGATCAGCCACGTCGTGGCCTGCGGCACGGTCACCACCCGCGGGCCGACCGTGACGCCGTCGAAGGGGAGCATCGGCAGGGACACCGTCACGTTCCCGTTCGCGGCCGGGTTGACTACCAGCAGCCCGATACCGGAACCGCACGGGACGATGTCGCCATTGGCCGGGACCACCGGAACGAGCTGGGCGCCGGTGTGCGACGGGTTCTGGACGGTGTAGGTGGCCATGGGGCTCCTTCGGTTACCTGCCGGTGAATGCGTCGCACGGGACGGTGAACTCGATCACTGCCAGCGCGCCGAACTCGTCCTGCGACTGGGCCAGCGAGACGCGCCCCAGCCGGGCGATCATGACCGCCCTGCCGAGGGTCTGGTCCTTTGCGATGGCCGACCCGCACGCCGAGACCAGGGCGTACGCGCGGGTGCGGGCGGCGGAGATACTGCCGGACCCGTCGCGGACCATGACGGCGCACAGGACCGCGTAGATCTCACGGCCCGGGTAGGCGCTGCCCCCTGCCGCGGTGATCTCGGCCTCCACAGCCAGGGCGTCGCCCTTGATGCCGTACCAGCCGACGATGAGGGCCTCCAGCGCGGCTGAGGCGGTCACCGCCGGGCCGTCGTGGATCTCGACACCGGACAGGCCCGGCTCGGCGGCGAACGCCGTCAGAAGGCCGCTGATCGCCGCGGGCGCGGTCGGGGCCCACGCGGTCACCAGGTCACCGCCCAGCACTCCTCGACGTCCCAGTCATCCGGGAGGGCCATCTCGCCGCCCCACGTGACCAGGCCGCCGCCGGGCAGCAGCAGGCCAGCGTGGGGGCCGTGCGGGGTGGCCAGCCCGGCGACCACTGGCCAGGGAACCGCGTCGCCGGGCTGGGGCTGAAGTTCAGTGAACGCCGCGCCGAGCAGGGTCCGGGTCGGCCAGGCTTCTGACCTGCGATTACGCGATATGCGTATTACGTATTCGCAGGTCAGCGCATCGAGCACATCGGCGATGGACAGCGGCCCGGCCAGGCTGTGGATCCGCAGCAGCTCAGCGTCCGGCACCCGGTGACCGGTCGCCACCAGCAGGGCGTTGGCCACGGCCACGGCCGCGCAGTTGTCCGCCGCGTCGTTGCCGCCCAGGATCCACGCGCCGGGAAGCGGCGTCCCGGCGAGCTTCCGCTTCGGGTGCGCCTTCGCCTTCGGGTGGTGCGTGGCCTTCGGGTGGTGCCTGGCGTGGTGGTGGTGCGGCCGGTGCGCCGGTGCGCCGGTATGACCGCCGCCGGGGGTCAGCGGGCCGCCCGTGTGCGGTGCCTTGCCCACCCAGCCGCCGCCCGCTTTGCTAAGGGGAGGGCCGCCGCCTTTGCCCTTCCCGCCGGGGGTCTGGGGGCTGGGCTTCTTTGCCATCAGACGTACGCCTCGTTAGCGAACGGGATCCCGCCCTGCGCGCCGTCGAGCAGCTCGGCGGCCATGTTCGGGATCGCGAAGCCGAAGCCGGGCATCGTCACCATGTCGCCGCCGCCCAGGCCCGGCAGCGACGCCGGGCCGCGCTGCGATTCCCACAGGTGCGCCAGGATGATCCGCGCCGCCGAATTGAACGCCGCCGGGACCGCCGTGCCCCACCCGGCGACGTAGGTGATGTTCACCTGCGGCAGCCACTGGAAGAACGGGCCGTAGAACGGCAGGCCCAGCTTGCGGCGCACCGTCCCCGCGTTGACGTCGATGTCCAGGCCGCCGGAGATGTCGATCGTCCCGCCGCTGGCTGAGGCGATGGACGTCACCGAGACCAGGGGCCGCTGGCGGACCAGGATCACCGTCTGGTCCGACAGCATCTCCGCGCGCTCGGTGATGGAGCGGTTGACGACGGGGCCGCCGGTGTACCGCTTCAGCGCCGATTCGATCGTGGCTATCCAGCTCTGGATCTCGGCGTCGCTGGCGGTGTTCGACTGCGGGATATTCAGCTGGTCCTTCGCGTCCTGCAGCGGCAGGACGGACGTCTCGAACGGGTCGAACACGTCGAACTCGCCGAAGCTGACCCCGGCGCCGGTGCCCGTCGAGGTCCACGTGTACTGGTAGTGCCCGATGACGGTCAGGTCGGTGACGGGGATGTCCTGGTGGTAGGTGCCCACCGAGTCCTGCACGGGGCTGGCGTAGGTGCCGGTTGTCGTCCAGGTGCCGTCCACGGCGGCGGTCTTCACCAGGAGGGTCAGGGCGCCGGGAGTGACCAGCGTGCCGCTGGCGTCCCGGACCGTAGTGGAGACGCGGACTGGCTGATTCAGCGGATACCGCGCCACGGCCCCTCCCGCCTCAGTAGGTGTTAGCGAACGGGCCGATGTTCGCCGTGTAGGACGACCCCGGCGTGATCGACGGCAGCGTGCCGAACACCCCGGTCACGCTGCCGGTGGTGAAACCCTCGATGGCGTTGTTAAAGCCCAGGAACTTCGCCGTGGTGCCGTTGGACTGCAGCGCGATGTAGGCGACCGATGGCCCGGTCACGGTGACGGGCGTGACGAACGGGAACGCCTTCCTGGTGTTCGCCGCCGGGGCCGCAGTGCCCGCCAGCGCCGAGTTCGCCAGGAGGACACCCGCTGAGCTGTACAGGGCGGCTATCCACGAGTCGGTGCCGCCCACGGCGCCGGTGGTCAGCATGATCCCCGTCAGCGTCGCGTTGAAGGGGATCAGGACGGCCGCCCAGTAGATGGTCCCGGCGACCATCGTCACCGAGCCGCCTGAGGACGAGTTCAGCGTGTTGATCATCCCGCCGGTGCCAAAGGCCGTGAAACCGGGCTTCAGCGCCTGGACGCCGGTGGCCGCCGGGATGCCGAACTGCGCCACGTCCCCGGTGCCCGCGTTCACCGTGTTAGCTGTCGTCTGCGACCCGGCCTGGCCCACAACCTGCGCGACGCAGTTCGTCGCCGTCCCGAAGTCGATGTACGGGTGGCTGGGGGTGGTGACCGTGTTGCCGGACTCGTTCGATCCGCTGATGATCAGCGTCGAGGGACCGGAGCCGAAGAACTTCACCACCGGGTTGGATGCCGACCCGCTGTAGGTATTGAACCTGGCGGACAGCCCGCTGACCATCGCCGCGCCCGCGCCGGACAGGTGCAGCAGCGCGCCGCCGTTCAGGCTGTGCGTGACCGCCTCGAAATGCACGTCGCTGAATACGGCGTTGCCGACCGAGGACAGGTTGAGCACGTCCTGCGCGGTGACGGTCACGTGCTCGATGTTGAGCTGCCGGAAAACGACCTCGTCCCAGTTCTTCAGCAGGACCGGGAACCCGGCGGCCGTGCCCGCCACCGTGTTCGCGCAGAAAATGTTGTCGAACACGCAGCCGGTGCAGTTCGCGGCGCCGTGGCTGTTGTTCCCGTCCAGGCTGATGAACGACGAGGACACTTCGCTGACCTGGATGTTCGCCAGGCGGCAGGAGAACATGCCCGCGACGGTGGCAACCGCCGGGTCGATCGCCATCCCGGTCTGCGCGAAGTGCAGCCACAGCTCGTGGTAGTTGCCCTCGAAGCAGGAGCCGATCGTGTCGTCGCCGAAGGTCATCGCGATGGCGGAGGTCTGCCCGGAGGTCTGCTGGCTGGCGTAGGCGAACTGCAGCCCGGAGATGTCCTGGTACTGGCCAGCGACCTGCACGATGGGCGTGTTGGCGGTGGCCTGGGAGATGACCGTGACCCCGGGGCCGTCGCCGCGCACGCGCAGCCCGCTGATCTTCCAGTTCAGCGGGCTGCTGATCTTGTACGTCCCGGCCGGGATGTACAGCGGGCGCCCAGCGGCGGCGGCCGCGGTGGTGGCCGCGGTGATCGCCGCCGTGGAATCGGCGGCCCCCGTGGGGTCAGCGCCCCCGGCGAACGCGGTGTTCAGGACGCTGAACCCGGCGCCCATGCCCGTCAGCACGGCGGAGATGCCGTTGATGTCGCCGGGCGGGTCGCCGGTGCCGACAGCGCGCGTGGCAGGCGGGATGGTGTACGGCACCTAGCCCGGCCCTCCCGTCCTGGCGTCAGCAGCGGTGAGCGTCCCCGACAGGGGCGCCCCGTAGGTGGCCGCGTAGACCGCCTGGTACTGCGCGGCCTGCGGCGCCGCGCCGTCCGTCGCCGCAGTGAGGGCGGCGCCGGGCGCGGTGGCTGCGGTCAGGGCGCTGGCGGCGCCTGCAGCGGTCAGGGTGCTGCCCGGCGCCGTCGAGGCTGTCAGCGAGCCGATGGTGAACGCGGGCGGCAGGATGTTCGCCAGGCCTATGCCGCGCCTGACGACGGCCCGCTGCGCGGGCTTGCGGTCCGGGAGCCTGCGCCACTTCGGCGGCGGCGCGATGCCCGGCGCTGCTGTGCCGCCGCCGCCATGCCACACCGCACGTGCGCGCGGCCTGCTGGTGATCTGCGGGCCGGGACGCCGCGCCGGGGTGCCCAGCGGTGTCACTGCCTGCGAGGCGTTCCCGTGCCAGACCGCGCGGCGCCCCGGGCGGGAGCGCGGCAATGGCAGCGGTTGCCGTGAGACGAACGCCGCCGCGGCGGGCTGCGGGCCCGCGTTCCCGTGCCAGACGGCGGGCCGCGGCGGTGGCCTGCGGATCTGCGGGGCGGGCCGCTGGTACGCCTGCGGCGCGGGGGGCGCGACCGCTGGCGGCCCGGCGTTCCCGCCGCCGGTCTGCCCGTGGCCGGTCGTGGCCCGGGTCCGGCGGGGCGGGGCGATGACGACGGGACGGCGTGCCTGCAGCGACCCCAGCGGGGTGACCACCTGCGACGCCAGGCCGCGCCACAGTGCCCGGCGGGGAGCCGGGGATCTCGGCAGGACCGGGGAATGCTGGTACGCCTGCGGAGCGGACGCGGCGGCGGTCAGTGTCCCGGTGAACGAGACGGTGAACGTGCCGGTGTTCCCGCTGAGGCCGAGCAGCCACTCCGCGAAGTAGTTCCCGGCCGGTGCCCCGGCACCGCCGGTGCCCGCGTTGTACGCGGCGCGGCCGGACTGTGAGGCCTGGTCGAAATTGGTGAGCGCCGTCCACCCGGAGCTGTTGAGGGCGCCGGTGGTGATCGGGTACGCGATGCCCGCGATCACCAGGTCCGTGCCGCCGGTGGTGGCGATCGTGGGCGTGTCAACGGTGGCGGTGGCGGTCGTGCCCGAATAGGTGGGGCTGACCACGTCGAGGGCCTGGCTGGTGGCACCCGTCCACTCCTGGACGTTCCAGGCGTAGACCTGCGAGGTGGCCGAGTTGCCCTGCACCCACGCGACGGGAGCGGCGTTCAGCGCATACCAGATTTCGATCCTGGTTTGCGCGCCGCCGGAGATGGCACCGCTGGCTGCGTGCGCCCACGTGTTCCCGGCCGAGTCGGTGACCGATGTCATCGCGCCGGTGCTCTGGCCGCCGGACCGGGCGAAGATCGCCGTCAGCAATGACCCGCTGCCGGTGGCGATGGTGATCTGCGGCGTGTTAAGTGCCGCCGCGGTGGAGCCGGTGACCTGCTGCGCGAGCACCCACAGGCCGCCCGCAGCGGGCCGCGGGCCCGCTCCGCCGCGCCAGACCGCGCGGCCGGGTGCGGGCCTGCGCGGCTGCGGGCGCCAGGACGGGCCGGGCGTGCCCAGCGGGGTGATGATGCCGCTGGCGATGCCGCCCGCGTTACGGGACCGGGGGCCAGCCAGGCCGCGCCTCGGCGCCGGGTGGGTGAGCACCGGGCGCGGCGCAGGCTGGGACCCTGAGCCCAGCGGGGTGACGATCGCCGAGGCGATGCCGCCCGCTGGCCTGCCCGCGGCACCCAGCCGGGCGCGGGCCCGGGCCGGGGACCGGAAGATGAACGGCTGCGGCCGGGCTGGTGTGCCCAGCGGCGTGACGGTGGCCGAGGCGATGCCGCCCGCGGTGCGGCCCTGCGGGCCCACCTTCGCGCGGGCCGGGACCTGGCGGGATACCGGGACCGGCGGCCGGTGGGCAGCGGGAGCCTGCACCAGGCCCGCGGCGACGGCGATGCCCGCCGCGCACGTTCCCAGCGGGCCCAGCCGGGCGCGTGATAGCAGCCGCCGCGGGAACGACGGGAGCGGCAGCGGCGGCGGCAACGCGGGCGGCGCGGCAGGCGGCGGGGGCACCTGCGCGGACGGCGGGGACCAGAACGGCGTGGCGCCCGGCAGGCCCGGCAGGCCCTGGCCCGGGTGCCAGCCCGGCCCGTACACCGGCGCGCTGGGCACCGCGGTGGGCTGGGTGAGGGCCACCAGCAGGCCGCCGCCGTCAACGGACAGGGACAGCGTTACCGTCTGCGTGCCCGTCGCCCCGGCCGACCCCTGCACCTGCGTGCCGAGCATCACGCCGACGTTCGCCGCGGCAGCAACCGTGGTGTCCAGCTCCGCGACCGCCGCGGCCCAGCCCCCCGGCAGGGTCATGGTCCCGGTCGCCCCGGAATTCCACCGTGCCCCGGCGAACAGCAGCAGCGTGTCCCCGGGGGTGACGGTCGTGACCCCGGTCACCGGGTACGTGAGGGCTGCCGCGGCCAGGAGCTGCCCGGAACTGGCCGGGGTGGACGGGTCAAACGACGCGCCGGGGGCCAGGGCGATGATCCCGGCGATGGAGTGCAGCACCGACGCTGTGACCGTGTACGACCCGGCGGAACCGGACAGGGACACGTCAGTGGAGTCGGCAGCCTTCCACAGCAGCTGCGCTGAGAAGTTCTGCCCGGTCGCGGCGGTGACCGCGTTCCATCCCGACGAGCCCGCGGTGACGCTGAACGTCATCGCGGCGGCCTGGGAGACCACCCAGATCAGCAGCAGGTCGCCCGCGGCAGTCCCGGCGGGGGCCGGGGCGCTGACCGTCGAGGATGGGGTGGAGGCCGTGCTGAACGACGCGGCGGAGACCGCCATGCGGGTTCACCGCCCTCCGGTCAGGCGGGCGGGCTCACCCGAGGATCTCGCAGGTCAGCTCGTTGGTCGTGATGCTGGTCAGCCCGGTCGCCGTGGTGACGGTGGCGCCGACGAGGATGCACTGGCTGTTGTAGGTGATCATCCCGGTGGCGGTCTGCGCGACCGTCTGCGCACCCACCGTCTGGGGGGCGATGGCCTCAGACGGGGCCGTGACCCAGCTGGTGGCCGGGGACGACTGGCGCCCGCGGCCGACGATCGACCCTGCCGTGCCCGCGGTCGTGGACACCGCCGCGATCACACCCCAGTACTCGAGCATCCACGGCATCGTTGATGCCACGCAGGTAACCGCCGGGCCGATAGTCAGCACCGCGGGCGTCGTCAGGATCGACACACCCGGGTTGTTCATGTAGAAACCCCAGGCGATCGTCGACGCGGTCGTGGTGGCGATGTACGAACCCCACGCGATGATCCGCACGCGGGTGCCCAGGTTCAGCATCCCGGCCGGGATCTCGCACACCGCAGGCGTGACATCCAGCACCGCAGCCGTGATCGTGGACTGGACGAACGGCTGGTTGTTGCCTACCGCAGCAGGCGCAGACCACAGCGTCGACGGCATGGCTCAGTACGAGCAGACGATGTCAGTCTGGAACACCGAGGAGTTCGCCACCGAGCAGGTCACGAACATGTGCAGGCCCATGTTCGCCGCCGCGTTCGCGATGTTCGGGATCTGCCACTCATAGCCAGACGGCGGGAACTCCTCCCAGCTCGAGCCCGTGGTGAACGGGAGTTCCTGCTCCCACACGACCACGCCCAGCGTCGGCGCCGTCGACCACGCCGTGTAGTTCGTCAGCAGCGACGCCGGGGCCGAGAAGTCATGCGGCACCGGCAGCAGCGTCGACGTCGTCCCGGTCGCGGTGTTACCGGGCCGGGCCAGCTGGAACAGGACGTTGTTCCCGGCCGCGGCCGTGGTCGACACGATGTTGACCCGGACGCCGACCGCCCACGCGCGGAACGTCGCCGTGGCGACCACCGAATGCAGCGGCGTCGCGGTGCTGGCGTTGACGGTCACGGCCCCGGAACGGGCAGTGTAAACCTCGCTGATGGGCATGACCCGATCTCCTTAAGTGACCTTGCCGAGCATTTCCGGTTTCATGTGACCGACCTGAACGCCCGTGTGGACGTGCACGGGGATGCCCGCCGCGGCCGCGCGCAGGCAGAACGTCATGTCCTCGCCCATCAGCTTCAGCGGCTCCCCGACCGGCGTCTCACGGAACCACGGCGCCGCCGCGTCCTTGCTGAAGGCGGCGACACGCTCAAGTGCGCCGCGGTGCATCAGCAGGAACCCGGTCCCAGTCGCGGAGACCTGCACGCAGGTGTCCTCCGGCCACGTCTGGAGGTGGGCGAACCCCAGCGCCCCGGATTCCTTCTGCGTGATCTCGTACATCGTCGGGCGCACCTCACCTGCGGCGGGTGAGAAGCACAGCGCGCCGACCAGCGGCCGCTTCACCGGGTCGGCGGCGGCGATGAGACGGTCCAGGGCGCTGCCGGAGAACACCATGTCGGTGTCCACCATCAGCAGCCACGGTGCCCGCTGCTGCCGCAGGAACTCATCGACGACCAGGTTCCGCGGCGTGCTGATGTTCGGGCCGCTGGCGTAGGTGAGCACCGTGTCCAGCGGCGTGCTGCCTTCCATGACGGCGGACAGCAGCGACGCGCAGAACTCGGCGCGGACGAACCCGGGGTGGACGTAGCCGATAACAGCGTGATCAGGCATCAGGGCCCGGCGACGTCCGGCTCAACGTTGGCGGGCCAGTCGCCGTGGAACCCGCCGGTGATGTCGAATCCGTCCAGGCCGAACCCCTGCGGCGACTCCAGCAGCGTCCGCGCATCAGCGATCCGCGGCGACACCGGGTACAGGACCCCGCCGCCGCCCTCAGCGTTCGCCGAGCTGAACGCCGACATGATCTCATCGGACTGAAGCGGCGCCTGGATGTTCACCGGCTGCACCGCCACACCCGCATAGTTCGACGGGCTCGACGGGCTGTCAGAAGGAGTGATCATTGCGGCTCATCTCCGTAGTTCCGCGGCGGGTCGTAGTAGGCGCCGGACGGCAGCGTTGTGCCGAGTGAGCCGACACCGGGGTCAAGCGGCGACGGCGGGAGGGTCATGATGTCCCCGATGTGCGAGCCCTGGCCGAAGGTGTCGCCCTGGAGCTCGCCGAACCGGGCCTCCGCCGCCGCCACCGCGCCCGCGACCGTCCCGGACACGATGTCCCGGCCACCGGGGTCCGCGTCAGCATCGAACATGACCGGGGACACGCTGCCCGGCTCGTACGGGTTCACGTTCGGGGCGGCCAGCGGCGACGCGCCCGGCACCGTGCTCATCACCTCACCGCCCGGCGGGGAGGCCAGGGAAACATCCGGCAGCGGGGCACCCGAGTCCGGGGCCAGCGCGAACGACGGGCCGCCGTAGGGCACCGGCGCCGGGCCGGGAGTGCCCGCCTGCGGCATCATCGGCGGGACTTCCGGCGCGCTGTCCGGCGGGTAATACGGCATAAGATCACGCCTTCGCACAGAGGTAGAGCTTGGTTTTCGTCGCGTCCGCGGCCGACTGCACGATCCGCACCCGCGCGAACCGGCCGTACAGGTTGAACGGCACGTTGGCGCCCGCCGCGATCGTCACCGGCGTGAAATCCGCGTCCGCCGTGCTCCCGTCCGTGCCGTACTCGACAGTGACCACCGTCGTGCCCCCGGCCACCGCCAGCCAGCCCATGGCCTGCGTGACCCCCGACGTTTCCACCCACGGGCCGGTCACCGGCGAGTTCACCAGCAGGGTAGGGGTCACCGTCTCCCAGATCGTGTCGCCGTTGCGGAGAGGCATCAGGAACCCTTACGGCTCGCTGCGGGCTTCGCCGCGGCCTTCGCCTTCGGCTCGGGTTCCTCGCCGCCCATGTCCATCGGCGCGAACAGCGAGGTACGCGACACCCCGTCCTTCGCCGCAGCCTCCGCCGCGTCCCGGTCCAGCACCACCAGCGGATGACCGTCCGGGAACGCCTGCCCCTTCTGCACCGTCAGCCAGGCGCCGTCCGGCGTCTCGCCGACAAAGTTGTCCTGCGCTACCCACGTAGACATCACTCACCAGGCCCCTTCGGGTTCGCCTGGAGGTAGGCGAACAGCTTGTCGTTGACGTGCCCCTGGCCCAGCACCGGCGGCACCGTCCCGAACAGCGCCGAAGCGCCCGTCACCGCGCCGTGCGTGCTGTCGCGCAGGCTGCCCTCGATCACCGTGTGGCTGCCCGACGCCAGCTGGATATTGAACGTCGTCAGGGCGTACCGGTTTGCCATGTCAGGCCCCGCGCGGGTAGGCGGCCAGGTAGCCCGCCATCACGCCGGTCACGTTCCCCACGCCAGCTACCGGCGCCGTGCCCGTGAAGTTCGCCGACCACAGCGCGATCTTCGCCGCGTCGGTCACCGTGTCGAGCGTGGCGCCGGGCTGGATCGAGTAGGCCGCGCCGGAGGCGAGCTGCGAGGTGAACGCCTGGGTGGCGTAATTGGCTGCCATCTAGTCCTCCTTGTCGGCCAGGGCCTGCCGGACCTCGGCCGGGTAGTGCTCCACCACGAACGCCACAAGATCAGTGACCCGCTGGCCGAAAGGCTGGCGGTGCCACTTCGCCCACAGTTCGAGGTTCTCCGGCCGGTTGTCGTCCCGGATGCCGTTCTTGTGGTGAACGTGCTCCCAGTCCTCAAGCGGGCGGCCGAGTTCGCGCTCCATCACGAGCCGCTGCTCGTAAATGTCCAGCCGGTTCGGGTAGGTGCCAAACCGCAGGACGCGGTAGCCCGCCTTGTCGATTGACCCTTCGCCATGCGCCGCGATGACCGGGCCAGGTGGCCCGTAGTCACCAGTGCGGCGCATCCGGTTGCGGTGCATGTCGCACACCGCAGAACCAAGCGCGGTTATGAACCCCTTACAGCCAAGGCGCGTGCAAGGCTTCCGGCTCGCGATGAGTGCTGCGCGGCGGACGCGCTGATTGCAGCCCTGGCAGCGGCCCTTGCCGCCTTTCGGCCCAACGAGGTTGGGACAGTCCAGGCACTTCTGATCCTGCATTCTCATGGGTGCTCCGTCCTGGCCGCCAGTTTCCTGACGGCCAGAACAGAGCATACCCGAGATTACGCGCCCTTCATGACCCTAAATGCGTTGACAGTCGAGAGATTCGCGCCTGTTCGCCAGAACATATACCAGCCAGCTTGCCCGGCCGGCAGGATGCCGCCCGTGCCCTGCACCAACGGGTCATAGATGATGCTGACCCCAACGCGGTCCACGATGATGTACTGCCCGAAGTCCCCGAAGATCGCCTCCAGCGAACCGGCGGTGACGGTGCCGACCATCGTCGTCGACTCGTAGATCGGGGCGCCAAGCAGCGTCTCCGGCTGGCCCTTGCCGAGGTTCGTCCAGAAGCTGGAACCGCCCGCGGTGTCGAGCTGCCGGATCTTGTTGATGATCGCCACGTTGGCCACCCACGCGGCGCCCGGGGCGTTGCGGAACCGCGGCGGCAGGGCCGCCTGGACCGCGTACACGTCGCCGAGGGCGATGACGGTGGTGGTCGCCGTGGTGACGACCGTGGTCGCGCCGGGCACGACGCCAGGCGGGACACCCGC
>Ga0070713_100000111_pt1 | contig 53417 bp, 44 predicted proteins | sample LARL82metaG_FD_65465 | JGI IMG/M metagenome (GOLD analysis project Ga0070713, IMG submission 65465) | Corn, switchgrass and miscanthus rhizosphere microbial communities from Kellogg Biological Station, Michigan, USA - LAR L8-2 metaG | ecosystem: Host-associated > Plants > Roots > Rhizosphere ... | reverse complement strand
TTAGCTCCTAGCTTGTCGCTCAGGCTGTCAGCTCTCAGCTGTCAGCTCTCAGTTGTCAGCTCTCAGTTACACCCTTTGTCATCCTGAGGCGCGTCTTTTGCGCCGAAGGACCTATGAAACTTGCTTGCCCCGCACGGGGCTTACTTATTTCGCCGTTCCCTGCACCTTGGCGATGATTTCCTCCGACACCGACCGCGGAGCTTCTTCATAGCGCGCAAAGTGCATCGAGTATTCCGCGCGCCCCTGCGTCGACGAACGCATATGGGTCGCGTAACCAAACATTTCCGCCAGCGGAACAATTGCCTTGATCACCTGCGAGCCCGCGCGGTGCTCCATACCTTCAATACGTCCACGCCGCGAACTCAAATCTCCCATAATCACGCCAGCATAGTCTTCCGGCGTCACCACTTCGACCGCCATCACCGGCTCCAGCAGCACTGGCGACGCCTTGCGGGCCGCCTCTTTGAACGCCATCGATCCGGCAATCTTGAACGCCATTTCGTTCGAGTCGACATCGTGGTAGCTGCCGTCGTACAGCGTGGCCTTCACATCGACCATCGGGTAGCCCGCCAGGATGCCGCCTTCCAGCGCTTCGCGAATGCCCTGATCGATCGGCTTAATGAACTCTTTCGGCACCGAGCCACCCGTAATATCGTTCACGAACTCGTAACCCAAGCCCGGCGGTTGCGGGTCGAGATAAATCTTTGCGTGCCCGTATTGTCCCTTACCGCCCGTCTGCCGAATGTATTTGCCTTCCGCCTCGGCGTGCCTGCGGATCGTCTCGCGATACGCCACCTGCGGCTTGCCGACGTTGGCCTCCACTTTGTACTCGCGCATCATGCGGTCGACGATGATTTCCAAATGCAATTCGCCCATGCCGCTGATGATGGTTTGTCCGCTGTCGGGATCGGTGTGAACCTTGAAGGTGGGATCTTCCTGGGCTAGCCGCTGCAGTGCCATGCCCATCTTTTCCTGGTCAGCCTTGGTCTTGGGTTCAACCGCAACCGAAATTACCGGAACCGCAAACGTGATCGACTCCAGTGCAATCGGATGATCTTCGTTGCAGATGGTGTCGCCCGTCCCCACGTTCTTCAAACCAACCGCGGCGCAAATGTCGCCCGCGAGAATCTCGCTGATTTCTTCGCGCTTGTTGGCGTGCATTTTGAGCAATCGCCCGATGCGCTCGGTCTTTCCTGTACGCACATTCAGCACGGAATCGCCGGTCTTCAGCTGGCCCGAATACACGCGGATAAATGTCAGCTGTCCGACAAACGGATCCGCCATGATCTTGAATGCCAGCGCCGCGAATGGTTCTTTATCGTCCGCTTTGCGCGTGACCGCTTCGCCATTGTCGGGATTCTTGCCATGGGTTTCGGGGACATCGAGCGGCGAGGGCAGATAGTCCACGACTGCATCCAACAGCGGTTGCACACCCTTGTTCTTGAACGCCGTTCCTACCACCACCGGGAACACCTTCAACGCGATCGTCGACTTGCGCAACGACGAACGCAGTTCGTCCGCGCTGATCTCTTCGCCTTCCAGAAACTTGTGCAGGATTTCGTCGTCGTTCTCGGCGATGCTCTCGACCAACTGGGCGTGAAACGCTTCGGCTTTCTTTTTCAGTTCGGCGGGAATTTCTTCGGTGATGTATTCCGCGCCCATGGTGTCGTCTTGCCAGATGATCGACTTCATATTAATGAGATCGATGACACCCTTGAACTTGTCCTCCTGGCCAATGGGAAATTGAATCGCGACGGGCTTGGCACTGAGGCGTTTGCGAATGGTATCGACGGCATGCTCGAAATCAGCACCCATCTTGTCGATCTTATTAATAAAGCAAATTCGCGGGACGCCGTACTTGTCGGCCTGGCGCCAGACTTTTTCCGACTGTGGCTGCACGCCGTGTACCGCGTCAAACACCGCGACTGCGCCATCTAACACGCGCAGCGAGCGCTCGACTTCCGCCGTGAAATCGACGTGGCCGGGCGTATCAATAATATTGATGCGAATGTCGCGCCAGGTGCAGGTTGTCGCGGCGGACGTAATCGTGATGCCGCGCTCCTGCTCCTGCTCCATCCAGTCCATGGTCGCAGTGCCTTCGTGCACCTCTCCGATGCGGTGCGTCCGTCCCGTATAAAACAGGATCCGCTCCGTCGTAGTGGTTTTCCCGGCATCAATGTGCGCCATGATGCCGATGTTCCTGCAACGCTCTAATGGGACTGTTCTGGCCACGTCTCTCTAACTCTTTCTGGGCTCCGAAAATAGCTTCTAGCTCTTGGCTCTTAAGCTTTTAGCCACCCCGCCCTGGTTCAGCTAAGGGCTAAAGGCTAAGAGCTAACGGCTGGTTTTTACCACCGGTAGTGCGCGAACGCCTTATTGGCTTCCGCCATCCGGTGCACATCTTCTTTCTTCTTGATCGCGGCGCCCTTTCCGGTAGCAGCGTCCAGTAACTCATTCGACAACTTGTCGACCATGCCTTTTTCGCCACGCCCGCGCGCATAGCTGATCAGCCAGCGAATCGCGAGCGACGTGCGGCGGTCGGCATTCACTTCGACCGGCACCTGATAGTTCGCTCCACCCACCCGGCGCGTCTTCACCTCGAGCAGAGGCTTCGCATTCTCGACCGCCTTTTTGAAGAGCTTCAACGCTTCGTCGCCACCCTTCTCCTGCACCTTCGCCAACGCCTCATAGAAGATGCCTTCGGCCGTCGACCGCTTGCCTTGCCACATCATCGAGTTAATAAACTTCGTCACCAGATCCGACTGATAAACGGCATCGGCCGGAACGGTCCGCTTTGCGATATGTCCTTTACGAGGCATTCAGCTTCTAGCTCCTAGCTCAAAGCTTTTAGCTTGAGCATATAGGCCACTGATCACCGACCACTGGCCACTAGTTTCTCAGCCCTTCTTGGGCCGCTTGGCTCCGTACTTCGAACGTCCCTGCATGCGGCCGGCAACGCCCACCGCATCCAGCGTTCCGCGAATCACGTGATACCGCACACCCGGCAGATCTTTGACACGGCCACCGCGGATGAGCACAATCGAGTGCTCCTGCAGGTTATGTCCAACGCCTGGAATGTACGTCGTCACTTCAATCCCATTCGTCAGCCGCACGCGCGCCACCTTGCGCAACGCAGAGTTCGGCTTCTTGGGCGTCTGCGTGTAGACGCGGGTGCAAACGCCGCGCTTCTGGGGACATCCCTGCAACGCAGGACTTGCCGTCTTGTACCGGGGCCGCTTGCGACCCTGAGCCACCAACTGGTTAAACGTAGGCACTCTTCCGACTCCTTAGCCGCGCACCCTCCTGCATTCACGCACAGGCGGCACAGCTCAACTTCCTGCTGCAATCTGCTCTAGACGCGCATCCGTAGGCATGGCCGGCGCAACGCCAACCATTACTTCTCACCGCGCAGCTCCATTCCTGCAAAGCCACACCAGAGAGATTCTGGATTCCCTTAGACTTTCGCTGCCGACGGTGGCGCCCGGCCAAACTCCGGGGGCACTCCGTTTCGTCAGCCTTGTCCTGCATATCCTTCCACAATAGGGCAGAAGGCACCGCAGGAACGTTTCAGCGAGGAAAGTCTCCGAACCTGATCTTCGTCCGGAAACGCATTTCTCTATAGCTCAAGCGCAAGCTCTGCTCGCACCGCAGCAAAACTCACAGCACACAGCAAGCCTGGATGTACTCGCGGAACCAAACTACTATAGCAAGTGCGTGCAAACATCGTCAACCCGAGTTTTTGCATCCCAACACCGACGGCCCGGAAGCCAATCGCAAGTGCCCCAAAAGAATCGTATTGATTAGTACAAACTGTCAAATAGGAGGCGGCGTCATCCCGAGCGTAGCCGTTTTTCAGGCGGAGCGAGGGATCTGGCGAGGAGCACAACGCCGCTTCGATGCGCACAATGCTTGCTGATTCCGCTTCCAGCCTCTACACTACAAGTTTTCCAATTCATTTGATGACTCGTCCTGCGCGATCTTTGTGATACGGGACTGTACGTTAAGAGGGGTGCATGGGTAGGTTGCGTTCGAAGGCTTTCTGGCTAGCGGTTGCAATCCTTTCTTTATGGAGTTTCGGCGGCTGTGGGGGCAGTAGCAAGCCCAACACGCCCATCTTTCCCGGCCTCGTCCACCTTACTCCTGCTACCAATACGTCCCTCGCGCTAGGTGGCACCCTGGTCTTTGCGGCTTCGGCGCAAACCACTTCCGGCACGAACATCAATACCACGTTCACATTTTCCTCCAGCGACACGTCGGTCTTGACCATCGCGCCCAATGGCGTGGCATGCGCCGGTCACTGGGACGTCGCATTCACCACCTGCACTCCCGGAGGCACCGGCGCCGTCCAGGTCACGGCCTCCGCCCTCGGCGAATCCAGCGTACCCACTTGGGTCTTCGTTCATCCGGCCATCGACAGCATCTCCGTGGTTGGCGTGCTCTCCGATGGCGTCAACGTGCAGGAGCCTTGTCTCTCCCAGAGTCAGTCCATGACTGTGGAAGCCCACGCCTTCAGCCAGGGCGTCGACGTCACCTCCTCAGTCGGCCCCTTCACTTGGTCGGCAAACAACTCGAGCGTCGTCACCCTCATCCCGACCGTCAACTCGAACTACAACTTCGCTACGAATCGGGCGATCGCCAAGGCTACGTTTCCGGGAATCACACAGATCTACGCTTCGGCCAGCGGAGTCACCAGTTCCTCATTTCAGCAACCCCAGTTTCAGAATTCGCAAGGTACCACTTCGCCGCTCCTCGATTTCTTTGAGACCTGCCCGATCCAGAACATCGCTCTGCAGGTTGGGGCGGAGACCGTACAGACCGGGCAAAGCAGCTTCGTCACCACCAAGGGAACATCCGAAACCCTCACTGCTTTCCTGACGGATGTGATGGGAAATAGCTCTCTGCCTAACACCAACGGTGGAATCGTCCTCAACAAAATCCCGCTCACTTGGACTTCTTCGGCGCCCGCCGTCCTGGGCACCACCACCTCTTGTCTCGAAACCTGTGCCGTCTCCACTCCACTCCCGGGATCGGCCTCCATCACAGCCTCTTGCTCCCCACCGACCTGCAACATCGGATTCCCCGCCGTCCCAGCCTCAATCGCCTCGGCGATCGCTTCCGATTCCTGCACCCAGTTCGACAACTTCTTTCACGCGCAGAACCCGAATTTCATAAGCTGCCAGCAATTGATCCCGGTTCCCGTCTATGCGTCTCCGGTCTTGGTCATCCCTAATGGCAACAACAATACGGTCGAGATCCCGCTGACCGGCAATGGAGCTCTGTCGGGTGTGGTCACGGGTGCGACGAGCGGTACTGCTCTGGTCGCAACCAGTACCGGATGCGCTCACGAGATTCCGTCTCTCTGCACCACGTCTGTCTACAGTTTCTCCAGCGCAAAGGCCGTGACAGGTCCCGAGAATCCGATGCCGGCCTCGCCCAACTCCCTGCTGTTCGACCTCACAGGCGATAAGGCCTTCATGGGAAGTGATTACGGCGCCCAAGTCATCAACCCCACGAACTTCGGCGGCACTACCAGCGCGTTTACCTCGCTCGGCACGGTGACCGGAAAAGCGTTGGCCGTCTCCAGCAACGGATCGACCGCCGTTTTCTCCGACACAGTCCACACTCCCAACCAGGTTTTTATCGTCAACTCCAACACTGCTGCGCTGACGGCCACGGCGCTGAGTATCTCCGGAGCCGTCACCGCCGGATTCTCGCCCGATGGCTTAAAGACCTTTATCATCGGCGGAAGCGCCGCAAGTTCGTTGTACGTTTATTCCGCTCTGCAGGCCATGCAAGGACCAATCCCGCTCACCGGACCCGGCCAGTCCATTGCCTTCTCGCCCAACGGAGCTTTCGCCTTCATTGCGGGATCGTCCACCAGCACGACCGCCGCAAACCTCACCGCCGTCTCCACCTGCAACAACCAGGTCGCGACCAGCTTGCCCCTGGGGGCGATCAACACTCCTGCCAGCGATCCTCTCTTCATGCGGGTCTTGCCTATCGACCACATCAACGGCACAGACTCCCTGGGAAATCTGATTCCCGATGGCATTCACATCTTCGTCCTCGACTCCACTGGATTCGACGTCATCACCTACTCGATCACTCCCGCGGTATCCGGTACTCTCTGCCCGCAACTGCTGGCACTCGCCAATCCTCTGCTCCCCGTACAGCGCATCGAATTGGGCCAGGGGACCCTTAAACCAGTGAACTTCTTCACCTCAACAGACGCCTCTCAGCTATACGTCGCTTCCTCCTCGAGCGCCAGCATTCTGGTCTACGATTTCGGCACTCGCGGAGTTACCGGCATTGAACTTGCCGGAAACGCCACGCCCCTCAGCGCCGACATGTCTCCAGACGCCGGCACGATTGTCGTTGGAGGCAGTGATGGCCTGCTCCACTCCGTCAGCACCTCCCTTGGCGGCAGCGACCAATTCCAACTCTCGTTTCCCAACGTCCCTAACAGCCTGAATTCCTTCTGCACGATCACCCCCGCCGCCGGTCCCTGCACCCTCAACCTGATAGCCGTAAGGCCATAGCAGTTGTCAATTGTCAGTTCTCAGTCCTAGTGCACGCGTCGCACGTAGCCCAGCGTCACTGAGACCAATCCGGCCGGAAACTCACTTGAATTTATTGTTAGGAAGAAGAGCCCCGAGAGTGGGACTGAGAACTGAGAACTGAGAACTGAGTGCTGCTACTGATTCACTTCCAACTCTTTCCCCACGCTATCCAGCACCCCATTCACAAAATGCACCGACTCCGGACTCGAAAACTTCCGCGCAATTTCCAGCGCCTCATTAATCACCACGGCCCGCGGCGTCTCCGGATAAGCTAGAAATTCGGCGACCGCCGCTCGCAGCAGATTCCGATCTACCGCCGCCATCCGCTCCATGCGCCAGTGCTCAGCGTGCCGCTCAATCAGTCCGTCGATCTCTGGGGTCCGATCCGTCGCCACCCGAAACAAATCGTCCGCAAACCCGCGCACTTCCTCGCTGGCGGCCCCATGCTCTGCCCAAAACGTCCGCCGCACCTGCTCCGCATCCTGCTTCCCCATATCCGACTGGAACAGCATCTGCAGCGCCAGTTCCCGAGATTTGCGTCGAGTACCCATAGCCATATACGTAGGAACAGACGCATTCGTCCGTCCTGCGGGCTGCAGCCCGCAATGATATTTCAATTTCCAGTGTACTGTAGAGGCCAGTTTACTGTAGTAGGCGATTGCGGACTACTTGCGCCGCCTCTTCGACGCCTTCCTCCTAGGTGTTTCATTCCGTCGCCTCGCGGAGCGAGAAGGAGGAATCTGCTCTTGGCCGACGCCCGAGGTCCGATCTCCGACGCCGTACTTCTTGCTGACAGCTGACAGCTTCGCGCTGATCGCTGCCTTCAACGACGCCATCTCCACCGCCGCCAGCGCCGCCTCAAACCCCTTGTTCCCCATCTTCAACCCGGCCCGGTCAATCGCCTGCTCCAGGTTCTCGCAGGTCAATACCCCAAACGCATGCGGAACCCCGGTCTCCTGAGCCGACTGTCCGATCCCTCGCGTGACCTCATTCACGATGACGTCATAGTGCGCCGTATCTCCCCGCAGCAAACACCCAATACAAATAATGGCGTCATATTTCCCAGTCAAAGCCAAAGCCCGCCCGGCCGAAGGAACCTCAAACGCCCCCGGCACCCGCGCAATATCAATGTCCTCCCGCCGCGCCCCACACCGCAGCAGCCCATCGCAAGCGCTCAACAACAACCGCTCGGTGATAAACGCATTAAACCGCGCCACCACAACGGCAAAGGTCTTTCCGGACGCGTCAAGCGTCCCTTCCAATGCAGGAAGAGCAGCCTCCGGCACGGACTCCAGTTTGATTTTGATTTTTTCCTCTGTGATCTCAGTGTCCTCTGTGGTGAATTCGAGTTAAGTTTGATCCGCGACATCCGCGCGAATCCGTGGCAAAGAAGTTACTTGCCCTTGAACTCCGCCGCCCGCTTCTCCAGAAACGCCTTCGTCCCCTCAGTCTTATCCTCAGTAGCGCAGCACACTCCAAACAGCGTCGCCTCCAGATAAAGCCCCTCCGCCAACGTCATCTCCATCCCTTTGTTGACGGCCTCCATCGCATACTGCACGGCCAGCGGAGCATTCGCAATAATCTTCGCCGCAATCGCCTCCGCCCGCGGAATCAACTCCGCCGGCGCCGTCACTTCATTCACTAGCCCAATGCGATGCGCCTCCTGCGCCGTGATCATCTCTCCTGCCAGCACCATCTGCATGGCCAGCCCCTTGCCCACCAGCCGCGGCAGCCGCTGCGATCCGCCATAGCCCGGGATAATCCCCAGCTTCACCTCCGGCTGCCCCAGCTTCGCATTCTCACTGGCCAGCCGCATCGTGCAAGCCATCGCAATCTCGCACCCGCCACCAAGCGTAAATCCGTTGAGGCAGGCAATGACCGGCTTCCCCAGATTCTCAATCAGGTTGAGCACCGATTGCCCCCGATGCGTGTATTCCTTCCCGGAAACCGCATCGTGCTTGGAGAGTTCTCCAATGTCAGCCCCGGCGATAAACGCCTTCTCGCCCGCGCCCGTAAAGATGACGACGCGAATCGCCTTGTCATTCTTGATGTCGTGAAAGGCCCCCCGCAACTCCTCCATGGTCGCCATGTTGAGCGCATTGAGCACCTTCGGCCGGTTGACGGTGACGTAAGCAATCGCGTTTTTCTTTTCCAGAAGTATATTTTCGAAGTTCATAAATTCAACCTATTGTCATCCTGAGCGTAGTCGAAGGATCCCTTTCACCTTCACTGACCGGCGGCTTGAAGAGGAGTTCGCTCCAAGCATGCGCAATCAAAATACACCGCAGAGTCCATCGTCGTGCGCAGCTTAAAGGGATCCTTCGACTACATGAGAATCTCGCCTTGCGAGATTCTCATTCCGCTCAGGATGACAAACCTTACAGCTTCTGCGCCCGCGGCTTCTCCGGGTCAGCATAATCATAAAACCCCTTCCCCGACTTCCGCCCATACCACCCGGCCATCACCATCCTCTTCAGCAGCGGAGGCGACGCAAACCGACGCTCCTTGAACTCGTCATACATCACATGCGTAATGTAGTAAGTCGTATCGAGCCCCACAAAATCCAGCAACGTAAACGGCCCCATCGGATACCCGCATCCCAGCTTCATCGCGTTATCGATATCCTCAATCGACCCCACGCCCTCTTCATACGCGCGGATCGCATCGAGCAAATAAGGCACCAGCAGCCGGTTCACAATGAATCCCGTCTTGTCCGACGTCCGCACCGGGACCTTGCCCAGCTTCTTGGCAAACGCGTACGCCGACTCGTACACGTCATCGGCAGTAGCGATCGTCCGCACCACCTCCACCAGCTTCATCAGCGGCACGGGATTAAAAAAGTGCAACCCAATAAACCGCTCCGGCCGCTTCACCGAAGTCAACAACTCCGTCACCGAAATTGAAGAAGTATTTGAAGCAAAAATCGCGTCTTTCTTCACCACGCCATCGAGCGACGCATACATCTTCTTCTTCTCTTCGACATTCTCGATGATCGCCTCAATCACAATGTCGCAATCGCTAAGATCGGACTTGGAAGTCGTCCCCCGAAGCCGTGCCCGCGCCGCGATCTTCTGCTCCGCCGTAATCCCGCCCTTCTCCACCGGCCGCTCCGCAAACTTCGCCAAAGACTTCTCAATCCCAGAGAATCCCTTGTCGAGATACTTCTGCTCGACTTCAAGCACCGTGACGTCGAATCCAGCCATAGCGCAAACCTGCGCAATGCCAGACCCCATCAGCCCGCACCCGAGCACGCCAACCTTCTTAATTTCCATTAGAATCCCCTCGAAAATGTAGCGCCGCCGTCTCGGCGCCATCCGGTCCGCACTTTCTGTGAACCCTTGTGCCTCTGTGGTTAGGGTCTAAATCTTGATTCCGCCCAAAGCCGCGCCTAAAAATTCAGCAGCGTCTCCACAATCATCGCAATCCCCTGCCCTCCGCCGATGCACGCCGTCGCCAGCCCATACTTCTTCTTCCGCCGCCGCAGCTCATATAGCAACGTAATCACCAACCGCGTCCCCGTCGCTCCCAGGGGATGTCCCAGAGCAATCGCCCCGCCATTCACATTTACCTTCTCGCGGTCGAGTCCGAGTTCTTTCTCCACTGCCAGATATTGCGCCGCAAATGCCTCATTCACTTCAATCAAATCGATGTAATCCAGCGATAACCCCGCCTTCTGCAATGCAATCTTCGTTGCCGGAACCGGGCCGCGCCCCATCACCTTGGGCTCCACTCCCGCAATTCCCCAACTCACAATCCGTCCCAGCGGCGTCAGATTCCGTTTGCGTGCCTCCTCCATCGACATCACCACCACAGCCGCCGCGCCATCCACGATACCGCTGGCATTCCCGGCGGTGACCGTTCCATTGCGGCCAAACGCCGGCTTCAACTTCCCCAACCCTTCCATCGTGGTCTGCGGACGTCGATGATCATCCTCCGTCAGTGACTCTCCCGTCGGCTCGCCCTTATGATTCCGCAGCGGCACCGGCACCAGTTCTTCCTGCAGGCGTCCTTCTTTGTAGGCCGCATCCGCCTTCTGCTGCGACCGCAGCGCAAACTCATCCTGCATCTGCCGCGTGATCCCCTGCTCCGACCCATATAGCTCGGCGGTGTTAGCCATATAAGATCCGCAATACGTATCCAGCAACGCCACCATCAGCGAATCTTCCAGCTTCCCGCCCGGCGCCAGCGTGAACCCATCGCGCCCGCGGATCACAAACGGAGCCTGCGACATCGCCTCCATCCCACCCGCCAGCACAACCTTCGCCTCATCGGTCTGGATCATCTGCGCCGCCGACACAATTGACTGCATCCCCGACCCGCACAGCCGATTCACCGTCAATGCCGGGACCTCAATCGGAATCCCCGCCCGCAGCCCCACGTGCCGCGCGCCATAGAGCGCGTCACCCGAAGTCTGCTGCGCGTTGCCGAATACGACGTGATCGAACTCCTTCGCCTCGACCCCCGCCCGTTCCATGGCGCCCTTGGCCGCAATCGCGCCCAACTCCTGCGCCGTAAAGTCCTTCAACTTGCCGCAATAGCGGCCGAAGGGCGTCCGCGCCCCATTCACAATGGCAATGTCACCTGGTTTCAGCATTGAGATTTTCCCGGCAGAACTCGATCAGAACGATCAAAATCGATCAGCCAAACCTGTCAGTGTAGCAGCGAACAAGAGCCCTTGACCAGAACCCGCGCTTCACCACAGAGACACCTAGGCACAGAGAGAAAGGATAGAAACCAGCCGCGAAGCGGCGACAGAATGCAGCCCACAGCGCAAGCTGCGGGTCGATTCAGGAAGGAGAGAACAAGCCCTAGAAGGGCGGCGGAAGAAACCGCGAAGGACACAACGAAAATCTGGCAGGAAGTGCCAACTGAACTCTAAGCCCTGATCATTCTCCGGGCCTCTGCACCTTCGTGGTGAAAACGCCCTACGCCACGGCCCCAGCGGCCATCGCCGCTCCCAACGCGACGACTTTTCCAGGGCCCTGCGCCATCGCCTGCGCCAACGCATGTTCCGCCCGATTGATCACTTCCGTGACCACGTCTACCGGATCGTATTCCGTCCGAATCACCGCCTCCGCCAGCCCTGCGGAGAATTGCGCCACCGGACCTTCGCTCGCATCCCCCTTCGCCGGCAACCGCACCACCGAAACAATCTTGCGCAACTTCTCCACCGCCAGCATCGCTTCCTTTTCCGCCGTCTCTCCCAGCAGAATCGCGATCGTGGTCGTGTCATATCGAAACGCCAAATCATTGGAGCGGATGTTCGCCGCAAACAACTGGCCGGCCTTCTCCATCGCCGCCTGCACCTCGGCCTCGCCGTATTCCTTGATCATGGCCGCGCTCTTCCCGAACTGCAGCAACATCACCGAAAGGGACGATGCATTCTGAATCGCTCGTTTGCTCTCCGCCAACAGTAAATCAATATACGACGCCCGCTTCAACAGTCCCGATTTCTCATCGGTCACCGACAGATTCTTCACCAGCCGCCGCAGCCCCGCATTATTCAGCGCAATCACCATCTGCTCGGCCAGCGTCTTCAGCACCACCATGTCTGCCTGCGCCCAGGCACGATGCCGGTTGTGCACCAGCACCAGCATGCCGACAATTTCTTCGCCGTCGCTCAACGGAATCGCCAGCACCGACGCCGCTCCCATCTCCGTCAGCGCTTTGCGCGCCGATTGCAACGACACCGCCTTCGCCGCATCTTCAATCGCCAGCGGATCGTGCCCATCCACCGCCTTTTGGAGGCACCCCACTAACTCCGCGATCGATGCCGGGCTCGACTTCTTCAATCCCTCGGCACAGAATTCTTCCACCGCCGTCGCCGACAAACCGCCCTTGAACATCGCCGCAACGCAACGCGTCGCTTCCCAATGCGTCGCAATTTCCCGCACCGCCGTGTTCAGCACCGCCGGGGCCGTGCCCTGGTGATATAACTTCCGCGAAATCTCCGCCACCCGCGTAAACGCCCGTACATCCGTCGCCGGATCCGGTACCGCTGCCGCCGCAGGCGCAGGCGCGGGAACTGCCGCAACCGGAGCCGCAGGCGCCACCGGAGCCGGCGCTGCCGCCGGAGGCAATGGTGCCGCCCCCGCATATCGCGGCGTCACCCCGGCCGACATATACAGCCGCTGCAAATCTTCATTTCGTTCTTCCGCGCGCGGAAACAGCTCCTGAATCCTCTGCAGCCGTTCTACCGCCTTGTTCCGCATCCCGTACTGCACCAGGATTTCCGCTTGCAACATCAGATCCTGCAGCGTCCCCGCTCCCAGCGTCGGCCCTTCCTCGTGCGCCGGTTCTTCTGGAGCCTTGCTCGCCGACGTGAACCGCGCCGCAATCGCCCGGTAGCGCGCGTCATCCACCTTGCCCTTCAACATCTCCAGCCGCTTCATGTGGCCCGATTCATACGGATCCACTTCCGCCGCCCGATCCAAACACTCGGCGGCCTTGGCATGCTCGCCCGTGCTGCAATAGAGATCAAATAGCTTCAGCAGCGTCTGGCAATAATCATTCTCGCGATTCGAAGCGTTATAAAGCTCGCTCAGGAACTCCAGCATCTGCGACGAAGACTTGCGCGTCGCCGTGATGTCTTCCATGATCGCGATGAACTGCCGCCGCTCTCCGCGCCGCCGCTGGAATTGCTCCAGCTTGCGCGCCAGCGCTACCGCAGGTTCTTCATATCCGCCGTCCAGCAGATTTCCGATCAGCGCGATCACCTGCTGCACGCGCGACGGATTCTGTTCAAACAGCTGCCAAACCAGCGGCTCTGCTTCCGCATGCCGGCCCGCAGCAACAAGGGCATCCGCATACGTCTCGCGCAATGCCACGGTCACTTCGCCAGAAGTCATTTGCGGCTCAAGAATAAAGATCGCCGCACCCACTTGCCCCTGCGCCAGCAGACTCTTGCCGTACGCCAGCGCGATACTTTGATCCGAAGCGTCTTCCTGGTACGCGCGCTCGTACCACTGCGCCGCGTCGCCACCCTCGCTCGCCACAAGCTGCGCGATCATTTGAAACGACGATGCCGCTACCTTCCGATTCCCCAGCTCCGACGCCACTTCCGCCACGCGCTGCCAATTCGCCTGCGTCGGCTCCAAGGTGACGATGCGATCCAATATCTCCGCTGCTTCTTTCTTCCGTCCCAGCTTTCCCAGATCCGTCAGTGCCGCTTCGTACGTTCCGACCGCAAGCTTCTTGTTGGACCCTTCAAGCAACTGCCCGAAGCGGAATTTCTGCTGCCAGGTCGGACTCCCATGCCGCGCCAGCTTCTTATACGTCAGGCTGGCTCGGGTCGCGTCTCCTGCTCCTACCTGCCGCTCAAACAAATCTCCCAGCAGCTTCACCGCGTCGGCATTTCGATTCAGTGAAAGGCACAAATCCGCCGACAGCTGCCGCACCACATCGTTCTCCGTATCGTCGCGCAGCACCAGCAGATACTCTTCCAGCGCGTCGGCGGTCTTGCCTTTTTGCAAAAGCTTCTCCGCACGCTCCACGCGCTTCCCTATTTCGGCTCGGTCCAGTCGTTTTGTGATCTCAGGCATGCGGAATTAAACGGAGTAAACCCTGCTCCGATTCTAGGAGCCGCACCCACCCCCAGCAATGCGGTAACGCCCCCGTTCGATTACGAAGGTCACGCCCGTCCCCGCCATTCCGCGCTAAAGAATTATCGTTCCCCAAGAAGGGTTTTCATTCCACGAAGAAGGGATTGTCGTTTGGAATAAGAACGCCAATTGCCGTTCATGGATTGTCATTTCGAACGAGTAAAGGAATCCGCTCTCTGCGAACGTATGACTTGGCTCACGCAGATAATGCCTCGCCGACGCGACGTCCCGAAACGGCACCGGCCCTACTCACTAGTTCCACCTATTCTCCACTTTCTTCTCCACTGTGCAACTTCTTCCAACCGCCCGTCCCTGGCTCGTTTTCGCGGATTTCCCGTGTCAATCACAGTAGGGCTTGGAACCTCTGATTCCAACCTCTGATATCTATTCGAATTCTGCTGAGCACGGCAGCATAGGGCATCATGAAATCTCGGCTATTCCTCCCCCTATTGGTTGCATTGAGTGTTCAATGCTTCGCGAACGTTAAGATCACCACGCCCACCGTCCCGAACGGCACTGTCAATACCGCTTACACCGCCGCCATCCAGGCCAGCGGTGGTTGCACTCCGTACAAGTGGGTCGTCGTCTCCGGCGTACTCCCCACCGGAATTACCGGCAAGGCCTCTGCGAACTCCACCGCTTTTAACCTCACCGGAACTCCGACCAAGGCGGTTACCGATTCTTTCTCCGTAAAAGCCACCGGCTGTCGCGGAGCCTATTCGCAGGTCTCCTACAAGATCGTCATCCAGTCATCGGCCAATCACATCGTGAACCTCAACTGGAATGCATCCACTACTGACGATGTCGTGGGCTACAACGTCTACCGCAGCCCCGACGCCGCTAACTGGACGAAGATTAACGTCAGCCTGATTGGGCCGACGCTTTATACCGACTCCACCGTATCGAATAGCTCCACCTATTACTATTCGGCGACCGCCGTCGATGTAAACGGCAAGGAAAGCGTCAAGACACCCCCCGTCAAGGCGGTGATCCCATAGCGTTTCCGGCCCCAAAAGGGGCGGTTCTGTCACCGCATAGGGTTTGACTCTTCTGGCGAACAGGCACATAATTGCACCCCTGCCGAGCCCGGCGTGGGCTCATCGATGCCAAGGAGTCAAACCCATGTGGAAAAAACAGGATGACGCTGCCTCCCCGTCCGATCTGGTCTCGTCCGACAATCCCGACTTGGCGTCGCTCGGCGACGCCTTGGTCCAATCTTTGGTGAACGACCAGTTCGATGCGCGACCCGTGCCGCCCGCTCCCCAAAGAATTGCGGCTGAGACTTCCTCTCCCGCCTCTCAACTGCCGGGCATGAAGGCCTATAGCGAAGCCGCCACCGAGTTCACCAGCCACGCCTCGTCCTTTCTCCAGCACCTTCCCCTTCTCGCCAAGGCTCGCGCCGCCTATGCCGAAGCCATTCGAGCCAGCGCCGAAATGCGTCAGGTCCTCGATGCGGGCGATGAAAGGCTTCGGACTCTGATGACCCAGCTGGAGCAGGCAATGAGCGCGCACGGCGTCAAGCCTCCTCTCGACAAGAAGGTTCCCGAACCGACGAAAATCGACAGAATCAAACCAGCCGCCGAAGCCGGAGGCCGCGCCATCCGTTGGCCGTGATTCAATGAAGATGGTCCAGCAGCAATAACTTGATCCTGATTTGAGGATCACGGTCTGACAAAGCCCCGCGATCCCATCTGGCGGTAATTCCCACCAAACAACCGCCCCTCGAATCTCCGAGCTCATCCTCCGAGCCGTATACGGGCGCAAGCTTCTTCGACCGCCCCCGCCACTGAACCTCCGTAACCTGCGCCCTCCGCATCGCTGAGCTACCTTGATCCTTTAACCCCCGAGCATGATTCTCAAACGCACCCTTAAGCCAGACCGGCGTCGCCGCCCGCGTCAGTTGCTGAACACATCCGTGGAGGTGTTCACCGGATCCGACCAGCTTGACGCCCTCGGCATCAATCTCAGCGATTTCGGAATGTGCCTGTTCACCATTGCCCATCTTCGTCTCGGCTCTCGGGTTGACATCGAATTTCTTCCTCACCGAGCCTCCGAACGGATCCGCGTCTCGGGCACGGTTCGCCACCGGGCTCTTTATCTTTATGGAATCGAATTTCTCCCGGACTCCGACTCCCGCGACGCTGCCGACTCATTCCTCGTCGAAACTTCCCTGTAACTCGCCACTCAACCGCCCACCCCTGTTGGTTGTTCCTCTGTCTTTTTGATATCGTGCTCCATTGTCCTCGGCGTCACCCATTCACGAAGAAGGACTCCGCCACCAGCTCTCCGCCGGACAAATGGCCATGGTCGCCGTCGGAGGCTCCATCGGCACCGGCCTCCTCCTCGGCTCCGGCGCCGCCATGGAAATCGCCGGACCCGCCGCCATTCTCAGCTTCATCGCCGCCGCCTTCATTACCTGGACCGTCGCCATGGCGCTCGGCGAACTCGCCTGCGCTCATCCCGCCGCCGGAAGCTTCGGCGTCTACGGCGACCTGTATCTCAACCAATTCGCGGGATTCGTCGCCCGCGCCGGATACTGGTTCGGCCTCGCCCTCGCCATCGGCGCCGAAATGGTCGCCGCCGCCACCTACATGTCCACGTGGTTTCCTGGCGTTCGCTCTTATCTCTGGATCATTATCTTCGGCGCTCTCCTGCTCATCATCAACCTGCGCAGCGTCGCCTCCTACGGACGCGTCGAGTTCTGGCTTTCCATGGTCAAGCTCGCCACCATTCTCGCCTTCATCGTGATCGGCGCAACCTTGCTCACCACCGGACGCGTCACCCCGCAATACAACGCGCAAGGTGGATTCTTTCCGCGAGGCGTCTGGTCCCCGCTCGTCGCCATGACCTATGCCGTCTACAGTTTCGGCGGAGTCGAAATGGTCGCCGTCACGTCCGGCGAATCCCGATCCTCCAAGGAAACTCCCCGCGCCGTCTGGCTCACCTTCCTGACGCTCACCTTCGTCTACGTTGGCGCCATCGTCATCCTGCTCGGCGTTATGCCTTGGAATCACGCCGGAGTCACCGAGAGCCCCTTCGTCACGACCTTCCGCACCGTGAAGATCCCCCACGCCTCTGGCGTGATGAACTTCGTCGTCCTCACTGCCGCCCTCTCCGGCGCCAACGCAACGCTCTACGTCGCCTCTCGTATGCTCTTCTCTCTCGCGCGCACCGGATGGGCCCCGCCCCGCCTCGGCCGCCTCAATCCCGAAGGCTCTCCCCAGTTCGCTGTCCTAATCTCATCCTTTGGAATCCTCTTCGCCCTTGCCCTTGTTCTCTGGTTTCCCCAAAACGCCTTCCGCTATTTGATCGGCGCTGCCTTCACTGGGATGATCCTCTCCTGGCTCGTCTCCCTCGCCGCCCATATCAACTTTCGCCGCCGCCACACGCCCGCTGAACTAGCCGCTCTCCCTCTCCGTTCTCCGTTGGGCCGATGCGGATCCATCGCCGGGCTAATCCTCGTAACAATCGCTCTCCTCCAAACCTGGCTCCATCCCTTCGTCAACCTCTGGAGCGGTCTCGCCTGCCTCGCAATCCTTGTCGCGGCCTATCTGGTAGCGAAGTCGAATCGCAATTCCACTTCCGAAAAATAATCGATGCACTCGAAGGTCATTGCTGCTCATGTGGGGACACCCGCCTTCGGCCGTCCGTATTTTGCGCACGGCCCATCGAAGAAAAAAGCTGTCGGCACGCCTCTGCGACAAAACCTTGGGTACTATGTTTTTGATGAAACTTCTAAAAATGCTCAGCAAGCCCGCCGCGTGGGGAAGTGGATGGACCAGCGCAATCCTCTGCTTTAGTGCCGCTACTGGATATTGGTTGGCCGGGGAACGTCGCAGAGCAATCTGCTGGATCGTGCTGGGTACCATCGAAGTGGGAGCGATTGTGTTGTAGCGGGCTCGAAAGGATTTCGGCGCTGACCCCCACACTCCCAACCTTGCGTTGGAAGAAGCAGCTTCGCGCCTTACCGCCTGCGGAAAATCTCGAAGACCAGATTGAACAATTGCACCAGCGTAATCCCGATCGTCACATACACCGCAATCTCGAGCCGCCGTCCCGCCTCTTGTGTCCCGCGCAGCAACTCGCCCACATCCTTCGTGCACTCGTGCAGCGTGTCGGCCAGTTGCTCAAAGTGCTCCAGTGAAGCCCGCATCTTGTCCGCCGTCCTCGACATCGCCAGCGATGCTTCCCCAAACTGCTGCCCATTCCGCAGGTCGAGTTCCGCCCTGCACGCCGCCCACCACGGGCTTCCCGGCGGACTGTCATACATCCGTTGCCGGATCTCCGCGTAAGAACGGTTGCGTAACAACTCTACGAGCGCCGCCACCTTGTCGGAAGTCTGCGCCTGCTCCTTGACGAGCATCTCCGAAGCTTTCTCCTCACTGACCATACTCGGCATGCAAGCAGCTTATCAGTCACCTGGTGCCAAACTGAAGTGCCCGAAGTGCATATCCGCCTCTCCCTTTCGCACATTCCGGGTACTGGTAACGAGCCTTACTCATGCCCTTTCAGCCATTCGAATCCTCGGCCTTCCGTGTGGAAAATGATGTTTGCTGCACCTTTGATTTAGCGGCCGGCTTGCATCTTGTGCCGCCTCACCCCCCTTGCAACATCTGGTATTTCTGCCAGTCGTAGCGAATCCGACTCGCTCCTAGACTGATTCGTGTTCTTTGAGTTGGAGGACGTTCACCACTCGGCGGAGCCGGCCGATATCGCCGAGCCGACATCGTATTCCAATATCGTTGAGAAACATTGGACAACTGCACAGGAGCGGTCCTGATCCCCAGAGAACGCCCTTCAAGCCGGGCCGAAAACGAGGAGAGAGCAATGAAATCATTCAATAAGTCGCCCATCATCCCTGCTGTAGCAGACCAGAATCGCAAAAATGCGAAGCTCCGAGACGCGATCACGATTTTCATATTGTGCTGCCTCGGCATCCTAGCGGCGAGCGTCTTCGCTCAGGAGCCAGCCCAACCCCCACAAGGGGACCAGGGCGTCCCCGCCTCCGCGATGGTTACCAAGTCTGTTCAGGCCGTTGGTTACGAGGTAGGGGGCGGCGGCACCAAGGTTGATCTCAATGGCACCGAGTTGATGCCCACGGCCAAAGGCGAAGTCAAAGTCGAGATCAAGTCGAAGGCCGGAGCAGCCGACATCGAACTCAGCGCGAAAGGTCTGAAACCGCCTTCATCGTTGGGAGCGGAGTTTCTCACCTATGTCGTCTGGGTCGTCACTCCTGAAGGCCGTACCGGGAATACCGGCGAACTTCTCATCAACAAGAATGGAGAGGGCAAGCTCGAAGCGACCACTCCCGCCCAAACCTTTTCGCTCATTGTTACCGCCGAACCGTATTCCCTGGTCCGCATTCCCAGTGAGATGGTCGCCATGCAAAGCCAGGCTCGCAAGGGCACCAAGGGAAAGATTTTCCCCGTGAACGAATACAGACTAATGCGCCGTGCGCAATACCAGAGATTGGGAAATCCTCTAGCTTTGACCCTTGACCCTAATATTCCCCTGGCAATGTACGAAGCCCGCAATGCCGTCGAGATCGCGAAGTCGCATGGCGCCGAAAAAGACGCGCCCGATATTTACTCCAAGGCTGTGGCCAGCCTGCAGATGGCCGAGAAAGCCCTGGCCAGCAAGGCCAACAAGAACACCGTGACCTCCGACGCCCGGCAGACCGTTCAATTCGCCGAGGATGCCCGCGCCCTTGCGGTGCGCCATCAGGAAGAGGAGCGGATTGCGCAAGAACGCGATGCAGCCGCCGCCAAAGCCACCGCCCAAGCTGAAGCGAAAGCCGCCGCCGAAGCCGCCGAAGCCAAGCGCGTCGCCGATGCTCAAGCCGCTGCGGCGAAAGAAAAATCGGATGCGGAAATCGCCGCCAAGGAAGAAAAGCTCAAAGCCGCCGAGCGCGAGAAGCAGCAACTCCGTGCCAAACTGCTCGCGCAGTTCAACCGTGTCCTTCCCACGACCGACACTAGCCGCGGTCTGGTCGTCAACATGGGCGATGTCCTGTTTGATACCGGAAAATCCGACCTGCGCACCGATGCACGCGAGGCTCTTTCCAAGCTCACCGGCATCGTCCTGAACTATCCCTCTCTTCACTTGACTATCGAGGGTTACACCGACAACACCGGTGGCGCCGAGTTCAATCAGGCTCTTTCCGAAAAACGCGCCGACTCGGTGCGCGACTACCTCGTCGGACAAGGTCTGGATTTAAGCTCCCTGTCGGCGAAAGGCTTGGGTATGAATGATCCGATCGCCGACAACGACACCGCCCAGGGCCGGCAGAAAAACCGCCGAGTTGAAATCATCGTGTCCGGTGAGGTCATTGGAAACCAGATCGGAGCCGGAAACTAGCCAACGATCGCGTGTTTCCGACACCCGTTGATCGATCGCGCCTCCTCACTCGATGAGGCGTGAAAGTCACCTCTTCCTGCCCTCAGTTCGTGAAAGCCAGCATCCCAGCACGTGTGTATACGACCCAAGAACTCACTAGGACATTCCTGCCGACCATAAGCTTGTGCACTCCCGTAATCTAGCTGCCCACCGGCCCGGGCGAAGATCATCAGAGAGCAAGAGCTATAGGAGTCCTGATGCAAATTCTGCGTGTCGTTCGTTGTCTGTTCTTTGCCCTTCTGATGATGGCCTTCGCGGCCCCATCATTCGCGGGAGTTTCTTTCTCGGTCACGATCGCCCCACCCGCACTGCCCGTTTACGAGCAGCCCCCTTGCCCCGGCGACGGTTATATCTGGACGCCGGGCTACTGGGCCTACGGCCCTGAGGGCTACTACTGGGTGCCGGGAACATGGTCGTCGCCCCCCACCGTCGGCCTGCTTTGGACGCCGGGCTATTGGGGATGGCATGAAGGCGCCTATCTCTGGCATGCCGGTTACTGGGGACCGCACGTCGGTTTCTACGGCGGCGTGAATTACGGATTCGGCTACGTGGGCACGGGCTATGCGGGAGGGTACTGGAGAGGTCATAACTTCTACTACAACCGCACCGTCAACAACGTCCACGTCACCAATGTTCACATCTACAACCGCACTGTCATCAACAATGTGACGGTCAATCGCGTCAGCTATAACGGCGGCCATGGCGGAATCAACGCTCGTCCCACTCACGAGCAAGAGAGATGGAATCACGAACGTCACTTCGAGCCCACCGGCATGCAGAGGGAGCACGAGCACGCTGCCAGCAGCAATCGGGCCTTCCTTGCTTCCGAAAATCATGGACGACCCTCCATCGCCGCCACCGCGCGCCCCGGAGAATTTCACGGACGCGAAGTCGTGGCCGCGCGCTCGCACGAGGAGCATAATGCGCACGATCGTCATGCCGAAAACCACCCGGTGTCGCACGAGCAGCGCTCTGTGCACGAAATGCGCCATGACGAAGCGCGTCCCGAAACTCACCAGGAATCTCATGGAAATCGCGCTCCGCAACCCCAACACGAAACTCACCAGCCCGAAAATCGGCCTGCCACGCATCCAAGTTCCTATCATCCCCAGAGCGAGAGGCCTCAGCCGCAGAGTGCACCGCACCAGCAGAACGCACCTCAGCACCAGAGCGCACCTCATCAGCAGAGTGCACCCCAGCACCAGAGCGCACCTCATCAGCACAGTGCACCCCAGCATGAGACTCACGCTGGCGAAGGTCACAACCAAAAACCTCGCTAGTCAACCTAGCGAATCTTCATTGCATAGTTGCGGCCCGGCTTTTCGCCGGGCCGTTTTTCACAGCACCCTCCTTTCTCTGTGTTTGAATCCAACATCGACCTACGTTTCCGAGGTCCAAATCCCCGACAACAGCGCGTTGTTGGTCACGATCCGCTCCCTCCCGGCCTTCTTCCTCACCTCAAGAGAGCGCAGAAGATCGAGATAATAAGCCGCGGTATGAAGTTCGTGTCGCTCCTTCGCGCTAACGCTCTGCCCACGCGTGGTCAAATGCCACAATTCCCGGACTCGCTTGTGAACGGCCTGACGCGCCCGTTCCAGCAGAAGCGGCACCTTGTTGCGATCCTCCTCAAACAACGCCGTTCGGTATAGTTCTGCCCAATCCTCTTTCTCATTCATTTCTGCCATAGCAAAATCCTCCATTGAAGAGGGCGTTTCCGCCTGGTTTGTTCGAAAGGCAATTCACCGCTCGCCCGAAAGGATCGGGCGTGCAGAAGAATTGTCCAAGCTCAGAGCAGTTGGATTAGAACGAGAGATCTAGCAACGACGAACGCAGACGAGATCGATCACTGAAGCGCCCGTGCGGGCGGTGACATCTGATTTTGTGCTCGATCGGCGCGGGGCCGATGTCGGTCGATCGGTTGTTGGTAGGGCTAGAGAGGTGCGGCCTCTCTCATCGGGGTGTACATGCAGAGGTTGCGCCTGGCACAGCAAGGCCACCGCATCGTCGTCCTCGCCAAAATTGAGGCCGACAATCAACGTCGCTCCCAACAGCACCACAACGATCGCCAGTAGGAGTCTTAGCTCAACCCCGCGCATAGATTCCTTGTAGCGTGGCCCGCTCACCTTGTCAACACCAACCCACGAACCGAAAGAAGAAAACAGGTAGCGCAGAATCACTCTGATGTTTACAGTTGTCTCGCAACTTAGCTACGGTGGCTGGTCACGGACAACAATTTCGACCTCTTGCATTTGTGCTCGGAAATCATGCTCAGGAAGTACTTCGCCTTCCCCTCACTTCGGCTCCATCGGCCCATATTTGCGGTCAAAGATGTCAGGGAAGTACTTCCGGAGGCAATCGGGACACACAGTATGGGAGAAGTCAGCCTCACTGTGCTCGTGGATGTACGTCTCCATTTGAGCCCATGTGTCGGCCTCAGTTCTGATCTGCTTGCAGTAAGAACAGATTGGCAAAATACCACGGAGGATTTTGATCTCATTCAAAGAGGTGCTCAACTTCCTGTTCGTGTCCTCTAAAGACCAAATTGCTTGACGCCGCTGTTTTTCGAGCGATGCAACCAGCAACGAAACAGAGCCGAAAACCACTGCCTGGACAAGCCCCGCGAACGTAAAGTCCAGAACATGGGGAGTGGGATCAAAGAACCAGTCAAAAACGAGAACCGAAAGTAGCGCAGCCGACAGTCCTGCCGTGGCTCCGGCATATCTGGATGCCACGATCACCGCAGCAATAAACAACACGTCACGACTGTGGATCTCGATCCGGGAGATAGGAAAAGTCAGAAGGGTGGCTACGACGACGCTTGCCAGCACAATCGAGGTCGCCCGCAACGCAGGATGCATAAAGCCCTCGGACCGCACCGAAGGAACCAAAACGACGAATACCCTTATAGATACTGCACTACTTCTGGCGCCGAAAGTCAATGCGTGAAATGAACTGGTTCGTAAATCATGCCGCCGTCGGGACGGTGACGAAACTTTGGCAACTCAGCCTAACCGATGGGCAACTAAATTTCCTTCCTAGAGGGAACAGCATTGTGCTAAAGCGTCGTCTTAAGGTTGTTCAGTGGCTGAGTGCTACTCCAAGCATCGGAACATGCGACTACTGCAATAAGATTTTCAAGGTGCCTTTGAGCGCGTTAACGAAGACCGTTGACGCTCAGGCCAATTTGCAGGAACAATTCGAAAGGCATGAGTGCAAGGGCAAAGGTCAGGCCGCGTGACCTCAAGCCATTGAAGGACGGTCCCCCGCCTCACGACCGGCTACCCGGATGGGCCATTTGAAGCCTGTTCCGCCCTCCCCTATCCTTGACCCACCTATGATGATGGAGCGTTGAGGGGGATTCACGTTCCGCTCCGGCCTCGTTGGTTTTTCTGGGGACCCAGAGAAGGCGCGTCGAGAGTTGGTCTGGCTTGAGACTAGCAGTTTCGCGGCTTGGGATGTGCAGCGTGCAATTGGAGAATACCCAATTCCGGCACACCATCCGGCAAGCCATCCGTTAACGTAAAAGAATGCTTCCACAATCAGGACAGCGACAAATTTCCCCGTCGCTATCACATACGACGAAAACGTCGTCCACGGAGGACCGGCCCTCTCCAGACGCAAAAGTGCCTAGAGTGCGCTGACGCTCTTAAACTGAGCTGCATTGCTCAGACGTCAAAGGCCAACAAGGCTAACGTTGGGATTGTCTCTCCCAGGAGGCATCAAGTGCCTGACGTTCAGCGGCCCGAACAGACGTCCGAAGGTCAGTGGCTCCCAGAGTGCGTCATCTGTAGAGAATCCGTGAAGCTTGAAGAGAGTAAGGTCGACGAGTATGGAAAGGCGATACACGAAGACTGCTATGTCTCGGAGCTGACCGGGAAGTCGAATGCGCTTGACGTTAAATAGCGTCAGTGCGCGAGAGCGTACCCACTTTTCTGACAAAACGGAGTGCCATGTCGAGGTCATGCACCCGCCGAAACATCATCCCAAACCACCACCCTACGGACCCTTTACTTCACCTGCAACGTCCTCAGCATCGCCTCAAATGCCGGACGCAACTCTCCAAACTCCTTATCCGGAGAAATAAACACCATGTATAGGACTGTCCCATCTTTCCGCAGCACGGTCACCACCCAATCCCGCTCCTGCAGTGCCGCTCCCTGCGCGTCCTTGATTGGCGACGCCCCAATCAAATCCACCGATCGCCCCGCCATCCCATTCACCCGGATCTTTTCATCGTGCCCGATCTGCTTCATCCCCGGATTCGATTGCCGCAGCGACGCCAGCAGTTCATGCGTCGCCGTATCCAACGACGCGTTCGCCTCCTCCGGCTGGTAGTTCGCAACGATCACTCCATACGCCACCGCGTTCTGCGACACTCCACTTTGCGGCGCAATCGTCACACTCGAACTCTGGTCGCCAAACACGTGCCAGTTTTCCGGATACGAAATCTGATATTCGTTGTGACTGAACACCTTCAAGTTCGCGCTCGGCGGCATATCCGTAGCCGCCGGAGCCCCCGTCGTGGGCGCTCCTCCCTGCTTCTGCATCGCCGCCACCTGCTCCGACGTCAGCGGCTTCATCCCAGCCACCCGCGTCTTTGATCTCGCGAAACTCCCTGCTGTCCGCCAGATACGTTCGCGGCATCAGCGTCTTCACCTCCAGCGACACCGCTTCCGCTCGATTCCCCGGATTCGGATGGTCGCTCATGAACTGGTTGATCATCGAGTTCGCGCTCGCGCCCATCTCCTTCTCCAACTTCTCGAAGAACACCGCCATCTGCCGCGGCTCGAATCCCGAGTCGTACATGACATCGGTGCCCAGCAGGTCCGCCTCCGATTCCGCCTGTCGCGAATTCTTCAGAAAATACGAGCCCACGCCGAACGAGATTCCCATTTCCGCTGCCTTGGCCAGCGTGCTGTTCCCCATGAACCCGCCCAGAATTGCCAGCGGAAGTTGCGTCGCCATCTGCTTCGACGCCGCCCGTGTTCCATGCCTCTGCACGACGTGCGAGAGCTCATGCGACATCACACCCGCCAGTTGCGCCTCATTGTCCGCCGCCTGAATCGTCCCCAGATTCACGAAGATTGGCCCGCCCGGCAGCGCGAATGCATTGATCTCCTTCACATTCACCACATGAAAGCTGTACGGCCACTGGTATCCCGGCGCCCGCGCGGCCAGCTTCGCCCCCCGCTTCTGCACATATTGCGACACCGGATCCGAATCCGGCAGCACTGGCATCTGCTTCATCACCTCGGCCGCATTCTGCTTGCCGAGCTGAATCTCTTCTTCTTGGGAAAAAATGTCGAATCCGTGCGTAGGTTCAACCCGGGCTTCCAGCCAGGGAGACGCCATCAGCCACACCACCAGCATCCACACAAACAATTTTGAGTAGGGTAAGCAGGCTTTCATGCCCGCCATGATAAATCCACGACTCATCCCCCATGCAGCGTTACGGTTTGCACTGCACCGGATCGTCATTCAAATGCGCCAGCAGCTGCCTCGCCTTGCCATAATCCGGATTGAACTCCAGCACCCGCAGCACATATCGCCGCGCTTCCTGCTTGTGCCCCTCCGCGCAGAACGCCATCGCCAGGTCGATCCCGATCGCGCTGCGGTAAGGTGCCCTCTCGAACGCTCCTTCCCACAACTCCACCGCCCGCTGCACCTTCCCCGACTGAGCTTCCAATATCCCCAGGTCCGCCGCCGCCGTATTCGCCCGCGGTCTCACCTTCAGCGCGCGCTCAAAATATTCCTCCGCCTCCTTCTTATGTCCGCGCTGCTGCTCCACAAAGCCCAGCGCCGAGAGCAGGGTCGCATCATTCGACCAATCTTTCTCTGCCTTGCGAAGATATTCCTCCGCCTCGCGCGATGCCCCCTCCACCCCGCGCTGCGCCAGCGTATCCCACGCCAGGGCATAGTCTCTGACGTTCACCAGCGACGCTTCACTCCCCGGAAAGGCCTCCAGCCGCTCGTTCCCGGCAGTCTTCACCGCCTGCTCTCCAGCATGTTTCAGTATCCGATGATCCGTCGTCTGCGTATGCGCCACATCCTTGCTCGGCAACTCCGGCATATGACAGTGAACGCAATCCGGCTTGTCGGCATGATGCTTCGCCGCAAACGCCTCGCCATGGCAACTCAGGCACTTGCCTCGATAGTACGCAACCTTCTCCTCCTCGCTCGGCTCCTGGTGCGGATCATGGCAGCTCCCGCACCACATCTTGTCTCCCGACTTCCGCCGGCAAGCGCTCAGCGAAAGTGCTTCAAACTGGCTCAGTGCCTCCGCCTTCTGCGGCTCCTTTCCGCGCAGCACAAAATAATGAACGTAGTCCGCCAGCCGCTCCCCCGGCTGAAACTGAGAATGATGTTTGCCCGCCTGCGTCACCGATACCGTTCCCTCGAAGTGACACTCCATGCAAATCGAGTCTCTCCGCTCCGCCGTCAGCTTCGCGGGATTCACAATCGATCCCTTTCCCTCCAGATGCCCGTCTCCCACTCCATGGCAACGCTCGCACGTAATTCCCGCGTGCGCGAACGGCTCGCCCGCATACTCGTTCCTCGTGCCCGGCAGTCTCTTTTGCAATCCGCTGGTGTGGCAATTCAGGCAGCTTGAAAACGAAGGCAAGTTCATGGGAATCTCGCGGGCCTCCGCATATGCGGGAGTCATCTCCCACTTTCCCTCTTGCGCGTACCAGTTGATTGGAGTTTCGAACCAGAATCCTTGTTCTGAAAACAGGTAACTGCGCCCCTTCTTATTCGAGCCGATGAAATACAGAAGCTCACGCTCTCCCCGTACTGCGCTCCCCTTCTCCCGCTCGTAACTCATCCGCGCGTGCCCATCCCGCTGGAACACGCGATACCGCACCCCAGATTCCTTATCCTCGAACTCGCCCGTCACTAACCCCTCAAGGGCCGGACCGCTCGCCCTCGCCATCACGGTCTTCGCATAAGACTTGTAGATCGCCGCGTGACACGAAGCACAAGCCTCGCTTCCCGGATCAATCTTCCGCACTTCGCTCGGCTTTGATTGCACATTTTGCGCCGAGAGGCTGACTCCCAACAGCGCCATAACCCCCGTCGCCGCCAATAACTTCCACTGCCGCATTCCCGGTGTGATTCAATCTGCGGCCCCAAGGTTGGATGACCGGGTGACCCACATCACAACCCCCTGTGACCCCAATCATCGTCCCTCCGGCGATTCGAATGTATCCAAGATCATTGCGCAAATTCCGCGCAGTGCGTCTCGGTCCGGCGCAGAAAGACCAAATTGTTCAAGGACATTGAACACCTCGTCCGGCTCGCCGGGGTCATGGCGGTCGCATTAGTCGCCTTCGTCCTTCTTCGTGCCGCCGTCGTCCCTCACAGCTTCGGCCAGTATGGACATTACCGCGGCGACGCCATCGCCGAGATCGCCGCTCGCCCCATCGCCCACGCCGGCCATCAAGTCTGCGAGGCCTGCCACACCGAGGTCGTTGACCAGAAAAAGCAGGGCCGCCACGTGGTCGTCCCTTGCGAAGCCTGCCACGGCCCGCAGGCCAAGCACGCCGACGATCCCGCAACCGTCAAGCCCCCGAAGCTCGACACCGCGGTCATCTGCGCCCGCTGTCATGAGGCCAACAGCGCCAAGCCCAAAACCTTCCCCCAGGTTGTCACCGCCGACCACGCCCAAGGCGTCGCCTGCGACACCTGTCACCAGCAGCCTCACCGTCCCAAAATCGACGACAAGGCTGACGCCAAGCCCGCGACGGAGGCTAAGAAGAAATAATGGACATCACCCGCCGTCGCCTCCTCATGCTCTTGCCCGCTGCCGCCGTCGCCTGGCAGTACGTCCAGGCTGGTACGCCCGAGGCTGCCCCCAACTACAAGACCACTGATCACTGGTGGGGCATGTTGATCGACATTACGGAGTGCATCGGCTGCGGCAGCTGTGTCCGTGCCTGCGCCGAAGAAAATGATGTCCCCGACGGCTACTACCGCACTTGGATCGAGCGCTACCATGTCGCCGACTGGAGGATCGAGCGCCCCGAAGTGCAATCCCCCGACGGCGGCAAGCAAGGCTTCCCTCCAAACCAAGACACCGGCGGCAAGAATTTCTTTGTCCCCAAGCTCTGCAACCACTGCGCCGATTCCCCTTGCACCCAGGTCTGCCCTGTTGGCGCAACCTTCGTCTCCCCCGATGGCGTCGTCCTCGTCGACAAGAGTTATTGCCTCGGCTGCCGCTACTGTGTGCAAGCGTGTCCCTACGGCTGCCGCTTCATCAACCCCAAAACCAACACAGCGGAGAAATGTTCTCTCTGCTACCACCGCATCACAAAAGGTTTAACCACCGCCTGTTGCGAGGTCTGCCCCACCGGCGCCCGCCAACTCGCCGATCTGAAGAATCCGAAAGACCCGATTCACGAATTCCTGAAGACGCATAACGTACAAGTCCTGAAGCCACACATGGCCACAGGTTCAAAAGTTTTCTATTACGGCATGGACGGCTCAGTGAGGTAAACACGTAGCCCCAGACGCATTCGTCCGGGGAAGGTTCGCAAGAAGAACGCAAGGAAAGGAGACCGCTTGCAAATCCCCGTCGAAGGCTTCATGTATCCGAACGAAGTCGAGCTCCAATGGAGCGTCCTCATCGTTCTCTATCCCTTCATCACGGGACTCGTCGCCGGCGCCTTCATTCTCGCCTCTCTCGAACGTGTCTTCCGCGTCGAAGCCGTCAAGCCCACTTACCGCCTCGCCCTGCTAACCGCGCTAGCATTCCTTCTCGTAGCCCCGCTACCCCTGCAATTGCACCTCGGACATCCCGAACGTTCCCTCGAGATGTACCTCACGCCCCACCGTTCCTCCGCCATGGCCATGTTCGGATTCGTCTACCTCTGGTACCTCATGGCCGTGCTGCTGTTGGAAATTTGGCTCGACTACCGCCGCGACATCGTCCTGAAATCCCAGACGACTACCGGCATCACGCGCCTCATCTACCGCGCGCTCACCCTCGGCTCCAGCAACCTCAGCCCGCGATCTCTGAGCATCGACGAGCGTCTCGGGTATTTCATTACGGTGATCGGAATCCCTTCCGCCTTCCTCCTCCACGGATACGTCGGCTTCATCTTCGGATCAATCAAGGCCAATCCCTGGTGGTCCTCTCCGCTGATGCCGATCGTCTTCATCTTCTCCGCTATGGTCTCCGGCATCGCCGCCGTCATGTTGCTCTACATGCTCTCCACTCGCCTGCGCGGCCGCAAGATCGACATCCGCTGCCTCGACACCATCGCGCAATATCTGTTCTACGTCTTCGTCATCGACTTCAGCCTCGAGATGCTTGACCTGCTGCAACGCATTTACGAGGCTGACGAGTCCTTCCGCAGCCTCGACTTCATGGTGCACACCCGCCTGTGGGTTTCCCAGGTCATCATCCAGATTCTCGTCGGCACGGTGACTCCCATTGCGCTGCTGGGCCTCACGCAAATTCTTAAGCTGTCAGATACCATCCGCAAACGTATCTACGCGCTCGCCGGATGCCTCACCGTCATCGGCATCTTCGCCATGCGCTGGAACGTCGTCATCGGCGGCCAGCTCTTTTCCAAAAGTTTTCTCGGATACACCACTTATAAAATGGCGTTTGCCACGCGCGAAGGACTTCTTACCGCAATCGCGCTTCTAATACTTCCTTTCATATTTCTCTCGATCCTGGTCAAACTCCTTCCGCCCTGGCCGGACGCGGGTCCTGTTCCCGCCTCCGGCGCAACTCCGGCGCACGGAACCAGCTAGCCCCATCGGGCAAATTCGGAGCACGCCATGGCGCACGTTATCGACGGCGTCGCATTGGATCTGGAACGGCTCAATCAGCGAGTCCGCGAGCTGGAAAGCCGCGTCTCCACCTTGGAGTCTCAGCAACAAACCCGACGGGAACAGTCGTCGAACGTGCTTCCCGAGTCGCCAGACCTCTCCCTGCAGCGCCCGCATCCTCCCGCGACCTGGCGAGGATTCCCGGCCGCAGAGTTCCCCGGCGGCGCCGTCCCCGTCCTAGGCAAAGCCGTCCTCGGAATCGCCGGAGCCTACCTCCTGCGCGCCATCGCCGAATCCAACTCTGTCCCAAAACTTCCCATCCTGCTCCTCGCCATCGTCTACGCCGCCCTGTGGATGGTCTGGGCCGTCCGCACTCACACTGCGAACCGCTTCGCGAGCGTCACCTACGCCGTCACCTCGGTGCTGATTCTCTCGCCTCTGTTGTGGGAATCCACCGTCCGCTTTCAGACTCTCGTGCCTTCCTCCACCGCGGTCGTGCTGGTAGCTTTCACGGTGCTCGCTCTCGCCCTGTCGCGGCGCCTCGATTTGCAACTAATCCCGTGGATTGCAACTCTGGCCACCGTGCTCACCGCGGTCGCTCTTATCGTTCAGACCCACGAACTCCTGCCGCTCACCGCCGCATTGCTGGCCGTAGCCTTGGCCGCAGAAGCTGCTGCTTGTCTCGAACACCGCCTCACCCTGCGCGCCGTGCCCGCTCTCGCCGCCGATTTCGCCGTATGGTTGCTGGTCTTCGTGATGACATCTCCCGATGGAGTGCCCGAGGGCTACCCTCCCGCTTCAACCGTCATCATCACGACTCTCTGCCTGTTTCTCTTCGCGATCTATGGAGCCAGCATCGCCATTCGCACCTTCGCGCGCCGCCACCCCATCACCCTCTTTGAAATCGGACAAGGTATCCTCGCCTTCGTGCTCGCCACCTTCGGCGTCATGCGCGCCACGCACTCCTCCGCGGCTCCTACGTTCGGTGTTTTCGCTCTACTGCTTGCCCTTGCCTGTTATTGGGGAGCTCTATCTCGTTTCACCGCCGAATCCCACGCCCGTAATCGACGCACCTCCGCCACCTACGCCGCCGTACTTCTTCTGATCGGAAGCTACCTGATTCTTTCGCCGACTCTTCTCGTACCTTTCTTATCCCTGGTTGCTGTAGCCTCGGCCTTCCTCTATGCCCGGACGGACAAACTCAGCCTCGGCATGCATGCATCGTTCTACCTCGCCGCCGCTACTGCCGCTTCCACGCTTCCGCATTGGATTGTCGCCGCCCTCGCCGGAACCCTCCCCGCCTACCCCGACTCGAGTGTCTGGACCGTCGCCGTCTCGTCCGCACTCTGCTACATCTTGGGATCCTGGGGAACGCAGGCCGATCAAAACCAGACCAAGCGCCGCATGCTGTGGGTCGTTCCCGCAGTCCTGGTGAGTTTCGCCTCTGCAGCAGTGGCCATAGCCGCCGTCAGCGGACTAGCCGCAACTCGCCTCGAGCTGACTCCGTCGCGCCTCTCCGTGGTACGCACCATCGTGAACTGCGCTCTCGCCGTCGTCCTCGCATTTCTGGGATCTCGGTGGAAGCACATCGAACTCAGTTGGGTCGCGTACGCCGCCGTCGCCTTCGGCACCCTCAAACTCATCTTCGAAGACCTGCGCTTCGGCAACGCTTCTTCCCTGGTTGTATCTCTTCTCTTCTACGGCCTCGTCCTCATTCTGCTCCCACGCATCACGCGCCATTCCGAATCTCCTGTTGGTTGACTTGTTATCAGCGCAAGGTTTTGACTTGTCATCCGGATAGCGCGCAGTGTGTGCGCGACTGAAGGCTTGCCCTGAGCGAAGTCGAAGAGACCTGCACACTTCTCGCCGTGGAGCGTTCCAAGTCAGCACTTCCGGCGATCAGGGGTAACTTGACTCACGGCCGTTCGTGAAGAAAGAAAGGACAAAAGGAAAGAAGAAAAAAAACTAGTCAGCCACACAGGACAGAAAACTCCCACATTTATCCGCCGCAAGAAATCATTGCCCTGCCCGGCCAGATAAATACAAACACCGTCTCATTCACAACCACCGAGAAGCGCATGGCCCCCTTGGGGTAGCAACCCTCCGCCGAACATAAAACCGAAGAGCCTCGCGGATCCTTGGTCACAAACGAAATGGTCACCACCTGGTTCGGTCTCACTGCAAACCCCTCCGCCGGACCATCCTTGGAAAAAAATCCTTCGTTCGGAAGAAAGCCGTTCGCAAAGCACTGCATGCTCACCAATTCCCACGCCTGCTTGCGCACCTTCTTGGCGGCATCCTTCTTCCTGAGCACCACGGAGAGCGGCTGTGCCACGTGGCCATCGACGCTCACGCCTCCCTGCCTCACGACGATCTCACCCTTGCTGGCGTTCACAACCGTCGTTGTAAAACTTAGCAATTCCTCGTTACCCACTCTCTCGAACCCCGCTCGTGAGCTGACTTCGATTTCCCCATGCTTCAGTTTGCGGATCGTATTTCCTGTAATCGGATCCTGCACGCTCAACGACACTGCGCCCGAGCGATTCTCCTCCCCCCACACGAATGCATTTGTGGCCTCTACCTTGAATGTCTGTATGTCTTCTTGCGCGAAGGCCGAGAACGTCAAGACAAGAACGGAAAACGAAATTAGGAATCGATGAGGCATCGCATCCCGAAGTGCTACAGCATCTGCAACCTTACTTTGTACGCCACCCGGAAGCGCCGCGCGACTGGCAGTTATGCCAGCTAGAACCGCAACTCAACCAGCTTTCGCCCACTTTCCGCCCACCTCGAGCACATGAGTCGCGGTCACACAAATTTGTGTATAGTGTCTTGTTCTCGCCGGCGGTGGTGTTCAGTTCATGTTCGCGAAAGGGTGATTGCGTGGGCCGACTCTTGGGTCGTTACTGGGTTCTTGTTTTCGTTTCCACATTCCTTTTTCTCTCCTCCTCCACGGCACAGGAAGCCTCCAACGAGAAAATTTTCTTCCATGCCAAGGTTTTCACCGCCGATCCGCAAAATCCCTACGCTGACGCCGTCGCCATTCGCGGAGACCAGATCATCGCCGTCGGCACCCTGCCCGAAGTCATGAAATCCGTTTCGGCCAACGCTCAGCGCATCGATCTCGAAGGCAAGACTCTCTTTCCCGGATTCATCGATTCCCACAGCCACTCCATCGATGGCGGGCTTGGCCTAATCGCCGCCGACGCCAGCGAGAAAGTCGAATCCCTGAGCCAACTGCCGCCCTTCGTCGCAGAAGCCAAAAAGTCTGGCCGAGGCATGCACGGCGACATTCTTGAGATCCTCGGTCTTCCTCTGGAATTCTGGTCACATCCCGACACTCTCAACTCCGAGTTCAGCACCGGCCCCTACGCCAACCAGAACCTTCTCCTCCGCGGCATGGACGGCCACACCGCCTGGGCCAATCGTGCCCTGCTCGACCGCGCCGGCATCACCTCCGAATATCTCAAGAAACTTACCCCTGACCAGCGCGCCTACTACGGCATTGATAAACAAGGCCAGCCTAATGGTTTTCTGGTTGACGCCGGCACTGAAAAAATCGAACCTCTCCTCCCTAAGCCCACGCCCGACAAACTGCTAGCCGGTGGACGGGCCGCCCTGCAATACAACTACAGCCTCGGAATCACCGCGTGGCTCGATCCCCTCGCTAGCGAGAATGTCCTGCAGGCCTACAAACTTCTCGCCGACCACGGAGAGCTGAACTCCGAAGTCGATGCCTTCCCGCAGGTCTTCGCCAAAGATCCCACCGCCGAACTTGCTGGCGTGCAAAAGACGCGTGAGCAATATGCCAACACGCGCCATCTGCACGTCTCGGGTATCAAGCTCTTCGCCGACGGCGTCGCCGAATTCCCCTCTCAAACCGCACACCTCACCAAGCCCTACAAGAACTCCGGACATAACGGCGATCTTCTCTTCGATCCCAGAAAGTTCGCCGAACTTTGTATCGCCGCCGACAAGCAGGGACTCATCATTCACGTGCACGCGATCGGCGACGGCGCGGTCAAAGAAGCTCTTGATGGAATCGAAGCGGCGCGCAAAGCCAACGGCGCTTCCCGCTTGCCCCACACGCTTACTCATGAACAATTCATCCAGCCTGAAGATTTTCCCCGCTTCCGTGAACTCGGTGTGATCAGCGCCCTGCAACTCTTCTGGGCCGATGCCGGCAACGACACCATTGAAATCCTGAAGCCCTATCTCGACCCCGGCATTTACCAGTGGCAATATCCTGCCCGCTCCATCCTCGACAACGGCGGCATCATCTCCGGAGCCAGCGATTGGCCCGTCTCCACCGCTAACGTCTTCCGCGCCATTTATCAGGCTGAAACGCGCAAGGGATCCGAAGGCATCCTCGATCCTTCGCAAGCCATGCCCCGCGAAGCCATGTTTTACGCCTACACGCGCAACTCGGCTCGCGCCATGAATCTCGATTCCATCGGATCCATCGCCCCCGGCAAGCGCGCCGATTTAATCCTGCTCGATCGTGATGTGCTGACCGTCTCGCCCGAGGAAATGCGCGACACGAAAGTCCTCTGGACCATGGTCGCCGGAGAAACGGTCTATCGCGCAAAGTGAGGGTGCCCGGTCGCTGCGCGCTCTTGCCACTCGACAAATCGGGTTCGCAGGGCGAGAGGGTGTGTCTGGTGACGTTCGTGACGGTGAGCATTTCGTCGCGGACCGAGGGAGCCAGCAGGAGATCGACTTGCGAGAAAAAGCGAGCCTCCTCTTCGGCTAGCTTCCGCCGCAGGCGATCCGCCTGCACGAAGCCGACAGCGGAGAGGCAGCACGCCTGGCGGAAAATGGTGACTCAGAATCCGAATGCCTGCTGGAACTTGCCTTGGTCCGAAGATGAAACACCTCAGTTTTGAACGGACTCTGCCAGCCTCTCCGCGTGGTCGATGACTAGAGCGGGCAGCGGTGCCTTTTGCGGTTCCAGTTTCAGGCCTAGCTGATCGTGGATTGCCGCAAATAGCGGGGACGAGGAATCCCCAGCTGCGTCTGCGCTCTCGGTTGAGTTTTCGGGCGTTGCGCTCGGCTCTGCCGTCCACTTCAGCGTGAAGTCATACTTGCCAGGGAGTGCGGTCTTGTCGACCACCACTTTGCCAAGCTGGCGCGAGAGCAGCGAAGCAAAGGCCGCCGTGGGTATGCCTCGAGCTTCCAAGGCTCTGGCCTGTCCGTCATCGACCTTCATGCGCATGGAAGACCCCATCAGCATTGATCTTGGCGCTTCTGCGTGGAAGGCGCCGTCGGTCGCTTGGGACGGCTGCAGCTTGCTGCCATCTTCGGCAACGACCAGAACATAGCTGGAAAGATTTTTCGTTTCGTTATGCACGGCGAGTTTGAAACGCTCTGCCAGGATTGAGCGCAGCACTTGCCGACTCTGCTTCGTCGACGGACCGAGTTCGGGGTTGTCTGTCTCGGCTTCGCTCACTTGCGAGTTGTTGATCTTCACTTCGACATCGTAAGCGGTGGATTTCAGCCAATCCGGCCCTCCAACGATCTGATTCGCTTGGACGCCGTAGGCTTCCTGAATGATTTTCTCCAGAGAAATGTTGGCGGCGAAGAAGCCATTTGGCGAAAACATTATCTGTTCCATATGCTTCACACTGCCGCCGTGCACCTCGGTCGGTAGCGAGGTCGGCTTAATCGATGCTGTGTATTTGGGGATGCTCGTACTCGCCTCTTCGTCGGCCTGAGCGCGAGTGGGCGTTGCGTTGACGAGCCCGAAGACGATCGGCAGAGCGATGGCCAGCATTGCCGCCGCACTCAGCAGAACCTTCTTGCCGAACTCCAGTTTTCGCACAATTTGCTCGGTCATGATGTGTACCATCCTCTTCTTAAGATCGGATCCCGTTACCCCAGAGACGCAAGCCAGCGGAGATCCCACGCAGAACTCGCATACTTTCAAAATGCTTTCGGCATAGACGTGGCGTTCGCCGCCCAACTCCACGACTTCTTCGTCGCAGGCGCGCTCTCGCTCCTCGACCAGGCGCGCGCCCAGCCACCACACCAGCGGGTGGAACCAGAACATGGCTTCCACGAACATATGGATCGCCGCGGCCAGATTGTCTCGACGCCGGACGTGCCAGAGCTCGTGCACGAGAATTGCTTCGAGATGCTCATCTTCGAGGTGCTTCGAGATTCCTTCCGGCCAGACCAGAACCGGGCGAGTAATGCCGAAGATTCCGGGTTCGAGAGAAGTCCGCGAGAGCACGAGGTCAATCGGCGTGCGAGTGCCGGCAATGCGCTGCAATTTGCGCAGGGCCTCGGCTTCGCGGCCCTCTTGCAACGGCTCGGCGTTTTTCAGGGCAAGGGAGATCTTTCGCCAGCGTACGCCCCATATAAGTAGTACAAGTGCGAATCCGCACAGCCATAGGGCAACCAGAAATGCAGGGAGCATATGGAACAGGTTCTGTTCGGTCAGCCCGGGTGTGCTTCGAGAAATTGCGGGCATCACGATTCCGGTCTGCGCAAAAGGCTGGCTGATCTGTTCGACAGCAACGTAGAGTCCGCCAGTTGCCGTCGGAGAGGGGTGCGACCATGCCATACGATTGCCGAGGCCGACCAGCAGTGAGAACGGAATGAGGAATTTAACGGAAGCCGCCAGCCAGAGCCCGTAACGCGCGCGGGCGCGATTCTTGCGCAGAAATAAGGTCAACAGTCCGGCGGCAGCGGCAAAGAGCGTTGACTGCCACAAATGATTGCCTAATGCGGGCGCAATGTCGTTCCATAATGCGGACAAATTCGTCGGGATCATTTCTCTTTGTCCTTTCTCTGGAGTTTGCGGAGTGTTCTCTCGGCTTCTCTTACGTCCTCAAGAGTGAGTTGCCCAGACTCGATAAGATGCGCCATTACGGGTTGGGTGCGGCCGCCGAACAGGGCCAGAAGATCGTCCACCAACTTTCGCTGGGCGCTGTCGCGCGAGACTGCCGCCGCGAAAATGTGGAAGTTCCCGACCTTCTTGACGCGACGCACGGCCTTCTTGGCCTCGAGCCGGTACACCGTGGTCTGGATGGTGGTGTACGCGGGCCTGCCGCTTTCAGGAAACGCCTCCTGAATCTCGCGGATAGAGGCCTCGCCCCGGCTCCACAGCGCCTCCATGATTTGCAGTTCGAGCTTGGCTAACCTAGGTCCGGGCATTTCATCTCCTACCGACGTATGCATTACTACTACATGTGTAGTTGTTTTGCAAGCGATTTTTTTAAGTGGGGAAAGGTCGACCTCCCGTCTCCCGTTAGACTGGCTCTGCGCAGAAACGATAGTTGTCGCTTACGCGCTCCAGGAAATACACTTCGAAGCGAATGCCGACTGTCCGTTGACCACAAATGCACAAGGCGGATCCTTCCCGGCTACGCGGCACTCGGTCATACTCGCGGCGCAGAGTCATGACCCTGCAGTGCGTGCCCGGGCCATGGAAGCTGTCACGACCGTTTACTGGAAGCCGGTATACAAGTATGCCCGGAGGAAGTGGAATCTCGCGGCCGACGACGCTGCTGACTTTACCCAGGAATTCTTCACGCGCCTTCTGGAGAAAGAGTTCCTCGATTCCTACGACTCGAGCAAAGGGCGGCTGCGCACCTTTCTGCGCACCTGTGTCGACCGTCTGTTTATGAAGCAGATGCGGGATGCGAAGCGGCTGAAGCGCGGAGCCGGGTCGGCAGATCTGGCGCTCGACTTCGACGAGGCTGAACGCGAACTGGCAAAGGTCGCGGGCTCTGAGTCTCCGGAAGACTCATTCGATAAGGAGTGGGTACGGAGCTTGTTTGCCCTCGGGCTGCAAAGGCTTCGGGAGAGTTGTGAGTCGGAAGGAAAGCTAATCCATTTCGCCCTGTTCGAGCGGTACGATCTGAACGATGAGGATTTGAAACCGTCGTACACACAACTCGGCTCTGAATTTGGGTTGGAGGCCACAGACGTAACCAACTACCTTGCGTTCGCTCGACGGGAGTTCCGGCGCTGCGTACTTGAGCAACTGCGCGATATGACTGCCAGCGACGACGAGTTTCGCCGCGAAGCGCAGTCTTTGCTGGGAGTTGATGCGGAATGATGCAGCTTTCTGATAGCACTGTGGCGCGTCTCCGCGAGAATATGCAGATGCCCGATCTCACAGGTACGGGCTATGCGATCGTGCGCTACCTGGCTCGCGGAGGCATGGGCAGCGTGTGGCTGGCTGAGGACAAGGTCCTTAAGCGCCGGGTTGCACTCAAAGTGCTGGACGCCGTCGCAGCGTCGGACGATCTTGCGGCGCGCCTTCTGCAGGAGGCGCGGGTGCTGGCAAATCTCGAACATCCCGGAATCGTTCCTGTGCATGACGCCGGCACGCTGGCCGACGGCCGCGCCTTTTATTGCATGAAGTACGTTGAGGGACATACTCTGGCGGAGCACATTGCCAACCTGGATCTGAGCGACAGGCTCCGTCTGGTGGAACGGATCGCCGAACCGTTGGATTTCGCACACACCCGTGGTTTTCTGCATCGCGATCTGAAGCCGGAAAATATCATGATCGGAGCCTTCGGCGAGGTGCTAATCATGGATTGGGGGCTGGCGCAGGTCGGGGCTGGTCCATCCCCACTGTCCGAAATCGCGTCACGGCCGACAAACGGTGTGCCTCGTGGCACCGGCCAAGGCAGTGTTCTCGGCACTCCGGGTTTCATGTCTCCCGAGCAGGCACGCGGCGAGCGTGTGGATCATCGCACGGATATTTATTCTCTGGGTACAATTTTGCGGTTCATGTTGAACACATCAGCGCGAAGAGATACATCGGCAGCAGGGGGCACGGTTCCCCGCGCCTTATTGGCAATCTGCGACAGGGGCATGGCCGCGGATCCGGCCGCCCGATATCAGTCTGCCGGAGAGTTGGCGGAGGACGTTAACTGTTATCTGAATGGTGCTCGAGTCAACGCCTACAAAGAGAATCTGCTGGAACGCACAACCAGGTTGCTTGCGCGCCATCAGACGGCGGTCGTCCTGGTGGGAGTGTATTTACTCATGCGCGTTCTGTTTATTTTGTTTGCCCGACGTTAAAGGATCCGGAAGAAACGGGTAATACCACAATAGAAGAGGAGGCTGTGCGATGAACAAGGTTCTGTTGGGGGTAGTACTTGGAGCCATTCTGGGCGCCGTTGATGGCATGACGGCGTGGTTCACACCCGAGGTGCGGGCACAACTTGCGGGCATTGTCGTGGGTTCGACCGTCAAGGGAATTATCGCCGGCGTACTCATCGGGGTATTCGCCCGTAAAGTGCATTCGCTGGCGTTGGGGATTGTCTTCGGGCTGGCAGTAGGGCTGCTGCTCGCTTTTATCATTGCCCGATTGCAGCACGGGTACTACTTCCAGATCATGCTGCCCGGAGGCATGGTGGGGCTCATTGTGGGGTACGCCACACAACGATACGGCCGGGGGGCGCAACTGCAACGGTCGTAGAATTTATCGATGGGCGGGGAAATGAATGGTAGCCCAGAAAATCACAGGCTGCTGTGACATCCGTCACAGATTTCATTGTTACTTGTGGACTAGGCTCACCTGTTTCCCCGGTATCCCTCCGAGCAGACGTCACATACTGAGGTCTCCCCATGTTTGGGAGAAGTTGCACGGGTCTGCTCGCGATTTCTGTTTTGCTTCTGGTGCCCATACTGCTGCGCGGGCAGTCGGGCCGCGTCCACCTTACACCGGACATTGAAATCCCCTTGCGTGGGGACATAGAGCAGTCCCCGGTGTCTGACCTCCGTCGCCGCTTGCCCATCACTCCACCTGGCACAGCAGGCTTGCCTGTAATCACTCGCGGTGCTGGAGCCATTTTCTCCGGGACGGTCACAGCCGTCGAGCGTCGTCCGGCGACAACCGCACAAGTTGTCGAAACGGTGGCCATAACCTTCCACATCGATAACGCGATTCGCGGAGTCACTCCGGGCGAAAACTTGACCATCTCCCAGTGGATTGGGCTCTGGTCGAGTGGCCAGCGCTACCGCATCGGCGAGCATGTGCTTCTGTTTCTTTATCCCCCAAGCAAGCTCGGACTTACCAGTTGCGTGGCCGGCGAGATGGGACGTTTCATCGTCGATTCTTGGGGCCGAGTCTTGCTTTCAGCACGCCATCTTTCAGCCTTTCGATCGGATTCCGTCCTGGGTGGGAAGTCGCGGGTACGGTTCAGCGACTTCGCCTTGGCGGTACGTCGGGCCAGTGGGGAGGAGTAAGTGCGATCAGAAGAGGTGACCATGAAAAACCACATGGCATTTACTCCGCACTCATTTCTCCTCAGGCTGGCCTTGTCTATGGCGATGATCCTCGTCGTCGCACTGGCCTCGCGGGCGGGAGGACCCAAGTGCGTCGCGGGCAGCAGTTACTTCGACCCAACCAGTGCGGGGCAGCCGCTGGTTTGGCCGCAAGGAGTCATTACCTATTACACCGATCAAGGTGATCTCAGCCCTCTGATGCCGAACGCCTCGGCAAATAGCCTTGTTGCCGATGCATTCGCGCAATGGACCTCTGTGCCCGCTGCGGCTCTCGCAGCCACCAAGGGAGGGTCGCTCGCCGAGGATGTGAACGGCTCGAATGTTCTGCTGAATTCAGACGGCACCATCACAATGCCTGCAGACATTCAGCCGACCGCTACCAGCACGCCTATCGGCGTCGTGTATGACGATGATGGCTCGGTCACCGACGCTCTCATGGGAATGGGCGCAGGCGACTCAAGCCAATGTTTCTCCAACGCAGTCTTTGGAGGCAACGACAGCTACGGCACGCTCGCGAACTACCAGCATGCGCTCATTGTGATGAACGGCCAGTGCGCGCAGCAGGCATTGCAACTTGTCGACGTGGAATACCGACTGGTCCGGGTGATCGGTGGCGTGTTGGGGCTCGGGTGGTCGCAAGTGAATCTCAACGTTCTCACCCACGTTCCGTATCCGACGTCCGACGATTTCGCGGGATTCCCTGTGATGCACTCCACCGATCCATTGAATTGCATTCCAATCACGATCTGCTATGCGAATCCTTATCAGCTTGCCATGGACGACATGGCGGCGATTTCGCGGCTCTACCCCGTCACCGCACAGAATCTGTCGAGTTTCCCCGGTAAGCAAACATTTTCCAGCACGACGGCGCGTGTTCATGGCTCGGTATGGTTCACCGACACTCGCGGAAACCGCACACAGGCCATGCAGGGCGTGAACGTGGTGGCGCGCTGGATCGATACGACGACCGGGCAACCATCGCGCAGATATGCAGCCTCCTCCGTGTCAGGATTTCTGTTCGCGGGCAACCAAGGCAATCCGATCACTGGGTATAACGACCCGCTAGGCAATTCATTTTCCGAATGGGGATCTGCCAACCAGGCGCTCGAGGGCTTCTTCGATATCGCCGGACTGCAACTGCCGAACGGCAACACCGCGCAATATCAGCTAACGGTTGAGGCCGTCGATGCGAAATGGTCTGGCGGAGTCGGGCCGTACTCGCCGGGGCCGGTGGTGCCTTCGGGAGTCTTTCAACCCGTCATCATTACGGTCACAACCGGCGGCGACGTGCTGCAAGACATCCCGATGAGCGCTGCGGCGCAGCCTCTGCCACAAACCGCGTCGACCTGGAGTTCGCCGATCCCTCTGCCCCCGGCGGGAGATTGGGTCAGCACGTTGAGCGGATACGGAAATGTTGCGTACTATCTTCTTCCGGCGCAATCCAATCGCACATTGTCGGTGGCAGTGACGGCACTGAATGAAGGCAGCCAGGCGACGGTCGGCAAAATCCAGCCTGTGATCGGCATGTGGGCTGCTTCCGATCCGCCGGGTACGCAATCTCCCGCGTTCACGCCTTCTCCGTTCAATCAAACTGTCTTCGGGATGACGCGGTTAGATGCACAGGTCGCCTCTTCCACGAACTTTCTGATCGGGATTTCCGATGTGCGAGGCGATGGCCGCCCCGACTATCGCTATCACGCGTACGTGCTATACGCAGACTCTGTTTTTCCTGCGCGCATTGGAGTAAATGGCGGCGCGGTCGCCATACGCGGTACGGGTTTCTATACAGGGCTGAGTTCGACCATCGCAGGAACAGTGGCGAGTCCGTTCGCCATCAGCGCCGGACAAATCATGCTGGCCGCACCGCCGCACCGAGACGGAGTACAGGATGTGGTCATCACCGATCCTGCCACAGGCGCATCCTCTCATATGACCGGCGTGCTGACCTACGGCGCGGCAGAGAGCGACAACATTATTCTGCTGCATGGGTTGAATCCGTCGACTCCGGTCGGTACGCAGGCGGCGAAGCCGGTGAGTGTGCGTGTTCTGGCAGCCGACGGCGTTACACCCGTCAGTGGCGCCACCATCGGATGGAACGCCAATAACGGGCTGCAGCTTTCGGCGTGCAGCGGAGCCTCCTCATGCTCGATCACCAGTGATATGAATGGAAACGCAGCAACCTGGCTCACCCCGGCAACTGCCGGAGTTGCAACCATTACCGCGACTCTAGCCCCGGGAGCCTACAGTTCCTCGAAGTCGGTGATCACCAACCTCAATGCCACACAGTCGGCATCTGACATTGGCGTGCTCACACCGTATCTCTGGATTGCGCAGGGTGCGACTGTCGGCATCCCACTGACTGCGCGTGTACTAAGCAACGGAATTCCGCAGAACAACGCCAGAGTGAACTTCACGATCGTGAGCGGATCTGGAAAGCTCAGCGCTGCCAGCGCGCAAACCAACTCCATCGGATACGCCACCGTTACGTTGACCGTCACCCAGATTGCTGGCTTGGTACAGGTCAGCGCCTGCGTAGCTCCGGCCAATGCTCCCTGTCAGCCCTTTTATGCAAACCCGGTTCCGCTCGCTCAACAGAATCTGCAACCGGTGTCGGGAAGTGGGCAGATCTCTACGGGTCAGGCATTTCAGCCAGTCGTCGTGCGGGTCACCGATTCTTCCGCCTCCCCGAACCCGGTGATCGGTGCGGGCGTGACATTCCTGAATACCGTCCTGCGGCCGGGTGGGACGGCGACGGTCGGCGACGATGGCGAACTGGAGCCCAACGATTCCGCCATGCCGGTGATCTTGAAAGCGACACAAAGCAGCGCAACAACCGACATCAACGGATTAGCTACCATTGTGCCTGCGAGCAGCGGCTTCAGCCCGCCGCTGGAAGTCGACGTCACAGTGACGGCGGGCATCGGTGGATGGCTCGACTTTCCGCTCCAACTGTTCGCCCCGCTTATTCTCCGGAATGAGGCGGATGGAATTAGTCCTCCTCCGGTACGCAACAGATGTCGATTTATCCTTGCCGTACGTACATTTATGTACGCAATATTGTGAGAAATTTTCCTGAGCCGGAAACGACCCTAATAACGCCGATCGTGATCCCAAACAGGGAAAGCATCGTCACGGAAATAATTGTTCGCCTTAGAGTGCTGTAGGCCCTTTAACGAATTTTCAAGCACTTGCACGTAGGCTCAACGACTTACACGCAGACTTAACAACTTAGCGGTCGATTCGCGCCGCTCACTACGACCACGACTGGCCGAGCTTTGCTCGGCGGACAGCCGATGGCGGCTGTCTCCGCAGGTACGGTGGCGACGGCTTGATACGACGTTTTGGCCCGACGTTCCCAGGTCGTCCCTTTTCTTTATTTCGTCCACTTGTCAACCCAGTCGTTGACCGTCTGGTACCACAGGCGCGAATTTTGCGGCTTCAGGACCCAGTGGCCTTCGTCGGGGAAGTAGAGCATCTTCGACGGCACGCCTTCCATCTGCAGCGTGGTGAAAAGCTGGAACCCTTCGCTCACGTCGAGGCGGTAATCGCGCTGGCCGTGGACGACCAGCGTCGGCGTCTTGAAATTCTTGGCGTATTGGTGGGGCGACCACTTCTGGTAGCCGGCACGATTGTCGTAGGGCGTGCCTTTGAATTCCCAGTTGTTGAACCAGAGTTCTTCGGTTGTTCCCCAGGCCGACTCGGCATTGAACATGCCGTCGTGCGACACCAGGCACTTGAAGCGGTCGGTGTGGCCGAGGATCCAGTTGATGGCGTATCCGCCGTAGCTGGCGCCGAGCGCGCACTCCCGGTTTTTGTCGATGAACGGGTAGGTTTGCTCGGCGTAGTCGAGGCCCTTCATCAAATCTTCATACGGAGCCCCGCCCCAGTCGCCGTTGATGGCGTCAATGAACCTTTGCCCGTATCCGGTTGAGCCATGGAAGTTGATCATGACGACGACGTACCCGCTGGCCGCGAACAGTTGGGGATTCCAGCGATAGCTCCAGTCGTCTCCCCAGGCCCCCTGCGGCCCGCCGTGGATGAGGAACTTCACGGGATATTTCTTCGAGGCGTCGAAGTTCGGCGGTTTGACCAAGAAGCCTTCGACCTTGTCGCCGTGAGCGCCAGTGAACCAGAAGGATTCAATTGGCGACATGAGGACACTCGACAGAAGCACATCATTGACGTGAGTGAGCTGATTAGGAGGATGAGCAAGTTGCTCGCTTATGCTTCTCTCGGAACCCGCATTGTAGATCGCGGATGGAAACGAAATCGACATCCGTGTGAAGACGATAGTTTTTCCGTCAGGCGTCATAGCAACATCATCGTTAAATCCATCACGGACCACTACGACGGCGTTACTTTTGGCGGTTTCCTTTGGGTCTCCGTCCACGGTGATTGTTGCATCGAAGGCGCGGTTAACCTCGAACGAATACACTGGCGACGCACCCGATGATTCGTGGACGAAGTAGATTCGTTTCGAGTCTGGCGACCACGTATACGTTCCCACCCATGCGTCGAATCTCTCCGTCAAGTTCTTTTTCTCCCCCGTCTTGCGGTCGTAGAGCATGAGGCGGAAGCGGTCGCTTTCGTATCCCGGACGCCGCTGGGCGCGGTAGGCGATGTAGCGGCCATCGGGTGAATAAAGCGGCGTGGAGTCGCTGGCGGGATTGTCGGCGGTGATGTTCTTGGTTTGGGTAGTGATCTGCGCGGGATCTGTGCTCGCGCCGCCTCTCCAACCACTCGCGGGGACGATCCATAGATCGTTGTTGGTCGAGGCCGCCGGATTCTTGTCGTGGTTCGAGGCGAAGCAAATCTCCTGCCCGTCAGGCGAGAAGGCATAGTCATCTTGCCCGCCAAGCGAGAACACGGGAGCGTCGTAATCGCCGGGGGTAAGGTCGTGCGGAATCCGAAGATCTGCGACATCACGGCTGACTGGGTTCTGGTCACCCGTACTCGGGACGGGCACCGGCCTAGGCTCAGGGGCAGAAACTACGAAGATGTGACTACGTTTCCCTTCCTTGTACGCATTCCAGTGGCGATATAACAGGTGCTCGAATACCAGCGCCTTCACTTTCGACAGCTCATGATCCTTCACCCTCTTGGCATTGCAGTCATTCTCCTCCAGAGGCGTACTGTCGCACTCGGGATAGACATCCGATGTAAACAGAATGGTCTTGCCGTCGGGTGACCAGAGTTCGCCATTGGCCTCTGTTGGTATCAAGGACCATTGATACACTCGGTCAACTGTCCCTGCCGCGCCGTCGAAATCCGCAACCCAAACCTGCGAGCCACCTTCCTTCGTCGAAAGAAACGCGAACCTTTTCCCATCCGGAGCCCAGCGCGGACGGTCAGCGTCCTGATCGGCGATGATCTCGCGTTCCTGACCACCGGTCGTGGGAACGATCCAGATGTGCGGCGTCTTGGTATTGGCTTCGAGGTTGACGTCGACCACGCTGAAGAGGACCCACTTGCCATCGGGCGAAGGCACGGGCTCGCCGACGCGCTTCAGCTTCATCATGTCTTCGAAGGTGAACGGATGCTTGGTTTGGGCGAGGGCAGGGAGAGTGAATGTGAGAACGAGGAGAGAGAGAAGAAGACGGCGCATGAAGAACCTCCTGCGGCAAACGGATGAGTTTAGCAGGGGGGAGCGGGTGTGTTCTAGCTGCTGGCTTCTAGCTACACCTTATGCCTTGTCATCCTGAGGCCTGCGGTTTTTGCAGGCTGAAGGACCTATGCACTCCCGTCCAGTTGCACAGGTCCTTCGTCGGGCAAAAACCGCCCTCCTCAGGATGACAAGGGGCTGGGGTTTTGCACAGTGACTCTGTTCATGCGTCACTGACCCGGTCATCACGATTCCGCCATGCTTTTTCGAGAGGAGACCGTGAATGCGCGAGCCGAAGACTTGCTTCGTCTACATCATGAGCAATCGTTCCAAAACTCTCTACACAGTTGTGACGAACAATCTCGCACGTCGGGTACGCGAACACAAGATGGGGACTGGATCGCACTTTGCTGCGAAGTACAGGGTCGACCGGCTCGTTTATTTTGAACGGTTCGAGGATATCCATAATGCGATTGAGCGTGAAAAGCGAATCAAGGGATGGCTGCGCGTTAAGAAGATTGCATTGATCGTGTCCGTCAATCCGGCGTGGCGAGATTTGAGTTTGGAGTGGTTCCAACGGAACCCGTTTCAGCCGGATCCATCTGAGCCGTCTCACGGGAAGAAGGCCTTGTCATCCTGAGCGCGTCCTTTGCGCGAAGAGCCTGCCCTGAGCTTGTCGAAAGGACCTGTGCAACCGGCCGGCGGAGTGCACAGGTCCTTCGCTTCGCTCTGGATGACAAACTGGTTACGGCTTGCTGCGCTCGCCGAAGATCGCCGTGCCTACGCGGATGCAGGTTGAGCCCTCTTCGATGGCGACTTCGAAGTCGTGGGACATGCCCATCGATAGCGCATCCATCGAGACCGAGGGAAGTTCGCGCTTGGAGATCTTGTCGCGCAGATCGCGCAACTTGCGGAAGTACGGGCGCGCTTCATCGGGGTCGTCGGTGAATGGAGGCACTGTCATCAGGCCGCGGAATTCCAGGGCCTCGAAGCGCGGTGCGGCCAGTAGCAAGTCTTCCAGTTCGCGCGAATCCGGAGCGACTCCGCTTTTCGCCGACTCGCCACCAACGTTGATTTCGATCAGCACTGCGAGTTTACGGCTGAGGCTGCGTGCTGCTCCATCCAGCTTCTCAGCTAGCTTTACCGAATCGACCGAGTCCACCGCGTTAAACAATTCTGTGGCTTTACTGGCCTTGTTCGTCTGCAGGTGGCCGATCATGTGCCACTCTGCTCCCTGCAGATCGGCTAACGCGGAAGCTTTCCCGGCAAATTCCTGCACACGGTTTTCGCCGAAGAGGCGCAGGCCCGCGGCGTGGGCCTCGCGAATGCGCTCTGGCGGATGCGTCTTGCTCACCGCCATCAGTGCGATCTCTTCGGGACGCCTGCCTGCGCGACGCGCGGCCGATGCGATCCGATCGCGTACCTCCGAAATGTTTTGAGAAATCGACATAACAACCTTAAACCACCAAGGACACGAAGTATCACGAAGGAATGTCGCGCGGACTTCCTTCCTGTGACGGAGCTTGCCCTGAGCGAAGCCGAAGGGTGTCCTTCGTGGTCTAGATACCTACATAATCGCTGTCGGGGGAGCCGGATCTTCAGGGCGTCCGCAGCTGGCGATTGGCAAGCGGACCATGACAATCGCCAGAATGGCTAGCGCGCCGAGCGCAAGCAGAAATGGCGGCGTCCACTTGAAGAGCGTTACATCATGACCCGACCCCACCAATCCCGCGATCACCAGGCCACACAGCGCTTCACCGGCGATCATGCCGGAGGCGGTCAGCACACCGGCATTGTCCACGCGCGCCTTTTGCGCATCGTTGAAGCCGCGACGGTCGCGCAACGTGTCGGTGATCCAGCGAATGACGCCGCCCACGAAGATGGCAAAGGTTGTGCCGAGCGGCAAGTACATGCCGACGGCGAAGAGCATCACACTCTTCACTTCGATCATGATCATGGCCAGACCGAGTAGGATGCCGACGATCACCAGCGGCCACGCCATATCTCCGCCGACAATTCCTTTCGAGAGCATCGCCATCAGTCCAGCTTGCGGAGCCGGAAGCGCGGAACTTCCGAAGTGATATGCCTTGGCCAGAATCGCGATCGGGAAGAACAGAACCAACGAGGCGACCACGATGCCGAACAGATCTCCAATCTGCATCTTGGCGGGGGTGCCGCCGAGAATGTGTCCTACCTTTAAATCCTGCAACATTTCGCCCGCCACCGCCGACGAAACGCAAACTACCGCAGCGACTCCGAGGACTGCAGCCACGCCGCCTGTTCCCTTTACGCCCATGGCAACCATAAGCAGCGCGGCGATCACCAGTGTGCACAGCGTAAGGCCCGAGACAGGATTGTTGGATGATCCAATCAGGCCGACCAGATTGCCGGAAACTGCGGCAAAGAAAAATCCGACGATAATCATGACGCCTGCCGCCACGAGTGCACCCGACAGCACTTGCGAACCGGTGAGCCCACCAGCGCCTGCGATGAAATAGCGATACAGAAGAATCATGGCGACGAAGACGACGCCAATACCAGCAAAGATCGCTTTGGCGGGTAAATCCCGTTCGGTGCGATTGGTCGCCGCTTGTGCGGCAGCCGACTTCTTTAGATCGGAAACAGCGCGGCCCATACCCAGGGCCAACTGCTTGCGCATCTTGAATAATGTGTAAGAAGCGCCGACCAGCATGCCGCCGACAGCGATGGGGCGAACGATCGAGAAGTAGATGGCGCCCGCAAGCAAGGTCCACGAGAGCTGCTGATCCGCCGGCTGAGTTGCCTGGATGTAGGGGCCGATCGTAAAGGTTAGGAGTGGGACCAACAGTCCCCAGGCGAGCACGCCTCCGGCAAAGTTCAGAGCAGCCAGTCGAGGTCCAATGATGTAGCCCACGCCGAGATATGCCGGGCTGACGTCGGGGGCAGTGAATAACGTTGTACCGCCGGTGATGGTCGTAGCGACGTTCGGATTCAAACTCGTGCGCAACAGCAACTTCTTGCCCACATTGCCAATCGTCACAGGGAATGCGTTGTTGGGGTTGAATACGTTGATCGCGCCCAGAAGATACATGAGGCCGCCGAATCCCATGTTCGCGAACAGAATTTTTGCCGCGGTTGATCCTTGCTGGCCGGCTTTGTGAATCTCGGATGCAGCCACCGATTCGGGATACGGCAGGTCCGGATCCTCGACCATCACCCGGCGCAGGAGCGTTACAAACAGGATGCCGAGCGTGCCGCCGATCATCATCAGCGCAACCGACTTCCAATATTCGGGACTGGTGAAGCTGGGTGTGAGCGCGGGCCAGAGATCGGCCATCACAAACGCCGGGATAGTAAAGATGGCGCCCGCGGCCACCGACTCACCGATGGATCCTACGGTTCGAGCGATGTTCTCTTCGAGCAGCGAGCCCTTCATCAGGCGCAGCAGTGCCATGCCAATCACGGCCGCAGGATAGGTCGCGGCGATCGTCATTCCAGCCTTCAATCCGAGGTAGGCGTTGGCGGATCCGAGAATCGCGGTCATCACCAGCCCGATGAGCAGGGCGCGGAAGGTGAACTCCTTCATCTCCATGGTTTCGGGCACATAGGGAGCGTGCTTTTTCTTGGCGGGGAGATCGGTGACTGTACTACTCATAGGTGGAATCCTTTTAGGCCGTAGGATGGAAACAAGTTCGCCGGCGTTGCCTTTGCAAACTCATACAAATCACTGGAACCGCGCACGTTAGCACGCGGCGAGGCCGCCTGACAAGTGTACTCGTCGCAGGCCGTTTTCACATTCGTCCGCCGCGTTCCGCAATCAGTTGCATTGCGGGCTGGCTCACCCAGGTGTGTCCAGGATAGCCGGGACCGTGGAAGCGCTCGCCCCAAGCCAGGGGCGTGACGTCGCGGTACTCGTGCATCGTTTCGTCGGGGACAAAGCGCAACTGCTTGCGGATGGACGCGCGGGCATTGGGATCGGCGCCATGATCCAACAGGAGGCGGGCAAAAGCAGCATCTTGCTGCAAACCGCATAGGTAGGCTTGCGAGACCACGCAAGCGAACAGAGGCGTGTGCCCACCGAAACCGTCGGCGTCGATCTGGGCCTTGGCGTTTACATCCGCGCCGTGCTCGATCAGCCAGCGCGCGATTTCGATCTCGTCGAAATCGACACAGATATGCAACAGGGTTGTCCCTGCCAAGGGTGTGCCGTGGAGGGCGAGGCTGTGATCCGCGTGGCATCCAAGCTGCGGAGGATAGATTCCTTCGTGCGAGAAGGTGCGCGTCACCAGTTGTGGATCGCGGAGTAAATGCGCTTCGAGAAAGTCAATGCGGCCGCAATGCAGCGCCATCACTGGCGTGTCGGGAAGTTCGATACCGCGCTCCGCCACGAGTTCGAGGCAACGATGTTTCCCTGCCGGTCCGCGACAATAAGTCTGTAAGAGTAGCGCGATGGGCGCGAGACGATCGCCGTGTTCGTCGGCAAGTTCGGCACCAAGTTCGAACAGAAACGCGAGACCCTCGGCGTTCAGCGTTTCGCATGGACCCATCACGCAGCCGGGAGCGGGAAGAGCGCCCATCGCATGCAGGCGCCGGGCAGTTTCGATCCTGCCTTGCAGGCAGGCGCGATCGAACGCATGCTGCAGGTCGTCCGCGCCCAGCTCGCGCAGCATGGCGATGATGCCGTCCTGGCCGACGTTTGCGGCGTACGACATTGGAGGGCCCCAGTTGCTGTCGGCTACACCGCGCGCACTTTCGTGCAGCAGTCGCGGATCTCTCAGCACCAACTCGCGGACTGTGTCAGCATCGCCGCGCCAAATCGCCTCGGTCATGCGACAAGCCTTGACGAGACGCGGCCAGTTTGCAAGACCATAGCTTCTCGCCAAAGCGGCCTGCGCATCGGCTAGCTTAGCATCCGCGGGCTCGATGCCTGGCTTGGGATGATGCTTGCGCAATTCGGCAATCGCCACAGGATCTCCCTCATGAATGGCGCGCAGCAAGTCCTTGGCTTGATGTTTGAGTTGGTCGAGGTTGGGACGAACCGGAAAGTGACGATCGTGCGATATGCGAGACATGACGGACCTCCTTCGTGCTTATGCCCGGGGTCCGCTGCGGCGGGCGAAAAGGAGGTTCGTGAGAACCTTAGTTTGTATTTCGCTCAGGTGGACTCAGTCCTGTCCGCGGACGGGCGGCGCCCTGTACGCCGGGAGTCAGTATAACGCACGGGAAAGCGCTTGAGTTATCCACAATACTTCTTGGCGACCTGTGAAGATGCGAGACAAATCTGCCAGGGAAAATTCGGGCAGAGTTGCGGCACGGGACTACACTGACATCGGAGCTGCCGTTCGAGCTGCTATATGGACATTGTCGCTCATGCGCTCTGGAGCACGGTCGCGGCAAGAGGTGCGCGGAAAAAATGGAATACGCACATTCACTTGGGTTGGGCGGCATTTTGGGGAATCTTTCCTGATGTTTTCAGCTTTGCAATTCCGGCTGTGGTACGAATCTGGTGGTACGCGACTGGGGTCACTTCTTCCTTAAAGCCGGACGCACACAGTGCACCACGCTTTCAGTTTGTCTGGCAGCTCTATCACTGCAGTCACAGCCTGCTGGTGTTTGCCGTGGTCTTTGGAGTTGCGTGGGGCATCGTCGGGCGACCGGTGCTGGAACTACTCGGGTGGGGCCTGCACATCTTGATCGATATCGCCACGCATCGGGGAATTTTCGCCATTCATTTCTTATGGCCGCTCTCCGCCTACGGATTCAATGGCATTCGCTGGGAAAACCCTTGGTTTCTTGCTGCGAACTATGGTGCGCTTCTGGCGCTATTTGGATGGATTTGGATGAGAAGTAAAAAGAAACAAAGCCCACCTGTGCATCGCGGCGCCAAACGAGAAGAGTCGATCGTCTCGGCGGAAAACCGCTGAGGTTCATTGACCGTACGCCAGTGCTAATTTCAAATCCGGCAGGCGATCGCTCAACCGGATATCGGCGCAATTGTTCAAGATCCAATCGGCTCCTGCCTCGCGCAGCGCAGATTCCTGCACCGTCGTTTTGAACGCGATGACTTTCGCACCAGCATCCTTGCCAGAGCAGACTCCGGCGGGGACATCCTCGACCACCACACATTCGGTTGGTGGAAATCCGAGGGCAGCCGCGCCTTTCAGATAGGGCTCCGGGTGAGGCTTACCGTGAGAAATATCGTTGGAGGTAATCATTTTTGCCGGCAGCGGCAGTCCCGCGGCCCGGACCCGGACCTCAGCGAGTGCACGAGTGCAAGAGGTCACGATGGTCCAGCGGTCTGGCGGAAGGCTGGCGAGCAAGTCCAGAGAGCCAGGCAGCGGCGTCACACCTTCCAGGTCCGCGATCTCTCGACGTTCCACCTCGCGGTTTTCAGCTTCATGATCGGCATTCGGCAGGAATTCGCGCACCGTTGTAAGACTCGGGCGGCCATGGGCGCGGGTGACCACGTCGATGGGATTGAACCCATGCTCGATCGCCCAGAGACGCCATACTCGTTCAACCGCCGGAGTTGAGTTAATAAGGACTCCGTCCAGATCAAAAAGGAGAGCGGCACACTCAATTTGAATCATAGGGTCAGAATAAGTCTTCGTCGTTAATACGTCCTGCGGAAAGGGAAACGCCGACAGCAAGATTCGTACTTCGTGAGGACATCATTTTCGTCGAGACGTGGAAATGATTGTAAATCAGCGCGGAGTAAGTCTCTCTGACAACATAACCGCGGGCGCTTCTAGCCTTTCGCGCGTGGGACCCCTAAAGGATGTAGAGGTCTGTCGGTGACGCCGCGCCGGTCAGAATCGCAGGGATTCTGCGCTATCAAGTTCTGAATTCAGCGGACAGAAACCACCTGCCTTGAGCATGATCGCCACGCTGCGATCTTCCAACCGGATGACGTCTCCCATTCCCCAATACGGTAGAGGCGAGCCGGGTTCGTGGAAGACCCTGAATTCACAGTCCACCGGATCTCCGACGGCCAGGGAAACAGATTCCTCGGAATGGAGCAGCACACCACCTCCACTCATATTCACAGTCTTGGCATGAAGAATTTGACCGCTCTTCAAAACTTTGACCGTTGCTCCCGCTTCGATGACAAAACGCACCTCTCTTCTAGAGTCGGATACTCAGGCTGCATGGACGTGCTCCTCCCTGGTTCTCAGGCGTGCCCATTTCTGGGCAGGCGCGTTCACTACTCTTACTTTTGGTCTTATCGGCAGCTACGCGAAGAGTCTTGAC
>Ga0070713_100000107_pt1 | contig 53984 bp, 49 predicted proteins | sample LARL82metaG_FD_65465 | JGI IMG/M metagenome (GOLD analysis project Ga0070713, IMG submission 65465) | Corn, switchgrass and miscanthus rhizosphere microbial communities from Kellogg Biological Station, Michigan, USA - LAR L8-2 metaG | ecosystem: Host-associated > Plants > Roots > Rhizosphere ... | reverse complement strand
CAGCGACACGACCTTCGAAGTTCGCGGGGCCGACCGTTCGCCAGTGGAATCCTGTCAGTGTGAGAGAATCGAGCATCTGTGCCTCGGCCGTGGTCGCGATGCTGGCGATAGCCACACCGGCGAGGAGTGGAGCAATGCGGAAACGGGACATACGCACTCCCAAGGGGTGGGACGGATGGAGTGGAAACGATACAGTTACGGAGCGTCCTCGGGGAGTGTTGAAGGGGCCGTCGCCGAGTCGGACCTCCGCGAATCTCGCCGGCTCTAACGCGGCCTCGTCCGCGTCAGTGGTCCGGTATTGGCGTCACTTCTTTGCCGTTCCATGCTCTGCGGAAGAGGGCAGAGGTGACCATGATAATCAGTCGGCGGACCCTTCTGATCGCGGCCGCTTCCTCGCTGGCGGCCATTCCCTGCCTGGCGCAGTCGATCCAGGGCGTGATCGTGAGCGAGAGCACCCACCGTCCGATCAGCCGAGCGCGCGTCTCGCTGGTGGACGACAGCGGGAACGTGGTGGCCCGCTACACGTCGGACTCGGTGTCGGGCGCCTTCTATCTCAGCGCTCCCAGGCGGGGCTCCTACCAGGTGAGGATTCTCGTTGGGCACGGCGGCCTTTCCTTCAGTCCGTTCTATGCGCTCGAGGTCAATCAAACGATCGACGGGGCCTTTGCCGCGCCAGATTACGCCCAGCCATTCCTCGACGCGTTCCTGGCAGACGACGTGACGACGCAGGCGACGTATAAAGCCAACGTCGACAGCGTCCTGCGATATCCGGACGAGATGCTCCAGGCACGGCGGAATGGTGTCGTGCGGGCCCGCTTCATCGTTGACCGGGAGGGCCGACCAGACACGAGTACTGTCCAGGTCCTCGAATCGGATGACAGCAGCTTCGCACGCTCGGTCGTGAATGCCCTGGCGCGAATTCATTTCACCGCTGCCGAACGCGACGGTGTGGCGGTCGCCCAGGTGTTCGAGATGGGTGTGGACTTTTGCCTGAAGGGCGTGGCGCGCCGGCTGCGAGGCCCCAGCGTCATAACGGTTCGGGCTCCGTGAGGGGTTAGCGCCAGGGACAGCGAAGTACCCCTCCTTGTCGTAGTTTCGATGTGCTCGCGGGCTCACACCCACCGCCCACGAACTACGCCCCTACCTGCTACACCAGAAGGAGAGAGCAATGTCCCCATCTCGCAGGACCGCTGTCCTGGCGTTCGCCGCTCTCGCACTGACCGCGACCGCGCCGAGTGCGTTTGCCCAGTCGGCCAGGCGGCCGATGACGATCGAAGACATGATGGCGCTCAAGAACGTCGGCGGCGCCGCCATCTCGCCTAACGGCGCGCTCATCGTATATCAGATCAGCGCATGGGAGCACCCGAGCGCCAACCTGGCCAAGAGTGATACGGCGCTTGGCGACAAGCACGACATGCGGTCGCACCTGTGGATCGTGCCGAGCGACGGCTCTCGCCCCGCGAGACAGATCACCTTCAGCGAGCGCGGCGAGTCTCAGCCGCAGTGGTCTCCGGATGGTTCGTCGATCGCGTTCCTGTCGTCCAGGGGCGCGGCAGCGGGCGAAGATCAGCCGCGGCCGGAGATATACATTCTCCGTCTCGATGGTGGTGAAGCGGAAAAGCTCTCGGATGTGAAGGAAGGGGTGACTGGCTTCAGCTGGTCGCCGGATGGCAGACGCATCGCGTTCCTCAGCGTGGACTCGCTGCCGAAGAGCACCGACGCCGCGCGCAAGCGTCACGATGACGCGCAGGTGTACGAGGGCGACTTCCGGCTATCGCATGTCTGGGTCGTCGATGTGGGCACGAAGAAGTCCACGGAGCTCGTCCACACGAGCCAGTTCACGGTGCGCGGCGCGCCCGATTGGTCGCCAGACAGCAAGCGCATCGCGTATGTGACGACGCCGTCCACGCTCCTGCGCGACGAGCGGCGGAACGCGTTCATCGTCGATGCGACGACGGGCGCCGCGGAGCACATCAACGCCGGTGCGGATGTGCAGGCGACGCCGGTGTGGTCCCCCGACGGCCGAACGCTGGCGCTGACGACGCTCCGACAGACGCACCCCATGGTTCCGGACAGCATGCCGTGGCGAGAGATCCTCGACTCGCATCTCGAGCTGTACGATGTCGCGTCGAAGCGTACCCGCGACGTCAGCGCCGGATTCGACAACTCACCAGGCGCATTGAAGTGGAGCACCGATGGAAAAGGGCTGTATTTCACCGCCGGTGATCGCGTCTACTCGAGCGTCTTCCGCTTCGATGTCGCGACCGGGAAGTACTCGCAGCTCACCCAAAAGCAAATCATCCGCGGCGTGTCCTTCGACAAGAACGGCGCGCGGGCAGCGATGATCATCGATTCGCCGATGTCACCGGGTGATGTCTATTCCTCAGACGCCAGCTTTGCCTCGCCTAAGAAGCTCACGGACGCGAACCCGCAGCTCGCGAACATCGCGTTAGGCGAGAGCGAAGTTGTCACGTGGAAGAGCCCCGACGGACAGGAAGTGGAAGGGGTGCTGCTCAAGCCGGTCGGCTATCGCGCCGGCCAGCGCTATCCGCTGCTGGTCGACATTCATGGCGGTCCGACAGGCGCGCACAACATCGGCTTCAAGGCGAATTGGGGATCGCCTGGACAGTTCTGGGCCGGCCAGGGTTGGGCGGTGCTCTATCCGAATCCGCGCGGCTCGACGGGCTACGGCGAGAAGTTCATGCGCGGCAACATCCCGGACTGGGGCGGCGGCGATTACCGCGACATCATCAGCGGCGCCGACGCGATGGTCGCGCGCGGCATTGCTGACGGCGACAAGCTCGCGGTCTCCGGCTGGAGCTATGGCGGTTACATGACGTCGTGGGTCGTCTCCCAGACGAGCAAGTTCAAGGCAGCAATGGAAGGCGCCGGCCTCACCGACCTCGTGAGCATGTACGGCACCACGGATATTCCGGGCTACATCGCGTCCTTTTTCAAGGGAGTGCCAAACAAGGAAACCCTGGAGTTTTATCGCCAGCGCTCGGCGATCACATTCGTCGACAATGTCACGACCCCCCTGCTGATTCTGCATGGCGGCAACGATCAGCGGGTCCCGATCGGTCAGCCAATGGAGTATTTCCGCGCGCTGAAGGATCGTGGCAAGACAGTGGAGCTGGTGTTCTATCCGCGCGAGGGCCACGGCTTCAGCGAGTACTACCACCAGATGGACAAGGTGCGGCGCGAGTTCGACTGGATCAGCCGGTACACGTTAGGCGCACAGCCGAAGAGTGTGTCGTCACGATGAGTTCGGCGGGGCGCGGGAGGCGGGGCGCGGGGCGCGAAGCCATCAGTAGAGAGTCCTCAGCGCGTCCCGCATCCCGCGTCCCCCGTCCCGCTCACTACGCCGCCTGCGTCATGCCGGCGCCTAACGAGCCACTCGAGCTCCGCGAGCTTCCTGCACCGGAGCTCGAGCCGGGTGCGGCGCTGTTACACACGATGTACTCCGAGGTGTGCGGCACCGACGTGCACCTCCACCATGGCCGCCTGGACGTGCCGTTCCCTATCATACCGGGCCACGTCTCCGTCGGGCGCGTCGCGGCGCTGCGGACTGGAGATGCCGAGGTGCGGGATGTCGACGGAGAGCGCATTCGCGAAGGGGATGTCGTCACTTTTCTCGACGTCCACGAGACCTGCAACGCCTGCTATCACTGCCTCGTCGCGCAGCAGCCGACGCGCTGCGCAAAGCGGCGAGTCTACGGCATCACCTACAGCGCCGACGAGGGCCTGCTGGGCGGCTGGGCGCAGGCAATCTGGATGAAGCCGGGAGTGAAGATGATCCGGCTGCCTAACGAGCTCGCCCCGGAAACTTTCATCGGCGGGGGGTGCGGGCTCGTGACAGCGCTCCATGCCATCGACATCGCCCGGGTAAGACTCGGCGAGTCGGTCGCGGTGCTTGGCGTCGGACCCGTCGGCCAGTCGATCATCGCGCTGGCCGCGCTTTCCGGCGCCGGCGAGGTGGTCGCGATCGGCGGGCCGGACGACCGGCTGGCGTTCGCGCGGCGGATGGGCGCGACGCGCACACTCGGGCTCGACCTAACGAGTGAGGAGCGCGTTGCGGACGTGCGCCGCGCCACGCGCCGACGCGGCGCCGATGTCGTCATCGAGGCGAGCGGCAGCCCCGACGCCGTTGCCCAGGCACTGGACATGGTCCGTGACGGCGGACGGGTCGTGATCTGCGGCCACTACACCGACAACGGGCCCGTCGAGATCCATCCGCACTGGCAGATCAATCGCAAGCACGTCGAGATCCACGGCTGCTGGGGGTCGCAGTACCATCACTTCCATCGCGCCGTCGAGATAGCGGCGCGATTCGGCGATCGAATTCCGTGGCGTGAGATGGTCAGCGGCCGGTACGACCTGGAGCACGCGGCCGACGCACTCGCCGTGGTGGAATCGCGCGCCGCCATCAAGGCCTTGATCGTACCCTGACTCCAGTCGAAGCCCGACGGTTCGTCCCAGTGTCAGTGCAGCGCCGTTCGACAGCGACCCCCTGTCCGGATTTGGGACATCGAAGTTGCGTGTCCGATATGCTTTGACAGTATTCGGGTCGATGTACGCCACCTGTCTATTCTGCAACGGCCCACTCGGCGCCAACGACTCCATCACGGCCTTTCCGGTCGGCCAGCGACTCGCCTTCGATCCCGCGCGCGGTCGTCTCTGGGTGATCTGTACGCGTTGCGCGCGCTGGAACCTCTCGCCGCTGGAAGAGCGTTGGGAGGCGATCGACGAATGCGAGCGCCTCTTCCGCGGAACGCGACTCCGGTACTCGACCGATAACATCGGGCTTGCTCGTGTGGGTGAGCATCTGGAGCTCGTCCGGATCGGGCCGGCGCTGCTGCCGGAGATTGCGTCATGGCGATACGGCACGCGCATCGAGCATCACGCGGCAGCCACGAATGGCCAACGGCCGGCACGGGCCCTCGTGCGGCGCGGCACCGCGCTCCCGCGATGGATCGCCCGTCGTGCTGCCGCCGCGTTGGCCGGCTATGCAACGACGGTCGGCTTGAGCGATGAGGCAATGCTCAAGCTCCGCACCTTCCGCCGCGGCGACGCCGTGCTTGCGCGCACGGTCGACGAGACGGGCTTGCCGATCGTCATTCGTTATGCGCACCTTGGCGCCGCCGAATTGATCCGCCCCGACCGCGACAAGCCATGGCGCCTGGTCGTTGGGCACGATGGGGGAATCGCCAGGCTGGCCGAGGGAGCTGGCCTGCGGACCGCGGGCAAGATGCTCGCGTCGATCAATTTCGGTGTCGCCAGCAATGCCGAGATTCAGCACGCGATCTCGAAGCTGGACGAAGCCGGCGATCGCGAAGGCTACTTCACCCGCGTCGCGTCGCTGGCGATGCGAACGCACTGGGGCCGTGTCCCGGACGCGCCGGATGAAGGGCTCATCGAGCCGGCCGGCTCGAGCTTCGCCGAGCGCATCGCCCTGCAATTGGCAAATCGATCATTCTGGGGGCGTGGCGGCACGGGAAGCGACGAGACGACGCCGCTTTTTCGGCTGCCCCCGGTGGACCGCCTGGCACTCGAGATGGCGTCGAACGAAGACATCGAGCGGAGGGCACTCGATGGCGAGCTCGCGTCGCTCGCGGCGGCGTGGAAGGAAGCCGAGGAGATTGCGCGGATCTCCGACGAGCTGTTCGCCGACGAGGTGTTCGAGGAGTTCAAGCGCCAGTACAAACAGCGCGTGAGCAGAGCAGAAGAGGCTGGAGAATAGCTCTTGCATCAGTGACCGCGTCGAGCATCCACGCGCATTCACAAACGAAACGCAGAGGACGCATTCCGCGCCTTCTGCGTTAAGTTTTTTTCGAACGGCGCGACGGAGCTGGTCCGGCAAGAGAGACCTTCCCCAACGTTAGAGTCGCAATGCGGATCTCGCACATCTTCGTTGTCTCGCTGAGTGTTGCCGCCTGCAAGCAAGTCGGAACGAATGCTGATACAACGCACGCTGCGGTCGGAGGTGCACCGATCGTCGCCGATGCCCGCATCGGCACACCCAATCCGCCGGGAGCCGAAGGCGAATGGGTGATGCCCGCCCGCGACTACGCGAGCAGCCGATACAGCACGCTGGCGCAGATCACGTCGGGGAACGCGAAGAATCTGCGGGCAGCGTGGACCTTCTCGACCGGCGTGCTGCGGGGACACGAAGGGCAGCCGCTCGTGGTAAACAAGACGATGTACCTGGTGACGCCCTACCCGAACGTCGCCTACGCGATCGATCTCACGCAGTCGGGATATCCGCTCAAATGGAAGTATCGGCCCGACAACGCGCAGCAGGCGGTCGGCACGGCATGCTGCGACGTGGTCAATCGCGGCGCCGCGTACTCCGACGGCCGGCTTGTTTATAACTTGCTCGACGGCCACACCGTCGCCGTTGACGCCGAAAGTGGCAAGCAGCTGTGGCGCGTGCAAATGGCGGATCTTCAACGGGGCGAGACGATCACGATGGCGCCGATCATCGTGAAGAATCGAGTCATCGTGGGCTCGAGTGGCGGCGAGATGGGCGTGCGCGGCTGGATTGCCGCGCTCGATCTCGCCACCGGCAGGGAGCTCTGGCGCGCGTACAACACGGGCTCCGACGCCGACGTGAAGATCGGGTCGCGCTTCAAGCCATTCTACCCGACGGAGCGCGGCAAGGATCTGGGCATAACGAGTTGGCCGGGTGATGCGTGGAAGATCGGCGGCGGAGCCGTATGGGGATGGTTGTCGTACGACCCGACGCTGAATCTCGTCTATCATGGGACGTCGAACCCCGGTCCCTGGAACCAGGACCAACGGCCGGGCGACAACAAGTGGACGTGCGCGATTCTCGCGCGTGATGCGGACACCGGTGAGCTCGTCTGGGCGTTTCAGGTGACGCCCCATGATCTGTGGGATTACGATGCCGTCAACGAGAACATTCTCGTCGACATGCCCGTGAAGGGCCAGAGTCGTAAGGCACTCGTCCACTTCGATCGGAACGGGTTCGCCTACACGCTGGACCGCCAGACTGGTGAAGTGCTGCTCGCGCAGCCGTTCGTGCCGATGAACTGGGCGAAGTACATCAACCTGCAGACGGGACGTCCGGAGGTGGACACGAGCAAGGCGACGAAGCAGGGCAAGCTCGTGAAGAACATTTGCCCGTCGCTGGAGGGCGGGAAGAATCAGCAACCGGCGGCGTTCTCGCCGCAGACCGGGTTGTTCTACGTACCCACGAACAATCTCTGCATGGATTTTCAGAGTCGGCCGGTGAGCTACATCGCGGGGACTCCGTACATCGGGGCGAACGCGCCGGAGACGGGCGGTCCGGGCGACTACAAAGGTGAGTTCATTGCGTGGGACGCGTCGAACGGACGGAAGGTGTGGGGGATTCGCGAGCCGTTCCCCGTGTGGAGCGGCGCCCTCGTCACCGCCGGAAACGTCGTGTTCTACGGGACGCTCGACGGCTGGTTCAAGGCCGCGAATGCGCGGACCGGCGAGGTGCTCTGGCAATTCAAGGTTGGCTCGGGGATCGTGGGTAATCCGATGACGTACACGGGACCGGACGGGAAGCAGTACATCGCCGTGTATTCGGGTATCGGCGGCGATATGGGTCTGCTCATCGCTGGCGACGTGGCCGCCAACTTGCCCTTCGATGTCCGCGAGCGCGGCACGACGCTACCCGATCTCGCGAAGTACACATCATGGGGTGGGATGCTGTATGTGTTCAGTCTGTAGGCGTCTCTGTGCCTCTCCGGTTCAATGGAAACACGCTTTCCCCTGCTAGGATCACAACTATGCGCGACGCGCTTTCTTTCATAGCCCTCATGGTCACGATATGCTCGTGTGCGAAGGGGATCGATACCGCCGAGGCCCGCGAGCCCGACATCGTTAGGCGCGCGGCCGCTCAACAGGTCCAGCAAACCACCACCGGTGGTCAGCAACCCGGCTTCATACAGCACCTGGAGAATATCCAGCCCGGCATCTCGCTCCATGGCGGATTTGCCCAGCTCACCAACCCGTTTCACGGAGATGCGGGCAAAGTCAGGGAAGGCGCCAGTCTGTTCGTCTCGTACAATTGCATGGATTGCCACGGCGCCGACGGCTCCGGAGCGATGGGCCCGAGCCTCGCCGACAACCGCTTTCACTTCGGCGGCACGGACGGTGAAGTCTTCCAGTCGATCTATGAAGGACGCCCCGAAGGCATGCCGGCCTGGGGCGGCCGCATCCCCGACGATCAGATCTGGCGGCTCGTCGCCTATGTGCAGTCGTTAGGCGCCGGCAAGGACGTCTCCACCGAGAACTTCACCGGGAAGACGATTCAGAAGATGGGACATTAGCGCCGGCGATCGCGACGGGCGGGAACTTCTTCTCCACGTCCGCGAGATACCGGTCGATGGTCGCGGTTTGACCCATCACGAATCGGGAGGCGAATCGAAAGATGGGGTTGTATACGTCACCATCCTCCGTGATCGTGAGTACCGTCCGATCGGCGATGTCGTCTGTGATCTCGTAGGTCCACGAGCCACCGAACGGGAGGTTCGTGTCGGCGATCCGGGACACCAGGCGCTTTGGCGGTATCGACTCCTCCGCCACATACGTGATCGGCGGCCCGTTCTTCGTCGTCTCGCGCCAGCGAAGGCGGCCGGTCCCATCGGACAGAAGCTCGACATTTTTCACATCGGTGCGCCAAGCCGGAAAGGCGCGCACGTCGGTGATGAGGGCAAACAGGGCCCCTGGCGTCGTTCGGTAGGCCCGCACCTCGCGCACCCGATGATGCGTCGGCAGCGTCCAACCGATCACGACGACGGCGACGACGAGCAGCACGAGGACGCCAACCGCCATCAGCACGTAGCGCATTATGACACGCTCCCGCCCACTCTCGTGGACGCCTCTTCGGTATAACGACGGCATGCCTCAGCCAGCTTCGTCAGACCAGTCGTGATTGCCGCGCGCTCGGACGGCGACGCGTGCTCGAGCACGGCCGCCAGTCGCGCCGACTCGAGCACGGATGTTTCTCGGACGGCTCGAACGCCCTTCGCGGTGAGCAGGACGCCGAGCTGGCGTCCGTCACCCCCGGCTGCGCCGATACGCTTCACATAGCCAGCCTGGGTCAGCTTCTTCAGCGCCTCCGACAACGTCGAGCGGGCGATCGACAGGTGACGCGCAAGTCGCGCCGGCACGATCGGTGAATGTCCACTGCAATGCGCGAGAATCGACGCGTCGCGGGCGGAGAGTCGATGTTCGGTCGATCGCTTCCGCTGGTGACGCGTGTGACACGCGTAATACACCTGCGGATAGGTGAGCTGGACCGTCTCGACGGCCTGATCGATGGTCATGGCGACCAAGGTAGGGCAGCACCGGGTCGTTCGTCAAAGCGAACGATTCCCCTCCTCGGCAGCCAAATCAGTTCGTTAGGCGCTGCCAGTGACTTCCGGAGATTCTGTCGTGGCGCGGCCAATTCGAAAGATGCCCGATCAGCACGCGGTATCGGGTATTGGCTCAAAATCCAGCGCCAGTTCGGGCCATTTGGCTAGGGGTTTGGCAACGTCTGTGTGTCTTATTGCCATGGCGACACGAGAAACGCTGAGGCTGAAATATGAAGCATCCACAGATCTCAACCCACCTGCTCGTTCCGGCTGCCGTTACACTCTCGTTCGTGTTTCCGCCGAGCGGACTTTCGGCGCAGGGTCCCGGAATTTTCGATGCGTTTGCCGCGCGCAAGGAGGCGACCAATGACCCGCTCTATGTGGGCATGGGGCTCACGGGCTACAGCGGAATCTTCGGACTTCGAGTCAGTGGTGCACTCAATTTCAATGGAGGCAGCGGATCACAGAACAGCAATCCCACGCCGTACCGATGCGACCGATTCCAGTGTCGTGGCTATCAACAGCCGCAGGCGACGTACTATGACCCCGGGCTTGGATTCGGCGTCGGTGGGTGGACGGCTGATGCGGATCTCCTAATCGCCCCGCTCCGCGAGCTGCCGGTTGCGAAATCATTGCTCCTTGGGTTTTCACCCTATGCGTTCGTCGGCATCGGAGGGTCCGGTGTGAGTCCGTCGAATGCCGTCGACACGAGTCGCGCGACGTGGAGCTTCGGCGTCGGGGTCCATCACGATCTTCTCGGCTGGCTCGGTCTCACGGCGGAGGCACGAAACCGCCGATCGCTGCACAGCGACAGCGTCATTGCGATCGGGACTCGACGCGCGTGGGAGTATCGTGTCGGGATGTCGATCAGCTTCGGCGCCGACCACCACGACGTGGCCGTGACGAGCGGTCCGCCGACAGGGATCATTGTGCCTAGCGAGCGATCGGAGCTGGATGGATTCGATACGGCGGAATCGGCGGCGAGAACTACTGCCCGAGTTCTCGATCGCGCGGAGGGTTTTGTCGATACACCCTTCCGCGCCGGCAGCACGAACCCGAGTATTGGCTTTGACGCGGCGGGCTTCGTGCAGTATGTCTTTGCGCAGGAGGGAATCGCGCTGCCCCGTACGTCGCACGCGATTGCCGAATTGGGACAGTCGATCTCGACGCGGCTTGGTTCACTGCGCCCGGGTGATCTGCTCTTCTTCGGCAACGACGGATGGAGCATCGAACACGTCGCGATTTACGCCGGTCACGATCGCATCATTCACGCGACGGCGAGCGGTGGCGGTGTGCAATACGACACGCTTGGCGAAGGGCCTCGTGGCGAGTGGTTTTCGGATCACCTCGTAGCGGCTCGACGCATCGTTGCCGAAGGGCGGGCGCGGCCAAGCGTCAGACGTGACGAGTCACGTGATGAAGGTGAGCTGGATCCGCCGGACGGCGCACCACGCGCTGGCCGTTCTGGGATGGAATGAGTCTCGAGTGTTCAACAGGACGTAACAATGAGAGTATACAAAACACTGTCCACCGCGGCGCTCTGCTCCCTCATGCTGGTACCCTGCTCGATGCAGGCCCAGCTCCGCCGCTTCCCCTCCGATCAGGGCTCCGCGAGGCGAACCTCGACGGGCGAGTCCGATGGCGCGGGCGACGCGCGAAATCTGCTCGGACTCACGCTTGGCACCTCGGGGACCGATCGGGACACCCTCGGACTCCTCATCACGCAGGTCGTGCGTGACGGCCCAAGCGATCGACAGGGCATCGACGAGGGCAACCGTCTCGCCGAGATCGATGGCGTGAGCCTTCGGCTGGATCCTGCCGACGTTGGACGCCAGAGCGCCATCGACGCCATCATGCGCCGCCTGAGCCGAACGCTTCACGGAATGCAAACGGGCGAGCAGGCGACGCTCCGCGTGTTTGGCGCCGGGAAGTTCCGCAACGTCTCGGTGCAGCTCGGCGGCGCCAACACCACGATGGCGATGGTCGGGCCCAACGCCAGCACGCCTAACGGCGGCAGTATCACCATCGTCCCGTCGACACCAGCGCCCAACGCATCGTTGCCGGCCGGCGTCGCGCCTGGTGCCGATCCGGCCGCGCGTACCGCGAACTTTGCCGGTGCGATGCAGGGCCTCACCGATCTCCAGACGCTGTTGCGCCGCCTCGCGGACGACGAAGGCTCATCCGCGCTCGCTGACTCGCTGATGCAGTCCGCGCGAGACCTCAGCGTGATTCAGCGGCGGCTCCGCGTGGCGCAGGCGGATCAGCAGCGGCGGCGCGGCGACGATTCCTCGGATCGCCTTTCGCGCCGCTCGTCGACCAACGACGTGCCCGGTCTCTCGCTCAGTCCCGTGAGCGACGACCTCGCCGATTACTTCGGCGACGGCAGCGAACGTGGTCTCCTCGTCCTCCAGGCCGACGCTTCCTGGTCGCCGATCCGCAACGGCGATGTGATTCTCACCGTGGACGGGGCGCCAGTTTCGCCGAGCCGGCTTCGCGACATCCGCGATTCGCGCCAGCCCGTGCGGGTCGACCTGCTGCGTCGCCGTCGCCAGATGACTGTCACGCTGAACGGACGCGAGAACTAAGAAAAATAGAAGAACGTTTGTTCCGGCACGAAACTGGAACGGGGAGTCCGGCAACTGCGCTCGAAGCCTGCGCGGTCGGACTCCCCGTTTTCGTTCGTCCTCATGAGCAGACGCTCAATCTCTCAACCTCGGAGATTGCACCATGCATCCTCTCCTCCGTCACTCGCACGCAGTTCAACGCATGTTGGCATACGCGCTCGTGGCGAGCGTGAGCGGCACCGCCGCGGCGCGCGCGCAACTGGGCACGACGACGTACACCATCGGCGCGAACGCCGGACTGGTCGTTCCAGTGAGCGACCTCTCGAACTTCACGAGCTCCGGCTACACCATCGCGGCGACGCTCGGCATGCATCAGGCGCTTTCCCCGCTCTCGCTCCGGGTCGAAGGCAGCTTCACCGAGCTGCCGTTCAACGACAATTCGAACGCGAAGCATCGCGTCTACGGCTTTTCGCTCGACGGCATCTACAATCTCGGCCAGGCCTCCTCCAACGGAGGCCTGTATGCTACTGGCGGCCTCGGATACTTCGGCTCCAAGGATTCCAACCTGCAGACGTTCGTCGGCCCGACTGACACACAGATCACCTGGGACTTCGGTATCAATGCCGGTCTCGGATACTATCTGCCGCTGAGCGGCTTCACGGTGTATTTCGAAGGCCGCTATCGATACATCTTCAGCAATCCCGGACAGGGGATGTTCCCGATCACGGTGGGAGTGTCGTTCTAGGCGTGGGGCGCGGGGCGCGGGGCGCGTGAAAACTGAACGAAGCGTTGAGAGGGTGTTGAGCGTTTGAACCACTCGCACCAACTCAACGCTTCATCGTTTTTCGCCCCGCGTCCCGCGTCCCGCGTCCCGCGCTACGGCGTACCCGTAACCGCCGCTGGCGCGCCGTCCTGCCAGACGAAGTGCTGCAGTGCGTGCTTGGTCGGGTACACCTCATCGAGGGTGTTGCCATCGTAGAGGCGCCCGTTCTTCATCACGTAGCGAATGGTGTTGGTGTTCTTGATGTCGTCGAGTGGATTCTTGTCCAGTACGACGAGGTCGGCGAGCTTGCCCCCCTCGAGCGAACCGAGGTCGCCGCCCATGCCGATTCCCTCTGCGCCAAGAATCGTCGCCGCGCGCAGCACGTCATGGTTGGACATGCCGCCGGACGCCATCATCCACATCTCCCACTGATATCCGAGGCCCTGCAGCTGGCCGTGGCTGCCGATGCCGATGCGACCACCGGCCTCGACCACCTGCTTGGCAAATTGAGCATGGAGCGGGAAGGCGTACTCCTCGTCCATGAACCAGCCACCAGGTCCAGGGCTGCCGCCCGAGCCGAGGCCGCGACGGCGTGTCTTTGCGTCGAGCTCTGCTTCCGGCGTGAACCGGCGCAGCTTCGCGTCCCCGTGGACGTTCTCGTGAGTATACCAGTAATTCTCGCCGAACGGGCCGCCGTAGGAGACGATGAGGGTCGGTGAGTTGGTGACGCCCGTCTGCTTGAACAGCTGCACGACATCCTCGTACAGTGGCGCGATCGGCAGCGCATGCTCGATGCCGGCATACCCATCGATGGCGTGCGTCATATTGAGGCGGAAGTCGAGTCCACCTTCCGTCGTCGGCATCAGGCCGAGCTCCTTCGCCGCCATGATGACCCACTGCCGCTGCTGGCGGTTGCCGGTCATGTACATCTTGAGCGTCTTCGTATCGTAGTATGTCGCGTAGCGCTTGAGCACGTTGCGCGTCTGGTCGAGATCCTTGAGGTTCTCGCCGGAGAAGACGCCGGGTCCCGTCGAGTAGATGCGTGGCCCGATCATGTGCCCATTCTCGACCTCGTCTTCGTAGCTCAGGACGTCGGTCGTCGCCGTCTGCGGGTCTCGCGTCGTGGTAACGCCGTACGCCAGCTGTGCGAGGTATTGCCAGACCTGACCCGTGTGCACTCGTGGAATGAGCCACTGCGGGTGATAGTGCGTATCGACGAAGCCCGGCACGATCGTCTTCCCGGCCACATCGATCACCTGCGCGCCGTTAGGCACGCTTACCGTGCCACGCTTGCCCACGGCGACGATCCGATTGTCGTGGATGACGATGTCCGCGTCCTCCACGACCTCGTTCGCCTTCATGGTCACGACGCGCGCGCCGCGCAGCACCGCGTCGCCTTTCGGCATGTCGCGAGCGACCGGAATCGATATGCGCATCTCGACCGGCTTGTAGCCGGTCGGTGCCGGCGCCTTCTTGGTTGAATCGGTCTTCGTGCTGTCCGGCTTTGCCGCTGGCGTCGCCGAGCTGTCACCCTTCGCGCGCTTCGCGGCGGCGATGCTGTCATCCACCTGCTTTGCGCGATCGAGGTCGAACGAGACGAACGCATTGCCGATGGCCCAATGCACGGTCTTGCCATCCGCACTCCACGTCGCGAACTCGCCGCCGATGTCGGTGAGTCGGCGCGCAGGGAATGAGGCTGTCGCCGGATTCGCGACGGAGACTGTTGGCGTGGGTCCGCCGAGGTAAGGCACCGTCACGACATAGATGTCGTTCCCGACTTCCGCGAGCGCGCGGTCGCCTCTTGGCGCCATGACGACCACCGATGCCGGCGGTGGAGTCGGATTCTGTTCCAGCTCGTAATGCGACGGCATCGGCATGTCGACGCTGGTGGTGTGGTCGTCGTCGAGCGTACCCAACGGAGGAAGAGGCCCGGTCACTTTCACCAACGCTTTCACGTCAGTGCCGTCCCAGCGCATCGACACGAGACCTTCATCGTAGCTGTATGCGAAGATGCGGGTCGTGTCCTGCGTGAAATGCGGATGCGTGCGGTTGCCGCTTGGCCCGATCACGACCAGGTCGCCTCCCGCGGCGGGCACCCAGACGAACTCCGTTCCCAGGCCACCACCGAAGAAGCCCAGCGCCTCCTGCATGTCGCGCGCGGCGGCCTTCACGGCGACGATCCGCTTGCCGTCCGGAGACCACGCGAGCTGTGAGTACAACGCGGCCGTCTTCGTCAACTGCTGCGGTGCTGCGCTCCGGCCATCCACGGCGGCGCGGAAGATCTCGCCGCCGGACTTGTCGTCCCAGGACGCAAAGGCGACTGACTTGCCGTCCGGCGACCAGGTCGGATAGAACTCGCCGACGTTCTGCGTCGTTAGGCGACGCGGCGCTCCGTTCGGAAGATCCATCACGTACACGCGATTCAGCGACACGAAAGCCAGTCGCTTGCCGTCTGGCGATGGCGCGACATCGCGGACCTGGTGCGCCGTGAAGCTCGCCGCGTCGTCCACCTTGTACGCGAAGCGGACTTCGGGCCCCACGTCGAGGTTGACATTCGCGGTGAATGGAATCTTCACCGGCTTCGTCTTGTCGAGCGGGACACGCCAGATCTCGCCGCCGTACGAGAGCACGACCGCCTTGTCGTCGGGAGTGAAGGCGTAACCCGGCAGCACGTCGAGCGGCGCGCGCGATTCCTGGTCGTCGCGCTGGATCGGATAGACGAGCCAGTCCTCGGTGCCGCTGTCGGTGTTCCGAATGCGGAGACCGGTATTCGTCTCGAACCGACTGCCATATACCAGCCACTTTCCGTCGTGCGAGAGCTGTGGGCGGAATGCCGAGCCGTAGCGCGACGACATGACGGTGTTGGTGCCCGTCTGCCGGTCGTACACGGCCAGCTGGTACTGCGGGAAAATGGCGTTGTACTGCCAGTCGCCCTGACGCCGTGAATACCAGATGTATCGCCCGTCGCGACTCACCGTCGGCCCCGTCACCTTGAGCTGCGCCGGCTCGCGAACGAGCGCGGCACCCGCGCCGCCATCGATATGATAGATCCACAGCTTGGCGGCGCCGCCCAGACCGCCGGATTTCGCCGCGACGATGTACTTGCCGTCAGGCGTGAACTCGGGCGACGTGTAGAGGTTGTCATTGCCCTTCGTTATCTGGGCGGTGTCCTTCTTGTCGAGCGAGATCGTCCAGATATTATCGCCACCGCTGCGATCGGATACGAAGACGACCTTCTTGCCGTCGGGGCTGAACCGCGGCTGGTTGTCCATCGCCAGGCCGCTCGTTAGGCGCGTCGCCGTGCCGCCGCCGATCGGCAAGGTGTAGAGGTCGCCGAGGAGATCGAAGACGATCATCTTGCCGTCGGGACTTACGTCCAATGACATCCACGACGCTTTTGTCGTAGTAAAGTTCACGTGCCGGCCGACCGTCAGCGGGAGATCGGGCTTCTTGCCTTTGCCGCCATCGGGCTGCTGCGCATTCACGCCTGGCGTGAGCGTGAGCGCGAGGGCCACGGCGGCGGCGCTAAATCGAAATGCGGACCGCATGATGAAGGGGGAGAGAGGAGGGATGGTTGGGCGGAGCCGGCCAAATATGCCGGCCGAGCGCGCTTCTACGCCAGAGAAATCGGTCGAGTGTCTGAACGTCGGCGCGTGGCGTTCGTCTCACCGTGTCGGGGTAACGACCCGTTCCCGTGTCTCACAGGAGACATCCAGGTGCTCGGTTCACGTACAATCACGAATGACATGCGTCGGCAATCATTGTCTCGATTGGCTTTCACCCTCGCTGCGGCAGCCGCCTGCTCGAGTCACGATGCGACCACTGGGCCGACGCAGACCGCCGGCTCGACGTCGTTCAACAACAACCCGTGCTCCGTCTCCGGCACACTGCAGCTCGATGTTGCCCAGTCGACGCACGTTGATTGCAGCAACGGCGGCACGACTCTCACGCTCGCCGGCAACGGCGCCAGCTATCTCGTCGTCGCACAGCTGGCAGTCGACCGCGTTCAGAACAGTCTTGTTCCGTACCAGGTCGTATCCGGTACGGCCATAACGGCGTCCCGTTCGCCACTGATCGCGGGCCTTTCACCATTCCGAGCGAGTGCCTCGCCAGCGATCGGCCTCGCCGTTCCTGGATCAGGCGATGCCGTTCGCGTCCGACCGCGAAGGAAGCAACTCGCGTTCGATCGAACGCTCCGCGCCCGCGCGCGGCGTCAGATCAGCTCCGGTGCCTCGCGCGTCTCGAAATCGGTCGCTCGAGCCGTCTCCGCGAGCATGAGTCCCGGCTCACCGGCGGTGAGGACGTCGGTTCCAACGGTTGGCAGCACGCGCTCGTTTCACGTTCTCTCAAATGACCAGGGGACGGCGTTCAGCACGGTGACCGCACAGCTCGTGTATGCGGGCAGTGATGTGCTCATCTACCTCGACGCGTCCGCGCCGACCGCCGGATTCACTTCAGCTCAGCTGCAGACATTTGGTCAGCTCTTCGACCAGACGTTCTATCCAATCGCTACCACGGCCTTCGGTCCTCCAAGTGACATCGACCAGAACGGCCATGTGATCATGCTGATGACGCCCGTAGTGAACGCCCTCACGACGTCGAGCGAATGTCAGACGCAGGGCTATGTCGCCGGCTTTTTCGTGGAAGATGACCTGGCCGGGTCTGGTGCCGCGGACTCGAACAATGGCGAAATCTTCTACTCGATCGTCCCCGACCCCAATGGGACGAAGAGCTGCGCTCACAGCGTGGATGAGGTGGGACTCGATGTGCCGGCGACCTTCATGCACGAGCTGCAGCATTTGATCTCCTTCTCGCAACACGTCGTCGTGCACAACGGAGTTCCAGAGTATGGCTGGCTCGACGAGGGCTTGAGCATCGTCGCCGAGGAGCTGGGCTCTCTGTACTACGAGAACAAGTATCCGCCGCCGAGTGGCCGGTCAGACCCTTCACAACTGTTTCCCGATTCGTCCCAGGGCTTCATCTCGAGCTTCTTCTACGACTCGTACCAGTACGCACTCTTACCGGACACGGCGAGCGTCACGCTGCATGATGACTCCGAGGACGGCTTCTCCTGGCGGGGCGGTGACTGGTTGCTCATGCACTGGCTGGGCGACCAGATGGGGACCGGGATCTTCAAGCGGCTCGATCAGAACACGCTCACCGGGGTCGCGAACATCGAGAGCGCATCCGGTCAGCCCTTCCCGACTCTCTTCGCCAGTTTCGGCCTGTCGCTCTACACGGATAGTCTTCCGACTCTTCCGCGGACGACGGCGCCGAGCATCGATCGGTTCACGACGCGCAACCTGAGGCAGATCTGGAATCGACTGTATGTCACGTCGTCTGGGCCGGACGTGCCGCAGTCGATGCCGTTGCAGCTGTTCTCGATCAACGCCGATACGTCGACAGCAGTGATGGATCCGGGAACGGGCTCATACTTCCGGCTCGACACCCCGGCGACGTCGGCGACGGTCTCGATTCAGTTCTCGGGGCCAGGCGGTACGCCGCTGCCGGCATCGCTCAAGCCGCAGTTGGCGATCTTCAGGCTGCCGCCAGGACAGTAGCGTTGGGCGTTGGGCGTTGGGCGTTGAGCGTTGAGCGTTGGGCGTTCGGCGTTGGGCGTTGGGAACAGCGGATCCTTCGCTTCGCTCAGGATGACAGCAACCCACAACCCGCGCTCTACCCCTCAGTCTGCAGCTGGCTCGTGACGTTCGTATGCAGATAGTGCGCGATGATCGATGACGCGATGTTCGCGGCGCGCGTTCCGTGGCCGCCGAACTCCAGCATTACCGCCACGACGATTTTCGGGTCGTCCGCGGGAGCGAAGCCCACGAACCACGCGTGATTGAGCTCGACACCATTCTTTCGCGTGCCGCTCTGCGCTGTGCCGGTCTTGCCGGCTAATGCGCCCTTGAGTGCCGCACCGGCGACGGCCGCCGTGCCGCCAGCGGCCGCCACGTTCGCCAGCGCCGTGCGCAGCTGCGCCATCTGGTCGAGACTCAAGTTGAGAACTCTCGAACGCTCGGGCTTCACCTTCGCCACGTGCGGCTTTGCCGCGTAGCCGTCCGTCGCGAGCGCCGAATAGAAGTGCGCCATGTTCACGACCGTCTGCGAGTTCTCACCTTGCCCGATCGCCAGGTTGAGCGAGACCGCCTGCGTCCATCCACCGGGATATTTCTGGTTGTAGTACTGAATGTCCGGCGGGAAGCTCGGCCGTCGCTCTTCCGGCAGATCGATTCCCGACTTCGAGGCGAAGCCGAGGTTCACGCCGCCGGCGACGAGTCGGGACACCTGGAGCCGCAGTCCGAGTTGATAGAAGTACACGTCGCAGGACTTCGCGATCGCGCCGGCAAGGTTCAGGCTTCCATGACCATTCTTGTCCCAGCAGCGCCAGTAGCGATTACCAAAGTAGAAACCTCCGGTGCACGGCTGAGACATGTGCTCGTTGAACGTCACCGCGTTGTTCTCGAGCGCGATCACGGAGGTAGCCAGCTTCCAGGTCGATCCCGGAGGGTACGTGCCCTGGAGCGCCTTGTTGTACAGCGGTTTTCGGGGATCGTTGCGGAGGGAGTCGTAGTATTCCGCGGAAACGCCGCCGATGAACCGATTCGGATCGAAGCTCGGCGCGCTATACAGCGCGAGCACCTCGCCCGTCTGCGGTACCATGGCCACGACGCCACCTTGGAGCGAATCGGCAAAAAGCTTCGCGATGAATCGCTGCAGGTCGAGATCGATATTGGTGTAAAGCGGAGGTGCCCCCACCGGCTCGAGCTGTCGATCGGTGACCTCGCGCAGCACCGAATTTCGCGCGTCCACCTCGACGAATCGGCTGCCCTCGCGTCCGCGCAGCTCGGATTCGTACTGCTTCTCCAAACCCTGCTTGCCGATCTGCTGGCCGGCCTTGTAGCCGCCATACTGCGGAGAGGCCAGTTCGCTCTCGTTGATTTCGCCCGTGTACCCGACGAACGCGGCCACGGCGCCCGAGTCAGGATAATAGCGTTTCGGTGCCGACTGGATGATCAAGCTCGGGAAGTCGATGCGATGCTCCTCGAGCACGGAGACGACGTCGAACGAAGCATCCGGAATGATCACCGCCGGACGGGCGCGATCACGTCGATATCGGCGAACTGCTGCCTCGATCTGACTCGGCGTCAGCTCGATGGTGCCCTTGAGTCGCTGTAGCGTCGCCCGCAGGGAATCCTCGGACTTCGGCAGCAGCGACACCGAATAGCCGACCGCATTCTCGGCGACGATTTTCCCAGACCGATCGTAGATGATGCCGCGTGCTGCCGGCAGCGGAACCTCGCGAAGACGGTTCTCTTCCGACTGCAAGACCCACTGCTGGTTGCGAAGGATTTGAGTGCGGAAGAACGCGCTCAGCAGGAAGCCGATGACGACCACCAGCAGCACGGTCGCCTGTCGCCCGCGGCGTGCGACATCGTTCGGGTGAAAACTCATGCTGAAATCATAATCAACGTCGCTCGGAAGGATCGAGCGATCTGGTCGCGTGTCCGCCGCTAAACCGGTGTCTTCGGCGTGCGCTTCGTCACCATCCCTACCCGATGGTCGCGGAGCCTACTTCCCTGGTCGTCCAGGTGGAGATGGACGAGCGAGCGTTCAGGAACGAAACGATCGTTAGGCGAATGCGCCGCCGTCGAGGCTGGCAGGACGCATTCCGTTGAGGCGGCGCTGAAGCGTGAGTGTCGCACCGAGCTCGGACAGGAGGTTGAGCGTTCCTACTCGACGCTCGGCCGGAAGGCTGCTACCCGCTTCGTGCTCCCCGGATATCAACCACCAGCTGTCCACGTCCAGGCACGCACGATGGCGAGAGCGCGGCGAGGCTCGGCTTTCCACTCTCTGCGCCAAGAATAGCGCGGAGATCAGGTTCCCTGGCGCCAATTCGTTTTGCTGCTCGTGTGACGTCGCCACCGTCGTTCCGATCGACGAGCTCGCGAACGCGAGCGGCTAATTCTTCAGGGACGATTGCCTCAGCCATGATCGAAGATGAGATGCGAGGGACGAAAGGTAAGCAAGTGCGAGCACGTCATTGACGCTCGGCGTTGTCCGCGTCGACGCCGGGGAGAGCCACTCGACGGATGGGCCCGGTGTGCCGAGGTACTTCCTTCGCCTGGCGCAGAAGGTCGATCAGCTTTCCCGTCGGGAGCTCATCCCAACCAGCTGGAATTGGCGCCAGGCGTCGCAGTGTTCCCGTATCGGACTCGAAGGTGAGCCAGCCCTTCTCGAATCCTGGATTGATCACCGCCCCGCTGATGGGCACCGTGTTCCAGACTCGCCACCCCATGCCGGACGCATCCGTGAAGTCCTTATTCGGCATACAGTCAAGCAGAGCAAGGTCGATTCCACTATTCTGAGCGTCGAGGCACAATCGCTGGCGAGCGGGGTCGTAAGTCATCGTCGGTGGCGATGGTTAGTGAGAGGACCTACTGCGAATCGCCAATGAGGGCCCTCCCTGCCCAGGCGCGGAGTGTGCTCTCAGTCACGACTGGCAGAGCGTTGCGAGCCCGGTTGACCGGCACCAACACCGATTGCCTCTCGAGGAGTTGTGGCTGGAACCAAACCTCAGCGAATGATTCGAAGCGGGATCGTTCCCATCGACGAGTTGTGCGAAGGATTTCGTCCCGGGTCGACGTATGTCGTAACCGGCGGCGCCGGCGCGGGCAAGACGACGTACGCACTGCAGTTCCTCGATCAGGGGCTGCGCTCGGGCGAAAGGGTCGTGATGCTCACTCACGTGTCACGCGATGATCTCTTCGGCCACGCCGAACAGTTGGGCATCGCGCTGCGACCCGCGCTTCGCGAGGAGCGCGCCCTGATTGTGCGGTATCGCTCGGACTTCGCGCTGCGCCTGTCTCGCGCTGGAACGGCCGCACGAGCCCTCGACGAGCTACGGCGGATCGTCAACGAGCATCGGCCGAAACGCATCATCGTCGACACGTTCGCTCCCTTGCTCGACGATGGGTCGTCGTCCGCCATCGCGGCTACGACGCTGGTGGAGGTGCTCGTGCGGAGCGAGGCCACGGCGCTGCTCACCCATTCCGACGATCTCGCCATGCGATACGATCGACGGGTCGAGCCGCTCGTTCAAGCCGCCAGCGGTGTTTTCAGCCTGACGCGGGACAACGCGGGCATGCGTTGGGTGGAGGTGGTGTCGCTGCGTCATCAACGGCCTGGCTACAACAGCGTTGGCGCGCGTCAGCTCGCCGAGTCCATGGAGGCTCACTGACGCATGCGTTACGCGATGGCTTTTCTCCTCGCGGCGCTCTGCCTCACGGCGGGCGCGATTGCAACGTTCGTCCATATCAGCTCGGTGTCGCTGGTCGCGGCCCAACCCGTGGCCCAACCGACAGCGGATACGGTTCCCGGTTCGGTTGTCGCGACGCCGGTCATGCCAACCGCTGCCGACTACGCTCGTTATGCAGAAGCGGACAGACTGTGGCGCGAGCGGCACGCAAAACAGTACAGCATCAGTGAGCTGCGGGCGCGGGGCGACGGCAAGCGCACGGCGCGTGAAACCATGCAGGACCGCGTGTTCATGCTGACGCGGCGCGGCGACCGAGCCGGCGCCATCGTCCAGCTCGAGCAATGGGTACGCGGCCATCCGCGAGACAAGCAGTCGCTGCTCTCACTCGCGCGCTTGCTGAACGAGGTTGGCCGGACGAACGACGCGGTCGCGCGATACCGCGAGATTCTCGCGCTGCACGACCGCACGAACTGACCATGCGACCGGTTGGACGCGCCGTGCTGCTGGGCGCTGGGTCGGCTCTTTTCGCCTCGCTCGCGCATGCGCAGCAGCCGCGTCGCACGGGCCGAGCGTCGCCGGCAGGATCGGCCAACACCATCGTTCGCGCCGAACTGGCTACGGTGCTCCTGCAGTCGGGACGCTATGACGAGGCGGCGCGCGAATTTCGTAACCTGCTCGCGCGCGATCCGGCCAACTTCGACTATCGGTTGGGGCTTGCCCGAGCGCTCGCGTGGGGTGAGCATCCCCGCGACGCCGAGCACGAGATCGTTCAGCTTCTCGCGAAGCGGCCGAACACGCCGGGGCTGGACTCCCTGCTGCGCGCAGTGCGAGACGCTTACGACCCGCGCGCGGTCGATGCCGCAGAGTGGGTCGCGAGCGATCCGTTCTACGCGCCATACCGTGTCGCCCTGGCGCGGGCTCTCGCGCGCGAGAAACTGTATCGTCTTGCGGTCGTGCATTACGACACGCTGCTGTCGCGTCCGGGCATCGGCCGCGTGCCCGATCGCGCAACGCTACTGCGTGAGATGGCGGACGCATACGTCAGTGCCGGCGATCTGCCTGGTGGCGCCGAGCGCCTTCGGGCAGCACTCGCCCTCGATCCAGCCGACACGTCGCTGCGGCGGATGCTCGCGACGATGCTCGGCGACGCCCACCGGTACGCGGACGCCCGTGCTCAGTACGACACGCTCATCACCCAGAGCCCGACGGGCGCGCTCCTCCTCGAGCGTGGCCGGGTGCGGCTATCGTTAGGCGACCGCGCCGGCGCCGAGTCGGACCTCTGGGCTTCGGTGCAGCAGCAGCCGAGCGGCACAGCCTATCTGCTGCTCGGCGATCTCTATCGCGAGCGCGGCGATTATCACGGGGCGCGATCGATGTACGTCGCCGCGCGACAGGGCGCGCCGGGCGACGTGCGCACCGCGGTCGCCGGCGCCCTCGCTCAGTTGGATCGTGAGGAACGGCCGGCGCAGCTCGCCCCGCTCGTCGGCGATGATCCCGGCTGGCGCGTCACCGAAGACGGGGCCGCCGACAATCTCGGCGTCGGTTACTCGGCACTCTCGCTTCGACGCACGATGGCCCTTGGCTCGGCGACGGCCATATCGTTAGGCGGGGAATGGCGTCAACTCCTGCAGCGCACTGCCGGGCGCAACTTCGACGCGAGTGGCTATGGCGCGACTGCGGGCGCTTGGCAGGAGGCATCGTACGGGCCGGTCCTTGGCCGCATCGCCATAGACGGCGGCGCGATATATCATCCGTTCATCGGCACGCTTGGCGAAGCGCACGGCGCGCTCGCACTCTGGCTCTACGCGTGGCAGGTCGACCTCGAGCTCGCGACGGCGCCCGCCTATCCTACGCTTTTGACGGTGGATGCGCTACGGCCCGCCGCCGGCGGCAATCCGCTCATGGAGCGAGATGGGGCGATCACGATTGGCGGTCCGTTCGGTGCGGTCGATGCCGGCGTCAGCCTGCAACGGTCACTGCTCAGCGACGGCAATCGTCGCCTAACGATCCAGAGCTACCTGCGATACCCGTTGGGAGGCAACCTCTATGCGCTCTACGCCGGCGACGCTGTCGGCTTCGCCGAGCGCAGCACCGCGTACTGGGATCCGGAGCGGTACGCGTCATTTTCCGGCGGTCTCGAATATGCCATCCGCCGGGCGCGGGGATTCTCGTTCGCGGCGCGCGCGCTGCCCGGCTATGCCACGAGCGACGAGGCGTCCCCTCTCCCGGCTCAGATTCCCGGCGAGCCATCGGTCGCGCGCGGTCCGATCACGCATCATGACGCGGTGCAGGTGAGCGGCGCGACCGAAGCTGCCTATCGAGTGCACGGCTGGGAGGCTGCCGCGGCGCTCAGCTATGGGCGCGGACGCGCCGGTGATTACCAGCGGGTTGGCGCATCGGTCACGATTCGCATGGCGCCCTGAGATGCGTCGGATCTCACGCGGATATGTGATCGTCGGTGGGGGCGCACTGCTGGCCGCGGTGCTGCTTGTGACCGTAATGCTCGCTCCCACGCGCTTCACTGCCGAGGGCACCAGCGCGACGCTTCAGATCGCGATCGCCTTCGTGTTGACATTTCTCGTCGTGCTCATCGTCAGGTACGTCCTGCTACTCTGGCTCGGCTACCTCGAGCACATCGAGAATCGAGGTCGTGAGGACGAGTGCACGCACCAGCCACCGGTGACGATCATCGTTCCGGTGTTCAACGAGGAAGCGGTCATCGCGCCGGCCATTCGCAGCCTTCTCGAGCTGCGCTATCCCGAGTTCCACGTCATCGTCGTCGATGACGGGTCGACAGACCGAACCCTGGAGCGCGCGGTTGTGCTCGAAGGACGCTACGGGCGTTCGACAGTTCGCGTGGTCGAAAAGCGCAACGGCGGAAAAGCGAGTGCGCTGAACTTCGGCATCGCCCTCGCGCCAACGGAGTTCATCCTCTGCATGGATGGCGATTCCCGGCTCCATGCCGACACGCTCCGCTTCGCGATGCGCCACTTCATCGATCCGCGTGTCGGGGCAGTCGCCGGCAACGTGAAAGTCGTGAATCGCGAGAACCTCTGGACACGACTGCAGGCGTTGGAGTACGTCGAGGGCTTGAACACGGTTCGGCGCGCCCAGGGTTTTCTCCGCGTCGTCAGCATCATTCCCGGGCCGATCGGCGTGTTTCGCAAGGATGCGCTCATGCGTGCGGGAGGCTACGACACCGATACGTACGCCGAAGATGCCGATCTGACACTCAAGCTTCTCACCGGTGGGTGGCATCTGGCGTATGAGGAGCGGGCGATCGCCTTCACGGAAGCGCCGGAGCGCTATCTCGACCTCGTCAAGCAGCGCTATCGGTGGACACGCGGCATTCTGCAGGCATTGCGCAAGCGGGCGCGCTGGCTCTCGGAGCCGCGACGCGGCATCGCGGTCTGGCTCTCGCTGCTCGTTATGCTCTTCGAGGCCATTGTATGGCCGTCGATGAACGTCCTCGGTAATCTGCTCTTCTCGATCGCCGCGCTGTCGGCGGGTGTCGCATCGGGCGTGCTCTATTGGTGGGCATTGCTCACGATGCTCGACGTCGCGGCGGCGCTCTATGCCGTCGGCATGGAGGGAGAGGACCTTCGGCTCGTTCCGTACGCCGTCGCGTACCGCTTCTTCTTCATCACGATGATCGACGTCGCCAAGCTCTTCGCGACCGCCGAAGAGATCGCGCGAGTACGAATGACCTGGGGCAAGCTCGAGCGCGCCGGACGGCTGTAGACCACCGATACCGACCACCACGATGTCACTCAACCTGCTGCTCTCGACAATCATTCTCGTTTCATTCCTGATCACCATCGTCATGGCCGTCGGGAGCTATGTCGCGTACAAACTGCGCGAGGCGCGAAGGCCGCAGCTCGGGCTCATCGCCACGGACGGTGAATCATCGTACTTCGAGCGGATCACGGCAGACGATTGATGCGGCGTCCGAGGCCAACGACCCTCGCTTTTGGGATCGCGGCGGCACTCGTCGTCGCGCTCTCGGTGCTGCTGACTCTCCGGCGCGGCGACGCCGCGATGCGCCCCGAGCCGGCGCGCTTTTCCGGCTCCCGCGTCGTCCAGCGGATGCCGTCGCTGCTTCCCGAGCCGCGACTGCCGGTGCCAATCACCGTCGACGTCCTGCGCGACGATGCGGCGGCGAGCTTCTACACGTCCGCGGGAACGTTCGATTCGATCGTCGGCGCCTGGCGCGACGCCGCCTCGTCGGCCGGAGCGACGGCGCGCAGTGTCTCCGCGGCGCAAGCCAAGGCGGACCGGTCTGCGCGAGCGCTGATCGTGCCGTCTTCGCCGTGCCTAACGGTGGAGTCGCGCGAGGCGATCGAGACATTCACCGCGCGCGGCGCCGGGGTCATCATCTCGGGTCTCACGGGCAGTTACGACGCCGGCTGCCGTCCAATCGGCTATGGTCTGATCGTCGCCAGTACCGAGGCCTCGCGAGCCGACACGCTCGAGTCGCGCCCGATGACCTACGTGACGATACCGGCCGGCAGTCCTTTGACGATCGACATTCCGCCGGGCTCGCGGATCGATCTCAATCCGGGGCGTCAGGTTGCATTGCGGCTGCCGCGACGCGACGCGTTCTACTCGGACTACTCGTTGCAGCCGCAGCCGGCCGGCGGTGCCCCACTGCTCGACGCGGCGATCACGCACACCACTGCTGGGCACGGCCGACTCGTCTACTGGGGTTTTGAGCCGCGAGACGTCGTCAAGCTCCCGTGGGATCGCGCCCTGATCGATCTGCTTGCTCGCAACAGTATCGCCTGGGCGGCCGGCCTACCGATCGCCGCCGTCGAAGCGTGGCCGAAGGGTCACATCGCCGCCGCGGCAATCGCTCAGGACGTCGAGTCGGGTTTTCCAAACGCTCGATATGCGCTCGACTCGCTGCGCGCCGCGCACATCCGATCGACCTTCTTTCTGACCTCGGACCTCGCCGATCGCTACGGCCGACTGTCGCACGATCTCGCCAACGCCGGCGAGGTTGGCAGCCACACCGAAAACCATCGCTTGTTAGGCGGTCTGCCGGCGTCGCAGCAACAGCAGCGACTGGAGACGACCCAACGCGACCTCACGCACCTGCTCGGGCTGCCGGTCGATGGGCTGCGCCCGCCGCAGGAGCAGTTCGACGTGGCGACAATGCACGGATGGCTTGCCGCCGGCGGTCGCTACCTGTTCGGCGCAAACGATTCTCGCTCCGCGTCGCCGGAGCTCTTAGCCATCGCGCGCGACACCCTGGTTCTCATCGGACGGGTGGGCAGCGACGACTTTGGCGCGGCCGTCGCGGCGCATAACGACGTCGGCGAAACGGCGAAGATCTTTCTCGACGAGTATGCGCGCTATCGCGCGCTCGGCGGTCTCTATGCGCTGAGCTATCACTCGCAATTGCTCGCGACTCCCAGTCTCGTTCCGGCGCTGGCCAGAGCGGCGCGACACATCGCCGCCGACAGCGCGGTGTGGCTCGCGACCACCGGCGAAATTGCCGATTGGTGGCGTGCTCGCGCGCAGCTCGACGCTCGTGTGACACAACGCGCGGATGGCTTCGATGTCACGATCCGAAATCGTGGCGAGCGTCTCGTGAGCGGCGCCGTGGTCCGACTCGACCTGCCATCAAGCCGGCCCATTGTCAGCGCGGCGACGGCGCTGCTTCCCGCGGGCTCCAGCTCGGCCAGGCTCCTTCTGCCGCCGATTCCTGGCAGAACGACGCGGGTCTTCTCCGTCGACTATGCCGGCGTCAAACGCGCGTCGGCTCTTCGTGTCGCACCGCGCACACGGAGCGCGCCGCGCAAGAAGCGCTTCTGGTGGCAGCGGATATTCGCGCGCTAGTACGGAAATATCGGCTCAGCGCGCGCCAATACGCAGCGGAATGTCCGTGTCGCGCTTGCGACCCTTGTCGTCGGTTACGATCACCGTGAGGTGATAGTTCCCGGCCGGCAGCGTGGCAATTGCGAGCGAATGCTGTCGCCGCGTGCCGACACCAATCGACGAATCATCGAAGGTCGCCGTCATACGATCGGCGCTATGTCGGGTGCCGTCGCGAACCACGGACATCTTCACCTTGAACGACGTACCTTCGTTGAGGCCGCAGACGTCGTATTTCACGTCGACGTCGCTGCCCTGGGGGGTCGTGCCAATCGAGTCGAGCAGTACACCGAATGGCCGCTTCCCGTCCATTGCCACGCCAGTGGGACAGCGTGATTGATTCCGCGGAGAGCCGGCAGTCATCCGGAACGCCGAGAAGGTGAGCACGGCAACCGCGATGATGAACGCCGAAGCCATCGAAACGGTCGAGCCGCGCGATGTGAGCGTTCGGCGCAGCCAGTTTCCGATAATTGCGTCACGTCCGCCGAAGACTCCGGCTAACGAGCGCAACGCGGGCTTGAGAGTCGCGCCCCCTCGGCGGAACGCTCGACGAACACTCGCGAAGGCGGGAGCGATACCGCGCAAGGCGCTACGGGCCGCGGCTCCCAGATTCCGCAGCTTCGGCTGCTGGCGCTTGAGCATCTGAATGCTCGCGTCGAACGCCGCGTCGAGCGCCGGGGACGACTGTGGATCTTCGGCTCGCTCGCTCGGCAGCGCTGTTACGGCGGGCATCGGCGCCGTCCGAATCGTTGGATCGTGCGCCTCCGACGTCACCGGTGCGGACCAGCGGCGGTGCTCGCCAGTGTTCAGGACGACTTCCCGGCCACCGAGAGTTGCGATGAGCTCGTCGGCATCGCGGAAACGATCCTCGGGGTGCTTGGCGAGCATACGCTCGATGACGGTGTACAGGGCGCGATCGGCGTCGCTGTCGAACTGTGGCCGCGGCAATGGCGCCTGGATGTGCTTCATCAGGGTGCCGAGCGCGTCACCGGCGTCGAACGGCGGGTTGCCCGTCAGGCACTCATACCCGACGATGCCCAGGCTGTAGATGTCGCTGCGCCCGTCGACATCTTTCGCGCGGGCTTGCTCGGGACTCATGTACTTGGGCGTCCCGACGGACATACCAGTCGTCGTCAACCTCGTCGCGCCGGCCGACCGCGCGATACCGAAGTCCGTCACCACGCAGCGCCCGTCCTCGTCGTGACGCAGGTTGTCCGGCTTCACGTCGCGATGGACGACGCCGCGCCGATGGGCGTATCCGAGTGCCGCAGCCGTCTCGACGATGATCTGTCGGGTATCTCCAGCCGTCAGGCGTCCTTTGGCGCGCAATCGATCGGAGACCGACTGGCCGCGCAGCAGCTTCATGACGAAGAAGATCACGTCGCCACGGCGGCCGACGCGATAGATCGGCACGATATTGGTATGCTCGAGCGCCGCCGCGGTCCGGGCTTCGCGCAGGAATCGCTCGACGAGCTCGCGGTCGAAGGCGAGCGTGAATGGCAGAACCTTGATGGCCACCTCACGCTCGAGCTGGCGCTCGCGTGCACGGTAAACGATGCCCATTCCGCCGCGGCCGAGCTCCTCGAGAATCTCGTATTCGTCGTCGAGCCCCGAGCGCACGAGATCGAGATCGGTGACCTCGAGCTTGCGTCGCATTTTGCCCTGATGCTTGTTCGTCACAGTACGCTCGCCGCGATCAACGTCGCATCGGCTCGTTCTTGAGCCGGATGCGCTGGAACCATTCACCCATGAGGGCGACGATCACGACGCCGCCCATCATGCTGAGTGAATTCTTCCAGGTGAGATGATAGGCGCCGAGGGTGATGAGCAGCGCGGTTGCCGCGGACGGCGGATGAAAGGCACGAAGCGAAGGCTGAACGAGCGTCGTCAGCGCGACGGCCATCGCGCTTGCCCATACCCGCGCGACGGTGATTTCGGCCATCGATCCGGTTGCGGCGGATGCGCCGACGAGTACGACGACCAGCCAGGCGCAGAGCAGGGCGGACAGATGTCCAACGACGACGCTGTGAAAACGCGAGGTCGGCTGACCGGGTGTCGCCGCGATCACGACGGCGGTCGGGCCTAACGAGGCCAGGAGCCAGGGTTGAGACGTCGCGAGTGTGAGAGCGCCGGCGACGAGAATGAGAATCGCGGACATTGCCGCGCCCCACGCGGCATCGCCCGCGATCAGTCGCGTGCGGCCGCGCCATGTCTTGGCCGCCTTTCGTGGCTGCGCCGCTGGCGCGGGAGCAACGATGCGGGTTGGGCCAGTAACGGCTGGTGTGGGAACAGTAGGTGTGGTCATGATCTCGGCTGGAGCCGTCGCAGCGACGCGAGGATCGCCGCTTAAGAGACGGTGGCGTAGCCGAGGCCGTCACGAAATCGGGCACGACTCGTCTCACATCGGGACGGCCCGCGTCGGTCGCCCTGCGACGGATGATTACCAGCGTCGCGTCACCAGTTCGGAATCCATGTCGTTTCTGGTCATCGCGCGGGAGCGCTATCCACTTCGTATCGGCGAAAACATGCTCGGAGGACGAGGAGCCGGGTCGGTCAATGCGCCCGCGCTCATCGGCCTGCCGCTCTTTGCCGTCATTACTGTCATTCCCGGGACACCTGCCTCGATTCGTGCCGCCGGGAACACGCTCCCGGTTCGCGTCGAGGGTTACATCCTCGGCGCCGAGCCGCGGCAACTCAGCCACGGTGCAAGGATCGAGGTCCGTGACTGTCGTATTCGCTACGGCGAGTTGTCGCTCGTGGACAGCACAGCGTCGCAGGTCGGCATCGAGGATGAGCAGCTTTCGGCCATTCCGCCCGTCCTTCCCGACAGCTCGATTCCGGATGATTTCGGCGCCCGTATCATCGACTTGAGCAAGGGCTCGGTGTACGGCGTGCCACCGAGCGGACTGCACATCGGACGCGATCCAGTTTGCCAAGTGGTTCTTCCCGCGACGGCAGTTTCGCGCCAGCATGCTCTGATCGCGCCGGCGCTCCACGGCTACATCATTACCGATCGGAGCACAAACGGCGTGTCGGTGAACGGATCGAAAGTGCGTGGCTCGCAACAGCTTGGACAGGGCGACGTCATCCGGATAGGAGAGCACGAATTCCGTTTCGAGATAGTGGCGCCACTGACGCGGCCGGAGCCGAGCGATGCCGACCGCCGCGCCCTCGCTACGATCGAAGTTCTCAGCGACGGTCCGCTCAAGGGGGCGCGCTTTCCGGTCGAGCGGCCTGTGATCCACATCGGCCGCAGCGCGGAGAACGACGTCCGGCTCGCGGACGACAGCGTGTCTGGAGCGCACGCGACGCTCCTCCGGCGTGGATCGGTGTGGCACCTGATCGATCTCGCCTCCACGAACGGCACGTTCGTGGATGGCCGCCGCATCGACGGCGAAGCCATCATCCAGGGCACCGCGGAGATACGCTTCGGCGGCATCAAGGTGACCTTCCGCCCTGGGCGCTCCGGCGACGCTGGGCAGCCCACCGAGCGATACCGAGAAAAATCGGCCTGAGCGACCATCAACGATCGGCGAATAGCCGTCGGTGATTCCGGAGCGACGCGTTTCTTGCAATTTGGCTGTTGCAATTGACGCGGCGTTTCATAATCACTGATAGCTGTCACGCGATAGCTGATAGCCGCCAAGGAGGTTTTTCGTGAAGGGCGTTGCCCGCAGCGGTTTCTCGATCCTCGAGACCGTCGCCATTCTCGTCATCATCGCGATCCTGCTGCTGATCGTCATTCCGCAGTTCACCAGACCGAGTCTCGCCGCTGTGGCGGGGCCGGACTCGGTGGTCACGCCAGGCTCGTTCGGTAGTCTCGCGGTCAAGGTCTCCGATTCGCGCGGTACCCCTCAGCGCGGCGTTGCGGTTCGCTTCGAAGTCGAGGGGAAGGGAAGTGTCTCGCCGGCGGAAGCAAACACGGACAGTGCGGGAGTGGCGCATGTCGTGTGGCAGGCCGCGGCCGATACCGGTTCGCTCGACGTGACGGCTCGGGCGGGTGGGCGCTCTCGCCCGACGGTCGTGTTCCATAGCCGCGTGCGCGGCCAGGCCGCGGCGGCCCCGCCGACAGCAGCAGCCAAGACCGCTCAACCCTAACGAGTCGATTCTCCACGTGAATCGAGGGCCTCTCGACCGGCTCGCGACGACCGCGAGCCTTGTCTTCATCGCTGATTTTGCGACGAAGCAGTGGGCGCTGGGCGCGCTCGCCGACAGCGACCGCTGGCTCGGCGCCGGATGGCATCTTTCGTTGGTCAACAACACGCATCTGGCGGGAGGCCTGGACGGGCGAGGACTGGAAGTCCCCCTCACGGCGATCCTCACGACAGTCGCCGCGTTGCTCATGCTGCGAATCTGCGCGTCGTTGACTTCCATCGATGGGGGCGCTCCCACGACCCTCGGTCTTCTGATAGGTGCGGGAGCGGCCAATCTCGCGGACGCGCTCATTCCGCCGCGCGGGGTCGTCGATTTCATCGCGTTCACCGGTTCCACCGGAAGAACCGTCAGCTTCAACGTCGCCGACGTGCTGTTGGTCATTGGCCTGGCGATGTGTATCCGCACGGTGTGGCGTCTCGCGCTCGCGATCCGCGCCGGCGACGAGGTCCATCGCTCGACCAATTCTCGCGACTATTCAGGAGTGCTGCCGATGCGCGAACGTTTGCTGGTTTCCGGTGGCCATGCGCTGCTCGCGATGTGCGGGTTCGTCTGGCTTTACTCGATGGCGATTGCGTTCACGCCGGACGCCGGTCGATCCGCGCCGAACAGCCTGCTCTGCGGTGTGGCGGTGTTTGCCGTGGTCTTCGCCATGTCGCAGCTGCGGCTCTACGCCGCCGATCGCCGGTTCGTCGAACGTCTGCGCACAATACGCCAGTCCGCAGCATTCGAACGGGTCGTCCTCGACGGCTCGCTGGCGTCAGCTGTAACGGACGATCGCGCGGCGGAGCGGCCGCGGCCCGCCCCGGTCGGCGATCGGCCGCGGAGCGACGAGCCGCGCGACGAGGGCGTCGCCTAACGCGAGATGGGCATAGCCGCTACCGCCCCGGCGACGCCTAACGAGCCGAGGCGTCCGCCCTTTCTCGAGCAGCGCTACCTCGTGGCCGTCGCCGCTGCGGCTGTCGTCATCGCTGTACTGGCCGTCGTCCTGCACTATCGCGGTGGATCGCAACGGCGGTCGTACGAGAAGATGCTCAGGGATTCTCTCGACCGTCTCGTCACGGCTCAGGAGGGCTTCTACTACGATTCGAGCAAGTACACGGCATCGCTCTCCGCCCTGCCGACTGTGCGTGTTCCGCCCGAGGTCCATCTGCGGCTGTTCAACACGCCCGACCGCCGGAGCTGGTGGGGCGTCGCGACACACGATCATCTCGCGGCTCGTCACTGTGTCGTGTGGGTCGGCACTCCGCCCGCGTCCATACCCCGTGAGGCGCGCGCGCCCGAGGACGAGACCAGGCCTTTCTGCTTCGACGATGCGAAACGGTCGGGCTCCTGACGGTCGGTGCAACCCGTAAGTCGCCGCCAGTGGGGATTCGTCGTCGTCGGGGTGATCGCCGGGCTACTGGTGCTCTTTCCACCCTGGCGCGCCCGCGCCATTCGAACCACGACTCGGTATGCCGCGGCAGCCGACGTTGCTCCGGCCATAGTCGTCGACACCGTCACCTGGCTGTTGCCCTTCGAGCCGCTGTATGCGCCGCCGCGGGCGACATTTACCGGAGGGCAGATGCGCGACCTCGCGGTCCGCTCGATGTCTGGCGACCGCGGCGCCCGGGCCGAGCTGCTGGAATCGGCCGCCCGCTTCGAACCCCGCCTTCACGTTCCCGACATTCTTCGCACCGACGGTGAGCTCTGGCGGGACAGTGTTCTCCGAGCCGCAGGCGTACCGGCTATGAGCAGTTACGACCTCACCGTCAGCATCGACCAACGCTGGCTCGCAACGCGGTTGATCGTGCTTGCCCTGATCGTCCTGCTGCTGGAACTGCGCGTCCGAAAGCGTGTGACGCCAACGATTTGGTGACGAATGGTCACGATTCGACGTGGATCCACGAATCACGTCGTCGCGGCCTGAATCTTCCAGCGCGGAGAAACAGGACTCAGCAGCACGCTTGTCTTAACGACGCACGCAGGAGTGCTTCGGCATGGCTCATCGCAGAGTACAGGACGAGACGGGGCGCTGGTGGGATGTGTGGGACACGCGACCGACCATCATCGATCGTCGCGGCGGTCGGGAGCGACGCGCGGGTAAGCGCATCGCGGGCGATCGCCGGCAGAAAAGTGAGGAGCGTGTACTGGTCGAGCCGGAGTTTCGAAAGGGATGGTTGGCGTTTCAGAGTGGGACCGAATGGCGCCGCCTGGCTCCGATTCCGGACTCGTGGGAATCGCTCACGGATACGGCTTTGCTAGCCCTGCTCCATCGTGCGGGCACATCCGAAGCAAAGCAGGGCGCCTAACGTGCGCGCGAAACACCGAGATTCGGTGAAGAATCCCGGACTCAAACGAGTCCTTCGGCCGGGTTGACGCGCAGCGTGTGCTGTGCGCCGGAGCGGAGAATCGACAGCGCGGTGTCACGACCGATGAGATCCTCGGTCAGGAGCCGCTGCAGATCGTCGACGCTGCCAACTACTCCAGCATCCATGCCGATGATGATGTCGCGCGGACGCAATCCTGCTCGCGATGCCGGACTGTCCGGCGCGACGTCGGTCACCAGCACGCCGCCTTGCACCGCGAGATGAAAACGCTGCGCATGTCGGCGCGTGAGTGCGATCGTCTGACCGACGACGCCGATGTAGCTTCGTCGCACGCGTCCATCGCGAATGAGCCGCGACGCCACGAACTCCGCCGTACTTGCCGGGATCGCGAAGCAGATGCCCTGGGCACCAGCGATGATTGCCGTGTTGACGCCCACGACTTCGGCACGCGCGTTTGCCAGCGGACCGCCGGAGTTCCCCGGGTTGAGCGCCGCGTCCGTCTGGATCACGCCATCGATGAGGCGCCCCGACTGTGAGCGCATTGTCCTGCCTAACGCGCTGACGACGCCCGCTGTCACCGTGGCCTGAAAGCCTAACGGGTTCCCGATCGCCACAACCAACTGACCCTGGCGAATGCGGCTGGAATCACCGAGCGCCGCGAATGCCGGCGCTCCATGGTCGACCTTCAGCACTGCCAGATCGGTCGATGGATCATCCCCGACCGGATATGCGATGTGCGTCCCGCCATCCACGAAGATCGCGCGCACCTCGCGCGCGCCGTGCACGACGTGACTGTTCGTGAGAAGAAAACCGTCGGGTGTGAAGAAGAATCCAGACCCCGTGCCTGTTGCTTCGGCTGGCGCACGGCTACGTCGTCCCGGCGCGGCGATGCCACTCACCTCGAGATGCACCACCGCCGGTCCAACCTTCTCCACCGCGCCGATCACGGCGCGCGAGTATGCGTCGAGCGCCTCGCTGTCAGTGACAGCGAGGCTTTCGACTTCTGCTGATGCGATCATGCCGCGGATTCCTGGAACAGCTGGCGTGCCTTGTCGCTCCGCAGTCGGCCGAGTGCGCGCTCCCGCAATTGGCGCACGCGCTCGCGACTCACACCGAACGCATGACCGATCTGCTTGAGCGTCATCGGCTCATCTCCACCGAGCCCGTAATACATCACGAGCACCTGCCGCTCCCGCGGGCTCAACACGTCCATCGCCCGATCGAGCGCCGCGCGCCGGGATTCGTCTTCCAGTGTCGGCGTGCTGCTCGGTCCATCGTCGGCCGGCTCGACGGCGATGACATCCGCCAGCGTCAGACGCGATGGGTCGCCCCGCCGCCCAGCCACCGGCTCGTCGAACGAGTACGTCGGCTGCGACAGAGCGCGAATGCTACGTACCAGCTCTACCTGCAATTCGGCGATCTGCGCAACCTCTTCGTCGCTGGGCTCGCGACCCAGTTTGTCGCGAAGCACATGCTGAGCGCGCGCAATGCGCGTCACGTCCGTGGCGCGGCCGAGTGGCACGCGCACGGCATGGCCGTGCTTCGTTACCGCGGACGACAGCGCCTGACGAATCCACCACACGGCGTAGCTGATGAAATTCACGCCGACATCCGGATCGTACTTGTCCGCCGCGCGTACCAGTCCCGCGTTCGCCTCGCTGACGAGATCCTCGAGATTGAGGCCGCGGTGCTGGTACTGCTTCGCGATCGAGAAGGCGAACCGGAGGTTCGCGCGGATGAGCTCCGCCCGGGCCGCCTCGCGCTCACCGCCAGGCAGCGACGTGTCTCGATAGCGACGCGCAAGCACCTTCTGATCGGCTGCATTCCGCACCGGTGCTCGCGAGAGCTCGGCGATGTACAGGTCGAGCAGCTCCGCACCTTCGGCCGCCGTGACATCGGCGCGCGCCGGCAGGCGCTTGGCCACTCTCGAATTCTTCGACTTCATAGTTATCCTCCCCGCCCCTTCCTTCACCCTCCTCCTCACGCCGCGTGCTTGGCGATGCGCGCGGCGAGCTCGTTTTTCGAACGAAGTCCAACGACGGCTTCGACCAGCTTGCCGTCGCGGAAGAAGAGCAGCGTCGGGATCGACCGCACGTTATAACGCGCGGTGGTCACCGGATTGTTGTCGATGTCCAGCTTGGCGACCTTCACCCGTCCCTCGAATTCACGTGCTAGATCGTCCACAATGGGCCCCAGCGCCCGACACGGCCCACACCACTCTGCCCAAAGATCAACGATCGTGACGCCATTATGCGATTCGACTTCAGTCGCAAACGTCTCATCTGTAACGTCACGAACGAGGGACTCGGTTCTCAATTCGTTCATCGTCCACCTCCGCCGATTCAGAGAATCGGCATTTCTATATCCATCTATATAACTACGAAAAGACCAAAGAAGATCCCGATGAATTGATGCCCGATGGGATCAGGCTTCGGTGCGCCGGTGAGCTCGTTCATCGAGCTCACCGCCGTGCGGCTCAGCGGCCCTTCGCCCTCCGACGGGCACGCTCATGCCGAGCCGATCCTCGAGTGCCGACAGGTATTCCCGCAGCACATCCTGGCGAAAGCGATAGAACGCAAACTGCCCTTCCCGCCAAGGTTCGATCAATCCAGCCCGGGCCAGCTCCTTGAGATGATGCGACATCGTCGGCTGCGCGACCGGAAACTGCTCGCAGAGGCGTTGACAGCCTACCTCGCGGCAGTTGGCGATCTTCTCGAGAATCTGGAACCGCCGGGGATCGGCGAGCGCCTTGGCTATGCGGGCGAAGCGTTCGGGATCGTTCGGCATCGGCTATATAGATAGTCGTCTATGTGTCCCGAGTCAACATGTCACTACGCCCGTGATTGCTCGGCAAAGTCCCGCTGACGACCGAACGGCGCGAGATCCGGACGCGGCATTCCCATGAGGAGATCCGCGACCGCTTCGCCGATGGCGCTCGCGAACTTGAAGCCGTGGCCGCTGCACGCGCTCACGATGAGAACCTCTGGACTGTGCGCATGTGGCGCCAGCAGAAAATGACCATCACGGGTGTTGGTATAGAGACAGGTCGCCGACGCGCGATGGCGACCTGCCGCGGCCGGCAAGAACGCCTTGAGCATCTGCTTGGCCGGGGCGACGTCTTCGTCCGTTACCTCGCGCCGAACGAGATCGGGATCGGTGACCTCACCTTCGTGGTGGATGGCTGCTTTCACGCCGTCGCCACTGTCGGGGACGAAGTAGAAAATGCGATCGGTTGCGTACTCGACCATGGCGATCGGGCAACGCGCCGGGGTGAAGAGCTCGGCGTCACGCGCTGGAGTAAACCAGTTCATCACCTGACGCTCCACCCGAAGTGATAACGTCTCGTCGTCCATGAGCTTGGGATTCCAGGCCCCGGCGCAGAGCGCCACTCGACCCGCGTCGTAATCACCGGAGCTCGTCACGACGCGAACACGACCGCCCTTTTCGCTCCACTCGAGCACGCGCTCATTACCGTGGATCTCCGCGCCGGCTTCAACCGCGAGCGCAAGGTGTGCCTCCACACAGCCTTCCGGATCGAGGATACCGGCGCGGGGCTCGAAGAATCCACTCATCTCGTCCGGCAAAACGAATCCTGGAAAGCGGCGATGAACGTCTCTGGCGGACAACAGCTCATACGGGAGCTCGTGCTCACGAGCACTTCGGAGAGCGCCCGAGACGAGGACGCCGCTTTCCTCGCCAATCATCAAGCCGCCAGTCTGATGAAAGAGCCGACGGGCAGCACGTCGCTCGAGATCAGACCAGAGCTCATACGCCCGCTGAACGAGCGGCACGTAACGCGGATGCTCGTAATAGGATTCGCGGATGATACGCGTCAGCCCGTGCGTGGAGCCGAGGGTGTGCGGCGGAGCGTACCGGTCGAAGCCAATGACGCGGACGCCGCGCTGTGCAAGATGAAACAGCGCGGCGCTTCCCATCGCTCCGAGACCGACGACGATTGCGTCGGTGGTGTGCGTCATCGACTCAGCTGGCCGGGGTGAGCACGCCTACGACGCGCTCGCGGCCTGCCGCAGCGCCCCGATTACGGCTGGGATCGCACCCACGATCCACAGGAGGACTGCGGCGATAGCTGCCTGCTGCTTCGACACTCGACCAATCGCGTAAATGCCGACGCCAAGGAGCACCGTGACCCATATAGTGAAGATGTCGAAGCGGTAGAGCATCTGAAGCAGCAGGGGGTTCGCAGTGCTCGGGTCCAGAAAGCGCGCGGGGCTGAACGACAACTTCATGATTCCATTCATCTGATCCGGCTTGAGGATAAATCCCTGCACGGCGTTGACTACAAATTGAATGATCCGCGGCACATACGCGTACGATGCGATGACCATGGCGGCTGAGAGCGTTTCGCGAGCATCGACCAACTTCGAGATGAACCAGGTCACGAAGCCGATGATGACGATCGCGATCGGCGTGAACACGACCGGACCCCAGGTCTGGGTGAAAAGCATGACACTGTGCACCCGCTCGATCATGTCCTCGGTGACCTGCGGATTCTTTCGCATTGTATCAGCGGCGCGCTCGAACTCTGCCTCCATCACCGGCTGCAGAACGCCGCGGCTCGCGATGGCGATGACGGCGATGGCTACCGTGACGATCAAGAGCGGAATGAGCCAGTTGGAATTCTCGCGGCGACGATAGACGCTCACCGGATCGACGATGATGTCGATGAAGTCCTCCCACAGCGATGCCTGGGGAGCGGCGGTTGCGACGTTAGGCTGAGACAAGGGAAAGGGGGCTCGGGGTTGTCCATCCACAACAGGACGGCGTCAACATTCACCGGCACCGCGTCCGAGGTCAACGCCACGGCGTGAAGCTGTGATGGACTCGTCCACGCAAAAAAGGGTCGGAGCATCCGCTCCGACCCTTATTCGCGCCACGCGAAGTGTCTTCGCGCAGCCGTGCAGCTCGTGTTCAGCGCTGCAGAATGATCAGGTACTTCGATTGCGACCAGAAGTGGTCGGCATCCTTGATCTTGAGGTTGCCGCGGAAGTTGGAGCGATCGCGAGTGGCGACGTCCGCATCATCCAGGCTCTGTCGAGAGACGATCGCGTACTGACGAGTCGTGTCGGGTACGCTGATCTCGTGCACCTCGCGCTGATCGATCGCCGTGAAGAGCGCCGGGTCGAGCGTACGAGCTGGCTGCAGCGTCCGACCCGGATGGGCGAGCAGCAGATTAGCGCCGCCCTCGCGAACAACGATGCCTTTCTTCAAGAGATCGTCCTCGCTGCCAATCACATAGTAGACCTTGTTGTGCGTCGTCTGGAGCAGGGCGAGCTCGGTACCGAGCTTTGCGTTGGCTCCCGCGAGGCTATCGACCGCTAGCTGCATCGTGTTCAGACGCGCTGTCTGACGTTGAATCGTCGAGTTGAGCTCGGCAATCATCTTCTGGTCGCCGTCGATCGACTGCGCGTAATGGGTGCTGTCGTCCGTGAGGTGCTTTACGTGCGTCCGGCTGGCTGCGAGGTCGCGAGCGGTTGTCTGCGCTCGCTTTACGAGCGCGTCGACGCGGACGAGCAGATCCTTGCGAGCCTGAAGCTGATCCTGGATTGGGCTCTCCGTATCCTTCTTCCGCTTGTGGGCGGGAAGGTCTCGAACGCGGCTGATCTGACTGTCGATCTGGGAGATGAACTTGTCGGCGTCGAGCACGACCGTCATGAGAGAGTCTTTCTGTGCCGAGAGCTGATTGGTGAGCTTCACCTGCTCGGCGACATGAACACTATCCGCACGAACATCCTCGTGCGACATCTTGCAGGCCCCGGCTGCCACGAGAATGGCGAGCGCGACCAACGGACGCAGCTGACTCATTGTTTGTGATTGTTGAAGACGCGGCATTTTACGATTCAGCCCGGGCCGTCTTCTGTGACGACGCGCACCATCGCGTGCGTGAATTTCGCAAGTTGGAACAATGTTGGAAACAGAAGGATTGCCGCGTTCGCCAAACGGGTAGCGGGTTGTTGGCAGAGGATAGGTGAAAAAGGAATGAAGGCCGACGGGTTACCGTCGGCCTTCCCTTGTTCCAACCCACAACCCTCAACGCTTGACCCGTTTCACCGTTCGATCAGGTCCTTCAACAGTTCCTTCACCCGCGGGTCGTCGGAGCGGGAAAGCTGCGCGATGGTGCGGCGGCGGATGGCGGGGTTGTCGTCATTCTTGGCGATTGCCAGCAGCTTGTCGACCGCCACTCTGTCGCCGCTCTCGGCATAGAGACCGATCAGCGCCTCCTTCATCTGCGGATCAGTCGTCGTGTCATAGAGCCTAACCAGCTCGGACATGGGGACGCCCGCGCGCGACGCGTACGACAACGCCCGACGTCGCGTCGCCAGCGGGGAGCTCTCATCTCGCGCGACAGCAAGGAGCCAGCGAGTGTTCTCGGTGCCTCCGACCTCGGCAAGGACGGACAGCACCGCATCTCGGGAGCGCTCGCCCGTGAGCTTCGGATAAAGCTGGCGCAGGAGATCGGCGTCGCGGCCGGTCGCGAACTCGGTGCCGAGTCCACGAATCGCGGTGAAGAGCACGTCGTCAGGAACGTCGCCTCGCTGCACGACGCTGCGGAGGAAATCCCGGGCGCGGGGATCGCCGGATCGCGCCAGGACGCCAAGCGATTCCTTGGAGAGCCAGGTCCGATCGCCGCTCAGGTTGGCGCGAGCGAGCTGGATGAGTGGTGGAATGCCCGCTCCGTGATCGAGACGGGCTAGCACGCCTAACGCTGACCGGCGGACGTCCATGTTGTCCGTCTCGTCGCGCGCGATCTGGAGCAGCGCGTCCGTCACGCGCGAGGAGATGGCGCCCTCGCTGCCGGCTGTCTGCGCGAGCCAGTTGAGCGCGGACCGGCGTGTTTCCCGCGGGCGCGAAGGGTCGCGGCCGATGGCGAGGAGCTCGGCACTCGCGTCCACCTCGTCCGCGAGCATGGCGGGCATGATGGCGTCGCGGCTGACGCGGCCTTCCGCATCGCGAGCAAGCGAGAGGAGATAGTCGACGGCATCCTCGGCGCGCACCGATCCGAGGTCCGTCGTCCCCTGCTCCACGTTAGGCGGGCCTACGTACGTCTGCAGCGAGATCACCGCGCGATCGGCCCGATCCAGGACTACCCTCACCGGACCAGCGACACAGGGATCCATGCGACGACTGTCCTCGAACGAACCGTTCCATGAGCCGGAATAGCTGTTCGGGCCAGTCTGGATATAGCTCTTCCCATTGCCGCAGACGCCGGCACGAGCCGGGAAGCTGAACTGTACGCGACCATCTGGCGCCGAGGCGATGCGGCGCGCGAGTGACTGTGCCGCGGCAGGGGTGGTGAACGTCGTGGCGGCGAGAGCGATCATCGCTGTGCCGCGCAGAGTGCGGCCGAAGTGAGGAGGCTTCATCATTTTTCAATCAGCTCCATGAGCAGCTTGGTCGCGCGCGGATCGTTCTTGCGCGAGAGGTAATTGATGGCCAGGCGACGCATATCGAAATCCGTACTGTTCTTCGCGATGTCGATCAGCTTGTCGGTCGCCTCGGCCTCCTTCCGGCTGGCAAGGGCGGAGATGAGCTGTTCTCGCATCGATCGGGAATCGGCGGCGTCGTACATCCGTCCGAGCTCTGTGGGCGAGATGTCGGACCGGCTGAGGCGCTGCAGCGCGGCCGACCGCAGCTGGGCGGACTCGTTAGGGTTGCGTACCAATGCGGCGAGCCAGTCCTGGTTGTCCTTTCCGCCCATTCGGGCCAGCGCGTTGATGATCGCGTTCTTCATTCGCTCGCTGTCCGAACGGGGATAGAGCCAGCGGAGGTATGCGGCGTCCTCTGGCGTGCTCCGTTCGCGGCTATATGCCTCGAGCACCTGAAGTCGCAACGTCTCCGATGCGTCGCGTCGCTCGAGCAGGCCGCGAAGACTGCTACGGGCGCGCGGGTTGTCCGAGGCCATGATCGCGCGTACCGCGCTACGCTGAATGCGCTCGTCGTCCGATCCGCGAAGGATGTCTTCCAGCGCCGCGAGACCACCGTCGCCAGCCATTCGTGGCAGATACGAGATGGCGTCTGCGCGAACGTTGACGTTGGGGTCGGTCTTCGCCGTGTTGATGAGGAGCGCCGATGCTTCCGCATCGCCGCGGCGCGCGAGCATGAACACCGCGCGCCGGCGCAGCTCGACCAGGCATTCGTCGCGCCGCTCGAGAACGTGCCGAAGAATAGGCATCGCGGCGGCGGCATCCATCTGACTGAGCGCATTCAGCGCTTCGACGCGCACCATCAGATCTTCCTGATCACAGGAGCTCGTCGCCTTGCGCGCCGTCTGTTCGAGCAGGTCGGCGGCGCCGGAGTCGCCGCGCATGGCGAGTGCGCCGCGGATACGCGTCCGCAACCCGTTCACGTCCGTGTCCCCTCCCCAGCTGTTCCCGCGAGGGGCCGCGGCGTCGGCGATTCCTTGCAGCGCACGGTCGGCCGCTTTCAACTCCTCGGTTGTGCCGATTCGATAGCGCGAGAACGCCTCATAGTACGCGCTGACGTAGGCATACGCCGAATTCGGATATCGCTGCGTGAGGTCGTTGAACAGCTGGGCGGCGCGCCGATAGTCGCCCCGATTGAGCGCCTCACGAGCGACTCGATAGAGCGAGTCCGCGGGGTCGCCATGGGCCCACGCCGCGGGCGCGCGACGGCTGAGGAACGCACCATCGAGCTCCTCCCGAACGAAGTGTTGCTCGCGAACTGCTGGCGTGAAGGAGCTTCGTTCACTACCCATCGGCGCAAAGTTCACGGCGATCTGCGCGCGCACCGGAATAGTCGCGGTGAGTCCAGCGATAACGGTGAACAACGTTAGGCACTTCATCGAAGATCTTCTCCTCGAATGCAGTTGGTGTTGACGAAAGCCGCGATCAGTCATCGGAGGCATACTCACTCGCGGCGTTGCGCAATCGCGGAATCACGTCACGCTGATCGAGCGCCTGCTGGATCAGCTCCAGCTCCGTGCGCCGAGAGGGAGACCGTTCCTTCTCGAGACGAACCACCTGCACGAGCACGAGCTCGAGATCCTCGAGCAGATTTCGCATTGCCGGATCGGAGCCCGACTGCGAGTCGAGCAACAGCCGCGTGGTGAGCAAGAGCTCATTCGCGCGCCTGGTGAACGACTGATCGGGCGTGCTGACATTCGCTTCCGCTGGAAGAGCAATGAGCAACGCGGCGGCCTGGCCGAGATAGCGTGATGTCGTCGGGTCGAGCGGTTGGGTGGCTGCCTCGATCGCGCTCGTTGGACGCTGACTGCTGTCGGCCCTGGCCACGGCGACGGCATCGGCCGCGGGAGAATGCCCCGGGCGCGAATACCACGACAGACGGCCGATGCCCACGCCGATAACGAGCGCGGCAGCGATGCCCATCCAAGCGTGACGAGTCGTGCGGTTGGCGCGCGGGAAAGTCTGCGCCTCGATCGTCCTCCACATCTCGTCGAGTGGCATGTCCTGCCGGTCTGGGGGACGATTGTGCGCGCGCACGGCCTCGCGCAGCAGGTCGTCGAATCGATCGTTGATATCGTCCGTCATGACTCGTACTCCGTCGCGAAGTCGGCGAGCGCAGAGCGGAGTTGAGCGCGCGCGGCCGACAATCGGCTCTTGCAGGTACCTTCGGCGACGCCGAGCACTTCGGCGATCTCCGTGTGGGTGTAGCCTTCCATGTCATGCATGATCAGGGTGATGCGATAGATGTCGGGTAACGCGTCGATGGCGTTGGCCAGCCGGTCGCGCAGGTCGGGATCGAGCCGGTTCGCGCTGGAATGCGCCGGTCGAACGGCATCCAGATCGTCGAGGTCGGTTTCCCGCTCGCGGAGGCGGCGGACCTTGCGCATCGCATTGGCAACGACGGTGACGGTGATGCGATGAATCCAGGTGGAGAAGGCAGCCTCGCCGCGGAAATCGGCGAGGCGTTGAAAGGCACGAACGAACGTGTCCTGCGTGAACTCCCGCGCGAGCTCCGCATCACCCGTTAGGCGATAGGCGAGCCTGAAGACCCGGGGTGCGTGCGCGTCGTACAGCTCACGCCCGGCAAGGCGGTCTCCGGCGAGAACCCGGGCGATGAGCTCGGGTTCGTTCACCTGTGGGGTCGTCTGGAGGGCAAACGCGGTCCGTGTCACGGTGCTCGAGGGGATTAGATGCGCGGTTCGGGCAAAGCGTTCGCTGGTACCGCTTCCAATCATCGGGCCGGACAGGAAACCCGGAAGGTCCCTCGCGCGTCATTGACGCGAAGGACTCTACAATATAAAGTTCATTGTCCTCCACAATTCGTCGGCCATGCCTCTCACGACTCACCTCGACAGCGCCCTTCTGGCGACCGAAGACGCGTCCTCGCCCCCGAACGACGAGCGCCGCACCCGCGCTCGGCGCGTCCTCATCGACGCACTCTTTCTCGGCACCCTCGCCGACAGCCTCCTTCACCAGGGATTCGGCCTCGGACTCGCGATTTGGGTAGCCGCGTTCACGGTCGTCGCCATTTACTTCGCGCGACGACGCGGCGCGGTCAGGCGCGAACAGATCGGCTGGCTTGCCGCCGCTCTCTTCTTCGCCGGTTGCTTCGCGCTGCGAAACAGCACCGACTTGCTCTTCTACGACTTCGTCGCCCTCGCGGGTGCGCTGCTGTTGAGCGGTGCCACCCTGACGCCGAGCTCACCGATGCGCACGATTCTCGGCCAGCGCCCGCGCGATGTTGCAGTGGGACTCGTGTTCAGCTTCCGGCGATCGGTTGGTGAGGTCGTGCACGCGGTCCACGATGGTCAACTTGGTGCCATCCGCACCTGGCGCGGCGGTCGCGGGGGCCGAGCGGCGCGCGCCATCGCCCTCACGCTGCCAATTCTGGCGCTTTTCGCGGTGCTATTCGCCAGTGCTGATCCCCTGTTCGGAGCGTTGTTCGCCCTGCCGAACATCGATCTCGGCACACTCTTCACGCATTTCCTCGTCGTCGCGTTCTTCACCTGGTTGACCGCCGGATGGTTGTACGGTGCCTTCGGCGACGATGGCCAACCCACAGTGCCGCGACGCGCGTACGGCACGCGGTTGCTCACGTTAGGCACGACCGACATCACCACGATCCTCGGCAGTGTCGTGCTTTTGTTCGCGCTGTTCGTCGGGGTTCAGATCCGGTGGTTATTCGGCGGCGAGCAGCTGGTTCGGGCGACCACCGGTCTGAGCTACGCCCAGTATGCTCGCCACGGATTCTTCGAGCTCGTGTTCGTCTCGCTGCTCGTGTTGCCCGTATTGCTTGGTACGCGGGCACTCGTCGCCGACGATGACGCAAAGACCATTCGACGACATCGCGGCCTGGCGATCCCGCTATTGGTGCTCGTCGGCGGCGTCATGGCTTCGGCGCTCGGGCGAATGGCTCTCTACGTCCATTACTATGGTCTCAGCACCGACCGACTGTATGCGAGCGTGTTCATGGGCTGGCTCGCGATCGTCTTCCTGTGGTTTGGCCTAACGGTGCTTCGTGGCCGAGTCCGCGACTTCGCCGCCGGCATGGCGATCACCGGATACGTGGGTCTCGCGAGCCTGAATCTCGCCAACCCGGAGGCGTTCGTCGCTCGCGTCAACATTGCGCGTGCGACCGATGCCCGACGCTTGAACGACAGCGGTGTGACGAGGACGCCGGACGATGGGCGGTTCAGCGACTCGAACTCTCCGTCCCCCATCGACTACTCGTATCTGACCGTCCGGCTCCGGGGCGATGCTGTGCCCGAGGTCGTCGCGGCGCTGCGTGCAGTGCCCACGGCCCCGAACGATTCGCGCTCTCACGAAAATGAAGTACGCGCCAGATGCGATGCAGCTCGGGAGCTGCTGAACAAGTGGGGCCCGCACGCACAACTGAAGGACTGGCGTTTGTGGGACTATGGTGCTCGACGAGCCAGACGCGTCGTGAGGGAGAACGAGGGAGCGCTGAGAGCCGTCACCTGCTGGGATTCTGGCGGCGAGCATCCCTTCGGAGCTCGCGAGGGGCGACCGGTGCAGTTCGGGGAGCAGAAGTGAGCAGAGCCCCGGCCATTAGCTAGGTCACACTCTTTTCTGGCGCCCGGCTGCGTTGTAGCGTTTGGGCGATGACCGACACCGGTATTCCGAGCGACTACGTGGAGCACGCGCCGCCCGCGGCGTTGCGTGAGTACGTGGAGTGCTTCTGGACGCGGGGTGACGCGCCGGCCCGCGACGCGATGCATCATATTCTGCCTGACGGGTGCATTGACATCGTCCTGTGTTATCGCTCGAGCGCGGCGGGAGAGAGTCCATCGGCGACGCTCGCCGTCGGTACCATGACGCGTCCCCTGTCGGTCAACGCGAGCGAAGCGGCGGTATTTGTCGGGGCGAGATTCTGGCCCGGGCGGGCACTGCCCTTTCTCGGTGTACCTGCATCGGCAATCACCGATCTTCGTGTGGACGTCGGTGATCTGTGGCCGCCGCGCGCCGATAGTTTAGCGCACATTAAAGGACACGAGCTCGGAGCGTGGCGGCAGGCCTTCGAGCGGCTGCTCCTGCGACGGTTGGAATCGGCGCGGCCACTCGACGTGACGGTGGACGCCGCGCTCCGAGCGATTCTTCGCGCGGGAGGGAACCTGTCCATCGCCGCGCTCGCGCCAGCACTCGGCGTAACACGACAGCATCTGGCGCGAGCCTTCGCGCTTCACGTTGGCGTGCCGCCCAAGATGTTCGCCCGCGTCGCACGCGTACGGCGGGTGCTCGGGAAGGCGCGCGTCGCCACTCACGTCGACTGGACCGCGCTCGCGCTGGATGCGGGGTTTTACGATCAGGCGCACCTGTCCGGTGAGATCCGAGAGCTCACGGGCCGCACCCCAACAGAATGGGTGGACTCCGATTGAGCATCCGGCTCGGTTCCATTTCTCCAAGACGCCTGTTCGTCATCGCCGCAGATTGGCCTCGACCCACCACAAGGAGTGAACGATGTCGTCGAGTGAAATGCGAAAGCTGAGTCCTCTGCTGACGGTCGAAGCCATAGAGCCGTGTCTTCCGTTCTGGGTCGACCGTCTGGGTTTCGCAAAAGCCGTCGAGGTGCCGGACGGGTCGGCGCTGGGATTCGTAATCCTGGCCAAGGATGGCGTGGAGATCATGTACCAGTCGCGGGCGAGCGTCGAAAAGGACATTCCCGCGCTCGCGCGCGGCGCGGCGAGTGCGGAGCCGGCAATGGGGCTATTCATCGAGGTCGGAGACATCGACGCCGTCGAGGAGGCGCTTGCCGGGGTTGACCATGTGATTCCGCGGCGCCGCACGTTCTATGGGATGGACGAGGTCGTCGTGCGCGATCCTGGCGGTTACGTGGTGGTCTTCGCGCAGCCCACCGCCGCCGCGACATAACGACAACGGCTTGGTCGTGAAATCGAGAACCGTTGGAGGATGACAGGCGCAAACGAGGCGACACCACTCGCGCGACGACTGGGACTGTTCGACGCGACGATGATCGTGATGGGCGGAATCATCGGCGCCGGCATCTTCCGGAATCCATCGGTCGTCGCGCGAGTCGTCCATACACCGGCACAGATCCTCCTCCCGTGGCTGATGGGCGGATTGATCGCGTTGGCGGGCGCGTTCGTCTACGCGGAGCTCGCTGATCGCAAGCCGGACGTCGGCGGGCAATACGCGTACATTCGCGACGCATTCCATCCGATGGTTGCCTTTCTCTACGGTTGGACGCTGCTGCTCGTCACGCAGACGGGCGGGATGGCGGCCGTCGCGATGACCTTCGCGGGATACTTCAACGAGCTCACCGGGAGTAGCCTAACGACGCAGCTCCTGGCGGTCGCTACGCTCCTGATCCTGACGGCGATCAACTGCTTCGGTGTCCGCGCGGGAAGCAATGTCCAAAGCACGTTGATGGTCCTGAAGATTCTCGCCGTTGCCGTGCTCGTGCTCGTCGGAGCGGGCGCGCCGAGAGCCGTGCCTGTCCTCTCTGGCGCCAGTGAGCTGTCGACGATCGCTCTCGCCGCGGCGATGGTCCCGGTGCTGTTCGCGTACGGCGGTTGGCAGACGGCATCGTTCGTCAGCGGCGAGATGCGCGAGCCACGGCGCGACCTCCCCCGGGCGCTACTCATTGGAGTGCTCGGCGTCGTGGTGCTGTACGTTGCCGTGAATCTGGTGTGCCTTCACGTGCTCGGCGCTGACGGTCTCGCGGCGACATCGACCCCTGCATCGGAGGTGATGCGGCGCGCGCTCGGGACAACAGGCGCGAGGTTGATCGCCGCAGGCATCGCCGTGTCTACAGTCGGATTCCTCAGCCAGGGGATGCTGACGGCGCCACGCGTGTATTTCGCGATGGCCCGGGATGGCGTGTTCTTCCGCGCCGTCGGGTACGTGAACGAGCGGTCCCGGGCGCCGGTTATCGCCATCGCGGTTCAGGGCGTCTGGGCGTCGGTGATTGCCCTCTCCGGGAAGTATGAGCAGATACTCAACTACGTCGTTGCGCTCGATGCCGTATTCTTTGGCCTCACAGGAGCCGCGCTGCTCGTTCTCCGGAACCGCGATCCGAGGCCGTCCGGCGGATTCCGCATGCCGGGTCATCCATGGACGACGCTCGTCTTTGTCGGTGCGTTCTGGGCGTTGGCGGTGAATACCGTCGTCCAGAATCCGCAGTCGGCGGGAATTGGCGTGTTGATCCTCCTCGCCGGCATTCCCGCGTATTTTTTCTGGCAGCGCCAGCCGCGGAGCTGACGAGATGCAGCTTACGGCCTCGCGCGGAGGCGCTCCGGTGTATGGGTCCAGACGACGATCGTACCGCATGTGTTCTTCGTCCGGAACTCGGCTGGCGTCATGGCGGCGGAGTACACCTCCATCCCCACCAATTCCTCGGGCTGGATCAGGCTGTTGAGATCCGCCAGCTCCCAGTAGACGAGCTGTTTTCCATCGACGAAGATCGCCGGCGTGCACGGTGTCTGATCGCCGCGAACTCGTATCTTCACGTTATGCACGTTGTCCGTGGAGAGATCGAGAAGGGGCGTATGACGCAGCAGATCCGTCAGCTCCTGCGGGTGTAGCTTCGCGACGTCAGCGGCGGTAAAGAATCGGCCCGCACCGCCCCTCTTCCGGTCATCGAAGCCGACGGTGCTCGTGAAATTTCGATCGGCGTGTACGTGCACCGTGTCGAGAAAGCGACGCACGGCCAGCAGACCGACGGTGATCGCATCGCGATGATCCGTAAGGTCGACCGCTCGCTCGTCGGGCACGAATCCGATTGCGCGCGTGATGAGTGTTTGAGTGCCTCCAGGCACCCCATCGAGCTGGAACTCACCTTCGAGGTTCGTCTCGGCGACGACGTCACTCGCGAAGATGTTGACCTTGGCGCCAGCAATCGGCACACCATCCTCGGTGCGCACCCAGCCGTGCACCGCCGCGTGGCGGGTCTTCGCACCAGCGCTGTCGATGACGGCGGCCGGCGCATGCGCGCTGTCGCCCGCGTGCACCACGACTGCGGGCTGGTGATCGACGTACAACGTGCGCCGCGCGATTCGCGACTTGGGCACCTCGACCTCTATTGCGCCACTGGTATCGGTGCCGCTCACGGCGCGAAGGACTATCGATGCCGATGACGGCACACCACACACGGCAAACCATCCTTCGGAGCCAGTACGCGCCGTTGTGTAGAGGAGCCTGCGCGACACATTATCCTGTCCGATGGCAAACTCGGCCCATGCGGCGATGACAGTCGCACTGTCGATTGGGGCGAACGAGTGCGCATTCATCACATAACCGAGGACGACGCCGAGGGAGTCCTTGCTGTTCCCCTTCCCACAGAGGGCGTTCTGAATGCGTTCCGGCGAGGGTACGGCCAACTCGACGCGCATCTCGCCATCGTCATCCACAACGAGCGGTCGCTGGGACAGTACGAGGCCGAGCGAGTCGAGGACGGGATGCAGGAATCCAGCGATATAGTGTCCGCGGGCGACGCTATCGACGACGAAGCGCCCTAACGAATCGGATGTTGTGCTGAAGACGATGCGCGCGCGATCATCGGCATTCACGAGCTCGATGTGCGCACCCGCCAACGGCATCGCCGCTACACTGTCGAATACGCGGCCCCGCAGCCGCGCGCGCTGCCCGTGCACCGACGTCGGTAATGCGGCGGCGATGAGGACAACGGCGCAGCCGATCGATTGTCGAGTGCTCATGCCGCAACCGTCCAAAGTGACGAAACAACATCGTGAGCGGCGCGGGGCCGCGCAATGCGTCCCCGCGCCGGTTCGTCCCAGCCGTTAGGGTCCGCGGTCGCCGAAGGTGTCGCAGGCCTCGATCTGACCGGTGGTGAGGCCGCGCTTGAACCACGCGACGCGCTGCGCGGAAGTGCCGTGCGTAAAGGTTTCGGCGTTCACGTGACCGGTCGTTGCGCGCTGCAGGCGATCGTCACCGACGGCAGCGGCCGCGTTCAGGCCTTCCTCGACGTCCCCCTGTTGCAGGATGCGTCGCTGCTCCGTGGTATGTCCCCAGATGCCGGCGAAGCAGTCGGCCTGCAGCTCGAGTCTCACGGACACGGCATTGGCGCTTCCCGGGTTCTCCCGTTGAAGTCGTCGCGCCTGGGCGTCGATGCCGAGCAGATGCTGCACGTGGTGTCCGAGCTCGTGGGCGAGCACGTATGCTTCGGCGAAGTCGCCTGGCGCGCCAAAGCGACGCTGCAGCTCGTCATAGAATCCGAGGTCGATGTACACCTTCTGATCGAGCGGGCAATAGAAGGGACCCATCGTCGACTGGGCCGTGCCGCAGCCTGATTGCGTCGCATCGCGGAAGAGGACGAGTTTCGCGTCTTCGTAAGACACGTGGCGGTCAGCGAGAATCGATCGCCACGTATTCTGGACGTCGTCCAGCACGAACGACACGAACTGCACCAAACGCTCTTCAGCCGGAGTTTGGGAGACTTCACCATTCGCCGTCGCGGGGGCGGCAGCGTTGCCGTTCGTCGTTGTGTCGCCCGTCACAAAATTACGGCCGAAGATCAAGCTCAAAACGAGGAGGACGACTGTTCCGCCGATTCCCACTCCGGCGCGACCGCCGGGAATGAAACCACCACCTTGCCCTCGCCGATCTTCGATATTCGAGCTTTCACCACCCGGGGTCCACCGCATCTCTGCTCTCCGCTCGTGGCATTTTGCGCACGAGGTGAGGCAAGAAACTCGCCGTGTGCCGGTGATGATCGGTGGTTGGTGGTTGGTGGATAAGGGAAAGGCCCGCGAGAAGCGCGGGCCTACCGAATTTCCAGTCACCAGTCACCAACCAGCAGTCACCAGCTGCCACGCATCGCGGCGAGATCGTTGAGCAGACGCACGCCAGCGAAGAGGAGCGATACGAGAAGTACCGCACGCCAGGCCGCGCGCCCAAGGATGCGTCGCGCCTCGGCGACGGCTGCGCGCGCCTTGGCCTGACCGCGAATGTCGTCTTCACCGCGCAGCGGCCAGGCGTCGATCTTCTGGGAGCGCCTCACGAGATACGCGGCGGCGCCGAGCAGCAGCACGATCGCGAGCGAAAGCGGGAAGAAGAGATGGTCGATCAGCTCATGGATTGGCATCGCGGTGCTCCTGGTCCGATGCGAGTGCGCTCAGATCGGCGCACTGGAGAGCGCGGCGAGGAGGGAGAGCGCTCCGACGAGTCCCACATAATACCCCACAGCGCGGACATCGGCACGCTCCGCCGGCTTCGTCGTGACTATGGCCCAGGCCGCGCCAATCAGCAGCAACCAAAGCATGCGCTCGCCCGACAATACTGCCGCAGCGAGCACGGCCGCAGCCGCTGAGATGCGATGAGGGCGCGACATTCCTTTGAATGCATGTGCGCCGTCGAGTTGCCATACGGGAATCAGGTTGAATGCATTGATGAGGGCGCCCCAGTGCGCGACGACTCCCCAGTAAGGCACCCCAGTGGCGCGATACGTTGCATACGACACCAAGGCGGCGCCGAATCCCCAGAGTGGACCGGCCAGACCAACGTCGGCCTCGGCCCACTCACCGTGAATCCGCTGTTGCGCACGAATGAACGCGCCAAGCCCGGGAATGAACATCGGGGACGATGCCTTGATCCCGTGCCGGTGGAGCGCCGCGACGTGCCCCATTTCATGAACGTAGATCGACAGCACCAGGCCGAGTGCCAAGGGCCATCCCAGGAAGCGCGCATCGAAACCCAGAAACAGGGCCATCGATGAAAGAGTGCTCAACTTCGTGAGGCCAAGGAGCAGCAGCTTGCCCTTGGTGAGAATCAGCAGGATGACGAACTTGAACTTGGCGAGAAAGACGGCGATGGCACTGACGACCGCGCCATGCTTGCCATACTTCGCGCGGACACGATCGACCTCCGTTCGACGAGCGGTCGTCGCGGCGCTGTCGCCCAGCGTACCGACGCGATCGAGAATGGCGCGGTATTGCTTCGTATCCTGAGGAAGCAGCTCGAGCGTCTGTCGCCAGAGGGCGGCGGCGCGAGCGACATCCTTCTCCTTTTCCGCTTGCTCTGCCGACGCGGCCAGAGTCCGTAGCTCTTCACCGTGGACCAGCGCGTGACACGATGGGCAGGCAAGCAGCGCCGGCGCGAGCTCGGTGCCGCAACGACTACACGCGAGCGAGTCGACGGCGGCGTGCGCTAACGCCGGCTCAGCCAACCGCGCGATTGGTGGAGGGCCCGCCAGCTACACGATATGGCCCGGTGATCGTCAGCTTTACACGACGATTGAGCTTCCACGCCTCGAATACCGCGATACCGATGATGATGATGCCGATGATGTTCGAGAATCCGGCCAGAATCGGAATCATTGCCGCCATCAAGACGAGGGCCCCAGCGCCCAACAGGAACGTGCCGAAACCAAGGCGAGTCGCACGAACGTGGGTGGCCGGTACACCCTCCGGCTTCCCAGCCTGCATCACGGTGAAGCCACTGTCCGCGCGCCGCGCCGCGGCCGCCGAATCCGCTGCGCGTCCAACCTCGGGGCCTCTCGCCGAAATGGTGATCGTGTCGGCGGATGGAATCGCAGTCGTACTGCGCGCGGAGTCCTTCGCGGCCGCTTTCTGGAACTCCTTCGCGATGAGTGGTACGTAGCTGGTAACGATGGCGAGATAGGTGAGCCCGATGGCGAGTGTCTGGTACGGCCAACCACCGCGGCCACGCGAGCCCTTCCGAACCGCCATCCCAACCATGTATCCAACGACAATCGCGACGAGGCCAAATTCGCGTCCGGTGATCGCCGCGACGGCGAAGTAGAGCAGGGAGCCGCCAATGGCGGCGAGCGTTCCGAGTCCAGTCGCTCGCAGAACGCGCTGCCACCGGGCTCCGGCCGGCCGATCGAGCGAGGCCCGGCACGAACCGCACACGATGGAGCCGTTCAGCTGATAGTACTCGCCGTTGATCGCGCGCGAGCATCCGCGACAGGTCGTGACAGGCCGTGCCGCTTCCGACGTCGCCGCTGCTTCAGCGACGTCGAACTGTAAGGGATCGTTGCCCTGGGCCGGCGAGTTGCTGTCAGCGCTCATGTGTTAGCGTGTCTTGTCTTCTGAAGAAAGACGAACGGAGCGCCACTTTTGGCACAGAAATGCCCGCGTGCATGCACGCGGGCATTTCTGTGCCTTGCTCACTCGCTTGCGCTCGTGACAAGTCTTATCTGGAGTCGCGAGCGCTTCGCGCTCGCTTCCGCTCCTCTCGCCGTTTCACCGCTAGCCCCTAGCCCCTAGCCCCTAGCCGGCAATAATATACTTGACACACCCAGACTTTCTCC